>ENA-OQEL01000073-OQEL01000073.1-human-gut-metagenome-genome-assembly--contig:-NODE-73-length-37029-cov-3.250556_pt1 | contig 37029 bp, 51 predicted proteins | sample MGYA00242796_ERZ504637 | MGnify/ENA primary metagenome ERZ504637 (study PRJEB26092, sample SAMD00036306) | human gut metagenome | host: Homo sapiens | study: EMG produced TPA metagenomics assembly of... | reverse complement strand
TTTTTATAATTTGCAGCCCGAAACGGACTGCGGTCGTTTCGGAGCTGCTTTTTCACGGGATGGGGTCGTAATGGCAAGCGGCATCTTGCTGCTGTCAGCCTGCGGCTGTCACGCAGCAGATAAAGCGTAAACTCACCCGCACGGCTCGTCGCGCAAGCGACTCAAAAATCCGCTTCGTGATTTTCCGTGTATGTGCGAGAAATCCACGAGTGTTCGTTGAATTTTGAAGGTTTGCCGAAGCAGGATTTCTTGCATCCCTCCTGAACATCCCTCCAATCTCCAGAAACCGGTACTAATGTCCCAAAATTGAATATAAGCCGATGTGGCGGAATGGCAGACGCAAACGACTCAAAATCGTTCGGGAAACCATGTGGGTTCGAGTCCCACCATCGGCACTTCATCATAAAACAGCTTAGGAACGAAAGATTTTAGGCTGTTTTTCTTTTTTGCCCATTTTTTATACTTTGGCGTTTTCTGGGAAGATATTGACGATTGCATTCGCCGAAGATACCTTACTGGAGAAATCCAGATGTGTATAAATGTTGCTTGTCGTGCTGATGTCGCTGTGCCCCAGCCACTCCTGAATCTCCTTCAGGCTCACGCCATTGGCATAGAGCAGACTGGCGCAGCTATGGCGCAGATCGTGAAAGCGGATACGCTTCATCTGGTGTGCGACCAGAAAATCCGGGAAATGTTGGCTCAGGAAATCGGGCCGAATCCGTTTTCCCATCGGGTCTACATAGATATAGTCAAGATAATCGGTGCAATAGCTTTTGCCGCAGACCTTCCGATTCTGCTCCTGCTCCTTTTTCATTTTATTGAGCATCTGCTCACAGGCAGGGATTAGGGGAAGTGTCCGGCAGCTCGACTTTGTTTTTGTCTTATCTCGTGCGATTTCTGTTAGCGTTCCGTTGACCTTTGCGGTCACAACCGTATGCTGAATGCTGATTTTCTTGTTTTCAAAGTCAATGGCATCCCATTTCAAGCCAACAACTTCACTGCGCCGCAGGCCGTAGAATGCAGCCATGATAACGCCAAACTCCGAAGGGTCACCTTGAATCGCTTTGAAAAGCTGCTCCAGTTCTTCACCGCTGTAAATCTCCGACTTGAACTTTTCCTTACGAGGACGTTCAACGCGATCTGCCGGGTTGGAACGGATCATGCCGATTTGAAAAGCGTACTGCAAGCATTTGCGGATGTTGGCGTGATAGTGAATGACGGTGTTTGCCGTAAGGCCACGATCCAACTCATGCTGGTAGAAGTCTTGGATGTATTTGGGATGCTGTTCCATATCCTGCAATGTATAGTGGAGCGGTTCAAAATATGGGACGATCTTGTGAACGATTGCTCTTTCATAGCTGGTATAGGTTGTGATTTCCACTCGTGACTTCATCATTTTCAACCAGTCCGTGATGAAGTCGGTGAAAAGTACCGGGGAGTTATCAAGGCAGGGGTCAACTTCTTTGATGGGGCTGACCTTCAGCCAATTATTGGCGACGGCATATTGTAGGGCATCGGTCAACTCCTTGTGCCAATCCAGAAGCTGCTGTACACTGGCCTCCTCCTGCTGACGCTCATAGCGGAAGAACGTTTCCAGATCGCGCGGAGAGAGTGCTTTCAAAGACAGCCGCTTCTTTTCAAAGTATGGGACAACTACTCTTCCCAGATCATAAGCATATCTGCCATAGGTTTCGGGCGGAAGGTTCATCACGCTTTCCCGAAGCCAGCGGTTCAGATATTCCGATACCGGCAGGTCGGAAACCTGCTGCATCGTTTCAGGGTTAAACTCTTTTTGTGTTTTACGCAACAGAGATTCAGCTCTTTTTTTGTTTCCTTTAACAGGAAGTCCTGTGCTGATGGATTTGGTTCTGCGCTTTCCATCTGTGTCTTTCCAGCTCAGAATCATCTGATACATACCGTTTTGTTCTCTTAAATGTCCGGCCACATTTGTCATAGTTATGCTCCTTTCTGTTCGCAGCCAAACGTCCTTTGCTTAGGCATCATAAGTTTAGAAGATTCTGGAGTGTTTTGCAAGGATGGCACAAGGGAGTTTGAAAGGTGCATCCCTCCAAGTTGCCGATCCTGATCGAGCAGGTACTCTACCACGCAGAGTTTTGGTATCTTATAGCTGCGTCCTACACGCGCCGAGTGGATCTTATTCTGCTTGACCAACAGATACGCATTCTTCCGGCAGATGCCAAGCATTTCCTGAAGATGCTCCACCGTCACCACATCCGGGTAGTCCTTGAACATCGTCAGATACCGCTCCGTCTTGCGATCGGGCTCTTCCTGAATCAAAGTGCAGGCTGCGATCTCGCTCATTCCTGTCCTCTCCTTTCAGTTCAATATGTTAACTATTCAAAAGAAAATACTATATGTAAAGAGCAATGGTCTTTTTCGGGTACCATCGCCCTTACCAAAGGAGATATTTGAGCTTAGAACTTCATCGGCAGTGCGTCTTTCCTGCACTTGCCGTTGTAGGTGGTGTAGATAGGGTAAACGTACCGCCGCCAGCCCGGAAGCTTGGCGGGGTTATCCCGGCTGACACGGTAGAGCTCCATGGGATGGACGCCGCTCAGCGCACGGACAAGCCGCTCCTCGCTGTACTGCCCATGATACAGCTGCACAAAGTACATCACGCCCCGCAGGACAGCCGCCCGGAAGGAATCCGGTCTGCCCTCCCACGCCGCCACGATGTGCCGCAGAGCTTCGCAGTAGATCTCTTCGCCCAGCTGGTCGTACAGCTTCAGCGCCGTGCCCACGCAGCTTATGCGGTAGTCACTCAGCTGCATACTGTCGTAGTTGAGGGAAAGCCCCACCCGGTTGGTGGCTGCGACAAACGCCTTAGAAGGTGCATCGCCGCCCACCACCTTGGCGCGCAGCTTGATGCCTGCCGACAGGGGTGCAGCATGACCGTTCTGCTCGGCAAAGAGCAGGGCTTCCTGTTCCATCGTCAGGCCGGTGTAGACCTTGCAGAGGATCGGGCGGTCCTCGCCGCCGTTAAGGAGGATGCAGCCCTCGATGGTGTGCTGACCATCCATTACATAGTACCTGCCGTTGCGGAAGCTGACCTTCGGCTCGTTAACGATGTACTCGTTGAAGTCCCTTGCAATCAGCTCCACCCGCTTGCGCTCTACGCCCCGCTGGTAGATCTCGCGGGGGTAGATCAGCTTGCTGCTGTGGATGACCGAAAGCTGGTACGGCGGGTTGATGCCAATGAAAGTATTATTGTCGTTCAGGCGCATCTCATTTCCTCCTTGATCCTCCAAATGTACTTCTCAGCTTCTTCTAAGATCTCAGTCACCTGCTGCTTACGCTTCGGGCTGGTGAGCAGGCTGGGATTGAAGGTGAAGCTGTATTCCAACCGCTGGATCATGGCATGAACCGCGGATTGCAACTCGGTGTACAGCATCATTTCCTCGATGCTTCCGGCGTTCTCAAAGGACGACCGGATGGGCGTATAGGGGTAGACAGGCGGTTTGCCATCCACCACCTCAGGCGGCGCATAAACCGCCGTAGAGCGCCGGATAGGCTCTATCTGCTGGATGCTGCCCATAGGGTTCAGCGCAAGGCTGATGCGAACTGCATCATCGACCCGGCGCATCTCCTCCGGGGTCAGATGCCCCAGATACTTCAGTGCCCGGCTTTTGTCGATGGTGAAGATCTGCTCTGCCTGCACAACAGACGGCATATTCAACCCTGCGTTTTCCAACAGGCAGTGGGTCGGCTGATTTACTTTCTTTTCCGCCTTGCTTGTCATGGTCGCAACGATCAGGGTTGGAGAGTGGTAATTGCCCACGTCATTCTGAAGAATGACCGCCGGGCGGTCACCGTGCTGTTCCGAGCCGGTGCTCGCCCCGAAATGGGTGAAGAAGATGTCTCCGCGTTGGAATTTCCAGTTTTGCTGCAAAATTGTACCTCCATGTTGTTATGTGCAAAGCCCGCTGCCGGATGTTCCACAGCGGGCTTCGTTCAAGGTATGGTGGTATGGTTGGGGTCAGCGGTGCATGACCACATAATCATAGCCGCGCCTCATCTGGCAGACGGTGCAGGTGTCCATGCTTCGGTCAGCGCTGGGTACAAGCGCGATCTTGAAAGCCTTTGCATCCACAAAGTGCCGCAGACAGGTGCCGCAGAGGGTGCGGATGGACTTGACCATCTCAGGGGTCAGCTCCATCTCCTCGTAGATTTCCTGCTCGCGCACCGTGGGGTTCAACTCGTCCATAAAAGTGTCCTCCTATGTATCGAAAGTGGATATTCGGGTAAAGAATAAATAAGAATCGTAAAAAACGGGAACTGCCGGATGCGTGGAACGTGCCCGACAGTTCCCGGATCAATATGATTAAAGGTCTCGCATATTCGCCCTCGGCCCCCTGCGAGTGGGGCATGAACATCTGGCAGCGGACTTGTACCGCTTCATTGGCATTTCAGCCACCCCGTCTGCTTTGTGACCGGGCCGCGAATTACGGAAGTATCATTATCGGAGTACCAGATGACGGAACTATTCAGTTTTCAAGGTGCGCGAGGTCGGACGTTTTGCCCTGCGGCAGGTGCCGCTTGGGAAATTGTCCCTTCACTTGGTAGCCGACGAAAATGGTCAAATTATAACCAAAAATCAAACTTCTTCAAAAAAATAGTGATTTTCATTATTCTCTTATGAATTGCAGGCTGTGAGATATTAAAAACTTTAGAAATTTCGCTCTCGTTGTAACCTTCATAGGCGTAGAGCGTCAAAAGTTTGAGGTCATCTTCCGATAAATTTTCAAGAGCAGACAGCAACCGCTCGTTCTCGATTTCACCGATCCATGCAAATTTGCTCTTAGTTTCGTGATAGGTATCCGTTGTGGTAATGACCTCCTGATAGCGCAACATCAAGGGAGATGCTTCTTCCTCGGAACCTTCATACGCAGGAGCAGTGAATTCCTGCGTCCGCTCAACGAAGGTACGTTCCGAATTGAACTGCTGGCGGTCATAGTCGTACATCTTCTGGATGGCATATTCCGTCATTTCCAGCTGCTGCGTACTCGATACGCAGTTTTCTCCCAGCGTGCTTCAAACTTTTTTAACTCATAGCCCTTATAAAGCCATCATAAGCCTCCAAATTTTCGATAAGTCGTGAAAAGTCGAAAATTTGGAAGGCTACGGATATTTAGCCGCTTGGGGCATCCATGAAAAATGGACAAACATAAAGCCTCTCCTTTTTACGGGAGCAGGCTTCCTGAAGGCTAAAAAAATAGCCGGACAACCACTAACAGAGCGGTTCTAAAAGCAGAATCACTCTATCAGCTGTTGCCCGGCTATTTGGTGCACGTTTCATACATTGCCTTGCGGCAATGGCCCGTTGCTCGGTGACGAACAGTCCATATTCAGGGTGCAATGCACCCGATTTTTTGAAATCGTAGTTTTTCTAAAAAAGTCAGCGCCTGCGGTAGGCTAAGTCAACTGTTGCTACGTTACCGCACTTGAGGCACTTTATGCTGATAGAGCCTGAACAGCTCTCGGTTTTTTGGTAGAGCTTGTGTCCGCAAACCGGACAAAACCTCCAGCCAATGCTGAATTGTGCCTGCTGTATATTGTTCGGCGGTTTACTCTTAAAAGAGCGATTATTTGACCAAGTCATATTATTCTCCAAATCGAATGACGTCCAATGGATGGCAGTGGATGGGTTTTCCGTTGATGACCTGCATCTGCTGTAATCTGATCCTAATCGCAGACCACGATACTCCCATCCGTGCAGCCATCTCCAGAATTTTTTCATAGTTCGGGTCCGATGCGGATTTGTACAAGATTCCATTTGGCAGGCACAGCGCTGCACGTTCTATTTCGGCGTTGACCAGAAATGTTGGCATCAGCAGCTCCGCTGCAAGGGTATTCGCCTGCCATTCTTCCCATGAGGGCTGTCCGTTTCGTTCCCGATAGGCAATGTGCCCACGGCACTTGACTGATTTTCCGTAGTCGTTCGGAAACAGGTCAGCCAGTATATGGTGCGCCGCTTCATGCGCTATCGTGAAATTCCGGCATCCGGTGCAGTTGTCTGCCGCAAGGGCGGAATCGATCACAACGTCCTTCGGCATGAACATCTCTACAAGCTTTGTACCATCCCCTAAAGTTACGGTAAACCGCATCTTTGAAAACGGTCAGTCCGAGGATGCTGCCATCGCTGCACAGCGGCAGCATTTCACATTCAGCCCAAGAACAGCGCTTGCAAGCCGTTCAGGGTCAATGGGTTCCGGGGCATCTTTGCTGATCTTGAAGCGGGTATAGTACTGGTCGATATACTTACCCGCTATGCGCGAAAGGTCTGCGCGGGATAAGTACCTTGCCATTACGAAGCACGGCTTTCCGGCACAGAGCAGTAGGCTTCCACGAACCACTTGCCCTGCTCAAGCCAAAGATTTCGCTTCTGCCCGCAGATTAGACAGGTGAAGCAGTGACCTTTTCCGCCAAGGCGCGATGTGCCATGCCTGACTGCCAAAACACGGTCAATTCCATAAGTGTGAGCCTTGTCATAGTTTATGGCAAGAGGGCGGATCTTACCGTCAGGAGTAAAACGAACGTCCACTTCGACGTATCTTTTCTCACGGCGAAGGTTGTAATCACCACACATCAGAATTCCTCCTTTTTGCGGATTTATCAAAACACGGCGTGCATTACTTGCGAATCATACTGCGTGCCACGAGCTGTTTTTCGTTCAACAGCGGAACGGACACTGTATGTTTTTTCCACTCATCCATAGAGCAGGTCACTGCTTTGCACAGACGGCATTTTGTCCAGCCACCGGTTTCATCAAGATCCACATCATAATTCATGGTTCCGCACATTGGACATCTTACATTTTCTTTTCTCATAGTATCACCTCGCAAAAAAATCGCCAAACAAACACAATCCCATACGAAAATAACACCAAAAGGCTGTTATTTGTGGATTTGGTTTGATTATACACCCACTTTATGGAGATGTCAATTACGCATTTGTCGCCATTTTAGAGATTTCCTGTTGATTTCTTATATTTTCTATACTATAATAGAGCTACCGGATTACAAAGGAGTGTTCTTGTTATGAAAAAGAAAACCACGCTCACCAAAATGCACATAGCCCCATCCACAGTGCGCTATGATGCAGTCGCTGCGAGGGATAGCAATGAGGTTGGTCAGATTCTCGCAGGCACACGAAAAAGGAATGGCTATTCACTTGTAACTTTCTCCGAACTTCTCCGTCACTATGGCGTCGATGTCAGTGACAAGGGAATCAGTAAATGGGCAAAAAGGATACACCACTCCCAGCATCTACCAACTGGTTGCAATCTGCCACGCATTGAACATCAAGGAAGGACCTTCCTACTTTACAAAGGCCTTTCAGAAACCCGCCCTTCTAAATGATATAGGGCGAAAAAAAAAAGTTGCCGAGTACGAAATGGACTTGATTGCATCCCGGCGCTACCAGCCAGGCACAGAAGAGCCTGCGAAAATCGACTGCATAACGATGCCAGTATCAGAGTTGCCAGTATCGGCAGGTCTAGGAGCTTTTCTTGAGGGTGAAATGTTCCAGCAGATACAAGTGCCTGCCAGTAGCGTTCCGGCTGGTGCCGAGTTCGGGATATATGTTAGCGGTGATAGTATGGAGCCACGCTATCATAACGGACAGATTGTATGGGTGAAGCGCTGCGAAGAACTTGAGTGCGGGGATATCGGGATATTCGTATATGATGACTGCGGATATCTGAAAAAATACGATGAACATACCCCAGACAAATCCCAAGCAGAGTTCCTTACCGACAGCTATGGCGTGGTGCATAACCAACCGGTTTTGGTTTCTCTTAACACCAAATATTCGCCGATCCTTATATCTCCAGAGCAAAGATTCGAGGTTGTTGGAAAAGTTTTGAACTAAAAAGATGGGAGGAGTTTTGTGGATACGATCAAAGCGTGTTCAGGATTTGATGCAAGTGCGTGATATGAATCTATGTGTATTGGCAAAGAAATGCGGAATATCGTACTCCACGATTCAAACCACCGCCCGTCGGGGAGGGCAGTTAAGCGTAGAGACGATTGAAAGAATTTGTCAGGGTTTGGGAATTACATTAAAAGACTTCTTCGATTCCTCCTACCTGTAAATATAGGGGCAGCAAAAAAGCCGTTCGCCACGCTGGAAAATCTGCGTGGTGAACGGCTTTAATACTGCTTCTATTTATCCTTTGGTAATCTCCAGATAAACACTAATCTCCATGATTGTTACCATTGAAGGAATACATTTGCGACGATCTTCGGGCATACCGAATAAGATTTGCATTGGCAGTTGAAGACGGCTCATGTTACCTATTGCAATTCTGACTATTTGGAAATATACTTGTAAGTATCAAATCATTTCACTTTATGGGAGGAAATTATTATGGCAAGACCCAAGGGAAGCAAGAATAAGGCTCGTACTGTAAAGGCCAGCGTTGATTATGTAGCAGTCATTGCAGAAAAGGCCGCAAAAAAAGAGAAAATCGAATCTGAGGTTGCTACGTTGACTGCAAATCTCGATGATCTGAAGACGCAGCTGAAAGCCAAGAAAGCAGAATTGAAAGCCGCCACCAAGGAACTTGCCAAAGCCGAAAACAAAAAAAGCTGCCGCCGAAGCAAAAGCAGCAGAAGAAGCAAAGAAGGGCGAAGCAGAAGATGTGCTGAAGAAGCTGCTTGCCAGCGGTATGACGGCTGAAGAAATCCTTGCAAAGCTCCAGTAATGCAATATGATGAACTGGACAAGCTGCTGAAGTAAAGGAAGGGGCTGTTGCACAAGGATAAAACCGGTGTAACAGCCTCTTTTTCATTCATGCTGCAATTTTTTCAGCTTTTCAAACGTATCTAAATTAAAGTGGCATATCATCTTCCTATTTCACAAATCCTTGCCGTTTTCAGACAGGAGGTTGCTTTTATGAAAGTATCTGCCGACTATCGTATGCTCGCTCTCGATGCCCTGCGCGGAAAATGGAAAACTGCTGTTTTGACAGGTATTGCCGCCAGTGCGCTCGGTGCTACCATTGTGAGCAGTTCCAACAGTGCCGTATCCAATTCCAATCAGGCAAAGGACATCCATTTTGAACTGTTCTCCCAGCCCAACGGCGGTCGGCTGCTTGCTGTTCTGCTTGCCGGCATTGTTCTGTGGGCAGTCCTCCAACTGATCGTGGGCGGTGCAGTTCAACTGGGATATGCTCATTTTAATCTGAACCTTGTAGATGGAAATGATGCTGCCATCTCGGACTTGTTCTCTCAGAAAGACCGTCTGTGGGATGGCTTCTGCATGAAATTCCTGCAGGGTCTGTACATCGCCCTCTGGTCGCTGCTGTTGGTGATTCCGGGAATCGTGAAAACATACAGCTATGCGATGACACCTTACATCATGTCCGAGCATCCTTCGCTGACCGCAAATGAAGCGATCACAGAATCCCGGCGGATCATGAATGGCAACAAATGGCGGCTGTTCTGTCTGGATTTCAGCTTCATTGGCTGGGAGCTGCTCTGTTCGGTGCCACTGTATGCCGAGGGTTTTCTGGTTCTCAAATATTTCACCGGTTCAGAGGCTCTGGCGATTTCTCTTGTTCTTCTGCTGACAATTCCATTGAGCATTGGCTTCTTTTTTGTACGCCCCTATGAGGAAGCTGCATGGGCCACTTTCTACCGCGATATTACCGCAGCACCTACCGAACCGGATGAAGCATATTGACTTTTATATTAAAATTATCGTTGTAGTTCCCTTCATCGGCTATGACTCTAAATGGCCGGATCAGAGTAAACATAGATTGAAAAAGCTGATCCAAAACGCAAACGATTCTATTGTTATTTCACATTCTGCGGATGTTTCCAGTTATAAAAAAAGGAATTACTATATGGTCGATCATGCAGAGTATCTCATCGGTGTGTTTGATAATCAGAAAAAGCTGCGTTCAGGCACAGCACAGACAGTCAACTATGCCTTACATCAGGGAAAAGTAATCACTCTGATCCATCCAGACACTATGGAGATAACAGCCCCTGCGCCTTAACAAATTCACAAAAATTTTTCATTAGCATTTCCAACAAAATATTTTCATTGAAGGGGTGCTGTGATATAATAAGATATAAAACTACGCTCAGAATAAATGGTGCCGCTATGAACAAATATATTGGACAGCAATTTGCTGCTTTAAGATACGAAAAAAATATTTTGGTTGTTGAAGAAACTACATCTGCTGGTGGATGCGGCTCCTTCAACGCGGCTTCTTCATGTCCTGCGTCAGCCTGTCTTTATGACAGTGCGGCGTGGGGCTTTTTTATTGCCTGAAAGGAGTATGAGAACATGAGTCTGAAATATACCTGCCCCAGCTGTGGAACCCCATTGGGTTATGAGGGATTGTGTTGGAAATGTAAGTGCGAGCAAGAACGGCAAGCTGCTCTGGCCTGGATGCCGGAACAAATTGTCGAAAAACAAAGAAACTTGATACAGAACATCCAGAGGCTGGCTGATATGGAGGACCCAGAGTTCGCCGACTTTTGGCAGCTGCTTAGCTACCATAATGCCATCGCCCCAGAGATCCAGCGGGCGGCACTGGCCGCAGAGGTGTTCTGGCCCTGTGAGATCTATTATCACGCTCCCGCCGATGTGCGGGATGGTCTGATCCATGCGCTGTTGTCCGCGGAATATTCCAGCGCGGCCTCCAACCTGATGAGCTGCCTTGCTATGCAGGGAGATGACAAGGCAATGGAGACTCTGCTGGAGCTGGAGCGACATCCCCGGCCCTGGCGCAAGGGCCTCTATGTGGACCCCTCCAGCTATGCACAGATCGGCGGCTGGACCTTTGACAGGGAAGGCCAGAGAATCCAACTCAACTTCGATACCTGCTATCCTATGGTCAAAGGAACCACCGGCGAGAAATCTCCCGTCCGCATTGGCCGGGCACGGGAGGACATTTGCCCCCACTGTGGAGGGCGCATGGTGGATATGTTGGTGCTGGATGGCCGAGACGAGCGGCTCCGGTTCCTGGGGCTGGATGGTGTCTTGACTGCCACCTGCTGCCCCAGCTGTGTGGGATTTTTGAAAGGCCCCGCCTTCAATCACTTCACTTTGGACGGCGGCGTGGAGATCTTTCCTTCTGAACTTTTTGACGGGGAGGAAAAGATGGATTGTTATGTCCGACCCGAGGAGTACAAGGCCCTCACCGAGAATCCCTTTGTGCTGGGCAAATCTCCTGTTCCCCTATTTTATGGGTGCGCCCGTGAGGATGTAAACACCATCGGCGGTTTTGGCAACTGGGTACAGGACGCGGAATATACCATCTGCCCCCACTGCGGCAAGCCCATGAAATATCTGGCCCAAATTCAGTGGGATACGGTGTTTGACTGTGCGGAGGGGACGCTCTATGTGGAGTTCTGCCCAGACTGCCAGATCGTATCCATGCAGCATCAGCAAACCTGAGAGGAGACCTTGCCATGAGTTTGCCAAAGCGTGATGGCGTGCATAACCGCTACTATCTGATCCACAAGCCGGACACTTCACCGGAGGTGCTGGCGGAGGCGGATCTCTGCATTCAGGATGTACTGAACGGCACTGCCCGTGAAAATCACTCCGCCTACCCGACTGTGGTGCGAAATCACAACGGGACACCGTTCCTTCCGGATCAGCTACTGGAACGGTATCTGACCGGGCTGCTGCTGAAGGAATTTTCCTGCGAGAATGCTGTTTCCCTCTGCGATGCCATGCGGCGGCTGGCGGGCTGGCAGGAGATCCGCTATGCGTTGGAGAAGTACATAGAAAAGCAGGTGCAGGAACGCTACTTCCTTGTAGGAGAGCGTGAAGATGGGTTTACCGTCTTTCCACCCTGCACAGTGCGGCCGGAATTGCAAACGGAAGATGTAGACGAAGGGCTGCTGCGATTTGCCTGCTATGTGGCGGTCTGCCATACAGTGTATGGGCAGAGTTTTGAATCCCTCACCACCGAACACATCCTTGGCCTGGTTTCCCAGCTCCGCCCTGATATGGTAAAGGAACTGAAAACGGCTGGCAGCGGCAAATTGCCGCCTAACATCCAAAAGCGGAAAACAAAGCACCTAACCGCCTCGGCCAACGATGCCTTTGCCACCATCCGAATCACCGCCAAGGATTCCACGGAGGAGTGCTATGATGAAGCCCTGGACTATCTATGCGCGGTACTGGAGCAGGAGGAATTCCCCCGCAGTTACTCAGTGGAGTTTAGAGGAAAAGAAAAACTCTATCTGCCCATTCCCGGATTGCCTAAGAAGGGAGTCAATCAGCTCTTTGCCTGTGCTGTGCAACACCCCAATCTGCATCCGGCTATAGAGCGATACGCTCGTCTGGCTATGCGGGAGTATGAGTGGTACCAAAACCTCGCGGATGAAGCCTGCGCGATGCCCGGCTCTTTCGCTGTATTCGCTCTTGGATTAGAGGGAGAACAATGGGCACCGCTGGTGGCGGAGTATCTGGATCTCTGCGACGACGAGCACTCCTCACTGCAAGCAAAATTCCTTCATGCCTTGATCCGGAAGTTTGGTTTCCAACCATGGACGCTGGGGGTATTGGTGCGGGGCACTTTATCTATGCAGTGGCTTGAGCCTGCTAAGGAATTCAGCCGCCTGATTGCCAATGCGGAAAGTCTGGATGCACTGCTGGCAGTCAAGCACCGCTTTTCTGCTTATCTTCTGTCGGAAGAAAACAAAGACCCGAAATTCCGGGCTATCGCTTGGCAGAGTCTGCTCCGGGCCATTTGGGGCACATCTTCCGAAAACGGTGGCAGCAAGGTTATCAAGTCAGCACCGAAGGAACTGAAAGAGAAATATCAGCAAGTGTTTGCGTAAGGAGGGTACAGAATGAACAGCGAGCAGATCACGGCTTTTTTACAGGAGCATTGGTATATTGCCTCAGTGATCATTGGGGTCGTGATTTTGATTGGAGCAATCCGCAACTGGAACTGGCTCTGCGACCCTACCGGCAAGCCGGATTCTCACCGCTATGGACGCGGCTCCCGGCGGGTGATCTTCTTCCTGCTGGGTGTCCTTCTGATCGTGGTGAGCATCTGGGGATTCGTGCTGAAATTGCAATAAAAGGAGCGATCCCATGACCCAAGAAGAACAGATCCGCCTCTATCGGCTGATGGAAAAGCTCAACTGGTTTTTCCATCAAGAGATGCACTACCTGGATCGGGAAACGGCGGAAAAGACCGCACGAGAGTGTTACCCGGAAATTCGAGATTTTACATACGATATTTTATGGAACGACCTGCCCAAAGAGGTCCAGGAGCAGCTCATGGACGAGGAGGAATCCCTATGAGTGCGCTGATTTGCTCTTTTGATGGTCTGCACGACAACAGAGTCCTGCGCTACTACGCTGACTTTGAAGCCCACATCCTGCACATGGATACCCAGACCGAGGCCGGAGAGAAAGTATCCGTTCACTTTACTGGCCTGCTGGCCCACTGGTTTGAAAATGTGGTTCAGGACAACATCCTCTTCGGCATGGATGAGATCAGCGTGGACGCTTTTTTTGAACAGAATAAAGACCTGCTGAGCGGGACCATCTCTTACGGTTTTCCCGCCTGTTGCAGCATCGAGGAACTGCGGGAGCGCATGGATCGGGAGCACATCCGGGTATTTGTCATTGATTCTTCCCTTGGGCTGTGCGGATTTGTATTGGCTCAGGAGGTGAAACTGCAATGTCCATAACTGCCTATAAAGTTGAAGCCGTCGGTCATGACCGAAAGGGTGAGTTTGAGGAGTAAAGCCATGACATCAATAGACTTTCTGAACAAGGTACATAAAAACCTGGACTCGCAGGAATACAGCCTCTCTTATTCTCCGGCCAAGTTCAAGAATTATATGCTGTACTGCAATGGCAACTTCATCGGCGGCCTGTTCGATGAGGAACTGTGCTTCGTCTACGCCGACAGCGTGAGTGAGCTGTTGGGACAGCCGGAACCCGTCTATCGCGGATACTCCAGCACCGCCCAGCACAGGATGCTGGTGATCCCGGAGGAACACTGGGCAAAGGCGCTGAAACTGCTCTATGCCGAGAAATTTGACTGGAGCCGGTTGGTGTACGACATCACATACACCAGCATTGGCGCGGCTGTGGTGGAGGACTTCTACGACGAGAATGTGGTATTCCTGCGCTTCTGCTTTGAAAAGGAGCTGTTGAAAAAGAATCCTCTGGACCGGCAAGGCCGTATCCTGCGGATGGTCTATATCAACCAGGACTTGACAAATACCGGTAAATATTTGTTTCCTGAGTTGCTGGACAAGTTCCTTGCCTTTTTTCGATAGGAAAGGAAAAACCCTAGTCTGGAAACCATGCTGAATCGGTGGTACACCAGCGCTGGAGAAGGAGTACCGCAGCCAGACGGCGGATAAGGAGGACTGCACCAATGTTTGAAGAATTCTATGAGATGTACGAGTCCGAGGAGCAGGAAGTGGTCGCTTTGATCAATCGCTGCATCGGGGGCGGATATAACAACAGGGGCAACTTTTTGGGAAATGACCGTTGTGACGCTGGGCGTGGTATTTTGTGACACCGGCAAGGTCACCACCAAAGAGGAGCGGCTGGAGTGGCCGGTCACCGATGAGGAGCGTCACAGCGAAAAGGGCTGGGAACGCTTTCAAAACGAGCAGATCTGCCGCCTGAAGATCCGCCAGATGAAAGAGGAATGGGCAAAAGATCTGGTGTCATGGCCCTGGTGTATCTCCCAGGTGGTCAAGGCCCACGAGGACTGTCCGGAACTTCAAGCCGTTCTGGACGAGTACCACAAGCCGGTGGTGATCCAGGACCAGGTGCTGGGTGAACTGAAGCTGGACAAGGACTATGATACCTTCGAGGGAGAAATCCAGTGGTGCGGAAAGGATGTGCTTCTTTCCCTTGAGGTCAATGCGGAGAGCAAGCCCTCCTGGACCCGCGCCCGCAGTGCCGCCAAGAAGTTGCTGGCCGACTGTGAAACTTGGGACAAGGCCATGCGAGAGCTTGCGGCCAAGAACCTGACCGAGCTGGCCAACAACTGGCTCTCCCAGGATGAGGAACCCCCCCGCAATCCGGAAACCGACCCCATCACAGAGGAAGAATTGGCCCGACGGATCAGCCTGACGAGCCTGTCCGTCACCTCCGGTGGCAGCTTCACCGCCTGGTTTGACTGCGACGAGATGTTCACCGACCATGCGGTGACGATCTACGGCTCCTTGAAAAAGGGCCTCAAAACTGCCAACATTGAGGGGTAAGGAGGATAACATTATGAAACTGAACTGTAAACGCATTGATTTTACATATATACCCGGCGAGGAAATCTTCAACTTTCCCGAGGAATCGGGACTGCCCTTTCTCTTCGATGTAGAGGAAGAACTGACCGGCGATTCTGCTGCCATGGATGCGGTGGGAGAAATGCTGGATGAGGCGGAAAAACTGGCAGAAAAGGCCAAAGCCGCCATCAAAGCGGCGCTGGCGGACGAGGACAGCCGCTACCATAGCGTTGTGACCTTTTTCATGGAGTTCCACCGAGACGAGGTAGGCCCGGATATTGCGGCGGAACTCTTTCCGGGGAAACCGACCCGGCCAAACTGTCCTTTGCTGAGATGGTTGACTTTTTGAAGCTCAAGCGGTTCGGCAGTCTGGTGGATAGCGAGATGAACCAGCAAGTTTTCATTCTGGATCTGTCCTTTAACCCGGAGATTACCGACGAACTGATGGTAATCTACTTTGATTTGAACAAGGAGATTTTCTGTATCACACATGAGAGCTGAGCGTGACTGACATACACGAGGAAAGGAGCAATCCCTATGAAAGCATTTGACCCCAATTACAAGCTGCTGGACGAGATGTATCAGGACAATTACTATCCCACTTTTCTGGTGGACAAGGTAAAGGACGAGCTTCAGAAGGTCATCGCCCTGCTGGAGAGTGGCGAAACCGACACCGAAGTGGTGCAGGAAACGCTGGACGAGGCGGTCTGCGGCATCAATGATCTCCAGGAGGAGTTTGACGAGAACGACAGCGAGATCGAAACGGTGGCACGGGAATGTATCGCGGCAACCGTGGCCTACATTCTGGAGTGGTTTGGCATTCCTATTGACACCGAGGAGGCCATCCGGGAACGGGACTGGTGAACCCTATGGCAGAAAAAGAACTGGGCCCCTTTGTGATGAGTGCGGAAGCCTGTTTTTCAAAGGCTCCTCACAGATGATGGGGCTGTGCCCGGAATGTGCCCATGTTCTCTATGGCTACCCGAATTGTGACCATCATTTCCAGAATGGCCGATGTGTGAACTGCTACTGGGACGGCTCTAAGAGCGCGTATATCAAAAAATCAGAACCAACAGGAGGAAACTGATATGCCTACAACTGAATGGTTGAACAAATACGAAGCAATCAAGGATAAATTGACCTGTAAAGATGACTTGGAGGCCCATTTCACAGAGAAAGTGATTGGGAACATGGCGGTGGATGTACTGGACATCGGTGTCGTCCATTTCCCCACCGGGCAGATCTTCGCCTGTGATCCGCTGGTGGAACTGGAGGACACTCTGCCGTTCCTTCAAAACGATCCCCGCCGGAACTTATCCCGTGAAAATCTGCGTGGTACCCAGCGAACAATACGGCGACCGCTACGCCTGCGTCAAGGTGGAGGTCAGCCGGGAAAAGCCTGTCCGCCATGAGCTGGGCATGGTGGGCAACGAGAATCTGGACGCGGCACTGGGAGATGATGACTACTTCGGTTTCGGCGTAGATGCCGGAATGGGTGTATTGCAGACATCCAGACCCAGGCGGCTTTCAAAACATACTGGGCCAAGCGGCTGGAGGAGGACCCGGACATCGACCCCTACAACGACCTGTTCTGCGACTTACTGGAGGAAAACGCCCAAGCCCACCCCAAATATCAGGGGGACTGCGGCGACTGGCTCAACTGGACCGTGCCGGAACACGGACTGCAACCTGCCCATCTTCTCCTCTGGTGGGGTGACGGTTACTATCCCGTCTACTTCGGCTATGACGCAAAGGGCAAAGTCTGCGCCGTGTATGTGCGCTTCATCGACATTGAAGCCAGTTATCGAGAGCAGGATTAAAAATGTGACAGAACAAAAGGAGAACACTATGAAAAGACCCTTTTGCCAAATACGGAAACCGGCCGGAGGACGAATGGGGAAATCTTGCCCTGGATACCTGATCCGCGTCCGCCTTTCAAAATCTGGGTGAAGCCGGAGCAGATCGCGCCATTCTTTCTCATTCCCCACCACCCCTATGCCATCTCCCTTCTGCTGAAAAATCAGCGATGGGTTCCGGGCAGAAGAATTCTACCGGCTGGGACTGACCGGCAGCAGCGGAGACTGGGAACGGCTGGTCCGGGGCGTGATCCGGGAGTTTGAGGAAAATAACAGCGGCGTGGATCTGTTTCACTTCGACTCCGACGAAGATGTGTTCTGCGTGTACTCCCAATACATCGACGATTTGATGCTACTGTCCAAAATGATCCGGGCGGCCTGTGACAATGAAAAAACGATGGGGACTTATCTGGGTATAGGTGAGGTGGAAGATGAGAAATAAGGAGCAGGAGATGGCATGGCGAAAAGTAATAGAAGCCTGCATGGAGGATGTGAAACACCACTTCGATGACATCCAGCAGGCCATTGAGTTTGGCTGCTACATCCAGCCGGACAACTACTTTGTGTCCTACATCTTTGCCACGGACTCGCAATTAGAGACGGCGCGGCAGAGCGGCCTGACGGAACAGATCAATTCCTATCACAGAGAGCAGCTGATAAAGAGTCATTACCCCATTGAGGGAATCAAGGACTGCACCTTTGCCTCACAGGAGGAATGTGACCGGGAATTTGGCGGGAATTGGTATTACTATTTCAAATGATACGATGAAGGGATCGAGATGATCGAGTACATCAAGCTCTTTTGGGCGGGCGCACCAGAGGGTGAACCATCGGTCATCCTCTATGAAGTGGATACCGAAAATGAGCGGCTGGCCCTCCGCTCCATTGACATCTTTGCGGATGGCCGCACCCGCAACATCCCTGACCTTTACGACGGTGTCATCGAGATCACGCCGATCCCCACCGTGGAGGAATTGAACGCCCATGTCTGGGGCGAGGAATTCCACGCCTGCATCATAGAGCAGGCGGAATTTGAGGCCATCTGGGAAACTCACACCTATGATGGAGCGTTAAAGTAGCCAGGAGGAGACACTATGAACAAACCTATAAAAGCCAAAAATCTGCCGTTGTTCTCCATCATTGACCTGAACCAGCTGCGCCGGGAAAACCATCTGGAGGGCACAGAAGTGACAGACTTTTTCACGGAAAGGGATGGAAAAGTCTATCTTCTCATGGAACAGCCGTCCGAAACACAGGGTAAGGACTGGCTCAGCACTCCTTCCACCTATACCGCAGTGGAAATCCAGCTGGATTGGGCGGAACAGCGGGTGCTGGAAACGACGCTGTTTCCTCTTGGCCTCTTGAAGTTCCAGTTCCATTATTTGCGGCCCGCAGGTGACCACTTCCTCCTGCTGGGGGCAAGATGCGCCTATCGGGAAAACGGCCCCGACCAGAACGCCTGGATCGTCAGCCGGGACGGAGCTGTGCTGTCCCGTTTCTGCCTGGGGGATGGCATTCAAGACTGTGTGGTAAAAAAAGATGGCACCATCATTACCAGCTACTTTGACGAAGGTGTATTTGGTAATTACGGTTGGGATGAACCTCTGGGCGCTTGCGGCCTGATTGCATGGACATCGGAGGGAACTCCTCTCTGGAAGAATGAGAAGTATTCCATCTATGACTGCTATGCCATCAGCCTGGACGAAGAAGAAAACCTGTGGTTTTATTATTACGATGAATTCCAGCTGGTGCGGACGAACTTCAAAGAGGATCTTGTGTTTGAACTGCCAATCGAAGGAAGCGGAGCTTTTTCTGTTGCCCCGTCCGGCAATACCTTCCTGTTTCAAGGCGGATACCAGCAACGGGACAAATTCTACTTCCTTACCGCTCATGGTGGTCGCCTTGGGAAAAAACAGAAGGCTATTCCCACCTGTGACGGAAACAAGGTCGCTGTGGAGCAGTGCAGCCTGCTTCGCAGCCGGATGTTGTTCCTCGGAAAGATGGTGTGCTCTATGGAGGTATTTTGGGGAGCGATGGCCAATGAGACAGTCTGATATTTATACCGAGGCTCTGACCTGTCTGCGCTCCATCCTTCTGGCAGACCATCCAGAATTCCAAAACTGGATCGACTGGCTGGAGCGGGACATTCTGGACTGGAACCAGCGGCGGGAGGTTACCCACCATCTTCGGGCATATGGTGGCATGGTTTCTTTCAATGATTTGCCCAGTATGCGTGGAAATCACGACTACATTTTTGACTTTCTAAAGTCTGTGTGCTATGCCTTCGGCCATCTTTATGGCAAGCGGGAGGGCATTTTGCCAGAGGCATTGATGGAGGAGTGCCTCCACGATGTAGAGCAGGCAGCCTATCACCCCCATAAGGTACTGAACCAAGCCATTGCCCAGCACTTGATGCAGGGCGATTTACAGGAAAACCTGGATAGGCTGTAGGAGGACTTGTTATGAACAAAAGACTATTCCGCCCCCAATTTAATCAAATGGAAACCACCGAGAAGCAGGCACTGATGGAAAGCCTGGCTGCTCGTTATAATATGACCTTTCTCGGTCTACATACCTTTGACCGCTGGGGCCAGAACTGCACCACCGGCATCTTCAAGAAAGATGGTCGGGAGTTCGTCTTTGTCCCCGGCGATACCGTCACCCTGGGCTGGGAGCAGTTTGCCGTGGGACTGAATCAGGAGAGCCGGGAGGAATTGGAGTATCTGTTCCGGGAATGGGAAATGGAACCGCAGAACCCGGAGGAGATGATCCGGGAAAGCATGGCTCCCGTCCGGCAAGCGGCCATTGGCCCCATGCTGGTGGGCCGGGAGTTGGAGGAAATTAACTGGGAGCCAGTCAAAATGGACGATCCCAGGCTGACTGCCCACCCTGACTGGCTGAAGGCGTTCCGGGATTTTGCCTGGAGTGACAGCAGCAGTCTTACCTTGCATCAGTCGGCCCGCATTGAGCGGACGGAAAAGGGCTTTCAGATCTGTATCTATAACCGCACAGACTACGATGCGCTTCTTGCCATGCTGGAAAACAGGGGCTTCTCCCTGCCCACGGCGGACGAGTGGGCCTACCTGTGTGGCGGCGGGTGTCGGACCCTGTTTCCATGGGGAGATGGGTTAGACTACTCCATGCGTCTGCACTGGTTTGAGGACATGGATGAGGATGAGAACCGGCCCTATGACATGGAGGAACCCAACTTCTTCGGCCTGTCCATCGCCTACGATCCCTATATGCGGGAAGTGGTGCAGGCTGATAGGCTTACCACCTGCGGCGGTGACGGCGGATGCAATATCTGCGGTGGGCTGGGCCCATTTCTCGGTTTCCTACCCTGTTCGCCCCACTGTAAGCCAGAAGTGCAGGAGGACAATGAACTAAACGGAGATTATGACTTTTATCGGCCTATCATTCGGTTGGAGAACTATGATTGACAATAGAAGCTTGATACGAAATAAAGAAAGAGAGGTGCCGACATGGGAGCATGGGGCATAAAAGCATTAGAGCGTGACGAAGGGTTGGATGTACTGGACATCCTCAAAAATGAATATGTACCGGAGCATCCGGTAATGGACCTGGGCGAGATGATCGAACTGATGAAAGAGGAAGTCATGCTGGGATCTGACTTCTCACAAATCGACTTCCTCTTTGACAATACTGCGATGGCTCTGGCGGAGCTGTATTTCCAATGGAAGGATAACAGCAAACTGGACTACGATCATGAAGAAGCTATATGGGATAAAGTCACCGGTTTCACAGCATCCAAAGAAGCCCTTGCTTTCCTGCTGCGGCAGCTCACCGACATCAAAAACGAGGTGCCGGACGAGGACGGCATCCGTGAGATTGTGGATCTTTGGAAGAACGAGGACAGCGGTGAGATCGCTCCTGCGTGGTTGGAACACTTGAATCAGCTCATTGATCGACTGGATTCAGAACAGGAGGCACGACAAATGTATATCAAAAAATACTGGGGCAACTTTATTGGCGGTTCCGATGACAGTCTGAACCTTGTGGCATTTTTGGAAGACCAGAAGAAAGAGGAGATCCCCCTCAGCGAGATATTTGCCAAGATTGGGCTGGACAACAAAACTGGGACTTCCGCCAGACCGTGGAGTATCTGGAGTTTACACACTCCGATGGCGTGGAGATGGACTTCCACTTCGCCATTGATGTGGTCACTGATCTGGCCGCCATCCTGCTGGAGTGCAGCGTCAGCGGCAGTGTAAACCTTCAGGATCTGGACGAGTACAACACCCCTGCCCGCCGCATCCGCATCACCGTCACGCCAGAGGAGCACGACGCCATGAACAAGGCCCTCGCGGATTTTGCCCAGAACCCGATGGAATATGACCTCAGTGAGATGATGGACGACGAGGAGATCCACGAAATGGCTCGGGATGTGGAGGCGCTGCGGAAGGAACTGTACGAGGCCGCTGGCCGCAACCGGGACTACCATGTGAAAGCGGCGGATGTGAAACCTCTACTCTCTGACTGGAAGGGTGCCGATGGCTGCATTGCCACCAACCGCATCACGGTGGAGGGCTGTAAGGTGGGCTACTGCTACCGGGAGAAGCCGGACGGCGGCTGGGACAGCGGCTGGCGCTTTACCGCCGGTGATGAGAGCGACGAGTACATGGACGACCCTAACAACGCCGGGATCTACAAGCTGAACACGATCTGCAATGACGATCCCGACATCATCCCTTTGCTGAACACCCCCGCTCCCTGCGCCTTTGAGCGGGATGAAAATGGCGTGTTCCAGCAGATCAAAGACTGGAAACCAGATGAGGACGAGGAGGACCCTGATATGGATATTTTGAAGCAGTGCCAGAAGTGGCATGAGGAGGACAAACACCAGAAAATCGTTGACGCACTGGAGGCAATCTCTGCCGAGGAGCGTACCCCGGAAATGGATATGGAGCTGGCCCGCGCCTACAACAATCTGGCGGACTCCAGCGAGCCGGAGGGAAGGAAGCTGCTTCACCAGGCACTGGAACTGATGCAGTCCCATGAGGAGGAACTGGGAGATACTTATTCCTGGAATTTCCGTATGGGGTATGCCTATTATTATCTGGATCAGGAGGGCCGCGCTCTGCGGCATTTTGAAAAAGCTCTGGAACTGCATCCCGGTGATGATCCTAAGCTCAACACCCGACAGGACATGGAGGAACTAATTGACTCGTGCAAAAAGGGTATTTCTCTGCCGCAGTTCTGGGAGTGCTTCCGGGAACGGACAGAGAACTGGTGGGAAACCTTTGCCGAGATGGAAGCAGAGCTGCGCCAGATGATGGACGAGGACAAAGATCACACCCGCGGTGCGGAGATCGTGGCCCAAATGGAGGAAACCCTGAATTTGGTTTTTGACGAGATTTCCTTCGAGATGGGCTTCAACGGCGAAAAGCATGAGCTGATCCTCACCCCGGAGGGGGATAAGGTCAAACTGTTTGAGCTGGTCTACTTCCAGAAGCACGCCCCCAAGGAGGTGCTGGAGCACTGGAATATCCTTGTGGGCCGTCAGCCTCTCCAGAACATCGGCCTGCGTACTGAGGATGGCTGGGACATCTCCGGGGAGGATGTGCAGATCTGGCTGGAGGAGCAGGGTGAAAAACAGCTTCGCCATCTCCGCCTACTGCGAAAAGCTGCTGCCTATGCTCCGGGAGGAAGAAGGCCGGGCCTGGTGGATGCTCACTACCCTCACCGACCAAGTGCTGGGCGAGATCTCCCACATGAGATACATAGACAGCTTTGATGTGCTGGAGGAACCCAAGGCAGAGCCGTCCTTCCTCCTGTCCCAGCTGCCCGACAAACTGCGGGAGCAGGGCCTGGAGCTCTCCACCGACCCGGAAGCCTATCTGGAGAGCTATCTTGGCTACAAAATGGAACCCAATGAAGATCCCGACGCCGATTGGCGGTTGGATACCATGGTGGGTTCCACCTGCTGTGTGCCGCTCATCAACGGCTATCTGAATGCCGACAATGATTTTATGGACGATCTCCATGCCGACGGCACGGTAGCGGGCTTCTTCTGCTATCCCCTGGATACCCTGCGGGAGGAAGAAGGAACCCAGAAGATCTTTGACTTCCGAGACAAGCTGGAAGAAGTGTTTACCACTGATGAAGGATCGGAAGTGCTCACTCTCACCGGCGGGGCCACCGGCCTCTACTGCGGCTATGTGGACTTCATCGCCTGGGACATCCAAGAGGCGCTGAACATGGCGAAAGAGTTCTTTGAAGGCACGGACATCCCATGGGCCATCTTCCACACCTTCCGCCGTGAAGCCGGTTCTGTATCCCTAAAGCAACAAGATGATGGGACAGAAACTGAGAATCAGGATGACGAGTTGGACGAAACGCTGACGGGCATGGACTATATTCCTTACACCCAACAGAACGCCGAAGCATTCTTCGCTCAGCTGGAGCAGTGGAACGCCGAAGACGAGTACACCCGCTGTATCCAGGCACTGAATGCCATCCCGGAGAACTGGAGGAACTACCGCACCGCCTACGCCCTGGCCCGTGCACTGGAGAACTACGCCATCATCGGGGACCATGACGAAGGTACTTTGAAATCCAAGGGAGACAAAGCCCTTCTGAGGGCCATTGAGGTGCTGGAGTCCGTCCGGGAGGAAGGCCAGGACAAGGCGGAGTGGAATATGCGGATGGCCTATGGCTATCAGTATCTCTACGGCCAGGAGGAAAAGGCCATTCCCTACGCCCAGCGGTGGGCAGAGTTGGACCCGGAGGACGAAAATGCCTCGGCGGTGATTCAGGAGTGTAAGGCGGAGATCCGGAAACGCCAGCGCAGCCGGAAGAAGGCCAAATTCGTGCCCGGTGATACCCCCTTCGAGGGCTTCGACCTCACCAACTTCTGGGACGACAGTATGTATGCGCTGAAAGAGTATGTCAGCGATCCGCCTTCCGATGAGCTGATCGCCAGCGTGGAGGAGGAACTGGGCTATAAGCTGCCCGCCGCCTATATCTGGCTGATGAAGCAGCACAACGGCGGCATTCCGGTGAACACCTGCTATCCCTGCGATGAACCTACCTGCTGGGCAGATGACCATGTGGCCATCACCGGCATTTTCGGCATCGGACGAGAAAAGAGCTGCTCCCTCTGCGGAGAGCTGGGCAGCCAGTTTTATGATCGATGAGTGGGAGTATCCTGCCATCGGTGTGGCCATCTGTGACTGTCCAAGCGCCGGACACGATATGATTTTCCTGGACTACCGAGCTTGCGGCCCCCAAGGGAGAGCCTGCGGTAGTCCATGTGGATCAGGAAAACGACTACAAGATTACCCATCTGGCAGTACAGCTTTGAGGAATTTGTCCGCGGACTGGAGCATGAATCCCTCTATGATCCGGATGAAGATGTAGAGGATCTTGAGGATGACGCCGACGAGGAGAAACTGACCGTAAGGGCTCCTTTGCCGGGTCTGTGCTCCTCTCCAAAGCGGAATGGGACAAGGAGCAGTTGATCCGGAATCTACGGGAAGAATGGGGCATCGTAGATGAGGAGCCGGATGAGGGCGACGAAGATGATGAGAACAGCGATGACGCTGTGGTAATGCGGGTCGGCGGCATGATGCTGATCGTGACACTCTTCCACGGTCACATCCCGGACAATGAAGCGGAGATCAACGCCGAAAACAACTATATGTGGCCAGAGGCCGTAGAGGTGGCCAAAAGCGCACAAGGCCCATATCGTGGTGGCTGTATTGGGCGAGGAGGAAAAACTGCTGGAACGGGGTAAGCTGTTCACCAAGGCGATGGCAGTGTGCTGCAAGCAGAAATATGCCACCGGTGTCTACACCAGCGGCGTGGTATTTGAGCCTCGTTTCTATGAGGGCCTTGCCGATATGCTCAAAGAGGACGAACTGCCAATCTTCAACTGGGTTTGGTTCGGCCTGTACCGGAGCGAGGGGGGCCTAAACGGCTACACCTACGGCATGGATGTGTTTGGCAAGGAGGAAATGGAGGTGTTGAACACCGACGCTGAGCCGGAGGAACTGCGGGACTTTTTGGCCAGCCTTGCCTCCTATGTGCTGGCGTGTGATGTGACACTGCAAGACGGCGAGACCATCGGTTTTTCTGCGGACGATAAGCACACCATCACCCGCAGCCCCGGCGTCTCCCTGCCAGAGGAACAGATGACCCTGAAGATCGGTTACGAGCCTATAAAGGGAGATCCGGAGGATGACAGCTGCGACCACTCAGACAATGATGACACGCAGGATGAGGAAGAATTCAGTAATCCCGAAGTCTACACCGAGGAGGAGATGGAAGCCGTCGAGGGGCACATTGAGCAGTATTTCGGCAAGTTCGAGAATGTGTTCCATGAGCTGGTTTCTCCCGACATCCATGTGGACATCTGCGTGGTGCCGCCCTCTGAGGAGCGGGACTACTGCACCCTGGTCACCATGGGCATGGGCGCTCACCGGATGAATGTGCCGGAGGAACTGGCGGAATACAAGCTGGAGCGGGCGGAGCTGGCCATTGCCCTGCCTGCGGACTGGAAGCTGGATCAGGAGTCCATGAAAGACGAAAAGTGGTACTGGCCCATCCGCCTGCTGAAAGTGCTGGCTCGCCTGCCCATTGCCAGTGATACCTGGCTGGGCTTCGGCCATACCATGGACAATGAGGATGACTTTGCAAAAGATACAAAGCTGTGCGCCGCCATTCTGACCGGTCCCCAGGACACTGAAGATGGCAGCGAGGTCTGCATCCTGCCGAGCGGCGAGGAGGTCAACTTCTATCAGGTGCTTCCCCCTCTACCGGGATGAATTGGAATATAAGATGGCCCATGACGCGGATGCCTTGCTGGACAAAATGGACGGCATCAGCTTTATGGTGGAGCCGGATCGCCAGGATGCCATCACCAGAGGCACCCTTTCTAACGATGATTTGACGGCGAGATGGACGATGCCTCCTATCACCTTGAGAGCATTGAGGAGAAGGAACTGCCTATTGCCCCCATCAATGCCTACAACCACATGGCCATCTACTTGCGCTGGTGCATGGAGCACGACCTGATGGGCCGAGGACTTCCTTAACGAATACAGCGAAGTGGCCAAACAGGTCAAAGCCGACCCTGTCAGCGTGGATCTGCGGGAGTTTATCCGGGATGAGCTGGACGGCTGTCTGTTCTCTGTGCTGTTCAATCAGCAAGGTCGCGCCTTTGCCGGTTATTACTACGGAGAGGGCGACAGTCCCTACTATCCTGCCGACATTGATGACTATGCCCTGAAATATTTTGGTCCGTCCCGATACCACTCCAATGAATTTCAACAGGAGGCATACTTATTCATCCCATTTGATGAGAAATACTATCAGACCATGGCTCAAGTGATTGAGGAACGCTTTGAAAACTGGCAGGGACAGGACTTCGACGAGGACACGCTGGAGCCTTCCGAAGTGGCTCATGCCATCATGGAGTATCTGGACTGCGAGTGTACCTATTTCCCATCCATGGCAGATGATGACCCCATCATGTCGGCATACAGCTACGCCCAGCGGCTGGGGGTACGGGAGGGCTTTGTTCCCGTACTTATCCAGGCGGATGATGAAACGCTGTTGGAATGTCTGGTAATGAACGCCGACCCGGAGCATGATGCGGACTGCTATGAATTTGACCTCAAAACGGTAGAGGAGTACCGGAAGAAGATGCTCTCCGCTCCTGTTAAGGACGGAAAGGCGATTTTGGAGGAATTGACCGGCCAGCGCAAGGAAGAAGCCGAGGACGATGATCTGGACTGGGAGGAGGAAGTCCTGGGCGAGATGGAGGGCGGAGAACCCAACGACCGCTTCGCAAACTATTGGAACGATGATACCGGAATGACATATCCGCTCATTCTGGCTAAAATTCCGGTAAAGAACCCCTGGGAGATCTTCGCCTACCTGCCCTTTGGAAATTGGAATGAGTGTCCCGACACACCGGACCTGATGGCAGTGGCGAAATATTGGTTCGAGCAACATGGTGCCATCCCTGCCGCCATGAGCCACGATGAATTGGAGTTTGAACTTCCAACTCCGATCTCCAAGGAAAGAGCTATGGAGGTGGCTGTGGAGCAATATGGTTTCTGCCCAGATCTGGATCAGAATGAGGATGGAAGCATTGGCTCCTTGGCAGATGTCCTGTGGCAGTCCACCGTCTGGTATTTCTGGTGGGATTGATGGGAGATTGTGACCATGAACGAATACCTGAAGCAATATATTGAACTCCAAAAGCAGTTTCGGGAGACAGAAGGAGATCCGGACAGTGTCCGTGCTCTCTATACCTTCAAGGAGAAACTGGAGCTGTCGGAAGACAAGCAGGCCAAGGAAGTGCTGGTGGATGTGTATGATCTGCTGGACTTCAAGAAGGATGCCTACGAACTGCTCTGCCAAATCGGAAATCGTTCCGACAAGAAGACCCTCAAGCGGCTGGGCATCTTGAAGGACTATGCGGAAAACTGGGGCAATCATTATGCCCTCCCCAAGCCCCAAAACGCCGGAGGAAAAGCAGAAAGAAAAAGGAACGGCAGGCCCAGCTGGGCCTGCCCGCCTTCCGGTATCACCCAAACCCTCTGGAAACTGGGGCTTTTGAGGAATCCGCAGACGGCGTTGTCTGCGACTGCTGTGGCAAGACGACCCATATTTTCTATACCAATCCGTTCTTTTCCGTGGAGGATATTGCATATCTGTGCCCGGCGTGTATCGCCAGCGGCGAGGCGGCCCGGAAATATGACGGCAGCTTTCAAGATGATTTCTCTGTGGACGATGGCGTAGACGATCCGGAGAAGCTGGACGAGCTGATCCACCGTACTCCCGGCTACTCCGGCTGGCAGCAGGAATACTGGCGGGCCCACTGTGGCGATTACTGCGCCTTTTGGGGCTATGTGGGCGCCAGAGAACTGCGGGCACTGGGTGTGCTGGAGGAGGTGCTGGACGACCCCATGTGGGACGAGGAGCAGAAGGGAATGATCCGGGAATCCGTCAATGGCGGGCATCTGCAATGCTATCTGTTCCAGTGCCTCCACTGCGGAAAACACCTGGTCTGGATGGATTTTGATTGAGGTGGCAACATGGAGAAGAAGGATTTTCCCAAGGGAACCAAGCCCCGTGAGATCTTCGTCTATACCTGTGAGCGGATCGCGGAGCCTTTGAACCCGCTGGGCTACAAATACCGCAAGAGCAAAAATGACATCTACAAAAAAGACGGCATCTTTGTGTTCTCCTTTTACTTTTCCCCCTCCATCCGCTTTGGCTCCACCACTTTTACTGCCTTCTTCGATGTGAGTTCCCCGGTGATTGCCCAGTGGCGCAGTGAGCAGGAAGGGACGGAGGAAACCTATGATGGTATCGTGGGTACCTCCATCGCCCGGCTGACCCACCGGTATGATGACTTCCCCCGCTATGAGGTATCTACTCTGCTGGAGCGGGAACGCTCTATCCAGGAAATTTCCGGGCAGATCCAGGACTATGCACTACCATTCTTTGCCCGGTTTTCCAATCTGCCCAAGCTGCTGGACGATGTGGAACAGGAGGGGTTCTTCCCCCATCGGAAGGGGTTCGATGTCCCTAAGCGGAATCGGGAGTTCATCGAATGCTTCCGGGAGTATCTCCAAAAGCAGTAGGAATCAGCAGAAAGGAAACAACACCTATGTCAAACAGTAGAGTATCCACTTGGAGTGGAATCCGGAACAAATTGGAGAATGACTACCTGTGCCCGGCACTCCGGGGCCACATCCAGTATTTTGCCACCAGTTACAGCAAAAGCGCCGACCATGAGGGCCGGGCCGCCATTCGTGTGGACGGCGTGGAAGTGCTGCGGAGCAACTACTACACCTATTTTGAAAATGTGTGGACGAAATTTCATCACTTGCGCTCCACCACGCTGAAAGATCACGACTCCGCAAAAGAGGCCATCAATCAGGCTCATGCCTATGCGCTGGAGCAGGGCACCTTTGACCAAAAGGTGTTCTATGAGGCGTTTGGGATCTTTGACAACCAGAGCATCGAGAAAAGCCTTGTCAGCGAGAATCCCCTTGTCCGTATCTTTGCCCTTCTGGATCGCAGGCTTGGCAAGCGCCGCCTGCTGGCTTTGGAGGACTCCATGGAGCAGGAACTGGACTGGGTGCGGGCTTTCTATGTGATCCGGTTGCAGGCCGAAGGGCTGATGGAAGCGAATAACATTTAGGAGGAACCACCATGTCACAGATCGCGTCCTTTTATCTGATAAAAAATAACCAGCGGCAGGAGTTGTCCGACGGTGACTGCTCCGGCGCGGTCTATATGGCCATCTGGGACTGGTGTGAGAGCGAACTGGATCTGGATGTCCGTTTTCCTGCTCCCCAGACGGAAGACACCCTGGACTGCGCTCTGCTGGAGGGAGAGCTGGCGTCTCAACTGCTGGCAGCTCTGCGGGAGCAGGATCTCCCGGAGCTGGCCGCTGAAATTGCCCCGGACTGGGATCTGCCCACCGAGGCGGTGCAAAGCGGGCTTAATACGCTGCGCTCCCATCTGGAACTGGTGCAGGGCGATGCTGCTCTGCTGTATGAAATGACATGAGAACGGAGGGATACCATGCTGGCAAAGCGGTTTGAACACATTTTACATGATCTGGGCATGGCTGGGCTGGAACACCCTCTGTTCTACCATGCACCGGTGGGCATTCGTTTTAAGATCGGCGGGGAGGAACCAATCTATCTGGATAGGCGTGCGGCGAAGCTGAAAACCAACCCCGCTTATGTTCAGGGGGCGCTGGACCGAGCCGCCGCGATCTATCGGGCACTTCCGGCGGTGCCGGACCTTCTGCGGATCGACTGGTATCCCGATGAAGAACCCGCCGAGTCCCTGCTGACCGTTATCCGGCAGCGAGTGGGCCTCCCAGTTCCCGATGAACAACTTTCGGCCACAGAGCAGGATGAAGATGGGGATACCCATGCACAAGTGCAGTTTTACTGGGATCTCAGCAAGATCAGCTTTCAACCAGAGCTGCTTCTTCGGGAAATCATTCTGGGGGACATCGGCGGCTGGAACGGCTTTGTGTCCAGCGTCTATCTGGCTGGGCCGGGGCCGTTCCTCTACCATTTGTACGATGACCGTGGGCTGGATGTGCTGGGCGGCTCACAGAAGCTGCTATCACGCTTTTCAAAGAACGAGCCGGAGTTGCGCGCAGCGCGCAGATAATCCCGGCAGTTAAACAAAATCTAATCAAGGTTGAGAGCTTTTTCTTCAGCCTTCGTCTTTGCCATGGCGTTTTTCTCCAATCTGAAAATTACAAATTGCGGACAAAAAGGACGCATTGTTGTGGCAAGCAGTGCAAGCTGGTACCAACTTGCAATTTTTGAATCCGATTTCTAAAAATCAAATTCAAAATGCTTGTTGGGCTGTGCCCAAACCCCTTGTGTTCTGCATCCAGTGGATGCAGGCTGCACATTTTTGAAAAATGCTTTTTAATCTGAGTGCCGATGCCTGTGGTATCGGCACTTTTTGCACAGATGGATTCCCGGAAGCAGAAAATAGTGCTATGCAGCACATCCGGGATTGTGCTATACTTGATTTACATAAACTTGTTTGTCCTAAAAAGTTGGAGGTGTTCATGGCAACACGAACCATTTGTTTTCCCATATCCGGCTATCCCTATTGCAGAGAACAGCCGGTGACATTCACATGGATAAAAGGCAGCAAGCGGCAGAATATCCGTGCCGTCCATGATGCCGTCCATACAACAGACCCTGATGTTTCGATTCTGGAAGTCAGCTCTGCATCCGTTCAGCCGGAGGGTGAAGCTGTTTCTTCTCTGCGGCTTTTGCTGCATCTGGATTCTGTTGCGCAGGATGTACCCATCAGCACGGTTTTTGAAGCCACCAAAGTGTTTGAACATGGTGGGCCATTCGCTGACCTTCTGACCTGTGAGCCACCCAAAGTCCATAAGGACACTCGGCTGCGAACCAGTGGAGAGCTGCTACGTTACTCTCTGGAAGGAAACGAGTATCCGACAGAGCCGTACATGGATTCGTTCTTTGAGTGGCTCTACTGCCGTGCGTTGAAGCAGTTCCCGGAAAAGGCGGAGCCGCTGAGCAGATATAATGCTTTTTCTGATATTGCTGCCGCAGCGGATTCTAAAAAGTATTATGGCGATTCCTCACGGGCGGCTGCGATTTATGTGGGACTTGCAGCGGCAGGAAAACTTTCGTGCATCGATTCCTATGAATTATTTATTGCTGAGGTCTATACGGAGCCGAAACCTTTGCCCAAGTCTGGAAAATCTGAGGCTGCTTCAAAAATGACACCCGAAGTTTCTGCACCAGCAAAGGAGACTCCGGCAGACGAATTGCCGCAGCCCGATAACGCAAATGCGGAAGTGATTCCGGACACTGCGCAGATGGAGCATATCCTTGAGCTGCCCAAAGCGACCTGTCTGCTTCTCTCTTTGGCAAAAAAATGCTGGCCTTTCTGCAAATTAGTTCCAGTGAGCTGACAATATAAGGGAAAGGAATTCCTTCTTGACGCTTATCAGTAGCGCTGAAAAATAAAACGCATCCAAATCAATATCCAAAAAGAACAAAATCACATTTCCGATGGAGGAACCGGACAGCGGATTTCATGCAGTTGGTGTGTTGACCCGTTCGCCTGCTTGGGAATACGGATGGAAGTTTAACTATCTGACTGAGAATACATCCGGTGCAGAAAAGTCCGAAGTTAAAGAAAAAATCCCTCCGAAGCCTTTGACCGCATTGGAGCATCTGGAACGCTGTGGGTATAGAATCGTTCAGCAGGTCGTACCGAAAAAACTTCCGCCGATTGCCGTTCAGCGGATGGCATGGAAAACAGGCGAAGCTCTTTGCGACCCGGTAGTGGTGGATTTCTTGCAGTTTATTCGGACACATATGCAGAGTGACGGCTCTTTTTCGTTTCGTATCCCAAAGGGTACTTCCAAGAATTCGTTTGCCACACTTTCGGAAATCGCTCAGACGTGGGATAAAATGGGACTTTTTGCATCCATTGTGATCTATCCGCAGAATATCGTCTATGAGCTTGCGCAAAATGAGACTGTCCGGCATTTCCTGAGCGGGAAGTGGCTGGAACTTTTTGTGGAGCATCAGGTTCAGCAGATTTTGAATCGCTATCAGGAGGAGCAGGGCGCAGAAGTTTCGCTTTGCTCCAATGTGATTCTTTCAGAAGCGGCATCCGCAGGGAGCACGCATGAACTGGATGTTGCGTTTTCCATCAACGGAAAATTCTTCTGGGTGGAAGCCAAATCGTCCAGCCGAAGCATTGATTATGGAAAATATGCTGCTCTGTGCGAAAAGCTGAAAGTAACCTCCGACCGACTGCTTTTGGTCAACAGCGATTTGTCCGTTGAGGAGTGTGAAGGCGTTTCTTACTTCTGGAATTATCGTGTTGCAAATTGTGCAACGATTACGGGGGAATTGGAAAATATGGTTGCCAAACAAATTGAAACTGCCGGAAAAGCCGTTCCAAGTACAGACTGAGCAATAAGCAAAAAAGACCCTGAGAACCCTGCCGGATAAGCGGCAAAGTTCTCAGGGACTGTTTTATCGGATCTGCTCGACTTGCTTGGAGTCCTTTTCCTCCGCAAAGAACAGTTCCACATTCTTCTGTGCTTTTACGATTTCCTGCATCTCATCCCGTGTCTTTCGGTACTCTGGGTAGAGTGCTTTTTTCTTGGTGAGCAAAGCCGAATACTCTGCATTCAGGTCTTTCACTTTGGGCAGCTTTTTCAGGCCGGATTCATTGAAAGCGGCTTTCGCCGTCTTATGCAGCGTGACTTCTTCCCGGTGCGCTTCCAAAAATTTGGAGCTGTACCCGGATTTGCGGTAAGCATCGTATACAGGCCGGGTCTTGGCATAGTTGACGATGTGCGCCCGGAGGACGGCGATTTCTGCCATACGCTTCTCGGCGGCCTTGATGGAATCGCCCAGTTTGTGATAGCGAGAAAGTGCAGCATCAGCACGCTCTTTCAGGTCATCCGCACTGCCGATTTTCTGCTCCTGCAAAAAAATCAGCGTTTTGGACATCTCTTTCAAGTTGTACTTCTTCGCCCAGCGTTCGTAGCCGCCACCTTTGCCCTCGGCAAGTTTTGCTTGAATGTCAACCAGCAACTGGAACGGCTGCTCTTTGGGAGGTTGCTTCTGATGTGGGCGGTGTTCGGCTTTTCCGGCAATGACTGCTTTGATTTCATCCTCGCTGTACCCGGCACCCAGTGTCTTTAACCGGATAAAGCGTTTCTGCCGTGCGCCTTTAACGGAAGTGTATTTGCCGCGTTTGATTTCATAGCCCTGCTGTTCCAGCTTTTGCAGAAAATCTTCGTAGTCGGTGGGCTTCTGCTGCAAAATCTCGTCGATTACACTGCACAGCCGGTCGCGGTTGCTTTCCTTTGGGGGGTAAGTGATGCGCTTCTGCCGTTCCCGGTAAGGCTTCTTTTCAATGACTGACAGCTGATGCTCCAGACAAATCAGGTCGCTCAACCGCTGCACTGCCAGACCGGAAAAGAAAAAATCCCGGAATTTTCTTTGCTGGGGTTAGATAGCGATACTTTTTACATCTACCATGTTGCGGCGGTCATGGTTGACAACTTGCGTCGGCTCCTGCTCGGTATCAACCTGTCCGACAAAGCTATAATGGATTTCGATTTTCCGGGTGTTGGTTTCCCGGTCTAATTCATGTATCAAAATACGGTCGATAAACTCATGGACGTTTTCATAGGTCAATTCCTGTATGTCGCTGTATTTCCCGACAATCTGAATAAACCTTGATATATCCCTTTTTCGCTCGGTAACGGTTGCGATCTGCTGTTGTAACTCGTCTATCCTTGCGGCAAGGGATTTCTTTTCGTCCTCATAGCCGGAAGTTAGAAACACAAACCGTTCATCTGTCAGTCTGCCTAATGCGTTGTCCTCATACAGCTTGCGGAAAAGCGTGTCAAGTTCGGTCATACGCGCCTGTGCTTTGAAAAGTTCCTTTTGCTGCTGCGCTAATGCCTTTCTCGCTTCCATGTCGCCGTACTCGGTAGCTTTACAGATAAAGTCCTGTTCGTGTTCCTTAACATACCGCAAAACCCGCCGCATATCTTCCAGCACTAAATCAAGAAGTACGTTTTTGCGGATATAATGAGAGGTACACTCGCTGCCTGTCCTTGCCCTGTTGCGCCATGCGCCGCAAGAATAGGAAAACTTGCGCGGCTCGATATTTACGCCCTGTTGGTAATACATCTTATGTCTGCAACCAGCGCAAAACAGCAAGCCGGAAAAAATATCAATCTCCGCTGCTTTTGTCGGGCGGTGGCGGGTAGCAATCCGCTTTTGCGCAAGTTCAAAGGTTTCCTCGTCAACAAGCGGCTCATGGGTGTTTGGGAAGAAATAGCGTTGTTCTTCTTCGTTCTTCCGGGTCTTTTTCGACTTGTAGGATACCTTGTGAGTTTTCGCGGTTATGGTATGCCCTAAATATTCCTGCCTTGCTAATATGTCATAGAGCGTTTTGTCCGGCCAAGTATAGGGGGCGATCATTGCCCGCTGATACCGCGCCTGTCCTGTACGCTGATAGCGCAACGCTCCAATCGTCAAGACTTTGTTTTCCGCAAGCCATTTTTGGATTTCGCACATACGCACGCCGCTAACAAACATAGCGAAAACCTGTTTGACAATCGGCGCGGTTTCCGGGTCGGGTATAAGGTGGTGGCGGTTGTTCGGGTCTGGGATATAGCCGTATGGATATTCCCCGTTGACGCGCTCGCCTTTTTGCGCCTGTGCCTGTTTAACTGCGCGGATTTTCTTGCTTGTGTCGCGGGCGTAAAACTCGTTAAACCAGTTCCGCAAGGGGGTAAACTCGTTATCCTCCCGCGCTGTGTCAACTCCGTCGTTGATCGCGATATAGCGTACTCCGTTTTCGGGAAATACAATCTCTATGAGTTCGCCCGTTTTCAGATAGTTTCTGCCAAGACGGGAAAGGTCTTTGGTAATGACCGTCGCCACTCGTCCGGCTTCCACTTCCTGCAACATCGCTTGCAGCCCCTCGCGCTCAAAACTCACGCCGGAAAATCCGTCGTCCACAAAAAACTTTGTGTTCAAAAAATGGTGTTCGTCCGCATAGCGTTGAAGTATCATTTTTTGGTGCTGTATGCTTCCGCTTTCTCCGGCTTGCATATCCTCTTGACTTAAACGGCAGTAAAGGGCGGTGATTTTATTCGACTGTAACATTAGTCCTCCTTTCCGACAGCCGAATAAACAGGTATAATGTGTTGCTATCATTATACCATATCCCGCCGCCTAATGCACTACTCGGACGCTAAAAATCCCGGATTTCCGGGCTTTTTCTGCAAATCCTTTACAATGAGTTTCTCAATCTTTTTATGGATTGTATCGGTTGCCTTTTCACTCGGCAACGCTTGAACAAGATAGGTGATTTTCCCTATTTTGCGTTCGGTTGTAATTGTCTGTTTTTTATCCATTAGAAAAACCTCCTTTTCCTGTATGGATAAACTATATTCGTCAAAAGGCAAAAACGGGCGGTTGTTAGCTGCAACCTCACGGGAGTTTCACCCCGGCCCATGCTTATGGGTGCGCCGCGCAATACTTTGAGGGTGTTCAACGCGGGAGTATCATTGTGCCGCCTTGTATGTCGTCGCCCACAAGCTGCTAAACCTGTTTTACGGCGCGGTAGTTCTCGCTCGGCTTTTCCCCTATGGGGAAAAGCTGTCATGGCGTACCCGCCGACTGGCTCGGTACAGACGGAATGTACCCGTTTGCCTGTTATGCTGCGCACCAAAGGCCGCTTTCTTTGTCAAAGAACAATAGGCTTTGTCGGCCTGCAAAAGCACATCAACAGCGGATATGCTTTTGCGGAACGACAAATAGCCCATAACGGGAAGCGTGGAAAGGGGACACGCTCCCCGCATGGGCTAAAAGATTATCCTACATGAAAAGCAAGGGTGCGGGTAATAAGGCGCACTTGCAGCCTGTTACGCATTTCCTCGTCCACATAGGAATAGGTATTGCCCGCGTCGTCTTTCAGCGTGCGGGTACAAAGTTTCGCTATGTAACCCTCGTAGTGCTTCAAGATCGCGCACATGGCGGTTGTGTCGCCGTTTGCCGCTGCGGAAATGACAGGGAACGGCAACAGATTTTCAGACTTCCTAACGGTATTCATCATCTGCTTTTCCCTCCAAATACTGTTTGATTTTCGCAAGCGCGGATTTCCTGTGCCGGAAAACCGTCGTGCGTACAACATTCAGCAGTTCGCCAATTTCCGCGTCGCTCATATCCAAGAAGTAGGACAAAAGGATAATGTCGCGTTTCCTTTCGGGCAAAGCGTTAAGGGCTTCGGCAAGCAGTTCATTTTTGACGAGTACATCAAAGCCGGACACTTGAAAACGGAAATAATCGCTTTCGTATTCGTCCGTTGTGAAAAGCTGCGCGAGTTCGCTTTCGCTCAAATCCGAAAAAGTAACTTCGCGTGCTGCGCGTTTCGCAAGAGTGCGGCGGTGGCTTTTCGCTTCGCCGACCAAAGTTTTCTTTGCTAATGCGTCGTACTGATGTTGTATTCTTTCCTTGTCGGAAGAAGATAGCTCCATAGAGTTCACCTCCTTCCCGCGTGGAGTAGAGGACGGGAGTTAAGGGCTTGTCCTCTCTGCCCCTTTCGCTCCGTACCCGTTCGGGAGATGGCTCTTGAGTGCGCTTTTCAGAAAAAAGTTGAAAAAAGCAAAATGCGCCCGTCCGCAAGACGCGGACGGGCGCAAAGGAAATGTAAGCAGTAGCTAAATGTATTGACAGTTCACATTCATAGCCGGAATATCCCGCTTGCGGAGCATAGCTTTTTTTGACCGCAAAGCATTAGGCGGGTTACAGTAAATAAAAATGGACACGGCGATACCTCCCCGATACCGCCGTATCCTTAAAAAAGGGCGACTTTAATAC
>ENA-OQEL01000072-OQEL01000072.1-human-gut-metagenome-genome-assembly--contig:-NODE-72-length-37065-cov-8.808869_pt1 | contig 37065 bp, 25 predicted proteins | sample MGYA00242796_ERZ504637 | MGnify/ENA primary metagenome ERZ504637 (study PRJEB26092, sample SAMD00036306) | human gut metagenome | host: Homo sapiens | study: EMG produced TPA metagenomics assembly of... | reverse complement strand
GGGGCTGTATTCGGTCCCAAGGGTTTGGCTGTTCGCCAATTAAAGCGGTACGCGAGCTGGGTTCAGAACGTCGTGAGACAGTTCGGTCCCTATCTGTCGTGGGCGCAGGATATTTGATGGGAGCTGTTCCTAGTACGAGAGGACCGGAGCGGACGTACCTCTGGCGCACCAGTTGTTCTGCCAAGAGCATAGCTGGGCAACTATGTACGGATCGGATAAACGCTGAAAGCATCTAAGCGTGAAGCCGACCCAAAGATAAGATATCCCATTGTTTCAAACAAGTAAGACCCCTTGAAGACTACAAGGTTGATAGGCACGATGTGTAAGTGGAGCGATCCATTCAGCAAGCGTGTACTAATAGGTCGAGGGCTTGACCACAATTCGCTTGAGACTCTGAGAGTCAACGAAAAAATGTAAGCAGTGATTATTCAGTTTTGAAGGCACGTCCTTCTAAGAAATACTGGACAAAGTACAACAAACATGTTATACTGGTTCAGTCAGATCGGTCGGTGTCGATGACGGTGAGGTTCCACCTGTTCCCATTCCGAACACAGAAGTTAAGCTCACTTGTGCCGAAGATAGTTCGCTGGAAACGGCGCGTGAAAATAGGTAGTCGCCGACTTGAACAAAAACGCTTCAGAAGAGATTCTGAGGCGATTTTTTTTACAAAACATAGCAAACAGGGGAGAAACCATAAACGGCTCCTACCCCCTGTTTTTTCTGAAAGCAGAACGAAAGACGAAAATCAGTGTTTATTGGCCAGCTTGCCGCCGAGAATGAAGGAGAGGATTGCTGCAATCACGAAGGTGGAAGCAATGCAGACGACCATCATCAGCAGATTGAAAGCACCGCCGTTTGCGTAGGTAGGCAGTGAGGTAATGCCCGGCATGACAAAGGCATAGCACTTGGCGCCCAAAACAACGGTCAGTGCGCCGCCGATGCCATTGGCGATCATAGCAGCAATGAGGGGAGTTTTGTTGGGAACTTGCACGGTGAACAGCGCAGGCTCGGAGATGCCGAGGAACGCGGAAAAGCTTGTGGTGAGGGCCGCAGAACGCAGCTCTTTATCCTTCATACACAGTGCAGCACCGAAGGCAGCGCCGGATTCGGCCATGTTGTGGCAGAAGGAAACGGGCAGAAGATAGTCATAGCCCAGAGTGGCAATGTTGGAGATCTGGATGGGAGAAGTGGACTGGTGCATACCAAACAGCACGATCAGCGGCATAAAGAAGCCCAGCAGAAAACCGGCAACGGGGCCTAACGTCGAGAATAGCCAAACGATACCGTTGGCAAGACCAAGACCGCACCAGGCACCAATCGGAGCGAGCACAAACAGGTTGACGGGAATCACGATAGCAAGGGAAAGCGCCGGAACGACAACGAGCTTAAAAAGATCCGGCACGACCTTGTCGATTGCGCGATATACAAAGGACAAGCCAATGACGCCAAAGATGACCGGGAACACGGAATCGGCGTAGCTAAAATCGGCACCGTAAAACCGAACAGCGCAAGAGGCGTCTCGCCCGTACCGACAGCGTTGACAATGGTCGGGTACATCAGCGATCCGGCAACACAAAGCGCAAGCGAACGGTTGACTCGGAACTTATCAGCTGTAGACATTGCCAGCAAAAACGGCAAGAAGTAGAACGGGATATCCGAAATCATATTGAATATCGCAAAGTCGCCGGCACCCGTGTCAATTCCAAAAGCCGCGATAGCAGCCAGGATGCCCTTTACGATGCCTCCCGCCACCAGTGCGGGAATGATAGCGGAGAAAATGCCGGTGATGATATCGAATACGCGAGCCGAACCTTTTTGGAGCTCAGGCTGCTCGCGTCGGCGGAGACCTCGCCACCCATCCTGTCACCTAGCATGGGCTCCAATTCGTCATATACCGACCCCACGCTGGCGCCGATGATAACCTGCCACTGCCCGTCTTTAACCTGCGCGCCCAAGGCGCCGTCAAGCGTCTTAAGGGCCTCCAGGTCTGCCTTGCTATCGTCCTTCAGGTTGAATCTGAGCCTTGTAATGCAGTGCGTTGCCATAACAACGTTATCGGCGCCGCCCACGAGCTCGAGGACACGCGCGGCAAGTTCCTTCTTGTCTGCCATAACAATCACTCCTACCCAAGATCCTCGCCATTAGTGGCGATACATTTCTGATACCAATAGAAAGAGTCTTTACGCGAGCGCTCCGCAGTGCCGTTGCCGCAATTATCCAGATCGACATAGATAAGCCCGTAGCGCTTGTCCATCGTAAGAGGACCGCAGGCAACAAGGTCAATGAATCCCCAAATCATGTATCCGCGCACGTCAACGCCATCGATCACTGCCTCCTTAAGGCACTTTATGTGCTGGCGCAAATAATCGATTCGATACTCGTCGTGGATGCTGCCATCCTCCTCGACTACATCAGATGTACCGAGGCCGTTCTCGGCGATATACAGGGGCAGCCCATAGCGGTCATACATCTGGTTAAGGGTAACCCTCAGGCCAATGGGATCGAGCTGCCAGCCCCACTCACTCGTCTCGAGATAAGGGTTCTTGTTTGCCATGACCAGATTTCCCGCAGTCTTCTCCCATCCCTGATCGCAGGTGGATACCTGGGAAAAGTAGTACGAGAAGGCCAGGAAGTCGACCGTGTTGCGAGCGATGAGCTCTTCATCGCCCGGCTCCATTTGAATCTCGATATCGCACGCGTCGAAATAGCGATTCATATAAGCGGGGTATTTTCCACGAGCCATCACGTCCGTATAGAACCAGTTGGAATACTGGTCGTCGTGAATAGCCTGCATGTTATCTTCGGGACGGCAGGTGGCGGGATACGTACAGAATCGAGCAATCATGCCGCCAACGGGGGTGTCGGGCGAAAGACGATGGACAATCTCGACGGCGCGCGCATTGGCAACGAACTCGTGGTGCAGGCACTGGAAGATGGCTCGATCGAAGTTCTCCCCCTCTTCGTCTTTGACCAGACAGACCCCGTCCCAAGGCGAAAAACGCGCTGCATTGAACTCGTTAAAAGGCAGCCAGAAATCGACCAGGTCGCCCAATTCCGTAACGATTGTCTCGACATAGCGGGCGAAGAAATCAATCGTCTTGCGATTCTTCCATCCCCCATATGTGGTGACAAGATTTACCGGGATGTCATAGTGGAGCATGGTGACGAAGGTCTTAATGCCGTGCTTTTTGCACTCACCCAGCATGCTTCGATACCACTCGATGCCTTCGCGGTTAGGTTCAAGGTCATCTCCGTTAGGATAGATTCGGCTCCAGCAAATAGAGGTGCGGAACAGCTTGAGACCCATCTCCGCAAAAAGCGCGATGTCCTCACGGTAGTGATGATAGAAGTCGTTACCGCGCCTAAACGGGTAGAACTCAACACCATCATCTGCGAGAGCGTTCATTAGCTCGTCATGGCAGAAGGGATTGTTTTGATGCTTGTCCTCGATCTGGTCATGAGTCCAGGTGCCATCCAGCCATCGACAATCCTGCGTCGACTTTCCCTTTCCTCCCTCATTCCAGGCGCCATCGGCCTGCGAGCACGATATGGCTCCGCCCCATAAAAAGTCGGAGTCAAATCCATGTTTTAACTTACCCATTTGCCCTCCTTGATCGGATGCTCCAGCGGATAACCCAATACTAGGAAGAACAAGATGCATAAGATATCGCATAGAAAGCTTGGGTTTATAACAGTTTTTTTAGATATAATACCGTTCAAGGCATCGATTCTACCGTTCACCGCTGGAGCACCCCCCATGGATTCAAATCTCAAACAGTTGCTCTATACGCATACCGAAACCGAAGAGTGGCATCGTACGCATCCGGGAGAGCCCAGCCCGCGATATAACAGGGTGGAAACCACATCCATTAACGGCGAAGAGGTCTATCTGTTTGATTGGAAAGAGACCCTCGACGAAAACCCCGTAGGCCTTATCAAGGAGTCACGCTTTACCGACATTCCTCCTCATATCAATCGGGATATGGAGCTTAACTACGTGTATGACGGCGTCTGCACGTTTGTCGTCAACGGACGGTCACTGCTCCTTAAAAAGGGTGATGTGCTCATTTGCAACACCGGCGTAGTCAGAAGCGTTCCATACGTTAAGGGCGAGCACGATATCGTCATTTCAATCGTCTTCAAAAAGGGAAATGTTCGATTCGGTTTTCCTGAGCCAGCTACCCGGCGCGTCACCATTAACGAATCTCCTATTTGATTTTGTGTCCAAAACCGTGAGGCCCGCAAATATCTCATTCTTCCAGAGGAATACGCCCGACATGCGCGACGCCTCATCGAGATGCTCTTTATCGAATATCACTTTAAAGATGCCTACTCCAATGAACTCATGAGGCACCTCGCCGTCAGCCTATTCCTTGTTCTCATTCGAGGACTGTACCGACGCTCCGCAACTGATAACCAAGCGATCATGTCGGACGAACGCATCGTGTCGATTCTGAATCATATTGAGCAAAGTTACGGCGACTGCACACTCGAAAGCATTGCGAGCGATACGGGTTATAGCACCAGCTATCTCAGCAGCTTGATCAAGCAAAAAACCGGCAAAACGTTTTCGCAAATCAAGCTCAACCAGCAGCTCACAGAGGCGGCATATCTTCTCAATAACACCGAGCGCAGCGTGCAGTATGTAGCCCGAAAAGTCGGCATCTCCAACATGTCATTCTTTTACTCAAAATTTAAAGAAACATTCGGCGAAACGCCAGGTGCGTTCAGGACGCATCGGTCTAGTTAAAGGCGCTATTACTCAGACCGATCAGCTTCGCGCGGCTCAGGAATGCACGACCGGAGCAGCGAGCGCATCGCCTCTACCAGCACAAAGCCGGCGATGGCAACCGTGACCACCACGTCGAACGGCGTGTTCACAAACCAGAGCAAACCCATGAGATACGACCCGGCGTTAAAGGCAAAGTGCAGCAGGATGGTGTAGCGGAGCTTTCCGGTGGTCACGAGCACCCAGCCAAAGACCAGACCGGCGGCACCCGCGTAGCAACCCTGCACCCAATTCATGTGCATAAAACCGAAGATTGCCGCCTGCAGCACAATCGCCGCGGCGATACCCCACGTACTTGGGGCCGCCCAGGGCACCATGGCGCCGTCGTGCGCACTCGCACGACGCCGGCGCTTCCAAAGTGGGCGGCACTGCGGATTAAACGCTCGGAGCGAAAACTCAAAAATAATGCCGCGCACCAGCAGCTCTTCACAAAATGGGGCGCCGAGCACCGTAGTCAGGACGGCGAGATAGCTGGTGTCGCCCATGCCCGTCTCCTCGACAAGTTCACTGTAATCGGCCGCCGCCTCGGGCAGCAGCGACAGCACGGCGTCGGTCACATAGCCAACGACCACCTGCAGGGCCAGGCCAATCACGATAACGCAGGCGATGCGTTTCCACGCCCCACGCGCTCCCCCGCCGAGCGGATGCTCGCTTTGCCGGCGTGCCATAAACGAACGCGGCCACAGATAACGCCACCACAGCAGCGCCATCAAAAACGACGCCGTCTGCGCGACGGCCTGAAGCAATTGGATGTCGAGATCATCGATCGAAAAACCCATGAACACCGATGCGACGCCAAGGGCGGAGAACAAAACGACGCTCAGGGCAATATCGACAGCGACGACGCCAAAACAGGCAAGCGCCCAAATCATCGCATTGAGCATGCCAACCTCCTCAAAACCGTTCCCTAGTTCTACCACAACTCGGCAGAGAGCTGATCCCATGGGGACGGAGGAAAACGGGTCACTTATTGATGAGAATCGGGCGCAGTGCCAAAGGCCCCGTTGGGCGAGATGTCGAACGGGAAGGTGCCGCAGCGATTGAACGCAGCGATAAACATGCGGATGGCGTTGGACGGCGTGGTGCCCACGAGCTGAGTTGCCGCCGCGAAGGCTGCCTTCTCCTCGGGCAAGACCTTCGCGACTACGGGGGTCATGTGTTCTGCCATGGCGCTTCCTTTTTGAAACGACGGTAGTGCGGATAGATGCGGGCCACGCGGCTGGGCGACGGGCTGTGAAGGCAACCCGATTGGCCCGCATCCGGAGTTTGTTTCTGTGGCGTTGGTATTACTTGGTATCCCTAAGTATTACCCCGCAGATAGAATACCACACCAGACCCCATGGGGACGGAGGAAAACGAATCATTTTGTTGCTGAGTTAGTATTTAGAGCGTGGTGATGTCCGAGATATCGAGGGCCTGGGCGTCGGCGACATCGTGCGTGGCAAGCAACAGCATACGACCGTCGAGCAAGTCTAGTACAGCCTCGGCCGTCGCATCGCGCGCAGAGGCATCCAGGCCGGTAAAGGGCTCATCCAGAATGACAGCGCAGCCGCCACACAGCAGGGCGCGGGCAATCTCGACACGACGGCGCTGCCCGCCCGAAAGCTCGGCCACGCGCGAATGCACGTCGATTCCCGGCACCAACCGGCGCAACAGGGCCGCAACACTCGAGGCGTCCACGTGTGCATCGGCACACACTAGCACGTTATCCAGCGCCGAGGCGGACTCGACCAGGCGCACATCCTGAAACACCATGGAGCACGGCGCGCACTCCCCCGCTGCCAATGAAAGCAGCGTCGACTTGCCCATGCCCGAAGCGCCCATCACACAGATACGCCCACCCGCGGGCACGTTGAGCTCCAGACCGCCGAGCGTCGGAGCCCAGGGCGCGCGATCGCCCACGGCAAGCGCAAGCTCCGCCGCAGCGCTATCGCTCGCAGCCCCCGCACGCCCGCGCAATCCATGCCCATGCGCCCGCACGGCCACGCGCCACGCCGCGGGTCCCGAAACCCGCAGCAGCCACACCAGCACGCGCTCACAAGCCCACGAGGCGGCAACGACCAGCACGGTCCAAGCCAGCAGATCAGCCGTCTCAATCAAAAGCTTCGCCTGATAGATGCGCTCACCCACGGTGCCCACCGCCATGCCGATCAGCTCCGCCGCCACGCCGGCCTTCCAGCTCATGCCGATCACAGCGCGGGCGCACGAAAGCACAAACGGCAGGACTTCGCGCCAGGTGTGAGCGCAAAACAGTCGCCAGCCCCGCGCGCCATGCAGGCGAAACATCTGCTCCAGCGTTTTATTCACCTGAGCCAGCCCCTCGACCAGCGAAAAATACACGCCCGGCAGCGCCATCAAAAAGACCGCCGCGATACTCACGCGTGCCGACCCCAGCCAAATAAGCAGCAGAACCACCACGCAGGCGACCGGTGTCGCCTTTACAAACGACAGCGCCGGAGCCACCAGGTGTGCAAACGCCCGCGACCGTGACGAAATCCCGGCAAGCGCGCCACCACACACCGCGGCAAGCGCCAGCCCGCCCAGTATCCGCGCGGCCGAGCCCGCCAAAATCGCCCAGGTACCGCCATCGCACACCAAGCGCAACAGCGCCAAGGCAACAGCACCCGGCCCCGGCAAGATCAGCGGCTGCGCCACAAGACCCGCTACCAGCACCCACACGGCAAGCCAAAAGGCGGCAACGGCACCTGCTGCCGTCACCGCCTTCATACGCTCTGTCATTTGTCGAGCAAACGCACGCACGGGCTACTCCATGTAATAGAAATCGTCGGCCGGGAGCTTGCCGCCCACGGCACTCGCGTCCGCATCGGCCAGCACCTGCAGGTACCCACCGAGCGCCGCCTTCATATCCTTCCCCGTCTGGCACACGAGCATGCACCCAGGAATCGCCTTTTCGGCAATCGCAGCGTTATCGACGATGCCGGCATCGACCACGGCCTGAGCCCAGTCCGCCGGCGCCGCATTGACGGCCTTCACGCTCGCCGCATGGCAGCTCAAGAACTCCGCCACGGCCTCGGGATGTTCCTCGGCAAACGCGCGGCGCACCACGGTCACGCCCGTCAGCAGGCGCGAACCCGTGTCACCCGCCAGCTCATCCCACACATCGGTCAGACTTACCGGCGCCGACAGCTTGCCTTCGCTCTTGGCGATGGCAGCGGTCTTGAACGGCTCCGGCAGCACGCCCACGGCAGACGGATCGGCAAGCAGGGCCGACAGCACCTCGGTGGGCTCGCTCTTAAACTCAAGCGCCACCTGGCCGGCCAGGCCCGCGCGCCCCAGCAGGTAGTTCATGACGTACTCCGGCGTGGTGCCCTTGCCCGTCATGTAGACGGTGCGACCCGCCAGATCGCTAAACGAGGCCACTTTCGCGTCGCCCGTCACAACGTTCAGTACGCCCAACGTGTTGATATCGATGACCTGCACCGCGCCCTCGGTCTTGTTGTACAGAACGCTCGCCACGTTGGCGGGCACCAGGGCGATATCGATATCGCCCTGAATGACCTTGGGCACAATCTCATCGGCGGCAGTATTCATCGCAAAGTCGAACTCATTGTCCGTCTCGCCATCGGCCGCCCGGTCCATAAACTGCACCAGACCGATCGAGGTCGGCCCCTTGAGCGAGGCGACGTGCACCTCGACCGGCTTGACAGCAGCACCGGCGCCGTCCGTGGCAGCCGAGCCCGCGGCGGACCCGGCACCGGCAGCCCCGCCGCCACAGCCCGCGAGCGCAAGCGACAGCGCGCCCGCGGCGAGCGCCGAGGCAAACCCCCGGCGCGACATCTCAAAATCAAACGCGCGCATCGCTAGCACGTCCCCTCGTTGGGCATCGTCCATGCGTGATGGTCGGTATGCAGCAGCTCCTCGGCCAGCGGCGAGAGCGGCTCGCCCAAGAACTCGCGGTAGCACGCCTGGACATCGGGGTTCTCGTGCGAGAAGCGAATGTCCGCCCTCGCATCCAGGCCCCACAGCACCTGACCGCGCTCGGCCGCCAGCTCGCAGCCGTCGTGGATGGGCTGGCCGCCGCCACCGACGCAACCGCCCGGGCACGCCATGACCTCGACGAAGTCATAGCTCACGCGGCCGTCGCGAATCGCGTCGAGCAGACGGGCGGCGTTGCCCAGCCCGTGTGCCACGGCGACGCGCACCTTGGTGCCATCGATATCGGCCACGGCATCCTTCCAGCCGTCCAGGCCGCGCACATCGGTAAAGAAGTCGGCGTCGGGGTTCTTGCCCGTCACCAGGTAATAGGCCGAGCGCACGGCGGCCTCCATCACACCGCCCGTGGCGCCAAAGATCACACCCGCGCCCGTGCCAAAGCCCAGCGGCGTGTCGAGCGGCTCCTCGACGAGCGTGTCAACGCTTACGTGGTTCGCGCGGATCATGCGCACCATCTCGCGCACCGTCAGCGCAACGTCCACATCGGGCGTGCCGTCCTCACCCACCATGCTCGGCAGCGCGCACTCAGCCTTCTTGGCCGTGCACGGCATCACGGACACCACAAACAGGCGCTCGGGCTCCACACCCAGTACCTTGGCGTAGTAGGTCTTGGCGATGGCGCCGAACATCTGCTGCGGCGACTTGGACGTGGACAGGCTGTCGACAAACTCGGGGTAACGCGCCTTCACGAAGCGTACCCAGCCCGGGCAGCAGCTCGTGAACATGGGCCAGCTGCGGCTGTCGCCCTCGCCCTTGGCGGCCTTACCCAGGCGCTCGAGCAGCTCGGAGCCCTCCTCCATAATGGTGAGATCGGCCGAGAAGTCGGTGTCGAACACGTACTCAAAGCCCACACGGCGCAGCGCGCAAGCCAGGCGCTCGACGGTAGCCTCCTCGCGCGGAATGCCGAGCTCCTCGCCCCAGGCGCTACGCACGGCCGGCGCAATCTGCACCAGCACGATCTTGTCGGGATCGGCGATGGCGTCGAACACGGTCTCGGTATCGTCACGCTCGCGCAGGGCGCCCGTCGGGCAATGCGTGATGCACTGACCGCACGCGACGCAATCGGTCTTGTCGATCGGCGCACGCCCGCGGGTGCCCACGGCGGTATGCGTGGCGCGGTTGGTCAGGTCCCAAATCCCTAAGCCCTGCACGCTCTCGCACACCTTGATGCAGCGCATGCATTTAATGCACTTGTCGTTTTCGCGGATGATGGGGAAATCGAAATCCCAGCCCTCGCGCGCCAGGTGCTGCTCGTACGGCAGATAGAAAATGCCCAGGTCGTTGGCGATGGCCTGTAGGTTGCAGTTACCACTGCGCACGCAGCTCGTACAGCGCGAATCGTGCTGGGACAGCAGCAGCTGCACGTTGGTGCGACGCGCCTCGCGGGCTTTGGGGCTGTTGGTGCGGACCACCATGCCGTCGAGCACATAGTTGTTGCAGGCTGCAACCAGCTGGTCGCAGCCCTCGACCTCGACCACGCACACGCGGCAACCGCCGATCTCGTTTAGATCGCGCAGGTAGCACAGGGTGGGAATCTGGATGCCGACGGACTTGGCTGCGTCCAGGATCGTGGTGCGCTCGGGCACCACGACCTCGCAATTATCGATAGTGAGCTTAACCATGTTGAGTGCTCCGCTTTCGGTGTTGTCGCTGACAGTGGTTTTGTTGGGCTCTACCATTCCAGGTTCCTCCCTCCGCGGAACGCGCCAAAGCCAAAGTGGTCGCAACGCAGGCAGCGGCTTGCCTCCTGGCGTGCCTCCTCCTCGGTAAGGCCCTGCTCGACCAGATTCCAATCGTGGATGCGCTCGCCGGCTTCGCGCTCGCCCAGCTCGCAGCGGCCGCACTCGTGCTTGCCCTTAAACTGCACGGTCGGCAGCTCAACGTCGAGCTTGATCTTGTGGTCAAAGCCCAGATAGCGGTCGATATTTGCCGAAGCAACGCGGCCGGCGTTGATGGCACGGATGACGGTGGCGGGGCCGGTCTGGCAGTCACCGCCGCTAAAGAGGCCATCGAAGTTAGGCACGGCGCCATCCGAATCGGTGACGACGCGACCCCACTTGCAGGCGATGCCCATGTCCTCAAACGGCTTGGAATCGATGTCCTGACCAATGGCGACAAACACGCGCTCGCAGGGAATGACGCGCTCGGGCGTGGCGGCGGCACGCGGGGCCGGACGCCCACGACGGGGCTCGCCGATGATCTGCGGCTGCACGCGCAGGCCACTCACGCGACCTTCCTCGCCCGTCTCGATAGCGAGCGGGGCGGTCAACTCCAGCACCTCGCAGCCCTCGGCCTGGGCACCGGCGATCTCGGCGTCCTGGGCCGTCATGTCGCAGATGCGACGGCGGTAGACGATGCTCACCTTTTCGGCACCGCAGCGCACGGCGGAGCGCGCCACGTCCATGGCCACGTTACCGCCGCCGATGACGCACACGCGCTGGCCGCTCAGGTCGGGCAGCTCGTCATCGCCGATGGCGCGCAGCATCTTGACGGCCGACTCCACGCCGGGAGCCTCTTCGCCCGGAAGGCCGAGCTTCTTATCGCTGTGGGCGCCAATGGCCAGGTAGACGGCATCGACCTCGTCGCGCAGACGGGCAAGCTCCTCGCCGTTGACGGAGTGGTCGAGCTCCACGTCGATGCCGGCGCTCAAGATCCAGTCGATCTCGGCCTGCAGGCGCTCGCGCGGCAGACGATAGCTGGGGATGCCGTAGCGCAGCATGCCGCCCAGGTGGTGGCGCTGCTCCAAGATGGTCACCTTGTGGCCCATCACGGCCAGGTAGTAAGCGCAAGAAAGACCGGCCGGGCCGCCGCCGATCACGGCGACGCGCTTCCCGGTGTCGTCCACCACATTCGGCTTGTGGTCGTTGAGGTCGCTATGCTCAACGGCAAAACGCTTGAGGGCGAGGATGTTCATGGGGTCGTCGACCATGCCACGGCGGCAGTGCATCTCGCAGGGATGCTCGCACACCAGGCCGCAGACGAGCGGCAGCGGATTGTTCTTGCGGATGACCTTGACGGCGTCGGCATAGCGGCCGGCCTCGACCAGCGAAATGTACCCGGGAATGTCGACGTGCGCCGGGCAGCCCGAAACGCACGGGACGCGGGCCTCGCGGTCAAAGCCGCAGGAGTGCTCGCGAATGTGGTGCTCAAAATCGTCGCGGAAGCCGCGAATGGCCGTGAGTGCCATGGCGCCAGCTTCGTAGCCGATGGCGCAGTCGCTCGAAAGGTAGATGGTGCGGGCGGTGCGCTCAATCAAGTTGAGCGTGGACTCGTCGGCGCGGCCCTCGAGCACATCGGCGAGCAGGTCGCTCAGCGCGCTCAGGCCCACGCGGCAGGGCGTGCACTTGCCGCAGCTCTGGGTGGAGCACAGATTGACGAGCGCTGCCGTAAACTCAACGGGGCACGGGGCGAGCGAACTCACCGCCAGACGACGTCCGAGCGCATCGTGCAGGTCGTCCATGACGGCCTGAGCGTGGCTGCGTTCCATTACATGCAGTCGAGCCATAAGATCCCCTCTCACATGGCAGCCCGGAGGCGAGGCCGGGCGAAATTGCTACACGCACAACACTGACCTAAAAAGTTGTGAGGTCTCCATACGGTTCGGCAGGCGGTATAAAATGTCACCCTCAGCGGTGAAATAGAACATTACCGCAGATAAATGCCATATTTGATAAAACGCGTTACCAAATTGCAATATTCAATGTGAAAAAGAGCGCCTTACTATTTTTCCTTTTTGATCCGTTTTTGGTGCAAAAGGGCCAGGTTTGTTTGCACCAATCTCACTTGCGCTAGATGAAGAGCTCGCATTCCTTCCGCGCGACGCAAACCTTGCTCAGCATCTGGGAAACAGCGGATAGCTTGTTGGGATCAAGCTTACGAGCGCCTCGCGGACATACGGCAATGCAGCGCATGCAGGAGATGCACGCCTCGCCAGCTGCTCGTTTGGGGTCACCCTTGTCGATAGCACAAACGGGGCACGCCGCGGCGCATGCACCGCAGGAGACGCAATCCTCTGTTGCCTCGGGTGCCATGCGGTGACCCCCAGCTTGTTTATAAGGACGATTGCCGGGGATAGAGGGCTCGGACGCATCCTCAGCCAACAGCTTTTGCTGAATTTGCTGCGCAAACTCTGCGAGCTGCGCCGCATCCTGCGCATCCGGACGACCGGCAGCAAACTGTCGCGCAATGGAATGTTCTGCAATGGCTGCAACTGCCGCGATCACCCGGAATCCCGCTTGCTTCGCAACGTCCTCCAGCTCTACGAGCGTGTCCTCAAACGCGCGGTTTCCGTAGACGCACACCAGAACGGCCCGCGCTCCGTTGCCGTGAACCATGTTCAGTCGGTCGACCGCCACGGCAGGGACTCTGCCGGCATACGCTGGCACGGAGATAACAGCCATGTCGTCCTTCGTCATCGAGACCTCGTGGAAATCCAACCCGCTATCGGTCAGATCGACGGTAACGGTATTCTTGTCCAGTGCCCCGGCCACAAGGCCAGACACCTTCTGCGTTCCACCCGTCGGACTAAACACAATTTCGAATACGCTCATCGAGGCACCCTCCCCTACGCCTGGCAACGCGTCAAGCCGCTTTCACATCCAGCCAGAGTATACGGCACGTGGGGTCCCCGTTTTGATGCACCAAGCACCCCAATGCACCCACCCTACGCTGTCTGCCTCTTCGTTTTGTATAAATTACGGTACAAATTGTATATATTTACGGGATACCGCTGTGTTCTCCTGAGGTACCCCATCCTAGCCCGTGCAAAAAAACGGAGTATTCTGCAACGTAACCACGCCAGCACCGCCGCGGGTGGGCAAAACTGTAGGGCGCCGTATCATTCTAAGTCCCGATATGGCGAGAATGACGCGCCCCTGCTCCGGAAAACGGCGAAATCTGACTCAGAACGCTCGCCAGGGATATCCGAAGGCCACCGTTGGCGACGTCGGATCATATGCAGACAACTCGAACTGCAGAATACTCCAAAAAATGCACGGCGCACCCCATGGGACCCATTGCCGCATGGCAGAAAACAGGTCCACGGCATCCTCTAGATGCATTCCCGAGGAAATCACATTTGAACTAGCGATCGGATACGACAAACAAAAAGGGCCCCGAGCGTAGTTGCTCGGGACCCTTGGTTCACCTCGCTCTAGCGGGCGATGCGTATGTTACTTGCGCTTGCCGCCGCCGTCACCGGGACGACGGGAGCTGCCGCCGCGCTTGCCGCCACGGCTGTTGCCATAGCTGCCACGGTTATCGCGACCGCCGGCGCGGCCGCCGCGGGAGCCGGCCTGGTTGCCGCCACGCCCGCCACGATAGCCGCCACGACGCTCCTCGCGGGTATCGTCGTAGTTGCGCCAGTCATCGCGACGATCGCGGCTGGCACGCGGATCACGACGATCGCGCGACTCGTTAGAACGGCCAGCGCCGCTGCGGCCGCCATTGCCGCGAGCACCCTCGCGACGCTCGCCGCCGCGGCTACCGCGCTCTTCAAAGCACTTGCCGCCACGGGACTCACCGCCACGGGCACCTCGCTCACCGCGACCCTCGCCGCCGCGACGCTTATCACGGCCACCGCGCTCGTCATCGCGACCGGAACGACGACGGTCGCCCGAGCCGCGCTTGCCGCCACGCGAGCCACGGCCCTCGTCCTCGCGATCGACACGACGACGGCCACCGCGGTCCTCGTCCTCGCGGCGACGGCGATGCGCCTCGCCCTGGAACTGCTTGGCACGACGCTCGGCACGGTTACCGCGCGGGGCCTGCTCGACGGCGGCAGCACCGCCGCGCTCCTCGGCAGCCACCTCGCGGGCCACGCTCTCCACAGCCTCGTCCACGCGAGCCTGAACGCCCTCGCGCACGCGGGTCTTGCCGCCGCGCTTGGGACGGCTCGGACGCTCGCCGTCGCCGCGGCGCTCGTCGCGACCGCGGTTGGAACGACCAGCAACGTCGCCGTAATCGTCGCCGTTGCGCTTACCGTCGCGACGCGCTTGCTCGAGTTTCTTCTTGCTCTTGGACTTGCCGCGCTTGGTCTTCTTCTTCACCTTAAAGGCGGCAGGATCGCGCTCGGGGTCAACGGCGGGCGGGTTGGGACCCACGTGCAGGTCGCCCGCTTCGTAAATATCGGCCGTCTTGTCCATGAGCTTCTCAATCTCGTAGAACTCGTCGACGTCCTGCTCGGTCACAAACGTAATGGCCCAGCCCAGCTCGCCGGCGCGGCCCGTACGGCCAATGCGGTGGATATAGTCGGTCGGCTCGGCCGGCACGTCGAAGTTCACGACGTAGCGCACGTCGCTAATGTCGATGCCGCGGGCGAGAACATCGGTTGCCACCAGCACGTCGACGGTGCCGTCGCGGAAGGCAGAAAGCGCGCGCTCGCGCTGGGCCTGGCTGCGGTTGCCGTGAATCGCGGCGGCCTTGATGCCCTTGCGCTCAAGGCGACGGCAGCAGCTGTCGGCGCGGTGCTTGGTGCGCATAAAGACGATGGTGCGCTCCGGGCCCTCCTTTTTGAGGAACTCAGGCAGCAGGTTGTTCTTTGCCTCGATGGACACCGGGAACACAAACTGATCGACGGTGTCGGCGGTCGACGTGGCCGGCGCGATCTCCACGCGGGCCGGGTCGCTCACCAGGTCGGTGATCTCGCCCACGGCCTCCTCGTCGAGGGTCGCCGAGAACAGCAGCGTCTGGCGCTCGGCCGGCGTCTCGCGCACAATGCGGCGGACGGCGGGCAAAAAGCCCATGTCGAGCATGCGATCGGCCTCGTCGAGCACCAGCACCTTGACCTCGTTCAGATGGCAGGCTCCCTGCTCGATCAAGTCGACCAGACGGCCCGGCGTTGCGACCAGGATGTCGCAGCCGTACTTGAGGGCAGCGGTCTGCGGCTTGTAGCTCACGCCACCCACGACGGTCACGGCAACGTGGCCGGTGACGTCGGCGATCTTGCTGGCGACCTCGTCGATCTGCTGGGCGAGCTCGCGCGTGGGGGTGATGACGAGCATCACGGGGCCGCGGCCGTTGCCCTCGGGCTTCTTGGCACCGCGACGGCGGTTGCGGCCGCCGCGCTCGCGTACGGGTTTGGGAGGAGCGATGTGCTCCAGGTTGTTCATGGTCGGCAGCAAAAAGGCAGCCGTCTTGCCAGTGCCGGTCTGAGCGGCGGCAAGCAGGTCGCGGCCTTCGAGCACCACAGGAATCGAACCGGCCTGCACGGGCGTCGGCGCCGTGTAGCCCAGGTTCTCGATAGCACGAAGCATCTCGTCGGAAAGGCCCAGCTCGTCAAAGGCGGGCAGGCTCTCGGTAGCGGACTCGACGGCCTGGGCAGCATTGGCCTCATCGGCAGCATCGAAGGCAGCCTGGGTCATGGCCTCGCGGGTCTCGTCCAGAATCTCGGCGTCGGTGACGTCGGATACAGAATTACGCATATGTTGTTGTTCCTTATCTGCACGCGCAATGGGCACGGCATGCGGCCGCGCGGGCGTGCTTGGTAGTGCGCTAATACATACAAAAACCGGGTGCGCACAGAGAGGACGTTGCTCAGCACGCTGGCGATCGCTTTGGCAGCCCTATCACGCGCCGTCCAGACGCAGCAGCACTAAGCGATGGAGCAGATTCGCCGCGGGTTAGTATACCCGTGCTTCGCATGCCCCCACGTAAACCACAGATGACGAGGCGGACGCGGCGGGCCCGGCTGATTGTCTCAATCTGTAACGGCTGCGGAGCAAAACCGGCCCTAAATGTTACAGAACAAGACAGAGGGGGATTTCCGTCCAGTCCAAACCAAATCTCTCAGTCTTCCTGCAATTTCGAACATGTGGCCTATAATGTTGCTTTGGTTACGCTATATATTGCGCAGCCATTTAATACGTCGCCCACCGGGGGCCATTAATTCCTATCGCCATATTGGCTAGGAAGCAATCAAAGGAGGTATCCGTGGCAGCAGAGACGCCTTGCTCGGTCCTCTATAACGATATTCGCTCGTTCGGCGGTCTTAAACATCTCGAGATCGCCCGAATGCTCATCAATGGAAACTCTTATCTCGGCAGTACCCTGCTCGAGAAATGCTCTTCCAACCGCTCGTATCTCACCCGTTACATCGTCCATCGCGAGCCTGACCAGTGCGCGCCCGCCATCTACAGCGACTTTGCCATCACCACGCTCAATCTTTCCGCGGCAATCTGCAGCAAGCTCGGCAGCGGCGAGTCCGCCTATCAGGCAATCGCCGAGCACTATCGCGGCCCGGCCGCCAACGAAATGATGTCGGCTCTCGCCAGCTACAAGTTGGACAGCCGCCTATATGCAAATGCCCTCAATCGCATCGACAACTTTGACGGCAATGCCGTGCGCGAGAAGAGTACGCTTTACCTTATGCTCTTTGTGGCAACGGGGGCGCTCGCTGACCCCATCCAAGGCGTGGCCACCGTCGAGCGCTTTTGCGACAGCAAGACAGGCGGGCACTTTGGCACCACCGAAACTACCGTCGGACGTGGCTTTATGAGCAGCCTGGAGCAGCCGCGCACTGTCGCCCCCAACCTCGGTCTGCTCAGAACCCATGCCGACAACTGCGCCGACATGCAAATCCATCCCCTCACACGCGATCCGCGCGGCACGGTAATTGGGTCCTTGCCCAAAACCTCGCCCAGCATCACCGATGTAGGCACCGATGCATCGCGCGAGCATCTCCGCATTTGGCTCGAAGGTGGACGCTGGTACGCCCAGGGCCTTGGATCGACCAACGGCACAGTGCTCGAATCGGGCGCGGGCGACGGCGATATTGTGATTGAGCCGCCGCGCGACCAACGCGAACCCGGCAAGATCTATCCCCCGGTGGAAATCGAAAACAGCGACAGGCTTCACTTGGGTCTCCATACAACGTTTCTCGTTATTGTGGACTAGCGCGGGCGGTGATCGAAAGACGGTCACCGCCCGTCTTTCGTCTACTGCCTTCTACGTCGTAAACGACAATACCCAGCGGTATACGTGGGCAGTGCGGCTATCATAGTACTTTACCGATATCCGCACTGCCCACGTATACGCGCGGCAACCCATGCCAGACAAAGGAACGCCATGGATACTACCGATAGCGCCTATGGCGACAAACTCATCCGTCTCGATACGTTCGATACCGCCGTGGCAGTCGACCCCAGTGCCGAGGACGACGCCAAACGCCGGTTTCTGACGCTTATTCTTCAGACGGCATACCGCGACAGCGGCAATATCGGACATGTGCTTCGCGCGACCAACACAAGCGGCGAGGTTTTTGCCGTCAAGCTACTCAAGGACAACGCCATCCTTTCCGGCCAAGCCCCCGACCGCTCCGCCGAGCAATCGGCCGCGCACCTGGCCAACACCGCCGCACTGTTCGAGGAGTACCGTCATCTGTGTACCGTCTCGCACCTGCGCGGATTTCCGCGCGTCTATGGCTACGGATCGTGCGAGGACGACCCGCTTATCCTCATGGAGTGGGTCGAGGGCACCTCGCTCAAACAGGCGCTGCCCTTGCTTCCGCACGACGCCTCGGGCGGGCTGACCACCCAGATGGTCGCCGCCGTCGGAAACGCCGTGCTTCGCGCGCTCTTGATGACCCAAGGCCTTGTGAATCCGGTCGTCCATCGCGACCTGTCGCCTGCCAATATCATGTTCCGCACCACCAGCCGAACGCTCGAGCAGCAGATTGCCGATTGCTCCTTTGACCCCTGTCTCATCGACATGGGCTCCGCGACCATGGCCCTCGGCGACGACACGATCACCCGGCGCGCCGACATCTGGCGCTTTGCCACGCCCGCATACGCCGCGCCCGAAATGCTCACGCAGGATATCGAAGGCATCGCGGCCCTTCGCCGCTCGCCCGCGATCGACGTCTATGCGCTTTCGAGCATTCTGTACCAGCTCTACAGCGGTCGCAAACCGTTCGATGTCGAGTCGACGGGTGCCGCGGCGACCGGCTCGTTCTACCTCATAAAGACCAAGACCAAACCGGCGCCGCTCGAGCCGCGCTGCGAGGGCGACAAAGCGCTTGTCCAGATCATCATGAAAGGCATCTCGGTCGAACAGGGCGATCGCCCTACCGAGCAGCAGATGCTCGAGGTGCTCTCGACATACCTCCCTGCTGCAGAATCTGAGGACCACGAGGGTGCAGGAGACGAGGCCGCAATTGATATCGATTCTGGCACGCACCTTAAGGTCGACGTCGCCGGCGAGCGCGCGCGAGAGATTTTGGAGCAGGCCCGGCACGACGTCATGACACGCCGTCGCTTTGTCATCGGCGGCGTCGTTGCAGCCGTTGCGGGGCTCGGCGTTATCGGGGCGGCAACCCATGGCTTTGGCATCCCCGACTACCTGGACGGCATCCGCGGTTCGCTTGACGACTACACCTGGGCTCAGCTGCAGGAGATTTCGCTCAAGATTAAGGCCGCCGAGACCCGTAGCGAGGCACACGAGATTGCCAAGCGCTACCACCTGCTCGACGTTGATGGGCATATCCCCTATCCGTGCACCAAGCGCGTGAAGCTCGCCAACGGGCTGGAGGTCGGCGCTCAGCTTGTGGGCATCCGCCACGATGAGCTTCTGGACGGGACGGGCAAGGCCGGGCTGACGTTTATGTTCGACGCGGGTATTGCCGAGCGCGATGCTGCGACTGAACCGCCGAGCGCCGGCTGGGCAGATTGCGAGCTGCGGGAATGGCTCGACGGCGACGGCCTTAAGCTGCTGCCCAACGAGTTGCGCGCGCTCATTAAAGGGGTCAAGAAGGTCTCGAACAATGTGGGCGCCGCCAACAGTGCATCGTGTCTGAGCGAGTTGCCCGCAACCCTTTGGCTGCCCGCCATGGTCGAGCTGTGCGGTACGCAACCGCCCGATTCGTTTGCCGAGGGCTATCACTACCTGGCAGACATCTACAACGGCGAGGGCAAGGAGTATCAGCTCTTCCGCGAGCTCAAGGTGAGCCCGTATTCCACGAACGAGACGATGGTCCGCCAGTGGAAGGGCAAGGACACCTGCTGGTGGGAACGAACGGTGAGTCCCGACACATCGGAGAGCGAAGGCACGCTCTATATGAACCGTGTGGGCTACGACGGCGACGTCTTTACGTACGCAACGCCTGCGGAAAAGCCAAGCAAGCGAACCTGCGTGATCCCCGGGTTCTGCATCTAGGGAGCGGGCGTCTTGCCGTGACGGGACCCCTCCCCGGCAATTGTCTAGATCTGTAACACCAGCTCGGCAGATACAGGTCTAGATGTTACGGAACGAGACAAAACCCCAACCCCGCGAGACAACATCTCAATCTGTAACAGTAAGGGGTCAAAAAACTCTCTAGATGTTACAGATTGAGATGATTGGTTAGGACGGCCACCGATTGAGCAGCCGCCCTCATCTGTAATGAAAAGTCATACATTCCAACCATTACTGGACACCCCCAGGGGGTATGGGTGTATAGTATCAGCAGGTTAACAATTCCAACAGCGAACCACAGAAAGGAGAAGCCATGGCTCAAGATAAGTTCGACGTGGGCGGCATGACATGCGCCGCTTGCCAGGCGCACGTGGACCGTGCCGTGAGCAAGCTCGATGGCGTCGAGAGCGTCGCGGTCAATCTGCTCGCCGGCTCCATGATGGTCGACTATGACCCCGCGCAGGTCACCCCCGACGACATCTGCACCGCCGTCGATCGTGCTGGCTACTCGGCCTCACCCGTCAGCACGGGCACCGACGCCGCCCAAAGCGGCAGTACGCAAGCCGGGTCCGGCGCCGCCCATATGGAGTCGCCCACCAAAAAACTGGAGGCCGCCGCCTCTGCCATGCGCACTCGTCTCATCGTCTCGATCGTATTCCTCATCCCACTGTTCTACATAGGCATGGGGCACATGCTTGGCTGGCCGCTGCCCGGCATTTTCACCGACCATACCCACAGCATGACGCTCGCCCTCACCGAGCTCGTCCTGCTTATCCCCATCGTCTATGTCAACGACGCGTACTTTATCAACGGGTTTAAATCGCTCGCGCACGGCGCGCCCACCATGGACGCCCTTATTGCCGTAGGCGCCACCGCTTCCGTCGCCTGGTCGTTCTATGCCATGTTTATCATGGCCGACCAGCTGGCCGCCGGGCAAATCCACGAGGCCATGATGACGGGCATGGACAACCTCTATTTTGAGAGCGCGGGCACGATTCTGTCGCTCGTCACCGTGGGCAAATACCTCGAGACGCGCAGCAAGTCCAAGACCGGCGGCGCCATCGAGGCGCTCATCGACTTGGCGCCCAAGACCGCGACCGTCGTTGCCGATGACAGCACCGAGACCACGGTGAACGTCGACAGTATCCTTCCCGGCCAGGTCCTGCGCGTGCGCCCCGGCGAGTCTATCCCCGTCGACGGCGTGGTACTCGAGGGCGCGTCGGCCGTGGACGAGAGTGCGCTCACCGGCGAGTCCATCCCCGTGGAAAAGACCGCCGGCGACACCGTCAACGCCGCCACCGTCAACCGCACCGGTTCGTTTACCTTCCGTGCCACACGCGTGGGCGCCGACACGTCGCTTGCCAAAATCATCCAGCTCGTCGAGGACGCCAACGCCACCAAGGCGCCCATCGCCCGCCTGGCCGACAAGGTCGCCGGCGTGTTTGTGCCCGTGGTGTTCGTGATCTCGGCCGTGACCTTTGCGGTATGGATGGCGCTGACCGGCAGCATAAACGAGGCGCTCACCTCCGCCGTGGCCGTGTTGGTGATCAGCTGCCCGTGCGCACTCGGCCTGGCCACGCCCGTCGCCATTATGGTGGGCACCGGCAAGGGCGCCGAGATGGGCATTCTGTTTAAGAGCGCCGAGGCGCTGGAGAATCTGCGCAACGTGGGCGCCGTGGTGCTCGATAAGACCGGCACCGTCACCCGCGGCAAGCCGGCCGTGACCGACATTGTGGTTGCCGTGCGCGCCGACGGCTCGCCCGCCATGAGCGAAAAGTCGCTGCTCAAGCTGGCCGCCGCGTTGGAGCGCTCGAGCGAGCACCCGCTGGCCGAGGCGATTATGGCCGAGTGCGAGGCACGCGGAATTGTCGCGCGCATGGTCGAGGACTTTGCCGCCGTGCCCGGTCGTGGCGTAACGGCGCGCGAGGGGCAGAATGTCATCGCCGCCGGCAACGTACGCCTGATGAACGAGTTGGGCGTTACCGTGCCCGCGGGTCTTACCGAGCAATTTGCCGCCGAGGGCAAAACACCGCTGTTCTTTGCCAAGAACGGCGAGCTTGTCGGCACCATCGCCGTGGCTGACGAGGTCAAAGAGACGAGCGCCGGGGCCATCGCCGCGCTCCGCAAGCTCGGCGTCGACGTGCGCATGCTCACCGGCGACAACCGCGTGACGGCCGAGGCTATCGCCCGCCGCGTGGGACTCACCAGCGAACAGGTCATCGCCGACGTCCTCCCCGCCGACAAGGAACGCCACGTGCGCGAACTGCAGGATGCGGGCGGCAAGGTCGCCATGGTGGGCGACGGCATCAACGACTCCCCCGCCCTGGCGCGCGCCGACGTGGGCCTTGCGATCGGCACCGGCGCCGACATCGCCAAGGAGGGCGCCGACGTGGTACTCATGCGCAGCGACCTCATGGATGTTGCGCGCGCCATCGAGCTTTCGCGCGCCACGATCCGCAACATCAAGCAGGACCTGTTCTGGGCGCTGTTCTACAACGGCATCGGCATTCCGCTGGCGGCAGGCGTGTTCTTCCCCCTCACCGGTTGGCAGCTCTCGCCGATGTTCGGCGCCGCGGCCATGAGCCTGTCGAGCGTATGCGTCGTAAGCAATGCGCTGCGCCTACGAACCTTTAAGCCTAAAGTGGCAAAATAGGTTCACCCTTAAGTCCATTTAGAACGGGTTTTCCAGGTGCCCGAGATTGACCTGAAAGAGGAGCGACGCGTACTTTGGTACGCGAGCGACGGCTTGAAGGCCAAGGTCGGGTGCCTGGGAAAGCCGACACAACAGAGAGGAATACCGATGCGATACACAATCAAGACTTCCGGCCTCATGTGCGGCCACTGCGACGCCACCGTCGAGACGGCGTTGCTCAACGTTGCCGGCGTGACCGACGCCGACGCCGATCACGAGACCCAGACCGTCCAGGTTGAGTGCGCCGACACCGTGACCGCCGAGCAGCTCGCTGCCGCCGTCGAGGGCGCCGGCGAGAAGTTCCACGCCCTGTCCGTGACCGCCGCGTAGCAGCTACCAGAAGCATTCGACCCCATCGACCAGAAACGAGGACCCGCCATGATGGCAGACCACAAATCGGTGACCCGCATGCTCAAGACGGCACGCGGCCAGATCGACGGCATCTTGCGGATGGTCGATGAGGACCGCTACTGCGTCGATATTTCCACGCAGCTCATGGCAACGCAGGCGCTCATTGCGCGCATCAACGCCGACGTGCTCAAGGCGCATATCGAGGGCTGCGTGACTTCGGCAATCGAATCGGGCGACGAAGACCTCAAGGCCGCCAAGCTCGCCGAGATCGAACGCGTCGTCGACAAACTCTCCAAGTAATTGGGGCATTGGGGACAGACTTCTTTGCACCGTCTTGGTATTCCGGGGACAGGTACGTTTGCACCACATTGGTGCAGATTAACCTGTCCCCCTTGCTCTAAATCGGGTATAAAGGCGTGCGGCATATCGAATGAAAGGCAATTTGCATGAATGACTTTATGAAGGGCCGCAATGGTGCCGATGAACTCACCATCGTGATGGGTTTTGCCGGCATCGTCATCGCGATGATCGGTTCGATGGCTCGTATCCAGTGGCTCAGCTGGATTGCCATCGCCGTAATCGTGATTGGCGTGCTGCGCGGCCTGTCCAAAAATATCGATGCACGTCGCAAGGAGAACGAGGCCTTTGTCGCCGCGACTGCAAACGTACCCGGCTTGGGCAAGTTTGTAGCTAGCTTGGGCGGCGGAGCTGCAGCGGCCAACGCCTCGCGCGCAGCCGGTACTAGCAAGGAAGACTTTGAACGTGCCAAGCGCACAGCCAAGAAGATGTGGAAGGGCCGCAAGACCACGGCCTATCTCAAGTGCCCCAACTGCGGCCAGATGCTCTCCGTTCCCAAGGGCAAAGGCAAGATCCGCGTCACCTGCCCCAAGTGCCATGCCAAGATGGAGACGCGCTCATAGCCGCCATACCATGGGACAAATAAAAGCCGAGGCCTCGCACTGGGACCTCGGCTTTTTCTGATTATGACAAAAGGATTGTCCCTTTGTCGCATCGCCATATCGCGCGCTTACGCCACGCCATCGCGGGCAAGCTCCTCGGCCAACGCCTCGGCAGGCATGGCCATAATCGCGTCGAGCTCGGCGTCCACCTCGGGAATACGCTTCACCTTGAGTTTGCGCACCAGATCACCACGGCACATCACGTGCATCGGCTCACGCAGTGCGCACAGGTCATCGAGCGGATTCTTGCGCGTCACCAGGATATCGGCGGCCTTGCCGCACTCGATTGTGCCGGTCTCGCCGCCCAGCCCCAGCAGCTCGGCATTGACCTGCGTGGCCGTATGCAGCGCGAAGGCGTTACTCACACCCACGTACTTGGCAAAATAGGCCACCTCACGCCACATGTCGTACTGCGTCACGAACGGGCAGCTCGAGTCCGTACCCAGGCCCACCTTAACGCCAGCTTCCAGTGCGGCACGGGCGCTCTCGATAATGCCCGAGCACACGATATCGCCGTTCTTCTTTTGCGTATCGGTCGAATGGGTCTTTTTCGGGTCGAGCAATACAAACGGCAGCGCCGGGCTGATAGTGCAGGTAACACTGGGCGCACGCCCCTCGAGTTGCGTGCCCGCGGCGCCACGGTACAGCTCCAGAATCTCGGGCGTCAACGGAGCGCCGTGCTCAATCGTGTCAACGCCGGCCTCAAGCGCGGCCTTCACGCCCTCGGTACTCTCGACATGGGCCATAACCGGCAGACTCACCTCGTGCGCAGCCTTGCACGCCGCCGCGGCAACCTCGACCGGCATGCGCAGCACGCCCGGCTCGCCCACCTCGGTAGCGTCGAACACGCCGCCCGTCACGAACAGCTTAATGACGTCGGCACCACGCGCATACAGGTCGCGCACCTGTTCGGCTGCCTCGGCGGGACTGTTGGCCACCTGGGCGAACAAGCCCGCACCATGGCCGCCCGGCACCGTGACGCCCGTTCCCGGCGCCACCAGGCGAGGACCTTGATACTTGCCGGCATCGATAGCATCGCGCACGGCCAGATCGGCAAACAGCGGATCGCCCGCGCCGCGCACCGTGGTCACGCCACTTGCCAGTTGTTGTTGGGCGCTGCCCTTAAGAATATGGCGCACGATGGCGCGCCCCACGGGATTATCGAGCTTCTTCATCAGCGCGCCCGCATCGCCGGCCGAGACAGGCTTGCCCGAGCCGCACAGGTGCACGTGCATATTGATGAGACCGGGCATGAGATACGCACCGCCCAGGTCGATAACCTCGGCACCCGCGGGCGCCTGCGCCACAGCACTCGGCCCCATCCAGGTGATGACGCCGCGCTCAACAGTCACGGCCATATCGGGTTGCGGCTCCATATGCTCCGAGCCATCCAGAATGGTCGCATTGATAAACAACGTGGAACGATCGGCAGACGCCATATCGAGCTCCTCCCTCACGATTAACTTGAACATTTGTCCATTATCACCTAGTCCCGCTGGATTGCTGCAGACGCATCGGTTAACGGAGGGAAGAGGGGATGTGGGAGACGGAATATGCTGCAGTCCCACCCCAGCGACACCAGGGAAATATCTCGATCTGTAACAGATACAGGGTTGTTGGGCCCCTTGATGTTACAGATCGAGACATTCGGTCGACGTTTCACCGGTTTGTCTCGATCTGTAACAATTACGAACTCAAACAACTTCTAAACGTTACAGATCAAGACAAAACCTCTCAGCGCCCATACCACCGACGTCTCCACTCCTCAGCCAAATCGGGCCGTCGCGGAATACCCGCCAGCCTCATCTTCTCAACCAGCTTCCCCGGATTCTTGAGCTCATCAAACGTAAACCGAAGCACCTTGTGCCCGAGCATTGTCAGATGAGATTCCCGCTGACGCTCTGCCACGAATGGGTCGACCGGCTCCCGGGCCTCGCCGCTCTGCAGGGTGTACTTCCCCTTACCGTCCAGCTCGCCAATCACGCACGTTCCCTCCTCGAGCCGCCAAAAAAAGTCGACGCGAAACACCTGGCTCGGATCGAGCGGGTCGCGAAACTCCACCTGCAGCTCCGGAACCGGAAAGCCGTACGCAATAAAGAACGCTCGGAACCGAGACTCGCCGCCGTTTTCGGACAGCCCGTCCGCATACGACGCAATCGCCTGTGCCCTGCGATACCCTCGCCTGCCCTCGCAATCGGCGCGGAGGCGCTCGCACAAATCCCCACGTGATACGTCTTTCACCCGCAGTGCAGAATCGGCAATCGCCAACCCGTAGGAGAACGGCGCACGCAGCAAGCAATCCTCCGCCGTGCGCCAAAACGACGTCACCCGCACACCGTCGACGCGCTCGAGCGCGCCCGCAATCTGCGGACGCAACAACCTGCACCCGCCGCTCAACGTCACCGAACAGCAAGTCTTAACAAGGAAACGCGGCCCGAGCAGATCATTCGGCACCTCCAGACCCCATATCAGCGCGGCGTCATATCCCCAAAACGCCCAATCGGGATGAAATTTCGCAAGCCCTTTGATAGTCCTCAGCGCTCGCTCCGCCGGCGTCAATGCATCCCAATCATGCTGAAAACAGAACAGGTACGGCTCGGGCTCCGCGATATCGTCGGTTCCAACATGGCGTCGCAGCCACATGAGCTCGGTATTGTCATGCGTTGCGAGCAGCGCACCTTGCTTGGCCGTCTCCGCGAGCCGCGCGAGCATCCTATTCCGCGCCAACGTGTTGCGAGTCGCATGTTTGTGTTTGAGAACGGTATTAGGCACTTTCATCACCACCACGTCAGACAAATGGACCATCGTCACCGTTGCCTCCGCTGACAAATGTCTTGATCTGTAACAGGAAGACAGTCTTTGAGCCTCTAGTTGTTACAGAACAAGATCTTTCGGCAGCCGCCAACCTTCCGTCTCAATCTGTAACAGTTACGGGCCCAAACAGCCGCCAAACGTTACAGATTGAGACAAAGTCAGGGCAGCAGGGCGACGCCAGTCACATCCCCTACTCCCACTCCTGCTCGTAGATGTTGAGCGACTTCACGTACCGCCCCTGGGCGCCCATGATGTCGCGGACCAGGCGCAAAAAGAAGCTGACGCACGAGGTGTCAAAGCCGTCCTGCAGATCCTCGGGATGCACCGCACCCGGTCCATCGACCGCCGTGTCACTCAGGCGCGCGATGTCATACAGATAGAGCTGTCCCGCCGTCAGCCAGACATCGTCGATGCAGGCGAGGCGCACCGCGATCGCGCCGTCGCTCCAATGCTCCTTTTGCACGATATGCGGGTCGTAGACATCAAAGCGACGGTCGGCACGCGTATCCTTCAGCGCAACCATGCCGTTCGCAGGATCCTTGTCCAAAATGCCAAAGCGCGAGAAATACTGCGTGTCGCGTACCTGCTCGAGCCGCTTGAGCGAGGCAGGCGAAAGCGATGCCGGCGGTTCGTCAACATACAGCTCGAGCAGCGTCTTGCCATGGCGATAGGGGCGCTCGAAGAGCAGCCAATCGGTAAATGCCATGTTGTAGGCCATGATTTCGTTTTGCGAAGGCTCGGTGCAATAGCTGAGCCACGGGTCGACAATGATCTCGAACTGTTCGCGTGCCGGCTCCAAAAACTGGAACTTCCGCAGCATCCAAAAATGGGCCATGTCGGCAATATCGTTGCCGACGGCTTCAGCCAGCTGCGCTCGGTCTAAAACGTGGTCAGTCACGGCATCCTCCTCAAACTGATGAACCTCAATTTGAGCTTACGAGGAGGGTGGGCAGCCACGACCAGCGCGGGCAAAATAGGCCTCCGGCTGCAAACCAGATGCTGACCAAACACTTGACGGGACACTTGACCGAATGAGCGCACCGCAAAGAAACCGCAGGTAGATATAGACAGTCAGTTCACTCATTTGAGGCAAACGCCCGCTACCACCACAGAAAGAGCAGAGTAGCACAGTCGCAAACGTCGACGAATGAACACTTGCACGTCGGCAAATGACAAAGTCGCCTGCGAACTCGCAAGGAGTGTCCCCGAATGCCGGCACATAAGGAACGTCCCCAGCTGCCGGCACTTGGGGACGTTCCTTTTGGGCCGGCATTCGGGGACAGCCCTTGACGATTCAGCTGTGGACAGCCGCTTTACAGCTCCAGCGCGTCGGCGACTTCGGCAGCGCAGGCCAGGGCGTCGGCCATAGCGTTCACCACGAGCGAGCTGCCGTTACGAGCGTCACCGGCAACATACACCGGCGCGGCATCCACAGCGACGCCGCCAACACGCGCCGCAAGATGCGAGCCCTCGGCGGCCATCACAGGCAGCGGACGACCAGCAGTGGCAACGGGCACGCCAACGGCGTCGAACACACCGTGCTCTGGGCCCGTAAAGCCGCAGGCGATGAGCACCAGCTGGGCCGGCACCTCGTGCTCGGAGCCCGCGATGCGCTCGGGCTTGCCAGCCGACCAATCCAGATCGACCACGCGCAGGCCCGCGGCCGCGCCCTTCTTGTCCAGCAGCACCTCGAGCGTATCCACGCCCCAAGCGCGCATCTCGCCGCCCATGACAGCGATGGCCTCCTGCTGGCCGTAGTCGGTCTTCTTAACGTTTGGCCACTGCGGCCAGGGGTTGCTCGCCGCGCGCGCATCAGGCGCCGCCGGCAAGAACTCAAACTGGCGCACGCTGCGCGCACCCTGACGTACCGCGGTGCCCACGCAGTCGTTACCGGTATCGCCGCCGCCAATGACCACGACGTCCAGGCCGTGTGCATCGACGACAGGCTCGCCGCCATCGAGCACCGAGACGGTCGAGGCCGTCAGGTAGTCCACGGCATACACCACGCCGGGTGCGTCAATATTCTCAGCAGCCAGCCCACGCGGGGCGCGAGCACCGGCAGCCACCACGACGGCGTCAAAGCCATTGAGCTTGGCCGCCACCGCAGGGTTCGTAACGTCAGCACCCAGCTCGAACACAATGCCCAACTCGCGCATGAGCGCCACGCGACGCTCGACCACGGACTTCTCGAGCTTCATGTTGGGAATGCCGTACATGAGCAGACCGCCCGGGCGGTCGTCGCGCTCAAACACAGTCACGCGGGCCCCACGACGCGCAAGCTCCCATGCTGCCACCAGACCAGCGGGACCGGAGCCCACCACGGCAACCGTGGGTGCACCCTCCCCTGCCGGCTCAAAGCGGTGCGGACCGCCATTTGCCCACTCATGGTCGCTAATCGCGCGCTCGTTGTCATGGATCGTCGTGGGCTGGCCATCGACCGAGCCCAGGTTGCATGCGGCCTCGCACAGCGCCGGGCACACGCGACTCGTGAACTCGGGCATGGGCGAGGTGAGTGACAGGCGCTCGGCAGCCTCGTCCCAACGGCCGCGGTACACCAGCTCGTTCCACTCGGGAATCAGGTTGTGCAGCGGACAGCCGCTCGGACGTGCCTTGCCAAAGCTCGCGCCCATCTGACAAAACGCCACACCGCACATCATGCAGCGACTCGCCTGGGCACGGCGCGCGTCGTCGTCGAGCTCCACGTACGGCGGATCGAAATCGCGGCTGCGCTCCTCCACGGGGCGCAGCTCATGGGTCACGCGATCGATATCAAGAAAAGCACCGGGCTTACCCATGGCACTTACGCCTCCTTCTTGGTCGAAGCAACAGAGCTGGCGGTGGCGGGCGCAGCGCCAGCGACACCACCCGCCACATCAAAGCGAGCGACATCCGCGGCACTCGCGCGGCCGGTCACAATGTCAAACGCCAGCTCCTCGGCCTGCGCATGCGTCTTGCCCACGGCCTCGGCGGCGGCGACAATCGCCAGCACGCGCTCGTACTCGGTTGGAATGACCTTCACAAAGTGCTTGCTCATCGTCTCAAAGCTGTAGAGCAGCTTAATACCGCGCGGGCTCTGCGTCGCGTCCACGTGCTCCTGGATGAGCGCACGAATCTGCGCAAGCTCACCGGCCGTCGGGGCTTTAAGCTCAACGCTCTCGTGGTTCACACGGGCATCGAGCGTGCCGTACTGGTCAAAGACGTAAGCCACGCCGCCCGTCATGCCGGCGGCGAAGTTCTGCCCGACCTCGCCCAGGATGAGCGCCAGACCTCCCGTCATGTACTCGCAGCCATGGTTGCCGCAGCCCTCGACCACCACCGTGGCACCGGAGTTGCGTACGCCAAAGCGCTGGCCGGCCAGGCCGTTAATGAAGCCGCGGCCACTCGTAGCGCCAAAGAACGCAACGTTGCCCACGATGATGTTCTCGTCGAACTTGTAGGTCGCATGCGGGTTGGGGCGCACCGACACCTCGCCGCCCGAAAGGCCCTTGCCAAAGTAGTCGTTGGCGTCGCCGCACACGTTGAGCGTAATGCCGCGCGGCAGAAAGGCGCCAAAGCTCTGACCGGCCGAACCATCGCAATCGATGGTGATGGAGCCGGCGGGCAGACCCTCGGGATGCGCCTTGGTCACCGCGTTGCCCAAGATGGTGCCCACGCAACGGTTGACGTTGGCGATATCGGCGCGGAAGCGAATCGGACGCAGGTGCGCACGGGCATCGGCCGTATAGGGCACAAACAACGTGGAGTCGAGCGTCTTGTCGAGCTCACTGTCCGCAGCCATCTGCGGCAGGAAGTGACGACCGTCGGCACCCGGGATGTGGGCACCGAACTCGCAGGTCGCGCTCGCCAGCACGGGCGACAGATCGAGCAGGTTGGCCTTGCGGTTGCCCGGGACCTCAATCTGGCGCAAGCACTCGGGATGGCCGACCATCTCGTCGACGGCGCGGAAGCCCAGGCTCGCCATGACCTCGCGCAGCTGCTCGGCAACAAAGAGCATAAAGTGTTCGACGTGCTCGGGCTTGCCGCGGAAGCCGCGACGCAGGCGGCAGTTTTGCGTGGCGATGCCGGCCGGGCAGGTATCCTGCTGGCAGTCGCGCTGCATAAGGCAGCCCATGGAGATGAGCGGCATGGTCGCAAAGCCAAACTCCTCGGCACCCAGCAGGCAGGCGACGGCGACGTCGGTGCCGTCCATGAGCTTGCCGTCGGCCTCGAGTACCACGCGCGAGCGCAGGCCGTTTTGCAGCAACGTCTGTTGAGCCTCGGCAAGGCCAAGCTCCAGCGGCAGACCGGCGTGCCAGATCGAATCGCGCGCCGCAGCACCGGAGCCGCCGTTGTGGCCGCTGATCAAGATCTTGTCGGCGGCACCCTTGGCCACACCGGTGGCGATGGTGCCAACGCCGGCCTCGCTGACCAGCTTGACCGACACGCGTGCGCCGGGGTTGGCGTTCTTAAGATCGAAGATAAGCTCCGCCAGGTCCTCGATGGAGTAGATGTCGTGGTGCGGCGGAGGCGAGATCAGGCCGATACCGGGTGTGGACTGACGGACCTCGGCAATCCAAGGGTAGACCTTCTTGCCGGGCAGGTGACCGCCCTCGCCGGGCTTGGCGCCCTGGGCCATCTTGATCTGAATCTCGAAGGCGCTGCACAGGTAGCGGCTCGTCACGCCAAAGCGCGCGCTTGCCACCTGCTTGATGGCGGAGTTCTTGGAGTCACCGTTGGCCAACGGGGTCTCGCGACGCGGATCCTCGCCGCCCTCGCCGGAGTTGGAACGGCCGTGCAGGCGGTTCATGGCGATGGCCATGCACTCGTGTGCCTCTTTGCTGATGGAGCCGTACGACATGGCGCCGGTGTTAAAGCGGCGGACGATGTTGAGCGCGGGCTCGACCTCGTCGAGTGCCACCGGGGTGCGGCCGCTGGCATCAAAGTCCAGCAGGTCGCGCAGGCGCACGGCGCGGCCGGTGCAGTGCAGGCGGTCGCTGTACTCCTTAAAGGTGTCGTAGCTGTTCTCGCGGCAGGCGGTCTGCAGCAGGTAGACAGTCTGAGGGTCGATGAGGTGATCCTCGCCGCCGAGCGGGCGCCACTTGGTCAGACCCAGCGTAGGCAGCTGATCGGGAGCCGGACTCTTAAGGATAGCGAGCGCAGCGTCGTAGCGCTCGTTTTGCTCGCGCTCGACGTCCTCGACACCCATACCGCCCACACGGCTCACCGTGCCGGCGAAGTACGCGTTGACGAACTCCGGAGTAAAGCCCACGGCCTCAAAGATCTGCGCCGAATGGTAGCTCTGCACCGTGGAGATGCCCATCTTGGACATGATGGAGACGATGCCGGCGGTCGCAGCCTTGTTGTAGTTAGCGATGCCCTGCTCGGTCGTCACGTCCAGGTCGCCGTGTGCCGCCAGATCGCGGATGCACGCATGTGCGTTGTACGGATAGACGCCACTCGCGGAGTAGCCCACCAGTGCCGCAAAGTCGTGCGGGGACACGGCGTCGCCGCACTCCACCACGATGTCGGCAAAGGTACGCACGCCGGCGCGGATCAGGTGGTTGTGCACGCAGCCCACGGCGAGCAGCGACGGCACGGGCACCTCGCCCGCAGCGGCACGATCGCTCAACACCACGATGTTCACGCCGTCGCGGACCGCAGCCTCAACGTCCTCTGCAAGCTGCTTGAGCGCAGCCTGCAGCGCGCCCTCGCCGGCATCGCGGCGGTAGACGGCACGGAAACGGCGGGTCTTAAAGCCCACGCGGTCGATGGCGCAGATGCGGTCGAACTCCTCCTCGTTGAGCAACGGGCGCTCCAGGCGCACCAGCTGGCAGGCCGTGCGGGAGTCCTCGAGCAGGTTGCCGTGGTTACCCAGGTAGAGCGTGGTCGAGGTGACCATATGCTCGCGAAGGGCATCGATCGGCGGATTCGTGACCTGGGCGAACAGCTGATAGAAGTAGTCGAAGAACGAACGCGTTTTCTTGGACAGGCAGGCCAGCGGCGCATCGATGCCCATCGAGGCGAGCGGGGCCTTGCCCTGCTGGGCCATGGGACGCACGACCTCGTCGACGTCATCCCAGTGGTAGCCGAGCTTGGCCATACGCACGGCGGCAGGTACCTCGGCGTCCTCGGCGGGCGTTACCGCGGCAGGCCTATCGAGCGCGTCGACGGTCAGCGTCTCCTCGGCGATCCAATCACGGTAGGGCTTTTCCTTGGCGTAACGGGCGCGCAGCTCGTCGTTGTAGATGACGCGCCCACGGGCAAAGTCGACCTCGAGCATCTGGCCCGGCCCCAGACAGCCGCTCGTCAGGATGTTCTCGGGGCTCACCTCGATGGTGCCCACCTCGCTTGCCAGCATAAAGCGACCGTCGCGCGTCACATAGTAGCGGGCGGGACGCAGGCCGTTACGGTCGAGAGCGGCGCCCAGCGTGCGACCGTCGGTAAAGGCGATAGCCGCCGGGCCATCCCACGGCTCCATGAGCATGGACTGGTAGGCGTCGTAGGCGCGGCGCTCCTCACTCAGGCTGTCGTTGTGATCCCACGGCTCGGGCAGCAACATAGACGCGGCACGCGTAAGCGGGCGACCGTTCATGACCAGGAACTCAAGCACGTTGTCCAGAATCGCGGAATCGGAGCCCTCGCGGTTGATGATGGGCATCACGCGCTCAAGATCGTGCTGCAGCACGGGGCTGTACAGGTTGGGCTCGCGGGCGCGGATCCAGTTGACGTTGCCCTTGAGGGTGTTGATCTCGCCGTTGTGGATGATAAAGCGGTTGGGGTGCGCGCGCTCCCAGCTGGGCGTGGTGTTGGTGGAGTAGCGCGAGTGGACGAGCGCCACGGCCGTCTTGACGGCGGCATCGTTGAGATCGATGAAGAAGCGGCGCATCTGTGTGGCGACCAGCATGCCCTTGTACACGATAGTGCGCGAGCTCATGGAGCACACGTAGAAGATCTTGTCGCGCAGGGCAAACTCGGCGTCGGCCTTCTTTTCGATGGTGCGGCGGCACACGTACAGGCGACGCTCAAAGGCATCGCCGGCGGGCGTGTCGTCCGGACGGCCCAGGAAGGCCTGCAGGATAGTGGGCATGCAGGCGCGGGCCGTCTCGCCCAGGTCGTGCGGGTCGACCGGCACCTCGCGCCAAAAGAGCAGCGGCACGCCGGCCTCGGCACAGCCCTCCTCAAACACGCGGTGGGCATCCTCTACGCCCTTGTCGTCCTGCGGGAAGAACAGCATGGCCACGCCATAGTCGCCCTCTGCCGGCAGAATCTGGCCGCACTTTTGAGCCTCTTTACGGAAAAAGTGATGCGGAACCTGGAACAGGATGCCAGCGCCGTCGCCGGTGTTCTTCTCGAGTCCCGTGCCGCCGCGGTGCTCCAAGTTGACCAGAATGGACAGTGCATCGTCCAGAATCTGATGATGGCACTCACCGTTGATATCGGCAAGCGCGCCGATGCCACATGCATCGTGGTCGAATTCGGGGCGATAAAGGCCCTGCTGCTGAGCGGAATCTGCCTGCATCGCGATCCTCCCCTAGCTATTAGACAGTCAGTTGAATAGGCATACTAGGAGCATCGCCGGCCCGTTGTGTTTCCCGCCCGTTTCGAAACAATTGCGTAACGCGCGCCCTACGAGTGGACACCGCCGACCTCAAGGACGACAACAAGGCGCCCAAGTTCGACCTGTAAGCTCACCGCTTCAAACATCTCAATCTGTAACAGTAAGACCCAATTTCCATCCCTAGTTGTTACAGATCAAGACATTTCAGCAATCCCCTTTCACCATCCTATTCAAATACAACAATTTTGTTAGTCTTGGTTAACTTCTGAGCCTAAAACGGGTGTCCTTTGCGGCGTCAAACAAACGGCACGCAGGAGCTCACCATGTTCAACCATCTCAAACAACACTTTGGCTCCCGGCGCACCGGTGGTCACGGAGGCCTAGACATTGCGCGGCATATCGGCCCCGGGCTGCTCGTGACCGTCGGCTTTATCGACCCGGGCAACTGGGCCTCCAATATGGCCGCGGGCTCGCAGTTTGGCTACGCGCTGCTGTGGATCGTCACGCTGTCCACGATTATGCTCATCGTGCTGCAGCACAACGCGGCGCACTTGGGCATCGCCACGGGCGCCTGCCTTGCCGAGGCCACGACCCGCTTTCTCCCCCGCATCGTGGGACGCGCGGTGCTCGGCAGCGCCTATCTCGCGACCATCGCCACCGCCATGGCCGAAGTCCTGGGCGGCGCGATTGCCCTTCAAATGCTCTTTGGGCTGCCCGTGCGTGCGGGCTGCGTCATCGTGGCGGCAGTATCGATGGCGATGCTCATGACGAACTCCTACAAGCGAGCCGAACGCTGGATCATCGCCTTCGTAGGCGTGGTAGGACTCTCGTTTTTGGCCGAGCTTGCACTAGTCAAGGTCGACTGGCCGCAAGCCGCCGCAAGCTGGATCACGCCCAGTATGCCCACTGGCTCTGCCGCGATTATCGTGAGTGTCCTGGGTGCGGTCGTTATGCCACACAACCTTTTTCTGCACTCCGAGGTCATCCAATCCATGCACTTCGAAGGCCAAGGCGAGCAGGTTATCGAAGAGCGTCTGCGCTACGAGCTCTTCGACACGCTCATTTCGATGGGCGTGGGCTGGGCAATCAACTCGGCCATGGTCATCCTGGCCGCAACGACCTTCTTTGCGCACGGCATGGTCGTAGACGACCTCGCCGTCGCAGCGGCCACGCTCTCCCCCATTCTGGGCCCGGCGAGCTCGACCATCTTTGCGGTAGCGCTGCTGTTCGCGGGACTATCGAGCAGCGTGACAGCGGGCATGGCGGCGGGGACCATCACTGCGGGCATGTTCGACGAGGAATACGATATCCACGACCGACATTCCTCGATCGGGGTGGCGGCCTGTTTCGTCGGCGCAGTGACGGCGTGCCTGGTCGTCCCAAATCCTTTTGAAGGTCTCATCTGGAGTCAGGCACTGCTGTCGCTTCAGCTACCGATTACGGTCTTTGTGCTCATACGGCTCACCAGTTCACCCCGCGTCATGGGCAAATACGCCAATTCGCGTCCACTCAACGCGCTGCTCGTAGGGATCGGTGCCATCGTGACGATTCTCGATGTCGTGTTGTTGACAGGGATGTAATGGGGCGGGGCACCTACTCAGGCAAACGTCTCGATCTGTAACATCTAGACCCGCTTTCGATGTCTAGATGTTACAGATTGAGATCTTCTGCCGGACGGTTTTGGTTTGTCTCGATATGTAACAAGTGGGCCCAATTTCCACCGTTAGATGTTACAGATTGAGACAAAAGGTCGGTCGGACTCACAACAGACAGGATCGGTCAACAGCAACCGTGATCCCTTGGGGGCGGAGGAAAAGGGCCCCGGCCGAGAATTCGACCGAGGCCCTTGGACAGAGCTATGTTCGGCTTTCGCCGTGTGTCTGCGAGCTACTCCTCGACGAGCTCAAACTGATCGGGACCGACGCCGCACACCGGGCACACATAATCCTCGGGCAGCTCGGGCGTATCGACCTCAACCTCGTAACCGCAAACGACGCACACGAACTTATACGTCTTCTTCTCCTCAGCCATGATGTTCTCCTCTCAAACGCGACTGGTGATGTACTTCATTTATCAGTATAGATTCTCAATAATATAATGCAAGTATTTTTAAAACATTTCTAGCCTTGATACGAGGACGCCTTCGGAGGCGTCTTGCCCTTCAGGACCTTATGGTAGTAATCGTAGGTGAGCGGCGTCTCGTCACTCAAGCGCTCGGCATCCTCGACCTCGCCGATAAACAGTAGATGCGTGCCAACATCCACAGTGTCGATCAAATGGCAGCTAAACAGGGCCGCCGCGTGCTCGGGCACATAGGGCATGCCCAGAGCCGTCTCGCGGGTCTCGTATTTGGCAAACTTGTCATAATCGCTGCTGGTGCGGAACCCAAAGTTACCGATGTAGAGCATATCGGCGGTCTGATCGATCACGGTCAGCGCGAACGCTTTGGCCGAAGCGATGACGCCCGAGGTGACGTTGTCCTTGTTCACGGCAACCGAAATGCGCGGCGGCATGGACGTCACCTGCACCGCAGTGTTGATGACGCAGCCGGCGCGCAGCCCGTCTGCCGCGGCGCTCACCACGTACAGACCGCTCGGCATGGTAAAGAACGCAGATTTTGTCCATAACAATCACTCCCCTAACCCGGGTTGGAACCTCATGGATGTATGTACCCACCAAAAAAGGCGGCGCCCACAACGGACACCACCTTTGAGACATATGTGTCAAAACAGTATAAGCAAGATGAGACGCCCGCAGTTGCGGTGAAATAAGGACTGAATAGCCCCTCAAACAGGCAAAACAG
>ENA-OQEL01000071-OQEL01000071.1-human-gut-metagenome-genome-assembly--contig:-NODE-71-length-37537-cov-3.448196_pt1 | contig 37537 bp, 35 predicted proteins | sample MGYA00242796_ERZ504637 | MGnify/ENA primary metagenome ERZ504637 (study PRJEB26092, sample SAMD00036306) | human gut metagenome | host: Homo sapiens | study: EMG produced TPA metagenomics assembly of... | reverse complement strand
AAGAAAATCGGGATGATGAATACGATGGCGAACAGTATGCCGAATGGCGCCATGAACGCCCATCCTGTTCGATTCTCGCGGCGTTGCGCATCAGTGCGCTTTGGTTTCGCCGCATGCGTTGTTGCAGTCATGATGTACCTATCTTTCGCATCGGATGCCATTCATCGTTAATGGCATCTTTCACAGTTCGAATCGCCGTATCCAAATCGTCATCACGGGAGAGGAGTGCCGGTTTCAGCCGCTCCGTCGAATCAGCTAGATCGATTCATAGGGAATATTCACAAGGAATATTTTCATAAGGAACGGTGTGGAGCCGTGTGTTGCGTTGGCTTCACACCGTCGTTGGAGGGGTTATGGAATCAGAGCGGGTGATCCCTGGTTCCATACGTCGATCACTTCGCTACGGACAGGCCGTAGTTCTTGAGGGTGTCGATGGAGGTCTGCTGTGCCACAGGGAACACGTCCGCCACCTTGCCGGAACCGTCGGCTGCCTTGTCGGCGGCTTCCTGCATAGCTGCGGAGACCGCGGAGTAGCCCGGCATGTAGTTGAATGCGACCATGTTGTCGTTGGCAGTAGCGAATTCCTTCATCACGTCTTGGCCGCCGTAGAATTCGTTCCAGGATTCAGGGGTCTTCGCGGTTTCGGTGCCGGCGGCCACAATCAGACCTTGGGAGGTCAGATCCTCAACCTGAGTGTTGAACCAGTCGAGGAATTCCATGGCTTCGGCCTTGTGCTCACAACCCTTGAGCACTGCGACGCCGGAACCACCGTCAGGGCCGGTGCTGGTGCCATTGCCGAACCAGTCACCGATCTGGGTGACACGCCAGTCACCCTTGCCGGTGTCTCCTGCGGAGTCCTTGAATAGCGGAGCCTCCCAAGCGGCGCCGATGTTGCCGATCAGCGTGCCATCCTGCAGGGATGCGTCGAACGACGGCACCCAACGCGGGTTGGTCAGCGTGGCCTTGTTGTCGATCAGTTCCTGGAAGGTTTCAGCAAAAGCCTGCGAACCGCTGCCGTTGGTGTTGACCACCCAAGCGTCATTCTTGACGGTGTACCACGGGTCGGAAGCATTTGCCAAACCTGCGAAGATGTTGCCGGCCTCATCGGCTTCGTAATCCATGATGTACTTGCCGGACGCGGCCGCGGTCTTTGCCGCTTCGATCAGCCTCATCCTTGGTTTTGGGGAACCTTGATGCCCCAGCTCATTCGAAAAGCCTTCTGGTTGTAGAAGTACACAAGCGGGCCGGTATCTTGCGGCAGGCCGTAGGTCTTGCCATCAACCTGCATCATGGAATATGGGCCTTCGGCGAAGTCGCTTTTGTACTTCGCGGCCTCTTCGGTCACGTCTTCGAGCAAGCCCTTGGTGAACACCTCAGGCACTTCGGCGTAGCCGACCTGTGCAAGATCCGGAGCGTTGCCGGCCTTGACGTCGGTTTCCAGCTTCTTGATCATGTCTTGTGCGGCACCATCGAACTTGGTGGCCTTGACCTGAATGTTCGGATGATCCTTGTTCCACTTGGCAACAATGTCTTTGACCAAAGTCATGCCTTCGGAATCCGGAAGACGATGCATGTAGGTGAGGTTGACGACCTCTCCGGAATCCCCGCCGGAGCTGGCAGTGTCGGAACCGCATCCTGCAAGACCCATGCACAGGGCCGCGAAAGAAGCTGCGCAAACCATCAAACGCTGAGTGTGGGATCGCATATCTCTCTCCTTCGTGAGATTATTCCGGCACCTCATCGCGCCGGATAATCACAGCATATATACGCAATTCCTTTTTGTCAAGTTTCCTTACATTTAAATCCAGGCACGCGATTGCTATTCCACAAAAAGCTGAAATTCCGCCATTTAGTGACAATCGTAAAGCAATCGCAATTCGAGGAAAAATGCCGTATACTCTTGTTTAGTACTCTTTATTGCCAATAAAAATTACATAACGCACTTGTATCGCCACAAACTACAATATGTATCGGCTCCACACAAGAAAGCGAGGACATCGTGAGCGGTACCCAAGCAAAGGCATCACCTTCCGACATTCGAATCAGCAATATCACCGCCGCATTCGAGCAGCTTTTCCCCGCAACGCAAATGTCGCGAGCCAATATCGGCAAACTCATCGGACTTTCGCGCTTCACCACCAGCGAAGTGACCGGCGAAATGGTCGACAATCGCATTCTGCGCGAACTCGGCCCCGACAATCGCGAAGGGCGCGGTAAACGTTCACAAGTGCTCGCCATCGACACCGATTTCTGGCGAATCGTCTCCGTCGACCTGTCGAATCCGATGCTCGTCAAAGGAACGCTGGCGGATCTTTCCGGCAGAATCGTGGACCGCACCGAACTTCCCGTCGACCATGGCTGCAGCGTCAATGACGTGATCGACCTCTGCAGGCAGCTCATCAGCTCAACGCCACTGCCGACCCTTGGCATCGGCATCGCGGTGACCGGCATTGTGGAACCCAACGGCGTGGTGCGCAAATCCGTGCACTTGGGGTGGAGCGAACTGCCGCTGAAACCGAAGTGGAAAACGCCACCGGAGTGCCCGTGATCGTAGGCAACGACACCAATGCGGCACTTGTGGCGGAACGATTCTTCGGCGACTGCTCCCCCAATTCCATGCTCATCTCCATGCGGGCGGGGCGTCGGCGCGGCATTATGCCTCAACGACGTCATCATCGAAGGAAGTTCCTTCACTGCCGGAGAAATCGCACACGTGGTGGTCGACCCGAACGGGCCAATCTGCGAATGCGGCAAACAGGGATGTCTCGAATCATTCGTTTCCGGCGACAGGTTGCAGCAACGCATCTCGCAGGATCCCGCCGCGCGTACGCATATTCTCACCGAAGCGGGCGCGTTGCTCGGGCGCGTCATGGCCATACCGGCAGGATTGTTGGATCTGCGCGACATTTCGGTATATGGTGCGCCGGAAATCGTCAATACTCAATTCATCGACGCGATGGAAAACGAAATCAGCCGCACCGTGACCACGGATTATCAGGAGGCGCCGCAAATTCACCGTTGCAGGCAAGGCGAGGATCTCACCCTGCGCGGGCAGGCCACCATCGTGATCCGCACACTGGTGCCGACGATCCACGAACGCGGCTCCCTCATCGGCGAAGCATAGCTCCGGACGCCTTAGCGACCCAAAACCTCCAGTCGGTGGAGGAAGCTACCCGCTAACAGACCTGCTAACGTCCAAAAACCTCCAGCCACCGGAAGAATCGCCCCGTCTGCAACTCTTCAAGCATCCATATCCCTCCAGTCACTGGAAGAATCCGGACCGCAAAACACCCCGCACTGTCCAAAAACCTCCAGTGAGTGGAGGAATCCTCCCGCTGACAGGCCTTTTATCGTCCAGATTGTTCCAGTGAGTGGAGGAACCCGGACGGGATGAGAGGCGAGGAGACGAAAAGACATGAAAGGCCGCCTGCAGCGGATGGAGTGCTTCAGGCTGCCCTGGTTGTCGGAAAGGAAGGGGAAGTTCAGTTATCGGGATTCAGGCTGGCCCGCCGGAGTCGCGGTTCCAGCAGTTTCCAGCGGTTTTCAGCCACGGCAACCGCCTCGACGGCTTCCACGGTCTGAGCGTCGTCGGCTTCGATCTCACCGTTGGCGAGCTTCACTTCGAGCTCCTTGACGATCTCATCGTGCATCTTCTCAGTGATCTTCACCTTGAACAGAAACACGATCAGGCTCAGGATGATGAGCACGAGCGGAATGTAGAAGGCGCAGATCTTGAAGATGTGGATGTTGGATGCGGTCATGTCGGCTGCGGTCGCATTGCCGGTCATGCCAGCGGCCACGGCGATGATGCCGACGATGCCGTTGGACATGGCGCCACCGATCTTGTCGAGCATCGGGCGGACGGACAGGGTGACGGCCTCGTTGCGCTTGCCGTTCTTGAGCTGGCCGTATTCGATGGAGTCGGTCAGCGACAGGATGGCGGTCATCTGAATGAGGGTACCCGGCACGTAGAAAAGCACCAGAGCCACGAACACCATGATGATGTTGTCGGAGAAGATGCCGAGCATCACATAGCCGGCGATCATGGAGATCATGCCACCGATGTACAGGTAGCGGCGCGGAATGCGCTTGTTCAGGATCGGGTACAGCGGAGCCATAACCAAGCCTGCGACCAGTGCGATCACGCCGGTGAGGGAGTATGCGGCCTGGTTGTCGAGGATGAACTTGAACAGGAAGATCAGCACGCCGGTGGTGGCCACGTTGGCGATGGCGTACAGCAGGTAGCTCAAGGCAACCCACAGCAGCTGGTCGTTCTGGAAGATGGCCTTGAAGGCTTCGATCGGGTTGCCGTTCTTCTGGGCCTTGGAACGCAGGGCGCTCTCGTTCTCCTTGGTGCCGAAGGCAACGGTCCATGCGGTCAAGAGGCCGAGCAGGCCGACGATAATACCGAAGCAGGTCCAGCCGGACTGGCTTTCGGCGAGCTCACCGGTGAACACCCAGCTGAAGTAGGTGACGATCGGGATGACCACGACGGTGATGCCGTTGTAGCCGATGGAGCCGGTGAAGGAGCCGAGTGCGGTGTAGGTGGAGCGCTCGTGGGAGTCGGAGCTCAATGCAGGGATCATACCCCAGTAGGAGATGTCACGCAGGGAGTAGAACACGTCGAGCACGATGAAGGTGATGACGAACAGTACGATGAACCACGTGGTGTTCACGTTCACCAAGCCGAACAGGCCGGTGTACACTAGCACGATCAGCACGGACGAAATCGCGCCGGCGAGGAACTGCCATGGGCGGAAACGGCCCCACTTGGTGGTGGTGTTGTCGATGATGTTGCCCAGCAGCGGGTCGATGAAGATCTCCGCGATACGGATCACCACGACCAGGCCGGTGATGATGCCAATCAGCTTGGTGGCGACGCCTTTATCGACACCAGCGAACAAGGAGCTCGTCACATAGACGACGAAGTAGGTGCTCAGTGCGTTATAGAACGCGGACTGGCCAAGGTTGCCGCACGCGTACGCTACGCGCTGGCCGAGCTTTCCGCGACGAGCCGTGCCGTTCGCAGTAGTGGTCGTATTGCTCATTATCTCTTCTCCTTAGAAGATTTTGATGAGATCACCCGTTGACCTCGAAAATTAAGTATACGATGTTTACTATCGAAAGTAAAATTCCTTAGTAAACAAAGCCCCCAAACGGCGTGTCGCAATCGCAGTTCTTACGATTATCAAATACCGACATCTGCAATCATGATTACTACCGCCATTTGCCGTCACCTATCGCCATATAAGTAAATTCAGTTGCAAATAACGCAACACGCAGATTTGCAATTTAAGTAAACAACGTTTACCATGCTAGTAAAAGAGTTTATTACTCTGAGTACACAAAAGTACACACCAACTAAACCTACATCAACAACGAAGTTATGTTTCGGAAACGAGGAAATCATGGCAGATAAGATCACCACCGCATCCGCCGCGTGGCTCACCGACCCCACGGTGTTCGCAGTGAATCGCACGCCGGCACATTCCAATCACGTGACCTTTTCTCACATTCCCGCGATCGGCGAGCCGAGCGATTTGAAGCAAAGCCTCGACGGCGAATGGCGCGTGGAAATGGTGCAGGCCTCCGACATCGATCTTGAGGAAGAGCCGTTCGCAGCCGAGGATTTCGACGATTCCGCTTTCGGCCGCATCGACGTGCCCTCCCACCTGCAGAACGCGGGATACATGAACCACAAGTACGTGAATATTCAGTACCCGTGGGACGGCCATGAGAATCCGCAGGAGCCGAACGTTCCCGAAACCAACCATGTGGCACTGTATCGCCGCACGTTCACCGTCGCCGAGCGTCTTGATACGGCCCGTCAAAATGGCGGCACCGTCAGCATCACGTTCCACGGCATGGCCACCGCGATCTACGTGTGGGTCAACGGCGTATTCGTCGGCTACGGCGAAGACGGCTACACCCCGAACGAATTCGATATCACCGAAGCGTTGCACGACGGCGAAAAACGTCGTGGCCGTCGCCTGCTACGAATACGCAAGCGCATCCTGGCTGGAAGATCAGGATTACTGGCGTTTGCACGGCCTGTTCCGTTCCGTGGAACTCGCCGCACAGCCGCATGTGCACATTGAAGATATGAAGGTCGAAGCGGATTGGAATCCGGAAACCGCCACCGGTTCGCTCGACGCGCTACTCGCGGTGCGCAATGCGAAGAATGCCGCCACCGTGTCGGCGACGCTGAAGGATTTGAGTGGCAATGTGATGTGGGAAACCGCATTGGCCGCATCCGACGAAACCGGCATCGTTTCCGGCTCGTTGGACGTCAAGCCGTGGAGCGCCGAGAGCCCGGCACTGTACGAACTTCAAGTTGTGGTGATCGGCCATGATGGCGCGATCGTTGAAACCGCAACGCAGCGCGTCGGCTTCCGTCGCTTCCGCATCGAAGACGGCATCATGAAGCTCAACGGCAAGCGCGTGGTCTTCAAGGGCGCCGACCGCCACGAATTCGACGCGAAGCGCGGCCGCGCCATCACCAGGCAAGACATGATCGACGACATCATGTTCTGCAAGAGGCACAACATCAACGCCATCCGCACCTCGCACTACCCCAACCAGGAATACTGGTACGACCTGTGCGACGAATACGGCATCTACCTGATCGACGAGACCAATATGGAAACGCACGGCAGCTGGTGCCTGCCGGGAGACGTGGTCACCGAGGATTCCGCCGTTCCGGGCAGCAAGCCCGAATGGGAGGGCGCGTGCGTGGACCGTGTGAACAGCATGATGAAGCGCGACTACAACCATGCTTCCGTAGTCATCTGGTCGCTCGGCAACGAATCGTATGCGGGAGACGTGTTCCGCGCGATGAGCGTCCACGTGCACGAACTCGACCCGAACCGACCAGTGCACTACGAGGGCGTGACCCACAATCGCAAGTATGACGACGTGACCGACATCGAAACCCGCATGTACGCGCACGCCGACGAAATCGAGGAATATCTCAAGTCCGATCCGAAGAAGCCGTATATTTCCTGCGAATACATGCACGCCATGGGCAATTCCGTCGGAAATATGGACGAATACACGGCTTTGGAACGCTATCCGCAATATCAGGGCGGATTTATTTGGGATTTCATCGATCAGGCGATTCTTGTGCGCTTGCCCGATGGCGATGAACGTCTCTGCTACGGCGGCGATTTCGGCGATCGTCCGAGCGATTACGAGTTTGCCGGAGACGGTATTGTGTTCGCCGATCGCACGCCGTCGCCAAAGGCGCAAGACGTCAAGCAGCTGTATGCCAACGTGCGCATTGTGCCGGGTGAAACCGGCGTTGAGATCGCGAATGACAATCTGTTCGTTTCCACCGCCGACTATGTGTTCGTTACGCGCGTGCTTGCGGATGGCGAGCCGGTATGGCAGGCCGAACAGCGTTTTGATGTGCCGGCTGGCGAAACCAAGCACTTCGATATTGAATGGCCGTTGGAGGCCTACCGAGGCCAAGCCAACGAGCTCACGCTCGAAGTGAGCCAACGCCTTGCCGCCGCGGAAGAGTGGGCGCCGAAGGGCTACGAGCTGTCGTTCGGCCAGACCGTGGTTGCAGGCTCCAAGCCGGTTGCTGCCAGCGAGGCGAAGCCTGTTGACGGCATTGTGACCGTTGGCCGTTGGAATGCTGGCGTGCAGGGATCCGGTCGTGAGATTCTGCTGTCGCGTACGCAGGGCGGCATTGTTTCGTACACGCTTGACGGCCGTGAATTCGTGCTGCGCAGGCCCACGCTCACCACGTTCCGCGCGCTGACCGACAACGATCGCGGTGCAGGCCACGGTTACGACCGCGCGCAGTGGGTCGGCGCAGGCCGTTACGCCAAGTGCGTCAACAACACCATCGAACAGGTCAATGACGATACGCTGAAAGCCGTATACGAGTACGAGCTCGCCACTCCGCAGCGCACGCACGTCACCATCACGTATGTGGCAGACACCACCGGCAAGCTGCACTTGAGCGTCGACTATCCGGGTGAAACTCAGGAAGCCCCGACCATTCCGGCTTTCGGTTTGGAATGGACGCTGCCGGTCGAATACTCCAACCTGCGCTTCTACGGCCCCGGACCCGACGAAACCTACGCCGACCGCAAGCATGCCAAGCTGGGCATTTGGAACACCAACGCTTACGACGATCATGCGCCGTACCTCATGCCGCAGGAAACCGGCAACCATGAGGATGTGCGTTGGGCTGAGATCACGAATGATGCCGGTCATGGCATGCGTGTGAGCCGTCACGGCGAATCAGCGTTCGCGCTCAGCCTGCAGCCGTACAGCGCATTCATGTTGGAAGAAGCCCAGCATCAGGACGAACTGCCCGCTCCGAAGCACATGTTCCTGCGCGTGCTCGCCGCGCAAATGGGCGTCGGCGGCGACGATTCCTGGATGAGCCCGGTGCACCCGCAGTACCACATTCCAGCCGATAAGCCGCTCCACTTGGATGTGGATATCGAGCTGATCTGACACGTTGGGGCATGCCGGTTGCCCCAACAATTACGGGGGGTCCGCGTATTCTGCGGATCCCCCCTGCTTGCGTTATTGCGTTACCGCGTTACCGTCAATTTGCATTGGCGCTCATTGCCTCATATCATGCTCACCGCTCACCGCTGCGGATAGGAATCCTCAAAGAAGCGACGCTCGAGATGCACGATGGTGCGGAACACGTCGGCCTCCGAGCCATCCACCGACGCATACTCGTTGACGAGCGCGATCAGGCGGCCCGTCCAGGCGCGGAAATAATCGCCCTCATGCAAATCAACCCAACCCTTGTGCGCCGGAATCTGCTGAACGACGCCAACGTCGATGGTGCGCTTGGCCCAGGCAAGATAAATCCATTCCATGCAGCACAGCGCAGTAATGAGTTCTTCCCAAGTTCCCTGAACCAGCTTGGTCAGATATTCGCAATATTCACGATTTGCCGGAGTCTGCTCGGAATTATTGTATTCTTCGTCAGTAATTCCGTATTCCTTAAGGAATCCGGTAAAATATGTTGCTTCATTGTCAGCAAACCATTGCGATTGTTTCGCCAGCATATCTTTGGTTTCCTGACGCGGCGCAAGTTCAATCGCATGTGCCATGATGCCCTGATTAAAGAACTTGAAATCCTGAATTAAATAAGACTTCAAAATCGATTCTGGAAGTGTATCATCCAGCAATTCATTCACAAAACGCGAATTGATTGCCTGATTCCATTCGTCGGCCGCCGACATATACAGCTGATCGGCTACGGAACCCGGCTCGGCTCCCAACCACGCATAATCGCCGCTTGCGGACTGCGGCGCTTCCGGAACATGATTCATGGTCACAAGACCCCCTCGGTTAATGCGGCCAATGCAAACGCAACGCACATCTCCTCGCTCCGTTCCGCCGTGGCTCGCTGTGATGGCGCCATAATAGCCGCCGTTCCCAACGTACCGAACGCGCCACCGAAACGCAAGAAGCAGAACGCTTCCATGACCGCCATGACCGCACTCAATCTCGGCGAATCATTGCGCGAATTTGTTGAGGCGGCGATCGTAGGTCATGAGGCCGTTGAGCTCTTCTTCGACGTCGGAAACCTGCGTATACACGTAGCCCGCCAATCCGCGTGATTCCAACGATTCCGCCGAATCAAGCACGGAACGGACGGCAGTGCGCCAATCCTCAATCGAATCGTATTCACCGTAGCCGTACGCGCGCGAAACCGCAGCATGATCGGCAACCAACTGCGCCAATCCTCCGAATTCCGAAATCACGAACGCACGAACGCCATGCTGCGCAACCGGCAACACCGCGTAATGCGCGGCACGACGACGCCGCTTATGCCGCTTTTCATATTCGGCCACATACCCACGCAACGGCCCCTTATCCGGGTAGATTTCCAGCGGACGGAAGTAGTTGTGCACGCTGTGAAAATCGCCGCAACGCTGGTCGTACCAGCCACTCGTGGCGTCGATCGGGCGCGTCGGGTCAAGCGCATGAATGCGTTCCGCCGCATCGCACGCGTCGAACTGCCCCCACCCTTCGTTGAACAGCACCCACGTGACGATCGACGGGTGGCCGGCAAGCATGTGCACCATGGCATCGCAGGTGCGCGACCAGTCGCGGCGGTACGTCGAATCGTCAGCACCGAGCGCCGCGAAATGCTTCGCCGTGTCGTCGCGGTACTTGTTCCATGTGGCACGCATGAGCGTCGGCTTGCGGTTGGTGGCCCACGCGTTGTATTCGCCGCCACCCGACACCGCGTCCTGCCATACCAGCATGCCGAGGCGGTCACAATGGTAGTACCAGCGCGCCGACTCGATTTTGATATGCTTGCGCAGCATAGTAAAGCCGGATTCCTTCATGGCGGTTATGTCATGCACCAGCGCTTCATCACTCGGCGCGGTCAGCAGGCCGTCCGGCCAATAGCCCTGGTCGAGCACACCCTTGAGGAACACCGGCTTGCCATTGAGATGGAAGCGCGCGATACCCTTCAAATCAGGCTTAATCTCAACCGTGCGGAACGCGCAATACGAGCGCACAATATCTTGCTTTTCCTGCGATTTCGCGGGTTTCTCTTGAATTTCCTGCGATTCCTGCTGCAGCTTTTCCTGCTTTCCCTGCGATTTCGCCGCACCAAATTCCAGCGTCGCCGTCACGTCATACAAATACGGATCGTTCGGCGACCACAAGTGTTCGGCCCGCGTTGCGATTTCCGTGCGCACCTTGCGCATGCCAGCCGGCAGCAGTTCGTCCGCGACGATCGTGCCGTCCGCGGGATCGGCTACGACGATATGCAGTTTGGCATTCGGCTTGTCTCCGCCGATTTCCGCGCGAATAAACAATCTGCCGTCGGCGGCGCCCTTCAGCGTAAGCGTCTGCACGTACGCTTCCGGCACGATCTCCATCCACACGCTCTGCCAAATGCCGCTTTGCGCGGTGTACCAAATCCCCTCGCGCTCGATTTTCTGCTTGCCGCGCATTTGCGTGCCCGAATCGTTCGGATCGTACACGCACAACGCAATCTCGAAAGCATCATCGGGATCGACGAATGCCGAAATATCGACGTCAAACGGCAAATATCCCCCGACATGCATCCCTGCAAACTGCCCGTTGATAAAGCAGGCGCACACGTAATCGACCGCTTCGAAATGCAGAACCAAGCGGTTCGCATCGCCGATCTGCCGAACGCTTCCCCTCCCCCAAGCGTCACGGGATGCACCACCGTGCGATACCAGATCATATTGTCTGGGTAAATCGTCTGATGCACGCCGGAAAGCGCGGATTCCGGGGAGAACGGCACCAAAATCTTGCCGTCGAACGTTTCGGGGATGGCCGCTTCCTTCACTGCCTGCACCGCTTCGTCACGGGTGAGCACAGCCGCGGATTTGCGCCATTTCGAGCCGTTGCCGCTTTCGGGAATGGACACGATCGCGTAATCCCAGAATCCGTTGAGCATGGTGTGATTGCCGCGCACCATGGTTGGGCGCGGATGCTCGTTCAGGATTGGCGTGCGGCCGTTTTCCAGTTTGCGTTCGCCGTCTTTTGCAGGGCAGAACGCCTTGTGGGCGTCGTTGGAAGACAACCATTCGCCGGCGATCTGTTCGCCCCAAGGCGTCCACAACTGCTGCAGCGGCTCTTGGGAACGCATTTTCGTAGGCGCGGCTTTCAGCACTCGCTTGACGTCCAACATAAGAGCCTCCCTGCAGCATCGCATTTCCCTCAACTTCCCCATTGTAACGAGAGGAATGGCGAAGAGAAATAGCGATTGTTACGGATTTTGAAATCGATTCAATCCGGATTGCACTATAGATTTGTAAAATCGTATACAGAAAGTCGAATATTGCGCATTAGATTTACAAGTCGGATTTGCAAAATCAGATATAAAAAGCCGGTGCAAGAACTTCGTAATTCCTTGCACCGGCAATCAGAACAACTCACCTTAGCGGCAAATCAGGCCAAATCAAGCCGAATCCTTAGGTGAATCAGCGAATCAGCCTTCCAGCTTGGCCTTTTCGGCGGCAAGACGGGCCGCCTCGGCCTCACGACGAGCCTTCAGCTCCGAATCGAAGCGAGCGAGCTCCTCTTCGACGGCCTCCGGCGGAATCTTCGCGAAAATCGGATGCGGCTTCGGCACTGCAGTGCCGGCCACGATCGGCTCGGAAGCCCACGGATGCACGGTTTCGCCCAGCTTGTAGTCGCCGGTAATGATCGGATACATGAAGCCCGGCTTGTCGAGATCCTCGACCTCTTCCAAGCGCGGCAACGGCGAGAACGTGCCTGTGCCGCCGAGAGCCTCCCACACCTTCTGCGCGGAATGCGGCAGGAACGGGGCCAGCAGGTGGTTCGCGTCGGACACGGCCTGGGCGGCAACGTGCAGCACGGTGCCGAGGCGAGCCGGATTGTCCTTGATCTTCCACGGTTCGGTGGCGGAAATGTACTTGTTGATGTCGCCGACCACGCGCATGGCTTCGCTCAGCGCGTTCTTCTGGCGATGGTTCTCGATCAGCGAGCCGACCGTGTCGAACGCGGCCTTGGTTTCGCTCAGCAACGCGCGATCCTCGTCGGTCATTTCGTTCTCGTCGAGCGCCGGAATCTCACCGAAGTTCTTGTTCATCAGATTGGCCACACGGTTGACGAGGTTGCCCCAGGAAGCGGCGAGCTCCTCGTTGTTGTGACGCACGAACTCAGCCCACGTGAAGTCGGAATCGGAGCTTTCCGGACCGGCCACGGAAATGTAGTAGCGCACGGCGTCCACAGGGTAGCGGGCGAGAATGTCCTTCACATAAATGACGATGCCACGCGAAGACGAGAACTTCTTGCCTTCCATGGTCATGAATTCGGAAGCCACGACCTGCTCCGGCATGTTCAGCGGACCGAGCTTGCCGGTTTCGCCGCCCTTGGAGCCCTGACCGTTGTAGCCGAGCATTTCGGACGGCCAGATCTGGGAGTGGAACGTGATGTTGTCTTTGCCCATGAAGTAGTAGCCCGGGGTTTCCGGATCATTCCACCATGCGCGCCATGCTTCCGGATCGCCCTTGCGGCGAGCCCATTCGATGGATGCCGACAAGTAGCCGATCACCGCGTCGAACCACACGTACAGCTTCTTGTTCGGATTGTCGATCCAGCCGGCAACCGGAACGGGAATGCCCCAGTCGATGTCACGCGTGATGGCACGCGGCTTGACTTCCTTGAACAGGCCGATGGAGAAGTTGATGACGTTGGTACGCCAGCCTTCGCGGGTCTTCAGCCATGCGAGATTGGCTTCGGCGAGCGCCGGCAGGTCGAGGAAAAAGTGTTCGGTTTCCTCAAAGCGCGGGGTTTCGCCGTTGATTTTGGAAACGGGATTGATGAGCTCGTCCGGGTCGAGTTCGTTGCCGCAGGCGTCGCACTGGTCGCCGCGGGCACCGTCGGCACCGCAGATCGGGCAGGTGCCTTCGATGTAACGGTCAGGCAGGGTGCGGCCGGTGGACGGCGAGATGGCGACCTTCTGGGTGCCCTTATAAATGTAGCCGTTGGCGAGGCACTGCTTGAACAGTTCCTGCACCACCTGCTCGTGATTGCCGGTGGTGGTGCGGGTGAACAGGTCGTAGCTCAGGCCGAGATCGCACAGATCCTTGGCGATCACACGGTTGTAACGGTTGGCGAGCTCCTGTGCGCTGACGCCTTCCTTGTCGGCTTCCACCAGGATCGGGGTGCCGTGCTCGTCGGTGCCAGACACCATCAGCACGTCATTGCCCTTCATGCGCTCGTAGCGCGCGTATACGTCGGAGGGCACGCCGAATCCGGCGACGTGACCGATATGACGGGGGCCGTTAGCATACGGCCAAGCAACATTCACCAAAATATGACTCATGGTGCCCGATTATACAAAGCGCCATATCCCGCATTTTCCATGTATTTCGGTAGTTGGATTTTTATTGGAGGATGGACGTGCGATCATCGATTTCAATCGTTTGAAATAGTTTGCATCATAATTTGCATATCTGCCGATCTATCCACATTGTTGCATTACGTAACAATCATTTTCCACATATCCACAGATTTTCGGGGGCTGGTGGCGCAACGGAATTCGAATCCGCTACGGTACCGTCATGGACACTCCACCACCCCTTCTGGGCAACGATGACCTTCCGGGCCCGATGTGCCTGAACCTGCTGGCCTCATCCGGCGCGCTGTGCAAGCTCGACAGCGCGAACGCCTATTCATGCCACGATTCGGACACGTTGTACGGGCGGGCCTGCATCATCGCGACATTGCTGCCGAGCCGGTCCGTGGCATGTTCACGCACCGCCGCATGGGTTTGGCTAGGCGGCACCTTCCCCGAATCCATCGACATTATCGCGAAAGCCCACTATCGAGCGCTACGTTACGGCCGTAAAATCAACGTTTTCAACCGTCTCGCACCAAACGAACACACCATCAAAGTCGGTCCGATCATCGTGACCACGCCTGTTCGCACCGCATGCGATCTCGCATTGAACTGCACCCCCGAAAGCGAATCGTTGGTTTCCGAAATCATCTGCATGCTCATGCCAAGGAATTTCATTTCCGCTCCAACGATTGCATGCAAATCATGCAGGAGACGAAGCATATTCGCAACGCGCCACAGGCGCGCAACTACATTCTTGCGATCGACGGAAGAAGCGACGAATATGAGCGCAGCGCATAGCAGGCATAAGGCGCGGCGCGCGACGCACGCCGACAGGATAGGTGCCGACAGAGCAAACGGATTCCGCAGACTGCTCGGAATCCAAGAAAAACGCAGGCCACGGACGCATCGCGCGACGCATCGGGATGCGCGGAATCTCGCACACCGTGCACAGCGGACGCGCCGCGAACCGCCGCCATACCAGCCCAAACCGCGGCCGAAACCGCTGGTGGATCCGCCGTCTCCCCCCAATTCCATTGACGCCGCTGGTGGCGTGCAGTCCGGACACACCGCAGGACGTGCTATGGCATATCGCGGAATACGCGCCGCAACTGCGCAAATGGCTGGTCGCCAATCCTTCCGCAACACCGGCGATGTTGGACTATCTTGCGCAAGTCGGCGGGCCGGACGTGGCCCGCGCCCTGCAAATACTGCTGGAATCGTTGGAATCGTGCGGATCGCAAGCTTGCAGCTAACACTTGCGCGACGGGCAATCGCACGATAGGCAATCGCCGTACGGTAAATAATGTGGACTTACTGCTTCATCGCAAGAACCGCATTGTAGACCTGCTTGCGATTGGCAAGCGAGCCGTCCGCAAGGGGATGCTCGGCAACGACCTGCGAAATCGCGTCTTTGATGCGCAGATTGTCTTCCTGCGCACGGTCGATCGACAGCACCGCCAAGTCTTCGACGCTCAACGATGCGGGGGCAGCAGCGTCGGCCTCCTCTTCGGAAGCGCCGGCAACGACCAACACCATTTCGCCGCGCGGCGGCTCGTCGATCACGCTCTGGCGAATCTGCGCGATGGTTCCGCGACGGATCTGCTCAAAATCCTTGGTAAGTTCACGGCAAAGCGCCATCTTGCGGTTCGGACCGAACACGTCAAGCAGGTCGGCCATGGAATCGTCGATGCGATGCAGGGTTTCGTAAAACACGATGGTGCGGCGTTCAGAACGCAGGGTACGCAGGTATTGCACGCGTTCGGAATGCTTGCGCGGCAGGAATCCTTCATAGCAGAAGCGGTCGGTGGGCAGTCCTGAAAGGCACAGCGCGTCCAGCACTGCGGACGGGCCGGGAGCGCAGGTGACGGGCAGACCACGTTCGATGGCGCGACGCACGATCGCGAGGCCCGGATCGTTGATGGTCGGCATGCCCGCGTCGGACACGACCAGCACGGTAGCGCCGGTTTCCACCTGATCGAGCAGGCCGTCGGACTTGTCTCGCTCGTTGTGATCGTGGTAGGCCACCACGCGGCCGTTCACGTGCACGCCGAGACGGTTGGCGAGCGCGTAGAGACGGCGGGTGTCTTCGGCGGCCACGATGTCGGCGCGTTCCAGGAGCGCAATGAGGCGTGCGGAGGCGTCGGCCGTGTTGCCGATCGGCGTGGCAGCCATCACCACCGTGCCTTGCGGAACGTCGGTTCCGCACACGAGGGCGTCAAGTCCCGTGCCAGACTGTTCTGTGTCAGACTGTTCCGCCGCTGTCGGCGATTCTGCCATCTCCGCCGTATTCACCATTCCCGCAGTTCCCGTTACTTCTGCCGTATTCGCACTTAACTCATTCAGTTTCAAGTCCAACGTCTCATTCATGCGTTCCATGCCTTCAGCCTATCCAACGCAAAGGAAAACAGCCCTCCCCGCGTCCTAAACCCCCAATCGCTGGAACAATCCGGACACAAAACAGACCCTCAGCGGGGTGATTCCCCCACCCACTGGAACAATCACCCCGCTTACAGCCCCAGTAACGTCCCAAAACATCCAGACATTGGAACAATTCGGACGCCAACAGGCTTAAAAACGTCCTGATTCTTCCAGTGACTGGAAGAATCCGCCCTCCTACAAGACTAAAAGCGGGCAGATTCCTCCACCGACTGGAAGAATCCGCCCGCAAACGCATGTTTACACCGCGCACACGTACTTACCTCGTGTACATACGTGGCAGCGAATCGGCCATGCGTATGAAGCTGTTGCGCGCGAAAGCGTTGAAATCGCGCGCATACGGCGATTCCGGCAGCGGAGTGCCATATGCGCCCGTGCCGGCAGCGCCCGAATCATTGCCCCAGACCGCCGGATATGCGCCGGTCACGGCATGCACGTCGGAATCCGTATCGGGGGTAATCACCTTGCTGGTTTCGTTTTGATGACCGAACATGGAGAATTTTCCGGCCGCCGCATGCAACGCTTCGAGCAGCGCCCGCGATTGCCGATTCAGATTCCCATCAACCGATTGCGCAAGATTTTCCGCCACGATTCACACTCCCTTGTATTTTGCCGTATTCGCCTAGTCTTGCATTGCCCCAACCGCTCTCGCATTTGCCTTACTGCTGTTTCCACGCTATCTTCCGCGCCATCGAAACACACTTTCGTACCGTCAACATGCGCGATTCGTGTTCAGCGGCCCCCACTATTTGATTTCGTTGACCTCACGATTCCTGTTTTTCGCCGCCTTTTTTCAAATCGTGAGGTCACCAAATCAAAATCATGAGGTCCCCTCCCCCAAAAAAAACCAAAATCGTGAGGTCACAACGCCAAATCACAATGAGCGATACGCGATATACCGGATATATCGCATACTCTAAAGCCAAACAGCCAAATGCCAAACACCACCAAACCAAAATCACCCACCGCAGTTGGCACTTTGCGTCCGTTTGTGCAGATTTGCCAACCGTCGGGCATTACTAGGTGCCGCATTAGAGGGCCACTGGTAGGCTGACATTGGTTCCGCGAGGCCAACCCACACAAGGCAGCCTGAACCACTTAATTTTGGACGTTTAGATGTAAGGTACTCACAGAGAGCATTTCATGGGAATTATCAACTTCTTCATTAATCTGCTCAAGGATCCGCGCACGGCGATCGCCAGCTGGATCTCCATGGGCGTCGCCCCCACGCTTGGTTTCATCTTCCTGATTGTGTTCGTCGAAACCGGCGTCGTGTTCTTCCCGTTCCTGCCGGGCGACTCCCTGCTGTTCGCCGCCGGCTTCTTCGCCGCGCCCGACGCCCAGACCGGCGTTTCCGCGCTACCGCTGTTCGCGCTGCTGCCCGTGGTCTGGTGCGCTCCGATCATCGGCGACCAGTGCAACTACTGGATCGGCCACTTCTTCGGCCGTCGCATCATCGAATCCGGCAGAGTCAAGGCTATGACCCCCGAACGCCTCGCCAAAACCGAAGGCATGATCGAAAAGTGGGGCCCGCTCGCCGTGTTCCTCGGCCGTTTCTTCCCGTTCATCCGCACGTTCATGCCGTTCATTTCCGGCATTTCCGGCATGCGTTGGAGCCGTTTCACCCCGTTCTCCGTGCTCGGCGGCCTGTGCTGGTCCACCCTGTTCACGCTGCTCGGCTACTTCTTCGGCGGCATTCCGGCCGTGCAGAAGCATTTCGAGCTGGTCATCATTGCGATTCTCGTGCTGTCGCTGATTCCTACCTTCGTCGGCTTGCTCAAAGCAAAGTTCGGCAAAAAGAAGGCTGATACCGCGACCGCGGAAGCCTGATCTTACGTTTTCTCCTTTTCTTGCGATTGCGGTGTCTTTCGATTTTTCGGAAGGCACCGTTTTCGTATGCTTTCGCATGCTTTTCCTGCAAGGGATATTCCGCAACACGCGAATCTCGCAGATTGCATTCGTACAGACTTCGTACTAGAATCGCGAGAGTTGTCTTGCTTAGCGTGTTGCTAGACATGACTTGGGGCCGTAGCTCAGTTGGTAGAGCGCTTCGTTCGCATCGAAGAGGTCGCGGTTTCGACTACCGTCGGCTCCACTAAGCCCGCTGCATTCATTCCACCGCAGCGGGCTTTTTCTTTTCCTAGCCACCAGACAAATCTGCCATACGTAAGCGAGATGGGGCGAAAAATCAGGCCTGGGATACGCGCTGACGCACGAAAGCGTCGAGCGAGGCCGCGTCAATGCCCTCGTAGCCCTTGATCGAGGCGAACTGCGGGCCGTTGGAATTGTCGATCTGCATGAACCCGGTCTGGCCGATCGTCGTCGCGCCGGAGGCGACGGCCGAACGCAGGCCCGACATGGAATCCTCAATCGCAATGCAGTACTTCATATCTTCCGGAGCGATACCCAAGCGACGACCCGCCTCCAAATACGGGGCCGGAGACGGCTTCTTCTCAACATCATCATCGCCGCACACGTAGCCCGCAAACGCGCCAGCCGGCGCTTGGGCAACCAGATTCTCCGCAAGATGACGCGGCGACGTGGTGACCAGCATCGAAGGAACGCCCGCGTCACGCAGCGCGACAAGCACGTCTTCCACGCCTTCGATCCACGGAATGCGCTCGAATTCCTTTTGGGCGACGTAATCGATCATGCCCTGGCCGATCTCTTCAATCGACAGCTGGCAACCATGCTCCACCATGCGACGGGCCACATCCGGAACCGGCGTGCCCGAACCCTGCCAGGCGAGCTCCTCATCCCAATATCCGCCATGCGCGGCTGCGATTTTCATCTCACCCTCATGCCAATACGGTTCGGAATCGATCAGCGTGCCGTCCATATCCCAAAACACGGCCTTGATCATCAGGTTCGTCTCGGTCATGATGTTCCTTCCCTACGACCGTCGGACGCGGAGCACCGGATTTTCCGGGCAGCGCCGTCCATCGCGACTTCCACTGCCATTTCAGCAGAGCGGCAAGACGGCAGCATTCGCGAGTTGCGGCAAAACGGCAGACAACAAACAGGCATACAAGCGAGGCAAACGAAAAGCGCCCGGATGGTCCTCCATCCGAGCGCTTCCCATATCGACGCAATACTTCGCGCCTACGTATTCGCAAAATCATCCGATTTTTTTCACGAATTATCGCCAACCCCCATCGCTATAATCCATGAAATTCGAAAATTTCACTTGTATCGGGAGATCTGAAATTCACTCTCCCTGATTTTCACTGTTTTCCACAGCGGTTTCAGCGGCCTTTTCCGCATTTTCCGCCTTCCAGCGAGCGATGCAACGTTCCACGCGCTTGTATCCGATGATCTTCGGATCAAGCCCGGCCTCGCGGAAAATCGCGGCAGGCGAGCCACCTTCGGCATACCTGCGCATGCAATCATCGCGAAACTCCTTGGAGTAACAAATACGATACTGGGTGACCGATTCCACGGCATCCAGAGACCCGAGATACTTGCGGGTCTTAGCTGTGAACGCAACTCTTGGCACTGTACGCTCCTAACCTTTCCTGTTCTCGCCGCATATCTTACCCCCTCCTCCATGATTATTCATGGGCAAAGAGAACCATCTTTCACCGAAGCACCTTGACGACCGGAAGAATGACAGTTAGAACGCGGATGCTCAACATTATTTCCCACAACGACGACATCGTCGCAGGAAGCAATGCATTTGGTAAAACTATATAACAAAACAGGCACATCTGTTGCAAGATATGCCTGTTTTTGAATTTTTTTTTCAATGTTTTCTGAAAATCAGTCAATCCCCCAAAGCACGATAGACCTGGAAATCGGCCGAGAAACGGGTTTACCCCTCTCAATCCCCTCGTTTTCGCCTGCGACACCCCCACCGCGCGTGTCGTACGCATCAGCCGCGACACGCGCGGCCTCCACGGACTCGCGCGACGGCAGCTGACGGGCGTCGACCTGAATCTGCCGACGCCACATGCGAGCGCGGCGGGAACGTTCGATTTCCACAATGCCACCGTCCGCATCAGCCGCGAACACGCTGGAACCGGCCGGCCGGCGCAATCGCTCGACTTGCCGGCGCAGCTCGCGGTTCTCCTCTTCCAAGGAAAGGATCCGCGCGATGCCAGCCAGGTTGATGCCTTCTTCCTGACTCAGCTGCTGCGCTTTCGCAAGGCGCGAGATGTCTCGCAGCGAATACCGGCGAGCGCCACCGTCCGTGCGTTGCGGCACCACCAGCCCCAAACGATCGTATTGGCGGAGCGTCTGCGGATGCACGTTGGCGAGTTCGCCGGCGCGACCGACCGTGAACATCGGCAGTTCGATGTCGAAACCAACTTCGTCCGCCCCGTCCAGATCGGCCCTGCCGGCCACGATCGCCATTGCGCACATGTCGTACAGCATTTTGGCCTGCCGCGCCGCACGGGCTTGGGAGGTCCGGGATGCGCGTGCCATGGCAATCAGCGCTCCTTGGCAAGTTCGTCAGCGAAATCGCCGCACTCCTTGTCGAATTCCTTTGCCGCATGCTTGACTTTCAGGCTCGGCTTGTCGGGAATGCGGATTTGCACACGCCCGATCAGATCGCCGTCGCCCTGCCTGTTGGCCACGCCCCTGCCGGAGATGCGCACTTCGGTGCCGCTGGACGAGCCTGCCGGCACTTTGAAGGTGACTTCGTTGCCGTCGATATCCTGTGCGGTCACTTTCGCGCCCGCCACAGCCTGACCGACGGTGATTGGCAGATCCATGATGATGTCACGCTTGCGCAGGCTGAATTTCGGATCTTCGGCAACGTTGATCTGCAGGTACAGATCGCCGTTTTTTCCGCCGTTACGACCCGGCTTGCCCTTGCCTGGAATACGGATTTTCTGCCCGTCACGCACGCCCGCTGGAACATGCGTCTTGAACTTTTTTCCGTCGGCAGACAGTGAAACCGTTGCCCCCTTGACCGACTGGCGGAAAGTCAGATTGATCTTGGAATTGCGGTCTTCGCCATCTTCCGGCTGCGCAGCCTGCTCGTAGCTGCCCCCGTAGGGGTTGCCAGCCCCGGCAGGGCCACCAGCGCCGCCACCGAACATCGAGAAAATATCGTTGATATTCGGATTGCCGCCACCGGTCTGGAAGCGGATGCGCGAGCCATTGCCGCCCGTGCCATACGCTCCAGCGCCAGCGCCACCGCCGAACATCGAGCCGAAAATGTCGGAGAATGCCCCCGCGTCGAATCCGCCCGCACCGGAGCCGCCGGCGAAGCGCGCGCCGCCCATGCCGAACTGACGGATGGCGTCGTACTTCTGGCGGTTGTCTTTGTTGCTGAGCACGTCGTACGCTTCGGAGATGTCTTTGAACTTTTCCTCCGCTTCCTTGGTCTTGTTCAGATCAGGATGGTACTTGCGCGCCAGCTTGCGGTACGCTTTGGTAATCTCATCGTCCGTGGCGTCTTTGGAGACACCGAGGACCTTGTAGAAATCCTTGCTCAGCCATTCATTCTCAGCCATGATGTGCCTCCTTTCACGAGGTTGCTGATGTCAAATGCCTGTTGTTGTTGAAATCGCTGTCACTGCGCTAGCTCTGCGGGGACGCCACGACCACGCGAGCCGCGCGAATCACGCGGTCGCCGATACGGTAGCCGGCTTCCACCACGGTGTCGACGGTTTCCTTCTCGGCCTGCGGATCCGGCTTGTGCAGGATCGCGTCATGCTTGGTCGGGTCGAAATCCTCGCCTTTTTCGCCGAACTTCTCGACGCCGAACTTTTCGAACGCCTTGTCGATTTTGGCGGAAACGGCTTTGAAGGATTCGTCCATTTCGCTGTGTTCGCGAATGCGATCGATGTCATCAAGTGCCGGCAGCAGTGCGGTCAGCACGTCGATGATGCCGTGCTGGCGGAAGCGTTCCTGCTCCTTCTGCGAACGATTGCGGAAGTTGATGAATTCCGCACGTTCGCGCTGAAGGGCTTCCAAGTATTCCGCCGCTTCCTTCTTGGCCTGGCCAAGCGGAGTCAGCGTATCTTCACCATCTTGCGTCGCACCATCCGCAGCATCGCCGTTTTCTTGCGATTCGGAAGATGCTGCGTTCGCTGCAGTTTCGGAAGTTGCTGCAGAATCGCCATTATTCTGCGATTCCTGCGATGCACCGGCTGCAGGGCCGGCCTGCCCGGACAGGTTGTCCATGTCGGGCAGGTCGTTCAGATATTCGTCCTTGTTGAAGTCGGACATGATTACTTGTTGTCCTTGTCGTCATCGTCCACGACTTCGGCGTCAACCACGTCGTCGTCAGCGGGAGCGGAACCGGCGGCACCTGCTGCGCCTGCGGCATCGGCGGCACCCTGCTGTGCGTAGAGGGCCTGGCCGATCTTCTGGGCGGAGGTCATCAGCTCGCTCTGGGCGGACTTGATCTTCTCAATGTCCTCACCCTTCAGGGCTTCCTTGAGCTCGTTGACCTTATCGGTGACTTCCTTGGCCACATCGTCGGAGAGCTTGTCTTTATTGTCGTTGACGAGCTTCTCGGTCTGATAGGCGAAGGATTCGGCCTGGTTGCGGGTTTCGGCGTCTTCCTTGCGCTTCTTGTCTTCGGCTTCGTGAGCTTCGGCTTCCTTGACCATGCGGTCGATTTCGTCCTTGCCCAGGCCGGAACCGCCGGTGATGGTCATGGACTGTTCCTTGCCGGTGCCCTTGTCCTTGGCGGACACGTGCACGATGCCGTTGGCGTCGATGTCGAAGGTGACCTCGATCTGCGGAACGCCACGCGGAGCCGGAGCGATGCCGGTCAGCTCGAAGGTGCCCAGCGGCTTGTTGTCGCGAGCGAACTCACGCTCGCCCTGATAGACCTGGATGAGCACGGACGGCTGGTTGTCTTCAGCGGTGGAGAAGACCTCGGAACGCTTGGTCGGAATGGCGGTGTTGCGGTCGATGAGCTTGGTCATGATGCCACCCGTTGGTCTCGATGCCGAGGGACAGCGGGGTCACGTCGATGAGCAGCACGTCCTTGCGGTCGCCCTTGATGACGCCGGACTGCACGGCTGCGCCGACGGCCACGACTTCATCCGGGTTTCACGGCACTGGTTGGCTTCCGTTGACCGCCGGTAAGCTCCTTGACGAGCTCCTTGACGGCCGGCATACGAGTGGAACCGCCGACGAGCACCACATGGTCGATGTCGGAAACAGCCGATGCCAGCGTCGTGCAGCACGTTGTTGAACGGAGTGCGGCAGCGGCCCAGCAGGTCGGAGGTCATGCTCTCGAAGTGAGCGCGGGTCAGGGTTTCGTCCAGGTGCACCGGAGTGCCGTCAGGGGGTGCATGGGCCAGGTACTGCATGGAGATGGAGGTGCTCGAGGAGGAGCTCAGCTCCTTCTTGGCCTGCTCTGCGGCTTTCCTTCAGGCGCTGCAGGGCGATCTTGTCCTTGCTCAGGTCGATGCCGTACTTGTTCTTGACTTCGCCGACGAGCCAGTCGATGATCTTTCTGATCCCAATCGTCGCCGCCCAGGTGGTTGTCGCCGTTGGTGGCCTGCACCTGAATGGTGGAGAAGCCGTCGTCGTCCTTGCCGATCTCCAGCAGGGACACATCGAAAGTGCCGCCACCGAGGTCGAAGACCAGGATGGTTTCGTCTTCCTTGCCCTTTTCGAGGCCGTAGGCCAGTGCGGCTGCGGTCGGCTCGTTGATGATACGCAGCACGTTCAGGCCTGCGATGGTGCCGGCGTCCTTGGTGGCCTGACGCTGAGCGTCGTTGAAGTATGCCGGGCAGGTGATCACGGCGTCGGTGACCGGTTCGCCGAGGTAGGCTTCGGCGTCGCGCTTCAGCTTCATCAGCACCTGTGCGGAGATCTCCTGCGGAGTCCACTTCTTGCCGTCGATTTCAACGGTCCAGTCGGTGCCCATGTGGCGCTTGACGGAGCTGATGGTGCGGTCGACGTTGGTCACGGCCTGACGCTTGGCGACTTCGCCGACGAGGATCTCGCCGGACTTGCTGAATGCCACGACGGACGGCGTGGTGCGAGCGCCTTCAGCGTTCACGATAACGGTGGGCTGGCCACCTTCAAGAGTTGCGATGCAGGAATTAGTAGTACCCAGATCGATGCCAACTGCGCGTCCCATAACTTGTCTCCTTTGTAGATAGGTTCGCTATGCGTTTTCTGTTCTATTCGTTCTTTCGCCCGAGTTTCGGTTTTGCCGCCTCCCGGACTTTCCAAAACTTGAGCCTACACCACTCAACTTTGAATCGCAAGTGATTATTCCCAAATCTACAAAAAAGTTGAGCTTCCTTCGCTCAACTTTTTATCAGACACAATCTCAAGACACGATTTCAAGGCGCGATCACCATCGAACATCAACCAAATCGCAATCTCAACAAAACCTGCCGTCTCACCATCAGCAGGGCGCGAACGCAATCCGTCAACGTTTCAACTGCCTTTCGTTGACGAATCGCCATTGACTGCAATCAACCGGCCAAATCAGGCCGCACCGGAACCCGCGTTCGGATTAGCCAGATTGGCGGCGACCGGCGCGAGAAGCACACGACCCGTACCGCGATACACGTTGACCAAGCCCTCGCCGCTCGCAGCCGAACCGATCAGCGTCTTCGTGGAACGCTCGACCGTGAACTGCAGGCCGTTCGTCCACGCGATCGCGAAATTGCCGTCCACCTTCAGCTCGTCGTTCTCCAAATCGACGGTCACGATTTCGGAAGCGGGCACCGGCGACTCCAACGCAACCGTTCCCTGGCCCATCAGCGACAGGTTGAACAGGCCCTCGCCGCCGGCCACCATCGCGCTCGGACGCGAAACCATAACCGCATGCTGCTGAATCGTGGTTTCGCAAGCGTAGAACAGGCCGTCGTTCACGGTGATGGCGCCGCCCATCTGGCTCGGATCGAGCAGCAGCACATGACGGTAGGTCGGTTCGAGCACAACCACGCCATTGCCCACGTATTCCGGCTTGACCGCGGACTCGTTGGTGACCGCGCCACGCGCCAGCTTGCCGATGAAATCGCCAACGCCCTTCACACCGGTCGTCACTTCGACATGGCCGACGGTCCACTGCATGGCGCCCGCCTGCACAACCGCGCCGGTCTTGCCATTGAGATTGCAGACCAGTTGACGGCGGCGCACGTTCATTTCGGACGCATAGTAGGCGTCCATGGCGCTGCCGTACGTCACGGAAAAATCGCGCTTCCACTCCATGACCTGGAAAATGCCCTGCTGCGCGACAATCGCGGCATCGTCATTATCCGTCAGATTGTAAATACGCACGAATGCTCCTTTGCTGGTAATACTTTGTTGATAATACTTTGGATGTCGAGAGATAATCTCCCGGTTTGCGAGATAGACATCCCGAAGGATATTATCTCACAACGCTTGTTGCGTTGAATGACCCATCTCATTTTGGATTTGCGGCCCGCCCTGTCTGCATTGACCTCACGATTTCGATTTGGCGACCTCACGATTCGGAAAAAGGCTTAAAAAATGAAATCGTGAGGTCAGACCACAAATCGTGAAGTCACCAAACCTGAATCGTGCGATGAAGCAAAAGATCCGGACCACACTGCAATGCGTGCGATCCGGATCTTATTTGCGATCTTCAGTTTTTCAATCTTCAGTTATGATCTTCAGCTGCGATCTTCAGATCTCTTCAGATTTTCAGCGGCTGATCTTGGCGGTCTTGACGATCATCGCGATTGCGGCCGGATCGTTCTCGACGGTCTGGTAGCCCATTTCCTTGGCCTGCTCCCACACGGTCTTGCCAGCGCATTCGCCGCCCTGCACGGTCTGGCGGAAGTACTTGGAACCACCGCCGATGGTCACGTCAGCGCGGGTATCGAGCAGCTGCTCGGAAATGGAACCGATGCCGCCGTTTTCCTTGAGCTGGTTGGCGAGGCAGCGCTTGAGCGCGTCGTTGGAGCTGCCGTCGGTCTTGCCTTGCGGACCGTAGCAGCCACGCTCGGTGGAGTGCGATTCGAGCACGGCCGGGGTGGTGTACTGGCCGGTGCCGGCATTGGTGTCGCCGAGCTCTGCCGGCTGGCCGACTGCGTCAAGGCCTTCGAAGTGGCCGTTTGCCCCCTTGAGATAATCGCGGGCGACGGTGATTTCGGAATCGCCCATGCCGTCACCGATGAACAGGATGACGTTCTTGGCGGTGCCGTTGCCGACGGCAGCAATGCGCTGTGCGCCGCCGTGCTGAGCCAGTTCCGCAACGGACTTGCCGTTCAGATTGTAAGTGGAAGTTTCGTTGGCGAGCGCCGGTGCCGCAAGCGCGCCGAGCGTTGCAACGGAAGCGATTGCTGCAATCGCTCCTTTGAGAGCCTTTCGATTGCTCATCTTTTTCTTCTTTCTTCAGCCTGTGCTGTATTGCAATCTCCACGCCAGGTTTCGCAAACCAACTTCCGAGGCGTTTTGGACGAACAAAACGTGAACTCTCGTCTTCACAAAGTGAACACTTATCTCAAATCCTCTTTCCGTCAACCATCATTCCAATACCCCCTAAATACTGAATTATGACTCATGCTTTTGCCGCAGAAGGGCAAACGGTCAGGAAGAGGCGCGGGCGGAACGAGTGGCCTTGACGGCTACGAAGAGGCTGCGAATCAGGAGCACGCACAGGTAGCAGGCGAACAGAATCGATCCGACGCGGGGCGAGACCGCGCCCGCCATCCACGTACCGAATGGCGCGGTAACGGCAGCCACCAAGCCAATAATCAGCGCGGCCTTCACATGTACCAGCCTTCGTTTCAGGTTTGCCACGCTCGTCGTGATCGAGTTCGGAAACATGGCCAGCAGCGACGTGCCTCGCGCAATCAGATCGGAAGCGCCGAACAGCATCGATAGCGCGGGCACGGCGAGCGCCCCGCCACCAATCCCCAGCAGTCCCGCCAATATGCCAATCACCACGCCCAGCAGCGCCAGGCAAACTCCGGTCAGCGCACTCATCGCAATGTTCTGGTCGCGCGACGGCACAAAACTTATCTGGTTCACCACCACAAACACGAGAAACACTACGAAAAATCCATCGCAGCACAAGTTCCGGCAAACGCGAAAGCAGCCAGCTGCCAATCTGCCCGCCCACAAACATGCCGCAAAACAGCAGCAGCGCGGCGAGCCAGTCCACGTTTCCGCAAAGTCGCGTAAGAAATGACGCCGGAAATCGAGGTCGGTACGATCGCAAGCATTGACGTCGCCGCCGCATTGCGTTGTGTCAGTCCGAGCCATACCAGCGCGGGCACGATCACGGTGCCGCCGCCGATGCCGAACATGCCTGACAGCAGTCCTACTGCCACGCCGACGATCACCAGCACCGCAATGCCTCGCGCGGATTCGTCGAGTCCCGCAGGATCCGCGCCAAACAGTCGATCCGCTTTCCCGCCGAATTTCCCGCTCGGCCGCACACTCGATCGCACACTTTCTTCAGCGCGTTCGGCACTTTCAGCATTCGAAATATTGGAAATGTCCGATTTCTTCATCTCTCCCCTACCATCGCACTTTCTTCATCTTGCGATAATTGCGATAGTACATTCCCGCACATCGCAGCGTCGCAAGACCGGCAGAATACGAGAAGGAAGAAGAGAAACTACGCCCGCCTGCCGGACGAGTGGCGTCCGGCAGCCACGCGATCGGCTTTCACGATGCGCCCGCGCCGCCACAGCCGTGCCAGCCATACGCACGCGAATCCAATGATCGACACGAGCAGCCCAATCACAAGAGCCGCCACGGCCGTCATATACCCCGGCTCGTCGTACGTGGTCGCGTCCGGCACCTTCGGGTTCGGTATGCGATGCCCGCGCACGAGCAGCCTGTGCGAGTTCACCCCGTATGGCGTGCATGTGATCAGCGTCGCATAGTCTTTGCCGGATTCGATGTTGAGTTTGCTGATGTCGCTCGGCAGCACTACGGAAATTTGGTCAACCTGATACGTGTAGGTTTCGTCGAGCACGTGGAATGCGAACGTGTCGCCTTTTTGCAGTTCGTCGAGACCGGTGAGCAGTTTCGCTGGGCAGTCCGGTATGCCCGGAAATCACCGCATGCGTGGTTTCGCCGCCTACGGGCAGTGACGTTCCCGCCAAATGCCCTGCCGCGATTTGCAGCACGCCTTCGCTGGCGCCATGGTAGACGGGCAGTTTCACTTTGATGCGCGGTATGGTCACGTATCCCATGATGCCGGTACCGGTTATGTCGAGCGTGTTTTCGTATGTTTGCCGCTGTTCGTCGGTAAGGTGCCAGCGGTCGCCGTTCGCCGCGAGCGCCTCGTTGTAGGCGTGCGCCGCGTCGAGCATGTGCTGTTTTTCTTCGCCGGAGAGATCTTCGGTTTGTTCCACGTAGCTTGCCACGGCGTACGACTGGTGCATGCGGTTCCACCAGTCGCTGAATGTTGGGTATGCGATGAGGCAGATCGCGCCGATCATGAATATTGCGGATATTGCGATTAATACGTCGAGCAGCGCGTTCGACTTCTTCTTCGGTTTCTTCGATTGTTCTGCAGTTTTTGAAGATTTTGAAGTTTTCAAAGATTCAGATGATTCTGAAGATTCAGCAGTTCCCGCAGATTCAGAAACTTCCGAAATTTCAAAAGATTCAAAAAAGCTCTGCAGAGGCATCACCGGCATTTCGGCGCGCTTCAGCGTTCGGTTCTCCCGATTCGCTTCCGTTATGCCGCCGTTTCACGCTACTGCTTGCCTTCCCGCTTTCTCGCGATCCTCACTACGCCTAAGAGTACCAATGCTGCGGCGCAGATGGTGGCTGCCATCCAGGCCACGTAATCCGTTCTGCCAACTGAAGTTTGAAATCGTTCGCAAAAAATCGCCGAGGTTACCCCTGCGATCAGCCTTTGTTAACCCAACCGATACCCTCCACGGCGTGTCGCGAAACAAATGATTACAAACCGTTTCATTCATTTGCAGAAATTTTCATGAAAATACCCCCTAGTACACCTGTGTACCACACCCCAATTTTCCCCGAACCCCGCCGCCCATCCACACTCGTTACAATCAACAATCACAAATCAACCATGGAAATCTCATAACCTCGCAACAGGCGGCAAAACCTCCGACCACAGGGATAAATTTTCAGGGCTCGCACACTCTCCAACAGCTACATATGAGACAAGGGCGCGTAAGGGAGCGAGCCGTGACAACCAAGGTTGCGAAATGAACTATGATGATGGTTGCAAGCCCCGCATCCTACGAAGACGGCAAGTACCCGAGCGAAACCGGAAAATCCACTCCGGATCGCACCTCGACGCGGTCGGCAAAAAGCGAGTCACCGTCGTCTACGACGCCCAAGACACGCAACGGAACTTGTGCAGACACCGCCAGCAGCGTTGCGCAGACGGCGGCAGCTGGCAGTATATGCAAAATACCCCCGTATTGTCGGTGTGAATTAAAACGGCAAGTACGGAGACATGAAGAAGAGTGGCAGAAAAATCAGCGATCTCCGCCGTAGACGGAGTCAGTGCCGCGGAGCACAAGCTGGGCACGCACCACCTCATACGGATTTTCGAGAGTCTCCCCCGCAATCAGCTTCACGGCCTTCCGCGCTGCGGCACGACCCATGGCGAACGGATCCTGACGCATGGTCGTCAGGTTCACGGTGTCGGCATATGCGGAATCGTCGAAGCCGATGATCGAATAGTCGCGCGGCGTGCGATACTCATACCGGTCAAGGCGCAGCACGAGCGGAATCGCCATCATATCGGTCTGGCAGCAAATGCCGTCGGGGAACTCATCCAACGCAAGCAGCGCGGTCAACGCCGAATCGGCGAACGTTTTGCCGCGCGGCACGGAAAGCACGCGCCATTTGAAATCGTGCGTGCCCTCCATGGTCTTGCATGCGCGAATGAAGCCCTGTCCGCGCGCGTCGATCGACGAATTGATCGAATCGACTGCATCGGAGCACACGTACACAATGTTTTTGTGCCCAAGATTGATCAGATGCTGTGCGGACGAGAACATGCCGTCTTCATCGTCGATGGAGATCGTTGCGTCGAAGCCTTCCTGCGATGGCGTGTTGATGCCGATGATCGGCACATGAATACGCTGCAGCTGCTGGATTTCCTCCGGCTCGACGCCGAACGACGTTACGAACACGGCGTCGACGTTGCGTCGCACCGGAAGATTCGTAAAGAAGTCACGCCTGTTCTCACCGGTATCGACATGCTGGAACAGAGAGATGTCGTATCCGGCATCATGCATGACGGAATTGATTCCAGCGAATACTTCCATATTGAACCAGCTGGTGATTTCCTCATTCATCAGCATGGCGACACGGTACGTTTGCCCTGACTTCAGTGACGTCGCGGAACGGGAGATATTAAAATCCAACCGGTCCGCGACGTCGAGCACCTTGCGCCTGGTACGCTCGGAAACGAGCTCCGGACGCGTGAACGCGCGCGAAACCGTCGAAATCGACACTCCTGCGGCCTTGGCCACCTCACGAATGCCAGCCTTGTCCATGTCAGCCCCTTTGCAGCTCACAGCATCATCGCACTCCTGCCAACAGTGGAACGGGGGTATTTGGAGCGACGACGCTCTCTCAATCTGTTTTCATTATAGTGCGAACGTTGTCAAAACTCTCGCAATATGATCAAATTTCATGCGACAGCCGCGCAAATCAGCAAAATTACCGGATAGAAGGCATAGAACATCCACTTAGTCCATGAATGTTTGTATCCGAGTTTGCCATTGTAGTAGTGCACGAATGCAACACCGACGCCAGGCGCAATCATCATCACCGCACCGAACAGACCGGCCGTGAACATCATGGTGTTTTCACGCGAGCGCATCAGCCAGAAAATCAGCACGAAACCAAGCGTCACCGCACCCAGGCTCATCAGATGCTGGCGCAGTCCGACACGCAACAGCAGATCCCACAATACGGCAACCACTACCAGCACAATGTCGGAGATCACGAGCATGGCACCTTGGTAGCGCTGCGCCACCCCATTTCATTGCTGCGAGCATGGCGAAGGCGATGAACAGGCCGAACACCGGATTCTGCGAGCCGAAATCGAACGGCTTGCCCGAAGTGGCGAGATCGTACGGCACTTCGGCGATTAGTGCCAACAACAGCAGCTGCACGCCGTATGCCACGCGATTGCGCGTCTGCTGGAAGCCTTGCACCAGCAGCCACGCGTAGATCGGCGCGGCGAACCACGACACCACTTCGCATAGCACCATGGCCGTAAGCGACGTCATGTTGCTCGTGTCGGATCCGAAAATCAGTGGCACCAGCGTGGTACTGCCGGCGGAAAGCACCAGCGCCACCGCGCCGATTACCTTGAGCTGGAATACGCTCAATCCGCGGCGCTGCTTTTTCTTGCGGCGCATGCCCGCAAAGCCAATCTGGTCGGCGACGTCGGTTCCGGCGCCCGTTTTCGGTGTAGCCTTCCATAAGTCCTCCTCGAGTTTTCCTCGATTCCATCGCGCAAGCAATCATGCGCGCACGTAATCGTCTGCGCGCACTGTGCCACGTCACGACATTACGCCGCGGTATCGCGTTGCGGCATCGCTGCCATATGCGGAACTTCGCGTCTCACGCGCTTGCACAGCATTCCGCGCAATATGTTTTTCACGTAACCCCTGTGCGACATGTTTCACGCGATTGTTTTCACACTATGTCTTTCGTGCTTTCACGTAGCTTTACTCGCATCATCTTGCCATTGTTGCAAAAAGTCCTGCGAACGTATGCTGCAATGTATGCAACATACCTTACACGCTTTACGAAGGTGACCCCCTGTAAACGTGGCGCACGCCGCGCAATACGCGCAACGCAACGCACGCCCCGCAATACACGAGCAGTACGCACGCAATGCGAAAGATCAGGCGTTCAGCACGTAATCCAGCAATCCTTCATAATCGGCACCCTTAAACGAACGCACCGCATAACTCGACGCATCCGGATCGTCGGCCGGCGAAATCTCCGTGCGGAAATACACGCCGTCGATGCCCGCCGAACGCGCACCGATAATATCGTTCTTCTCGTCATTGCCCACCATCAGCGCATGCTTGGCGGTAACGAATTCACGGTCGAGCGCCAGCATATACAAATCGCGCGCGGGCTTGCGAATCTTTTCCTCGCTGGAGATGATCACGTCGTCAAGCACGCTGGCGAGTCCCGTCATTTCCAACTCGGCACGGGTATAGCAGGATTGCGCGTTGCTGAGCAGCGCCACGACAATGCCGGCTTCCTGCAGTTTTTCAATCATTTCCAGCGCACCCGGATACAGGCGGATCATGCTGGTGCTACCCTGACGGAACGCCCACGCGGCCTTTTGAGCGGCCTGCGGCAACGCCAGCAACCGTTCCGCCTCGTCGTTGCGATTCATGAGCAGCGAGCGGTACACCGGCAGCACGTCGAACTCGTCCCACCCATTGCGAACGATGGCATGATTCGACTGATGCAGCATTTCGCGCGCCTCAAGTTTTTCGAAACGTTCACGCAGTGCCTCAACCGAATCGTATTGCGCTCCAAGCTCGCAAGCGGTGTCATACAAGGCCTGCCAGGCCGCGTCGCACTGTTCGTCGGTACGTATGTCAATAAGCGTTCCATACAGATCGAAGAACACAACCTCATATTTAGGGGTATGCGTCACGTTTTCCATAGCAGGTCCTTTCATCGGCATCGTCGCCGCTTTACCGGCGGCGGCGATTGCCACTTTGCAGCCGCCGCCCTTGCAAACCAATGCGTTACATGCGTTATACACGAGGTTACCGCAACCGCCAGATTGCAAACGTATGCGGTGGCACGATCAAATAATCGCCATCTCCCGCACTGATGCACGCCGCGGATGCGTTTGTGGACGAACCCATGCCGCACCACACGCGAGACGACTCCGAAACCGGCGCAACCGCAGTCGAGGCAACGTCAATCGCGCCAATATGACGTCCCGGATTCACCGCCACCAAGTAGTCGCCGACCCGGAACACCAGTTCGTCGCCTTCCACGCTGACGATCACACGATCGCCGTCAAACCATTCCGCCGAGCTCTTACGCAAGGCGATCAGTTTCGTGTAATACTCCACCAGATCGTGCATGCGCCAGGCACGAGTCCAATCAAGCCAATTCAGCTCGCGCGCCGAATCGTACGAATCGGAATTGCCGTATTTCGTACGCGCGAACTCCTCGCCAGACAGCATGAACGGAATGCCCGCGGAAGTGAGCACAATGCCCGCCGCCATACGATTCGCATCCATCACCGTGGCCATGGCCCCGGCAATCGCGGAACCGGCCGAGGCGAGCCCAGCTTCCGAAAGATCGGCGTCATACAACGCCTTCGGCACGTCCACGGAATTCTCGTTGTCGCCTTCACTAACGGCGCTGCCCAGCGATTTCGCGGCAAGACTTGCGCAAAGCTTGTCCCACAAGGTCAGATCGTCATGCGCGGAAACATACTGGATCACTTGACCCGCAACACCTTCCGGCTGTTTGCTGGCACGCCAGGCGTTCACCGCGTCGCGCACGGAGGCCGCATTCTCATGCATACCCCCCGTTAACGTATCCGGGACGGTCCGAGAAGAACACATGCCCCTTGATGGCGTCTCGCGTGGTGTCGCAAAAATGCCCGATGCGATTATCAAGCTGCGGCAATCCGGCCTTGTCGGCAAGCACGGTGCCCGGCAAAGCCGCGGTAGCGCTGGCCGACCACGGTTCGCCATACATAAGAATGCTCGGCCCACGGTCGGGGATTTCGTCCAAAGCGGCGCGCACGGCGTTCATGGTGTCGACGTCGATCAGGCCCATCAGGTCGAATCGGAAGCCGTCAAGATGGTATTCCCTCGCCCAATACGCCACGGATTCCACCACAAAACGGCGGAACATCGCACGTTCCGTGGCCATATCGCATCCGCATCCGGAGCCGTTCGACAACGCCCCGTTCGGCTTGCGGCGCAGGAAGTATTCGGGCACGATGCGCTCGAACCAGTTGTCGGGCGAGAACATGTGATTGTAGACCACGTCCATAATCACTTTGATGCCGGCATTATGCAACGCCTGCACCATCTGCTTGACCTCGCGGATGCGCACGGACCCGTCATACGGATTCGTGGAGTACGATCCTTCAGGAACGTTGTAATTGACGGGATCGTAACCCCAGTTGTATCGGCTGCAGATCGTTTCGTCGACGGAACCGAAATCGTAGATCGGCATCAGCTGCACCGCGGTAATGCCAAGCTTTTTGAGATACGACAATCCCGTCGGAAAATCAGGATGACCGCCCAACGTCGTTCCCAGGTCGGTGAACGCAAGATATTTTCCACGATGGGATTCGGGGAATCCTCCCGCGGGATCGTTGCTGAAATCGCCGACATGCGTTTCCCAAACAACCGTTTGCGCAATTGGCACTTCCGGCATGCGATCGGCATCCCAACCTTCGGGACCGGTGCGAGGCAAGTCGACGACCATGCTTCGACGGCCGTTCACGCCAGCCGCGTGCGCCCATGGATCGGCAACGCCATCGCACTTCGGAAACAGCGGTGGCAACGACGGTAGGACGGCAGTCATATCCACTTTCAAACACCTTGCAAACGATAGGCAAACAGAAAAAGCATTATCACTATCTAACGTCTATAAAGTAGTTAAGAAATCGCAATACTTCAACGTTTACACCCAATAACACGCCTATTGAAAACGATGTCATCATATGCTACAGTACATAGCAGAACGGTTAGTATACGCACCGAAGCGCGCCAATCGCGTGGCAATGCAGCATCATCGGCCAGCAACGGCCCCGGAAAGAAGGAACCTATGACGGCAACCCAGCAAACCGAAAGCGCGGAACGCATCGCACGACCGCTTATTCAGCTCGCCAAACTCAACGGCATCTCAACGTCGTATATCGACCAGCTCGGCACCTACGTGGAAATCCGCGACGAAGTGCTCGTCTCCGTACTTGCGGCGCTCGGCGTGGACGCATCCAGCGATGAAGCGATCGCGGCATCGTACGAACTCACCAAGCAGCGCATCGCAGACACCCTTGTGGAACCGACCATCGTGAAGTTCATCGGCAAGGAAGCGACCACGCCGATCCGCGCGAAGGGCCACGACGTGACGCTACGCCTGTTGCTTGAGGACGGCACGCGGTATGAGGGCAACCTGTGCATGTATTTGGCCCCGCAGACCGACGGCTCGCTCACGCTCACCCTGCCGGACGACATTCCCGCCGGCTACCACACGCTGCGCGTCAACGCGGGCCCGCTGCACGGCGAGGCGCGACTGATCTGCGCCCCGGCACGCGTACCGCTGCCGCCTGCGGTTGCCGAAAAACAGCGTTGGGGTTGGATGGCGCAAATGTATTCCATCCGCTCCGCCGAATCGTGGGGCGTGGGCGACTACGGCGATCTGAAGCTGCTGCTCACCGACGCCGCCGAAAAGTCGCATGCCGATTTCATGCTCATCAACCCGATCCACGCAACCGCGCCGGTCGAGCCGCTCGAACCGTCGCCGTACCTGCCGGAATCGCGCCGATTCATGAACGTCACCTACATTCGCCCGCAGGATATCGAGGAATATGCGGAGCTTGACGAGGCCGCGTTGGCCGAAGTCGAGCGCTTGCACGCCGAAGTCGCTCCCGCCAACGACAATGCCGACGAACTCGACATCAACTCCGCGTGGTGGCACAAGCGCCAGGCGCTGCAGCTCGTGTTCAAGGTGCCGCGTTCCGCCGAGCGTCAGGCCGCATTCGAAGCGTTCAAGGAGGCGGCCGGCCCGGATCTGCGCGCATTCGCCGCGTGGTCGGTGGCATTCCAGATGTGGGGCGCCCCATGGGAGGGCACATGGTTCGCGGAGACGAACCGTAATTCGCCGGAAGTGGCCGAACTCATGCGCGATCATGCCGACATGGTCGAATTCGAATGCTGGCTGCAGTGGATCGCCGACGAACAGGTGACCGCCGCGCAGACCGCCGCACGCGAAAGCGGCATGGCCTTGGGCCTCATGCAAGACATGGCCGTGGGCGTGCACTCGCTGGGCGCCGACGTGTGGTGGAATCCGGAACGCTTCGCCGTCGGCAGCGTCACCGTTGGTTGCCCGCCGGACTTCTACAACCAGCAGGGCCAGGACTGGGGCCAGCCGCCGTTCAATCCGAACTATCTCGCCAAAACCGGTTATGGCGTGTACCGCGAAATGGTGCACAACATGTTCTCGCACGCGGGCGCGGTGCGCATCGACCATGTGCTCGGCCTGTTCCGCCTGTGGTGGATTCCGCAGGGCGAAGGCGCACGCGGCGGCGCATACGTCACCTACGACTATGAGGCGATGATCGCGATCCTCACGATCGAGGCTTCCCGCGTGAACGGCCTAGTGGTCGGCGAAGACCTCGGCACCGTGCCGGATTACGTGCGCACCGTGCTTGCCGAGCACGGTCTGCTCGGATGCACGGTGGAATGGTTCGCCCGTGTGGACGACTCCCCCAACGCCGGCGACCCGTATGCCGATCCGGCCGATTACCGCGAGTATGCGTTGGCATCCGTCACCACGCACGATCTGCCGCCGACCGCAGGCTACCTGCAGTTCGAGCATGTCAAGCTGCGCGAAGAACTGAACCTGCTCACCGGTCCGGTCGAGGAATTCCAGGCGTCCGCAACCGCGGAACGTCAGGCCATGCTTGACCGACTGGTCGAAAGCGAACTGATCACGCCGGAAATCGCCGCGGACGTCGACGACCATATTCAAGAGATCGTCGAGGCGATGCACAAGATGCTGCTCCGCTCGCCATCCGTGCTTCTGCAGGCGGCGCTGGTGGACGGCGTCGGCGAAGCCCGTTCGCAGAACCAGCCGGGCACGTCCAGCGAATACTGCAACTGGCGCGTGCCACTGGCAGGCCCCGACCACAAGGTGGTGCACACCGACGAAGTGTTCGACCTGCCGCGCGTGAAGTCGCTTTCCGCCATCATGAACGGCGAAAAGTAAGCGTCCTCATATAACTCCATAAAGTCCCGTCACGCACCATAGCTGGGTGTACGTAAGACAGTATTGCGCTAAGATTGACGAAGCGGCACGAAACCGCATGGAGCTGATCATGCCAGAGCTGGCAAAGCAGTACGACGTGGCCGAACAGCTGAAAGCTGAAAACCAAATGGAATGGGTGCGGCAGATGAACGCTTGCAAGGCACAGGCAGAGGAGATTGTGAAAGCGGAATTGATTTATGATTGAGCGAGAGAGTCCGGGCAGAAAACTGTTCGGACTTTTCTCATATATTCCAAAGTTGCGGTAGAATTGTTCACAAGTTTTATGGTATAAATTTGAACACGAAATTGAGCAATAAATCAGAAGTCATAAAGGAAAATTTAGATGAAACTGTTTTTATGTTCGCACTT
>ENA-OQEL01000067-OQEL01000067.1-human-gut-metagenome-genome-assembly--contig:-NODE-67-length-38233-cov-10.154070_pt1 | contig 38233 bp, 41 predicted proteins | sample MGYA00242796_ERZ504637 | MGnify/ENA primary metagenome ERZ504637 (study PRJEB26092, sample SAMD00036306) | human gut metagenome | host: Homo sapiens | study: EMG produced TPA metagenomics assembly of... | reverse complement strand
AGAAACGATTGAAGGTGTCATGGCTTGGAATGTGCTCCAAACCTACCAAACGAGATTTGAAGAACTCCTTCTTAGTTCTTCCAAACTCAGCAATATCATCCCATGTTTGACATCCAGCCAGTACTGCAGCTATGGTAATATAGATAATATGTTCCATTTTATGAACAGTTCGTCCAGTGACTCTTGGGTCTGGAATTTGTTTAGATAACTTAATTATGCTCATTTTGTAACTTTTAAGTGTTTAATTATTCTTTACAAAGATACAAAATATTTTTGGTATAAGCAAATGTAAATAGTTAATATTCAATAAGATACAACATTAATATTTATATGTTAAAAGGTAAATGATTTGATGCGTTTGCCCTGCATCTCCGTGCCATATTTCGAGGGCGGCAAGACCTTTCTTGCCAATCCCGACGGAAGCGACGATGAAGTAAATTTTGATATCAAAACAAGACAATACACCATCATCCGACAAGTTGCTGCACCAGGTAAAGGAAAAATGTCCTACTTGCTGCAAGCATAGTTCCGTTTGCATTTATACAGATAATAAATAGTATTACCATGATTAGAAGACCGGAATTTACAATCATTGCTGGACCCAACGGAGCAGGAAAAAGCAGATTAGGCCCCTTTTATTCAAGTACAAAAGCATTTGATGGGGACAATCTTGCCATGAAACTTCGCAAAGAGCATCCCGACTGGAAAGATTCTTGGGTAGAGGGGGTGGTAATTTCAACATTAATGAAAGAAAAAAGACGAAGCTATTCTTTTAAACAGGGACTATGCGTTCGAAACCAACTTTTCATCTGATTTACCCATCAAACTCATTAATGATTTCAAAAAGCCGGCTATAAAATTTGCCTCATCTATTTTGGATTATCCTTACATATTCAGACTCTTCCACTCGTGTAGAGCAGCGCCAAGTCATGGGCGGCACAACGTAAGTCAGGAGGTGATAGAATACAACTTTACCGAAGGTATCAAGCGTGTACGTACCTCGCTTGCTCTCTTCGAGAACATTCTTTTTGTAGACGGCACATCTGATTTCGGTGACATCATTGCCATTCATATCCCGAAATCGGGCAAACACATGATAACCGACCATCCTCAAATATGGTTTGAGAAATTCTTCAAAGATGCTTTCGATAAACTTATTTGAACCTTTGAGTCAAAGGAGTAAAGACAATAGCCTTATTGCTTGCAATCAAGTCCACAAAGCAGTTGTCTTAACTCTCTCACTCCGTCACTCCTCAGAGCATCATGGGAACTGTGGATAGTCGTCAAAGCGGGGCTTGCGCTTCTCGAGGAAGGCCTTGCCGCCCTCCTGCGCCTCGTCCATGGTGTAATAGAGCATGGTGGCATCGCCTGCCAGCTCCTGGATGCCTGCCTGTCCGTCGAGCTCGGCATTGAGTCCGGCCTTGATCATGCGCAGTGCCAAGGGCGAGCGTTCCATCATGATCTCGGCCCACTCCACGCAGGTGTCCTCCAGCTCGGCGAGGGGCACCACCTTGTTGACCATGCCCATTTCCTCGGCCTCACGGGCGCTGTACTGGCGGCACAGGAACCATATCTCGCGGGCCTTCTTCTGTCCCACCATGCGTGCTAAGTAAGAGGCACCGAAGCCTGCGTCGAAGCTTCCCACCTTGGGACCCGTCTGTCCGAAGATGGCATTCTCGGAGGCGATGGTGAGGTCGCACATCACGTGGAGCACATGGCCGCCACCGATGGCATAGCCGTTCACCATGGCGATGACGGGCTTGGGCAGACGGCGTATCTGCATCTGCACGTCGAGCACATTGAGGCGTGGCACTCCGTCGGTCCCCACGTATCCTCCGCGCCCCTTGACGTGCATGTCGCCTCCGGCACAGAAGGCCTTGTCGCCGGCACCGGTGAGGATGACTACTCGTATGTTCTGACTCTCACGGCAATAGCTGAAGGCCTGCGACATCTCCCATGTGGTGAGGGGTGTGAAGGCATTGCGATAACGCTCTCGGTTGATGGTTATCTTGGCTATGTGATGATACTCTTCGAAGATGATTTCCTTGAAATCAAATCCTTCTATTTTTTTCCATTCTCTCATATCGTTGTATTTATGTTTTATGTTTAACTCCCGAAAAATCCCTTCACGGCCTCGTTGTCGGCATCGATGTCGGTGAACACCTCCATGAGCATGGGGCGGTCGGACTCGGTATGGATGAGCCAGTCGATGCCCTCACGCAACGACGCCATGTCGTCGGCATTCTGATAAGCCACTCCGTGAGCCTGACAGAGGTGACAGGCCGAGGTGACGTGCTCTGCCATCACCAAGCGCTCGCGGGCGGCACTCTGCTTCAGTCCCTCGAACTTGCCGAAGATGGCACCTCCGCCATTGTTGAGCAGGAGAATGCGCAGACTGCCGTTGATATTGCGGTTCCAGAGGGCGTTCTGGTCGTAGAAGAAGCTCAGGTCGCCCAGCACGCAGAACACCTTCTGCTGGCTCTTGGCGTCGGGATGATGCTGTTCGGAGAGCACCACCGACAGGCCTGCTGCTGCAGAGAGCGTGCCCTCGATGCCGTTGACGCCACGACAGCAATGCACATACTGGCAGGCGTAGATGCCCGCCAGGCGGATGGGCATGCTGTTGCCATAGAAGATACGGCACTCGCTCGTGTCGCCCAGCACGGAGTGGGCAAGATACTCCTGATGGAAGTATTTCACTGCCGCCATGCTGCTGTAGGGCGGCTCATAGTCGTAGGCGTGCCGCTTGGCCGCACGCAGAGCCCAGAACCACCGGTCCTTGAAGTCGGCGACATCGGCACTGTAGGCCTGGTCGTAATCGGTCATGGCAGAGGCCAGCTGGTCGGGGTCGCACTGGAAGATGCGGTCTATGTGCATGAAGGTGTCCACCATCTCGCCGTCCTTGCTCACCCGCCACACCTTGGCTCCGCCTCCGCCCTGCTCCCTGCTGCGGGCTGCCCGTCGCAGGAACTGCTTGAGGCGCTTGCTCACCAGCGTGCCGCCCACATAGAGGATGAAGTCGGGCATAAGGTCCTCGACATCGTAGGTCGCCATGCGTCGCCGCATCACGGGCACCTCTATCTCTCCTTTCTCCAACCGGGCGAGCACCTCCTCGAAACTGCTTGCCAAGAGGTTGCTGGAGTAGTCGTGCGAGGCGGGGTCCTTGCTCGACGTGCCGAGAGCGGTGGGCTCGATGAGCGTCACTGCCCACGAGCTGATGTTCTTGATGCCATGGAGCGAGGTCGAGGGATAGTCCTGTCCCACGACGATCATCGGCCTGCGGGCGTTCAGGAAGTCGAGCAGGTCGCCATAGTGGAATCCGCCTCCGTAGAGACCGGTCCTCACATAGTCTACCCAGTGGGTATGGGGGAGCTCCTTCTGGGTGAACTCGTAGAGGGGTTCGGCGATGTGTATGTTGATGTGCACGGGGCCCGACTTGCGGTGCACGCAGTCGATGACGGCCTCGTGGGCCTGTCGCTCGCAATACCATGCCTGCTCGTCGTGCATCTGGGCTGAGGCAGGGTGGTCTATTATATAAGGTGTAATCATCGGCAGGTCGACACTCCTGTTCACCATCTGTCCGAAGACGTGGGCTTGCGGAAGGGTCTGCCCGTCCTGCTGACCTATCCACGCCTCGGGGCGGTCGGCAGAGATGACGATGATGGGCAACTTCTGATAGTAGGCTTCGGCGACGGCGGGATAGACATTGAGCAGGGCTGAGCCCGAGGTGACGCACACCGCCACGGGGTCGGGACTATAGCCCAGCGAGCCTGCCATCGACATGCCCAAGGCCATGAAACCGGCACTGCGCTCGTCGGTGACGGGATAGCACGTGATGCCCTCCGCCTCGTTGAAATTGTGAACCAAGGGGGCGTTCCTGCTTCCGGGACACACCACCACTCGCCTTACACCATGGCTCTTGAGCACACTGGTCAGGATATTGACATTCTCGATATTGCTATACATTTTTTTTATGAATGTTTAATTTCAGGAGTTAAAGGAGTTAAGGAGTTATCGCTCCCTGCGGTCGCTGAGGAGTTAAGACAAATGCTTTTAGAGGGCAATGTTTTAATGTTTGATTTCAAGCAATAAGACTGTTGTCTTAACTCCTTTAACTCCTTAACTCCTTTAACTCCTGAGTATTCTCCTTAACTCCTTTAACTCAAACCAGCTCCATCATGGTCTGCATCTTGGCCTCGGTCTCCCTCCACTCCTTCTCCATCTCGCTCTCCTTCAGGAGGCCGCCACCGGCATAGAGCTCGCAGATGCCGCCAGGCAGAAGACGCATACAGCGGAGCGACACGAAGAGATGGGTATCGGCACGGGGCGACAGCATGCCCACGAAACCACTGTAGTACCGACGGGGCTCGTGCTCATGACGCAGGATAAACCTGCGGGCTGGCTCCTTGGGAATGCCACACACGGCTGGCGTGGGATAGAGCGCTTCGAGCACATCGCCCAACACGTCGGCACAGGGCAGACGGAAATGGATGTCGGTACGCAGATGACACAGATGGGCCGCCGTCATCGTGTAGGGACCCTGCAGACGATAGTCGTCGGAGAAGGTCCTGATGCACGCCTCGATATAATCGGTGACGTACTGCTGCTCCTCCTGGTCCTTCTGCGGCCACTCCAGGCCCTCTACAGCCTTTGTGGATAAGGGCGGGATGGTAGTAGCAGGCGCCTTCTGCGTGCCCGCTAACGACATGGTATGAAAGGCATTGCCGTTGCCCTGGAGTAGGATTTCGGGCGTTGCCATCAGCCACATTCCCGAAGGCTCTGTATACACCAAAGCCACAAAGAGACGGGGATACAGGCGACAGGCCTTCTGGAAGAGTGCCTCTGCCGATAAACGGGTGTGCAGGGTGGACTTGCGTGCCAAGACTATCTTGCGAAACACGCCACGCTCCAACTGCCCGTGAAAACATTCATAGTCGCGGGCATAAGCCTCTGTGCAGGGCGATTTCTGCACTCGTCGTCCTCCCTTGGCATCATCAACGCACTGAGCTTCTGGCACAAAGTCACGCACTTCGTCGGGATGAATCAGCACCACGGGGCATTCGGCCGAAGGCTGGAAGGGCGCTATCACGAAGCCTTCCTTGCCATTGAGCTGAGCCACAGAGGAGAGGATTTCGGGCTCTCCCACGTGCTGCGCCACATAGGTGGCATGCTGCTCGCAGGGCAAACGATAATACGCAAAAGCCGTCATCTTCTTATTCTGCCTGTTTCTTGGGTTGGTCTTTCTTCGGAGTGATCACATAGTTGGTCACCTGCACGGTGCACACGGTCTCGCCCTGCGAGTTGCGTATGTCCACCTGCCATGTGTGCAGCACTCTTCCCTTGTGTACCAACTTGGCGTAAGCGGTAACGGTGTCGCCCTCGGATACGGCGATGACATGGGTGCCGCTCACGTTGATGCCCACGGCAATGCGTCCCGGACAGAGTGCCAGCGAGCCTATGCCCGCCACATTCTCGGCCAGCGCCAGCGAGGCGCCACCACTCAGGAATCCAAAGGGCTGGCGATTGCGCTCGTCGACCTTCATCGTCGCCATGATGGTATCGGGCTCGGGGGTAGAGATGAATTTCATACCCAGCGTCTTCGACAGTCCGTCGGTCTTACTTATCCTCTTTACTATTTCATCTATGTTCATTGTGCTGTTTTTTTTAAGTATAATGCAAAATTAATAGAAATAAGAGATAAAACAAAATAAATAAGGTAATTTTATACTTTTATCGAGAAAAAACAAATTTGGAAGAATAAATTTGGAGTTTACAAAGAAAACTCGTACTTTTGCAAAAGAGTATACTTAAAAAAGTTAGCAAAATGGAAGACAAATATAAGATTCCTTTTATAAATGCGTGCATTCGATGTATGGGGAGTAGATATAATCTTCCCATCAAGAACGCATACCAATACTTGAAACATTTTCAAGGCATCCACTTTTTAATACAATTCTATAACACCCTTCATCTTCAGTCTATCGAAGATACTGTAGACGATTTAGTTGTTATATGTCAAAAAAATGGAGGAACTTTAGCATGATACTCTACCACGGTACTAATGTTGATTTCGATGAAATAGAAATCAAAAAAACAAGGAATTACAAAGATTTCGGACAAGGTTTTTACCTTACTGACATAAAAAGCCAGGCCGAAGAATTGGCTACCAAAAGAGCACTCATGTTTGGAGGCACCCCTATTGTACAAAAATACGAGTTCGACGAACAGCTCTTAGAATCCCCTGATATTAAAGTCATCCAGTTCGATTTCGTTTGCGCAGAATGGGCGGAGTTTATCTACAAGAACCGAAGTAGGACAACCCCACCTTACAAGCACAATTATGATATTGTCATCGGTCCAATAGCTGACGACGGCGTTGCCTACTTACTTGGACGATACGAAGAAGGCACCTATACGATAGAAGAACTGGCCGAAGAATTGAAATTCAAACATCTCAATAACCAATACTTCTTTGGAACAAGCAAAGCTATTCTCTTACTCAAAAGATTGAAAAAATGACAAAAGAACAGATAAACAAATACTTGACAAACAGAGCTGTTGATAAAATGACAGAATACTTGATGCAGGATTACAACATATCCATAGAGCAAGCTTTAGATTTCATTTACAATTCAGATACATATCAAAAGCTCAATGACAAAGAAACCGGTCTTTACGTCGAAAGCCCTGCTTATATATATCAGTTGCTTGACAGAGAATACAAGACTGGCGTTTTTGCATAACACTCAATATCTGACTCAACTTCCGCACATGAGGAAGTTCCTGTCTTTTTCAGACTTAACGAAGGGAAAACTCATCTATTTTGCATCGTTTGCACATTATTAATATATTAAAAAGCATAAAATACTACGTCAGTTAAAATTTTATTCGTATTTTTGCACCACGAATAATAAGATATATCTCAATAGAATATGAACATTTTAGAGTTGAGCGAACAGGAAATAGTTCGCAGACAGTGTCTTCAGACATTGCGAGAGATGGGCATCGACCCATACCCAGCAGCAGAGTTTCCAACCAATGCATTCAGCACAGACATCAAGGCTGAGTTCAAAGACGAGGACGAGCCACGTCAGGTAGTGATCGCAGGCCGTATGATGGGCCGACGCGTGATGGGCAAGGCAAGCTTCGCCGAGTTGCAGGATTCTAAGGGAAGAATACAGGTCTATATCGCCCGCGACGAAATCTGTCCCGACGAGAACAAGGACCTTTACAATACGGTATTCAAAAAATTGCTCGACATCGGTGACTTCATCGGTGTCAAGGGATTCGTCTTCCGCACACAGACAGGCGAGATCTCCGTTCACGCCAAGGAGCTGTGCCTGCTCTCCAAGAGCCTCAAGCCACTCCCTATCGTGAAGTACAAGGACGGCGTGGCATACGACAAGTTCGACGACCCTGAGCTGCGCTATCGCCAGCGCTATGTCGACCTCATCGTCAACGACGGCGTGAAGGACACCTTCCTGCAGCGTGCCACAGTATTGCGTACCCTGCGCAGTGTGCTTGACAATGCTGGTTATACAGAGGTGGAGACTCCTACCCTGCAGAGCATCGCAGGTGGTGCTTCGGCCCGCCCATTCATCACTCACTTCAATGCGCTCGACCAGGATATGTACATGCGTATCGCCACTGAGCTCTATCTGAAGCGACTCATCGTAGGCGGATTCGAGGGCGTCTATGAGATCGGAAAGAACTTCCGCAACGAGGGTATGGACCGCAACCACAACCCTGAGTTCACCTGCATGGAGCTCTACGTACAGTACAAGGACTACAACTGGATGATGTCATTCACTGAGAAGTTGCTCGAGACCATCTGTATCGCTGTCAACGGCAAGCCAGAGCGCGAGATCGACGGCAACATCGTAAGCTTCAAGGCACCTTACCGCCGTCTGCCTATCCTCGACGCCATCAAGGAGAAGACCGGCTTCGACTGCAACGGAAAGACCGAGGAGGAAATACGCAACTTCTGCAAGGAGAAGGGCATGGACGTAGACGAGACCATGGGCAAGGGCAAGCTCATCGACGAGCTCTTCGGAGAGTTCTGCGAGGGAACCTTCATCCAGCCTACCTTTATCACTGACTACCCTGTGGAGATGTCGCCACTCACCAAGATGCACCGCTCTAAGCCAGGACTCACCGAGCGCTTCGAGCTGATGGTCAACGGCAAGGAGCTGGCCAACGCATACTCTGAGCTCAACGACCCTATCGACCAGGAAGAGCGCTTCATCGACCAGATGAAACTGGCCGACAAGGGCGACGACGAGGCGATGATCATCGACCAGGACTTCCTGCGCGCACTCCAGTATGGTATGCCTCCTACATCGGGCATCGGCATCGGTATCGACCGTCTCGTCATGCTCATGACGGGCAAGACATTCATCCAGGAGGTGCTCTTCTTCCCACAGATGAAACCCGAGAAGAAGATGCCTCAGAGCTCTATCAAGGAATGGGAAGAGATCGGCGTGCCAGAAGACTGGGCATACGTGCTCCGCAAGGCTGGCTTCAACCTCATCTCCGACATCCGCGACGAGAAGGCTCAGGGATTACAGCAGAAGATCGGCGAAATCAACAAGAAGTACAAACTCGGATACGAGAAGCCTTCTGTTGATGATATCCAGGGCTGGATTGATGCAGCAAACAAATAAAATTCAAGTTTTTGGGTTTCAAGAATTAGGGAATTGGAGATAATTCTGAAATTCTCTAATTCTTGAAAAAAACTTGAGAACATTAAACATTAAATAAAAAGGTGTATAATTGCGGTAAAATTGCGATAATTGGCGGAGGAAGCTGGGCAACAGCTATAGCCAAGATTGTGGTGGGACATACTCATCACATAGGTTGGTATATGCGTCGCGACGACCGCATCGAGGACTTCAAGCGACTGGGACACAACCCTGCCTATCTCATAGCAGCACGGTTCAATGTCGAAGAGATATTCTTCTCCTCAGACATCAACAAGATAGTGCAGAACTACGACACACTCGTGTTCGTAACACCATCGCCCTATCTGAAGAATCATCTCAAGAAACTCAAAACCCGGATTGACGACAAGTTCATCATCACGGCCATTAAGGGTATCGTGCCCGACGAAAACCTCGTATGCTCCGAATATTTCCATCAGGTGTACGACGTGCCCTATGAGAACCTCGCCTGCATCGGCGGACCGTCACATGCCGAGGAAGTGGCGCTCGAAAGACTCAGCTACCTCACCGTGGGATGCAGCGACACCGAGAAAGCCAAGGCCTTTGCCAACGACTGTCTGGCAAGCGAGTTTATCAAGACCAAGACCTCGAGCGACGTGATCGGCATCGAGTACTCTTCCGTGCTCAAAAACGTTTACGCCATTGCTGCCGGTATCTGTGGAGGACTGAAGTATGGCGACAACTTCCAGGCGGTGCTCATGTCGAACGCCGTGCAGGAGATGCACCGCTTCCTCACTTCCGTGCACCCCATCGAGCGAAGCATGTACGACTCGGTCTACCTCGGCGACCTGCTCGTGACGGGATACAGCAACTTCTCGCGCAACCGCACCTTCGGAACCATGATAGGCAAGGGTTACAGCGTGAAGAGTGCACAGGTAGAGATGGAGATGATCGCAGAGGGATATTTCGGCACCAAGTGCATGAAGGAAATCAATCGCCACATGCACGTCAACATGCCGATTCTCGATGCCGTATATAATATATTGTACGAGCGCATCAGCCCGCAAATCGAAATCAAACTCCTGACCGACTCCTTCAGATAAGGACACGCACAGCCCCGTCAACCGGTTTCGGAACAAGAGCTTGTCTTCAAGTAGAAACTTTTTAACACATTCATTTAGATATTTAAATCATTTAGATAAAAGTAGAAATGAAAAGTATCAGCTTAAACATTACAAAGGCTGCTTCCTTCCTCGCAGAAGGTGCAGTAAAGGCTTACGAGCCTAAGGTAAAGGCCGCTCAGGAAGCTCTTGAGAACGGCACTTGTGAAGGTAACGACTTCTTGGGATGGTTGCATCTGCCATCTTCTATCACTCCTGAGTTCCTCGACGAGATTCAGGCTGTGGCCAACACCCTGCGCGAAAAGTGCGAAGTGGTTGTTGTAGCAGGTATCGGTGGTAGCTACCTCGGTGCACGCGCCGTCATCGAAGGCCTCGGAAACTCTTTCGCATGGCTCGTAGCAGACAAGAAAAACCCTACCATCCTCTTCGCAGGAAACAACATCGGTGAGGACTACCTCTACGAGTTGACTACATACTTGAAGGACAAGAAATTTGGTGTCATCAACATCTCTAAGTCGGGTACCACTACCGAGACTGCCCTGGCTTTCCGCCTCTTGAAGAAGCAGTGCGAGGACCAGCGTGGCAAGGACGAGGCCAAGGATGTCATCGTGGCCGTTACCGACGCCAAGAAGGGTGCTGCTCGCACTTGCGCTGACAAGGAGGGCTACAAGAGCTTCATCATCCCTGACAACGTAGGTGGTCGCTTCTCTGTACTGACTCCAGTAGGTTTGTTGCCTATCGCCGTGGCTGGTTTCGACGTAAAGCAGCTCGTAGCTGGTGCTGCCGACATGGAGAAGGCTTGCGGCAAGGACGTGGCTTTCGACGAGAACCCTGCTGCCATCTATGCTGCCACACGTCAGGCACTCTACACACAGGCTGGCAAGAAGATCGAGATCGTATGCAACTTCCAGCCTAAGCTGCACTACTTCGCTGAGTGGTGGAAGCAGCTCTATGGCGAGAGCGAGGGCAAGGACCAGAAGGGTATCTTCCCTGCTGCCTGCGACTTCACTACCGACCTCCACTCTATGGGTCAGTGGATTCAGCAGGGCGAGCGCTCTATCTTCGAGACCGTCATCAGCATTGAGACTCCTAACGAGAAACTTCTCTTCCCTCACGACGATGAGAACCTCGACGGCTTGAACTTCCTCGAGGGCAAGCGTGTGGACGAGGTAAACAAGATGGCTGAGCTCGGTACCCGTCTGGCTCACGTAGACGGTGGTGTGCCTAACATCTTGGTTAACGTGCCTGAGTTGAACGCCTACTATCTCGGCCAGCTCATCTATTTCTTCGAGAAGGCTTGCGGCATCAGCGGTCTCCTGGAAGAGGTGAACCCATTCAACCAGCCTGGTGTTGAGGCATACAAGAAGAATATGTTCGCATTGCTCAACAAGCCTGGCTATGAGGCAGAGAGCAAAGCCATCCAGGAGCGTCTGGCTAACGAGAAGTAATATATATTTTAGTAGTTATAGGAGTTAAGGAGTTAAAGGAGTTAAGACAAATGCTTTTCTCCAAGAAAAACAGAGAGGACATAAGATTATAAACTATTGTCTTAACTCCTTAACTTCTTTAAATCCTTAACTCCTTCAAATTATGAAAGATATTATTTCAAAATACTTAAAAGACCACGGCTTTGGGGAGTTCAACCCTAAAGCCGTTCTTTTTGATATGGACGGTGTGCTGTACGACAGCATGCCCAATCATGCCGTGGCATGGCAGGAATCCATGAAGCAGTTCGACATCCACATGACGGCATCCGACGCCTATGCCACAGAGGGCGCTCGAGGCATAGACACCATCCAGATGATGGTGAAGAAGCAGAAAGGCATCGACATCTCGCTCGACGAGGCACAGAAGATGTACGACGTGAAGACCGAAATCTTCCACACCATGCCTACTGCACAGATCTTCCCCGGGGTAAAGGACATCATGCAGAAAATCAAGAATGCCGGTATGCAGGTGGGCGTGGTGACGGGAAGCGGACAACGACCGCTCATCCTGAGATTGCTCGACGACTTCGGCGACTTCCTCGACGAGTCGCACATCGTTACGGCATACGACGTGAAACGGGGCAAACCCAATCCCGACCCTTATCTCATGGGACTTCAGAAGGCAGGAAACCTGAAGCCCTGGCAGGGCATCGTGGTGGAGAATGCGCCCTTAGGCGTTCGTGCAGGTGTTGCTGCCAATATCTTCACCGTAGCCATCAACTCGGGACCTCTTCCCGACAAAGAGCTCTCCCATCAAGGTTGCAACCTGCTCTATCACAAGATGACCGAGTTCTGCAATGACTTCGAATCACTGATTTCAATCCTATAGCGACAAAGCCCCCTTCGCTATAGGATTTTTTCTATCCGTCAAACAAAAAACAAGCGGTCTCTAAACATCTATTTCGGTTTCTTGCAGAACGTGGAGCAACTTAGAATAATCGGCTTTTGAGATGCGTCGCCCTCTGAGGCTTCTCACCTGAGGATAATCTTCAAAATAAGACTCCTGGGTGGTATACCACTGATGATGTCTCACCTCTCGAAGTGCCCGGACCTTTCGCTCTATCCCCGTGGCAAAACTCGGATTGACACGCGACAGGTAATATTTACCATCGTGCATTTCGATGGACAACATCAAGTAAGTCTGCGGACCTCGCAAAGTCTGTTTAGCCTTTACCTGCTCACTCACCTTCCACCCCTTGGTAGAGGTCATGACCCTGATATCCCAACCATACTTCCGGTTCAGGTTGTCCATCATCCCACGAAACACAACACCATGCGAAGAGGTATCGCGAAGCCCCGTATAGGCTATGGCGTAATGTATCATCTCATGAAGCAACACACTCTTGGCCTGACGATCGGTCATGTCGTAATAGGTTGTCATCGATATCTTGAAATCGTAAAGACGCACCTTGCCCCACCTCGACGCACGCTTAAACGCCATTTGTCCCAAACGGGTTCTGGCTCGACTCAAAGCCATAACTGGCAATGGCAGTTGGGCGTCGAAATAGGAGCTGTTGAATGTTTCAAACCATCTCTCCATCCATTCCACGGTTACTATCATGATTCTTTATTACTTTATTCCTTGTTGCTATGTCCGAAATGTCGGCACAAAGATACTACTTTTTCTGCATTTATACGAACCGAAGCCTAAAAGAATCGTTTCTGAAAAAGAATACAAAAGTACACCCGAATGGTTGCTCATCAAAAAAAAAGCGCTTTTTGAGAGAAAAAGCCTACAAAACCCACCTATAGACAAGAAAAAAACTACCAAACAGAAGAAAAACAAAGGGAAATATAAAAATAAATGCCAAAATATTTGGTGGAACAAAATAAAAGCAGTACCTTTGCAATCGCTTTTGAAAAGCAAGGGTGGTTACCAGAGTGGCCAAATGGGGCAGACTGTAAATCTGCTGGCTATGCCTTCGGTGGTTCGAATCCATCACCACCCACTTTTTCCCAACATAACTCGTGATAAAAGAGTCCGGATTTCCTACGAAATCTGGATTTTTTTTGGTTTATACGTCACTTATACCAAACCAACATTAAACAAACAGCCCCCGTTCATTAAAGATACGGGGGCTATCGGTTTACTTCAAACTGTCACGATACCATTTGTAGAGTTTCTCCACACCGTCTTCGATCTCCACCTTGTGGGTCCAACCCAGGGAGTGCAGTTTCTCTACATCAATGAGCTTACGGGGAGTTCCATCAGGCTTGCTGGCATCAAACTCTATGGTTCCCTCGAATCCTACGGCCTTGACCACCAGCTCGGACAACTCGCGGATGGTAAGCTCCTTGCCTGTGCCCACATTGATGTGGCAATTACGTATCTCACCCAAAGAAGGAATGGCTCCACCACGTCCCTCAGAGTTGTTGCGGTCTACAGCTCCATCCACCTTGGCACCATAGAATACCGAAGAATACTTCTCTATTCCGATAATATCGCTGAAGTCTACATTGAGCAGCACGTGCACGCTGGCATCAGCCATATCCTCGCTCCACAAGAACTCACGCAGAGGTGTTCCTGTTCCCCAGAGCACCACCTTGTTGTCGTAGATGCCATAGAACTCCAGAGCCTTGAGTATTCGCTCATGCGAGTTGTTGCCGTCCACGTTTCCCTCGCCTATGAGGGCACGGAGCTTGTCGGTAGGGTTAATGGGGCGCTTGTTCATATCCACCTCGATACTGTGCCAGTCGCCGTCGTGGATGAGCTTGGCAAGATATATCTTGCGCATCATGGCTGGCATCACATGACTGTTCTCCAAGTGGAAGTTGTCATTGGGACCATAGAGGTTGGTAGGCATCACGGCGATATAGTTGGTGCCATACTGCAGATTGTAGCTCTCGCACATCTTCAGACCTGCTATCTTGGCAATGGCATATTCCTCGTTGGTATACTCGAGTGGCGAGGTGAGGAGCACGTCTTCCTTCATGGGCTGTGGTGCATCCTTAGGATAGATGCAGGTAGAACCCAGGAAGAGCAGTTTCTTCACTCCGTGCGAATAGGCATTGCTGATCACATTGCACTGCATCTTCATGTTCTGCATGATGAAGTCGGCACGATAGAGCGAGTTGGCCATGATACCTCCCACGAAGGCTGCTGCCAAGACCACTGCATCGGGCTTCTCCTCATCGAAGAACTTCTGTACGGCATACTGGTCTGTCAGGTCGAGTTCCTTGTGCGAACGGCCTACAAGATTGTGATAACCTCTCTTCTCGAGGTTGTTCCAGATTGCAGAACCCACCAGTCCGTGGTGTCCTGCAATATAAATCTTAGAATCTTTGCTTAATGACATATTTCTATTTTTATCAAGAATTTTCTTATCTCTATTTTTTATTTAGTCAAGAATTACAGGAATTAGAGATATACAAATATCCATATTTAAACCTGCATTTACAAAGAAAATTCTTATTTATTGAAGTTTCGCAAGTTTTGTGCCCCACACGCCCTGAAGGGGCAGAAGCTCTTAGCCCAGGGCAGCGCCCTGGGTTATTTTGGGCGCAAACCTGTCGCCCTGTAAGGGCAAAAGCTTTAAAACTCCAGGCAATACATAAAGCTTTTGCCCTTACAGGGCGACAGGTTGATTGCCATTATACCCAGGGCGATGCCCTGGGCTAGGAGCTTTTGGGCCTTCAGCCCGTACTTAAACCACTTGCGAAAGTTCAGTTATTTATCTTCAAAAAGAGATACCAAATAGAACTCTGTAATTCTCTAATTCTTGAAAAATAAAACTCTTGATTATTTCACGATACCCTTCTCCAAGTACTCAGCCAGGTTGCAACGAACCTTCTGGCCGGCATCCTCGGCGGCAACCTTGGCCATATCGCTCTCTACCATGATCTTGACAAGGTCTTCGAAAGAAGTGGTGTTGGGATTCCAGTTGAGCTTGGCCTTTGCCTTGGTAGGATCGCCCCAGAGATTGACAACATCGGTAGGACGGTAGAAATCGGGAGACACCTCGACGAGAGTCTTGCCGATCAACTCCTCAGGACCTTCCACGCAGATACCCTTCTCGTTCTCTTCCTTGCCTTCCCACTTCAGCTCGATACCTACATAATGGAAAGCCAACTGGGCGAACTCACGAACAGAGTGCTGCTTGCCGGTGGCAATGACGAAGTCCTCTGGCTTCTCTGCCTGGAGGATGAGCCACATACACTCCACATAGTCCTTGGCATAACCCCAGTCGCGCAATGAATCGAGGTTGCCCAGATAGAGTTTCTCCTGCTTACCCTGCTTGATGCGGGCTGCGGCAAGAGTGATCTTACGTGTCACGAAAGTCTCGCCACGGCGCTCACTCTCATGATTGAAGAGGATACCCGAACAGCAGAACATATTGTAAGCCTCACGATACTCCTTCACAATCCAGAAACCATACTGCTTGGCAACAGCATATGGCGAATAAGGATGGAATGGAGTATTCTCGTTCTGAGGAACCTCCTCCACCTTGCCATAGAGCTCGGAAGTGGAAGCCTGATACATACGGCAGGTATCTGTCAGTCCACACTGGCGGATGGCCTCAAGGATGCGGAGCACACCTGTGGCGTCTACATCGGCAGTAAACTCAGGAGAGTCGAAGCTTACCTGTACGTGGCTCTGAGCAGCCAGATTGTAAACCTCGGTAGGTTTCACCTTGTTCATCACCTGGATGATACTCATAGAGTCGCCGAGATCGGCATAGTGAAGATGGAAGTTGGGCTTGCCTTCCAAGTGGGCGATACGCTCACGATAGTCGACTGACGAACGGCGGATCGTGCCATGAACATCATAACCTTTCTCCAACAACAACTCTGCCAGGTAAGAACCGTCCTGGCCTGTGATACCCGTGATAAGGGCTACTTTCTTCTGTTCCATTTATTTCTTTTATTTAAGTTTCGGTTTTAAAAAAAAACAGTACATATCTATAATGCTGCAAAAGTACGACTTTTTATGCAAATAATCAAGTTTTTAAGCCCGAAAATCTACTTTATTCGCCTACAGGTCTGTTGGTTCGCAGGTTTGCTCCTTGGGCCAGTTGACCAGAAACAGCTTGTCAGTGGCACGCGTGAAGGCTGTATAGAGCCAGTGAATATAGTCGGGAGTAAGCATATCGTCGGTCATATATCCCTGGTCCACATATACATGCGCCCATTGTCCGCCCTGTGCCTTATGGCAGGTCACGGCATAGGCGTACTTGATTTGCAGGGCATTGAAATAAGCATCCTGGCGAATAGACTTCATGCGGTCGGCCTTCAATGGCACAAAGTGCTGATAGTCTTCCTCCACTTGCCTGAAGAGCTCCTCCTGCTGCTCGTGGGTAAGGGCCGGCGCCTCGCTCTGCAAGGTGTCGAGCATACCCGTCACCTGCATCTCGTAATCATCATAGTCGGGCAACTGCAACAGCAATGTGGCAAAGCGGAACCCATACAGCTCGATATAGTTGCTCACCCTCAACACCTTAGCCCTGTCGCCATTGGCAAGAAAGGCAGGAACAGCGCCGGCACTTCCCTCCCCGCTCTCCTTCTTCTCCTTCTCCGTCCAGAAGTAGTTGTTCTTCACGATCATGAGCATATCGCCCGACGAGAGTTCCTCCTCACGGTCGAGCACCATGTTCCTGATACCATTATTATATATATTGGCGCGCTTGTTGCTTCGGGTGATGACCATCGTCTCGTCCATCCCCACATGATGATAACTGTCGCCAAGACTCTCCACCAGCTCTGCTCCCGGCATCATCACGATATCGGCAAAGCCTTTGAAGCGTATCAGCGGAAGTCCTGTCACAGCATCATGGGTTATCATCTGTCTGATGAGGGTGGCATTATAGAGGATGCCCGACGACTGACTCTGTCGCAACACCTCATTGAGGTCGCACTCGTAAAACCTTCAGACCGTATCCCTCCATCACCGATGCGCTGAGGGCAGGCGACTCCTCCTCGCCCACAGGGGGCAACTGTGCCTTGTCGCCTATGAGCAACAGGCGGTCGTTATGTCCCTGATACACAAACTTCACCAGGTCGTCGAGCAGACATCCACTGCCGAAAGTTGTTCCCCCCAGCCCCATATTGGCTATCATCGAAGCCTCGTCCACCATGAAGAGCGTGTCGGTGTAAAGGTTGTCGTTCAGACTGAACTGACCGTCAACACCGGCAAAAGCCTTCTCTCTGTAGATGCGGCGATGGATGGTATAGGCAGGAGCCCCACTGCCCAGCGAGAACACCTTGGCAGCCCTGCCCGTAGGGGCAAGGAGCATCACCTTCTGGCGTATCTGCAGCAGGGTACGCACGATGGCTCCCGAAAGCGAGGTCTTTCCCGTACCGGCACTGCCTCGCAATATCATCACTGCCTGAGGGTCGCGGTCGGTCAGAAAACTGACAAAAGTATCGAGTGCCTGCCCCTGCTCCTGCGTAGGAGCAAAGCCAAACTGTTGCAATATCTTATATTTTAGGGATTCGATGACCATAACTCAAAAAAAAATTGTATCTTTGCACCATGCAAAAGTAACAATACTTTTTGAAATGAGAAAGAAAATAAGCAACAATTCTATCCTGGCAGCCTGTGTGCTCGTGGTTTTGACGCTCTGCCTGCTGAGTGTATGGCAACCCATCCACTTCCAGAAGGAAAAGGAACAAAGGGAGACGGCCGTCAAGCAAAGGCTCATGAAGATAAGAACTGCCGAGGAGAACTACAAGAGGCGGCACGGAACCTACACCGGCGACTTCGCCACGCTTATCAAGGGGAAATGGCTCGACAGGGAAATGCAGTACATTCCCTTCTCTGACAACAAGAGATTCTCGCTCTCGGCAACCACCATCGTGACCAAGAACGGCAAACAGATACCGCTCATGGAATGTGGAGCCACCTACGAGGAATACTTGGATGGCCTCAACGAAGATGCCATACAGCAGGAAACCGACAATGCCAACATGGAAGGAAGGTTCCCAGGACTAAAAATTGGAGACATCACAACAAACAACGACAATGCAGGCAACTGGTAACAACAACACAACGAAACTTCTGCAGACACGGCTCACCATCCGTGCCGGCAAGAACAGCCTCAGCTTCTCGGTAGCAGAAGGCGAACGCCAAGTGACATACGAGCCCTATGCCATGAAGAGTGGCGTATCAATGGCAGCCAACCTAAGACAGGCTTTCAAGGAAAGCGAACTGCTGTTGCGTGGTTACAGAAAGGCACGCCTCTTCATCGACACCCCTGTCTTGCTCGTCCCTGTCGACGAGTTCGACGAGAAACAGAAAGATACTTTCTATCAGTACAGCTTCGAGGAGCACGAGAGCGACATCATCATGCACAGAGTACAGCCTCAGCTCAACGCCGTGGCGCTCTTCCCTCTCAACAAAGACTTGAGAACGGTGATGGAGGACAACTTTGCCGACGTGCGCTTCACTCCTGTGCTGCAACCCGTATGGAACCATCTGCACCAGCGCAGCTTCGTGGGCATACAGAAGAAGCTGTTCGCCTATTTCCACGACGGCAAACTCGACATCTTCTGCTTCGACAAGAACCGCTTCAAGTTCTTCAACTCCTATGCCACCACACATGCCAAGGACGCCATCTACTTCATCCTATATGTATGGAAACTGCTCGGCATGGACCAGAAGAAAGACGAGCTGCACGTGGTGGGCGATGTGCCGGACAAGGACTGGTTCATCCACAACACCAAGCTCTACATTCAGAAGACTTACCTTCTCAACCCTGCTGCCGAATTCAACCGGGCACCGCTTACCGAAATCAAGAACATACCTTTCGATCTGCAGGCGCTCTACCTCAGCAAGTAGGAAAGCCCTCCCTGAGGGATGGCCTCACTCAAACCATACATCAACCAACATCACACTCAACAAAAGAATGCGCATCATAACAGGACAATATAAAGGAAGACATTTTGATATTCCACGTACCTTCAAGGCACGTCCTACCACCGATTTTGCCAAAGAGAATATCTTCAACGTACTGCAAGGATACATCGACTTCGAGGATGCTGTCGCCCTCGACCTCTTCGCAGGCACAGGCAGCATTTCGCTCGAACTGGTTTCACGAGGCTGTAGCCGGGTGGTAAGCGTCGAGGCCGACAGAGACCATGCCAACTTCATACGCCAGTGCTTCAAGAAGTTGGGCGATGAGAGCGACCTGCTCATCCGTGGCGACGTGTTCCGCTTCCTGAAGAGCTGTCATCAGAAGTTCGACTTCATCTTTGCCGACCCTCCTTATGCTCTCAAGGAACTGCCCGAGATACCCCGGCTCATCCTCGAAGGCGACCTGCTCAACGAGGGAGGCATCTTCGTCTTCGAACATGGCAAGAACTACGACTTCTCCGACCATCCCCGCTTCCTGGAACACAGAAGCTATGGCAGTGTCAACTTCTCTATCTTCAGATAATCATCTAAAGCAGTGGTGACAAGAGCCTTACTGTCGACTCGAAGAGGCGCTTCAGGAAAGGACGCTTGATGTAATAAGTCACATCATCGGTCAACTGACAGTGCGCCTCATCTTCCAGAAAGATGTTCTTGATTCGCAAGGCCATGTCTGTGTCGAAGAAGAAGGCATTGGCCTCAAAGTTGTTCTCAAAACTGCGGAAGTCGACATTCGTACTTCCACACGAGCATATCTTGTCGTCGCTCACCAACAGCTTGCTGTGGTTGAATCCCGCCTCATACAAGTACACTTTCACTCCTGCCTCTATGGCTTCCATCATGTATGACCGCGAAGCCCACTCCACCAGCCGTGCATCGCTGTGACGAGGCACCATGAGTCTGACATCCACGCCAGCCAAAGCTGCCGTTCGCATGGCAAAGAGCACGGGTTCGGTAGGAAGAAAATAAGGGGTTTCGAGATACACATAGTGCTGCGCCTGCAACAGGATGCGCACATAGCCCTGCATGATGTCGGGCCAGGGACTGATAGGACTGCTCGTCACGATTTGCACCAAGCAGTTGTTGCGGATAGCCGCATCGACAGGTGGATAATAACGACGGTCGGTAATCAGCGTGCGGTCTACGAAATACCAGTCTACTAAGAAAGCACGCTGTATGGCATAAACGCCACCTCCCTCTATGCGCAGATGCGTGTCGCGCCAGACTCTTCCGCCTCTTCCTTTCACATAGCGAAGGGCCAAGTTCATACCTCCTATGAATCCCACCTTGCCGTCTACCACACACAACTTGCGGTGGTTGCGATAGTTCACCTTGCTGGTAAAGGCAGGAAACCGTACCGGCATAAAGGCATGAACATCTATTCCGGCATCGCGCATACGCTCAAAGAAGGAATCGCTGACGCGCCAACAGCCCACATCATCATATATCAGACGTACCTCCACACCCTGCCTGGCCTTGTCTGCCAAAGCATCGGCTATCAGATTTCCCAAGGGGTCGTCCTCTATGATATAGGTATCTATATGGATGTGCTTCTCCGCCCTGCCGATGGCTTGCAGCAGACTGAACACGAAACCATAGCCATCGGTATAAATCTCCACCTGATTGTCTTTGAAAGGGAGCGCCCAGTTCTGGTTGGCAAAGAGTCTCATCAGGGGCTGGCTGTCGGCAGGCAGATGCAGGTTCTCCTGCTCAGCAAACTCCAGCATCGAGCGCTTGGTGAGCTGGTCCATGGAACGGTTGCTGATGAGTCGCTGCTTACGGATGTCCTGCCCGAAGAACACATAGAGCACGATGCCGAGAAAGGGCATAAAGAGCAGCACCATAATCCAGGCTATGGTCTTCGCCGGCTGTTTATTGTCCATCAGTACCGCCACGACGGTGGGGATGGTAAGCAGCGCATATACTAATAAATATATCCAGTGGAAATATATCATATCATTGAAGTTTCACATGTACGGAAGTTATAGAAGTCAACTTCCCTTTCTGCACTTCACATCATCGTTAGTTAAAGATGAAGTTGGCTTGTGCCGCCAGCAGACTGTTCATCTGCTTCAACTTGGTGAACTCTGCTATCAGTTCCATGTTGTTGGGGTTCTGCACGAACTGCTGTCTCACCTCTACCAGGCGCTGGGCGATGTAATGAGTACGGAAACTCAGCATGTCCTTAAACACCATCTGCCTGAGCTTCTCGGGGTTCAACTTGAGTTGCAGGCTGGCTGTCGACACCTCCTGTTCGCCCGTCATCATGCCCGCCAGCCGACTCACGGCAGGGTCGGGATGATTGGCAAAGTAGGTCTCTGCCTTGAAGTCCTCGTCACCTATATGTTCCACGGCCTCGTGCAACACCTTATTATATATAGGGTTGTGAAACTCGAAACCATCGCCCTGCATATCGAGCATGATGTATTGTGCCACGGGCAACTCCACATCCTGCTGCTCAGAGTCTTTCACGGTGATGAGTTCCTCGCCATGATGAATCACGATCTGTATGATGAGGTCTTCCACCTCGCGCAGTTTGGCCTCGGGAGTCGTTCCTCCCATCTGCTGTCCCGTCTGCGCCGCCTGCTGCACCACCTGGTCGCGCAGACCTGCCGCCCGTCTTTCTTCCTTCACCTGTTCGCTGAGACCGTTGCGCACAAAGTTGTTGAGCGCATTCACGATGATGGCCTCGCTCACGCCCAGTCGGTGCGAGCAGTCGGTGATGTAGGAGGCACGCGTTATCTGGTTCTTTATCTTCGAGATGCTCTCCACGATCGAGTTGATGGCCTCGCTTCGCTTCACTGGGTCGGTAACGCCCTTGAGCATCAGATGGGTCTTGAATTGTATGAAGTCTGTCTGGTTTTCCTCGATATACTTTCTGAAGTCGCTCGCCGTATGACTGCGTGCAAAACTGTCGGGGTCATTGCCGTCGGGCAGCAGGAGCACCTTCACGTTCATCTCTTCCTCCAGGAGCATGTCGGTACCTCTCAGGGCAGCATGCACACCTGCCGCATCGCCATCATAGAGCAACACGATATTGTTGGTGAAACGGTGCAGGAGCCTTATCTGGTGCACACTGAGTGCCGTTCCCGAGTTGGCCACCACATTCTCTATACCGCATTGGTGCATGGAGATGACGTCGGTGTAGCCCTCCACCATGTACACACAGTTTTCCTTGGCAATGGCTTTCTTGGCCTGATAGAGTCCATAGAGTTCCCGTTCTTTATGATAGATATCGCTGTCGGGCGAGTTGACATACTTCTGGTTGACTCCTTTCGTACGGCTGTCGAGCACACGACCTCCGAAAGCCACCACCTTGCCGCTCACGCTGAACCAGGGGAAGATGGCTCGTCCCGAGAATCGGTCGAGATACTTGTCTTCTCCGCTCTTGTTGGATGCCTCGTCCTTGTCCACCTTGAAGCAGAGACCCGTTGCCACCAGATACTTGGGGTTATAGCCTTTCTTGATAGCCTCGTCATACAAGGCCGTCCTGCTGTTGGGATCAAACCCCAGCCTGAACTTGCGGATGATGTCATCACGGAATCCACGGCTGCGAAAGTACTGCATACCGATGGCTCGTCCGTCCACATCGTTCTGCAGGATGTCCTCGAAGTATTGCGATGCCCATTCGTTGACGATGAACATCGACTCCCGCTCGCTCTCCTTCTCCTTCTCCTCGCTTGTCAGTTCCCGCTCCTTGATCTCGATGTGATATTTGTTGGCCAACCAGCGCAGCGCATCGGGATAGGTCATCTGTTCCAGCTCCATCAGGAAGTTGATGGCGTTGCCTCCCTTTCCACAGGTGAAGCAATGGCAGATGCCGCGTGCGGGCGAGACAGAGAAGGAAGGATGCGAATCATTATGAAAAGGGCACAAACCGATATAGTTCACGCCGCGTTTTTTGAGCGACACAAACTCCGACACCACGTCAACGATGTTGGTGGCGTCCATGATTCGGGCTATGGTCGGTTTGTCTATCATTTTATTTCAGTTCCTGTTTCATTCTGTTGGCCTGCTTCTGTGCTGCGGCACGTGCTGCGGCATTCACATCATGGGCATTGGCCTTGCGGTGATAAGTGTATGTCTTGCCTTGCGAGTCGCTGAGCACCAGCGAGTCTTTCTTCATATAGACGAAAGAGAGGGTATCTATGGAAGTCTTCTCGTTGAAGACGACTCCCTGCATCTCGAAACGTCCCCTCACAAGCAGCAGCTTGCCATTGTAGGCATGCCACTCTGTATACTGTGGCACTTCGGGATATTCCACCGGACTGTCATCCTCCACCGAACTGTTCTGCATGACAAAGCCCACCGATCGGGCCTCGCCCATCCGCTTGAGTGTGAAACCATATTCGCGTGGCACCATATAGTTTTCCACGATGCTGTCGGGCATATTGGCAAGGATGCGTGCCTGCTGTCGGCGTGACAGATGACTCAGGTCACGCAGATGGGGCATCACCTGATAGGTCCATGTAGCCTTCAGCTTGTCGAGATCCACCACCATTCTGGCACGGTTCTTCTCTCCCTCTACCGGCAACACACATATCCAGTCGCCTATCTCTATATCGCCAAACACCTGATGCTGTCGGGTAGCCTCCAATATATTGTAGCGCACAGGGTCTCCGCCGCTGTTGGGCAAGAGCACCACCACACTGTCGGTACATCCCATGCAGGCAAGTCCGTAGATGGCATGGTCGCCCTTGGCAGGCTTCGCCGTACTGATGGGCAGGTTGATATTAGGGCGTGGTGGGCGTGGTCCTTTCTTGCAAGCGGCAAGCAGGACAACGGCAAAGACGAGGAGTATGAGAGTTTTGTATCTATGCATCATTCTGACTGTTATTTTTGGTAATGCTTTCGACTTATCGACTACAATCACTACCTTATTTATCTATATAATGATGCAAAGTTACTACTTTTTTCGGAAAAACGAAGGAAAAAAACAGTTTTAATAGATAGGTAAATCTAATTTTTTTAGTACTTTTGTAAGCAAAAACTATAGATATCTACATGACAACAACATTATACTTGGTTCGTCATGGCGAGACTGTCGACAATGCAGCCCACATCATGCAGGGACAGACACCAGGCGAACTCAATGACAAAGGTATTGCCCAGGCAGAAGAAGTGGCAGCCCGCATGGCCGACCATCCCATCGACGTATTCGTATCGAGCGACCTGAAGCGCAGTATTCAGACTTGCGAGATCATAGCCCGTCCCCATCATGCCGAGGTGATTACCACACCTCTGCTGCGCGAACGCGACTGGGGAAATTTCACTGGCAAGTTTATCCCTTCCCTGCCCCAAGACCCCAAAGACTGGCCCGACGATATTGAGTCGATAGAAAGCATGAAGTCGAGGGCTCAAAACTTCATCACCTGGCTGCGTGTCACCTATCCCGGCAAGACCATTCTTGCCGTTGGTCATGGCATCATCAACAAAGCCCTGCAGAGTGTTTACTTCCGCCGGCCGATGAACGAGATCGAGAAAATGGGCAATGCCGAAGTGAGAATCCTGATATTGTAGTTAAAAACATTAAACCAAAAACATAATAATCATGGCAAGAAAAATAGCTCTTATCACAGGCGCCACAAGCGGTATTGGCGAAGGATGCGCCCGAAGATTCGCACAAGGAGGCTACAACCTCATCATCACAGGCCGCAACACAGGCAAATTGGAAATTCTGAAACAGGAACTCGAAGAGGAAGGCGTCCAAGTGCTGGCACTGGCTTTCGACGTGCGCAACAGAGAGGCGGCTCGCAAGGCTGTTGACTATATTCCTGAGGCATGGCGCAACATCGATGTCCTGATCAATAATGCAGGACTGGCACGAGGCCTGGAACCAGAGTACGAAGGCGACTTCGACGACTGGGACCAGATGATAGATACCAACATTAAAGGTCTGCTCACCATGACCCGACTCATCGTTCCCGGCATGGTGGAACGCAATCGTGGTCATGTCATCAACATCGGAAGTGTGGCTGGCGATGCTGCCTATGCAGGCGGAAATGTGTACTGTGCCACCAAGAGTGCAGTAAAAGCCATCACCGATGGTCTGCGCATCGACGTGGCTCATACCCGCGTTCGCGTTACCAACATCAAGCCGGGACTGGTGGAGACCAATTTCTCCAACATCCGTTTCCATGGCGACACCCAGCGTGCCGACAATGTTTACCGTGGCATAGAGCCATTGACTGGCGATGACATTGCCGACGTGGCATTCTATGCCGCCTGCGCTCCCGAGCATGTTCAAATAGCCGAGGTGCTGGTTCTCGCCACCCATCAGGCCAGTGGCACCGTGATTCACCGAGACTAAAAACTTCTTACAAGATATCCATGATTTCCTCGAAACGGGAAATACGACGGAGGCGTTCGTGAGCGAACTCCTCCGTTTTTTCATGCGCCCATGTTGTATGGAAAGGTATATGAACAGCCGAGGCACCTATCTTCAACGCAGGCACAATGTCGCTCTTGAAACTGTTGCCCACCATGACCAACTCTTCGGGCTTTACCTCCAACTCACGGCAGAGTCTTCGATAAGCCTCGGGCGTCTTGTCGCTCACGATGCTCACCACGTCAAAGTAACGTTGCAATCCCGAACGCCACAGTTTGTTCTCCTGGTCTTGCAACTCACCCTTGGTGAATACCGCAAGCTTGTAATGACGCGTCTGTCTGAGCCTTGCCAACGTCTCCTCCACGCCCTCCAATGGACGGGCATCGAGCCTCAGCAAGGTCTTGCCCAGCTCCACGATTCGCCCTATCAGCTTGGCAGGCACCTCGCCCTGACTCACCTTCACGGCATTCTCCACCAGCGAGATGGTAAAGGCTTTCACACCATATCCCAGGTCTTCCATATTACCGCTCTCTGTCTCGAAGAGCGAAGCAGATATCTCCTCCTTGCTTCCATAGTCTGAAAGCAAGTCACAGTATTCGTCCTCTACGTTTTCAAAATAGTTCTGCAATGCCCACAACGTATCGTCGGCATCAAAGGCTATGGCCTTGACAGACCCCGCTATCTTGTTGTTTTCTTTCATTTTCGTAATCTCTTTTTTACTTGATACAGAAGTATCACCTTCCTTACCTCCATCAACTCCCACAAAATAATTCCCTATCTTTTCCCTCAACAAAAGTACTACATTCTTTTCTATCTCCCAAATATTTCCTTCCAAAAAGCATCACTTACCCGAATAAAAAACGTGTGCTCAACCATCAACGGACAAGCACACGCACATTTTCGTATCAACCAGAAAAACACATATTTACTAAAAACGAGTCATAAATTCAACTACTATCTTGTCTTTCTCCGAAGGTTTGGCAATACCGCCCTCACGATAGAAATACTTCTCATAGTTGATGCGGATATCGGAGATAAATGGCTTCGACAGACTCAACGTAACACCACCGGTGACACGATGGCGCTTATAGTCGTTGATGATCAACTCACCCAGATCATCGTCTGTCGCATTGTAACGGGAGCCGTCGCTGTGATCGCTCATGAAATCATAACGCACCAAGGGAGAAACCTTCTTGATCAGTCGTGTGCGAACAGGGATGTCATAGCAGGCAAAACCATCGAAGGCATGCACATCGTGGAAGGCGTTATGAGAATAATGCTTGTAGAGATACTCCACCTCGGCAATGAAACCACCATAGTGGAAGGTAACACCTGCATCATACATATTCACAGTCACGTCAGAAGGCTTGATCTTCTGAGTACTCAGCACCAGGTTGACATTAGGAAAGAGAAACTGTGCCTTGGCAGAATAGTTGACACCCTTGGTCCAGTAGTCCTTCTGATTGGTAAGACCAGAGCCGTTGAACACACCGACATTCACCACGATGGGGAAACCGACATTCCAGGTATAACCCACCTCGGCACCCACGTCACGCACATTGCCCACCTGCTTGGCGATAAACGAGCGGTTGGCAAAATACTGCTGATGGGGCGAACGGTGAGCATCAATGGTGAAGGGCACTCGCTCCTGACCGATGGTAAACTGCAGGGTGCTCCAGGGCTTGATGCGTGTGTAGGCATCAAGCATCTTGATCTTTCCCTCATCGCAGAGATCAATCTCTGCCTTGTAGCTCACCTCCTTGGTCACATTTCCCGACACACTGACACGGGCTGTGCGCACCTCGAAACGTCCCTCGCCCTCTTCGGTTTGATACTCATACTTCGAGCGGATGGTGCCGTGAATTTTAGGCATTCTGTCTACTTTCTCTTCTTCGCCATTGTCATACTTCTGTGCTTGGGCTGTCATCGCAAGTAGCGAGAGCAGCAACAGCATGGTGGTCGTTTTCTTATTCATTATATTATTTTATTTGAAGTTTCGTATGTACGAAAGTTGAGTTTTATTTGCTGATTTTTCTCGGCTGCAAAGTTAAATAAAAAAGTTACTTTCATACGACACTGACGTTACAAAACAATGACAATCATGAAATAGGCTCACAACCCACAGACTGTAATATCGTTGTAACAAAACTTAAAGCTTTTGCCCTTTACCTTTGCTTTACCCTTCGGCCAGCGATTTTCAATTCCCTTCGGCCGGTGACCGTTGGTTCAGGGCATGCTAATTCCTCTTAACTTCCCTCTAACCCCCTTCTTTTCCAAAAAATGCCGATTTATTTGTGATAATACACAAAAAAATACTACTTTTGCGGCTGTGTTCCTTACGAAACACTAACAAACTTAGAAATAATAACAATAACCATTTTATTAATATGAGTTTAAAAATTGTAGTACTTGCCAAGCAAGTACCAGACACAAGAAATGTGGGTAAGGATGCGATGACAGCCGAAGGCACAGTCAACCGCGCAGCCCTTCCCGCCATCTTCAATCCTGAAGATTTGAACGCATTGGAGCAGGCTCTTCGATTGAAAGAGCAGAATCCAGGTTCCACAGTTGGTATTCTTACAATGGGTCCTCCACGTGCCGGTGAGGTAATTCGCCAGGGTCTTTACCGTGGTGCAGATACAGGTTGGCTGCTTACCGACCGCCTCTTCGCCGGTGCAGACACATTGGCCACATCCTATGCCCTTGCCACCGCCATCAAGAAGATTGGCGATGTCGACATCGTGATCGGTGGTCGCCAGGCTATCGATGGTGATACCGCACAGGTAGGTCCACAGGTAGCTCAGAAGTTGGGCTTGAACCAGGTCACCTACGCCGAGGAGATTCTGAAGGTGGAAGACGGCAAGGCAGCAGTCCGTCGCCTCATCGATGGAGGTGTCGAGACCGTAGAGGCCCCATTGCCACTCGTGATAACCGTAAACGGCAGTGCAGCTCCATGTCGCCCATGCAACGTGAAGCTCGTAATGAAATACAAATACGCATCTTGCCCTATGGAGCGCAAGGGAGATGAGCCTTGGACCAACCTCTATGAGGAGCGTCCTTACCTCACTCTCAACCAGTGGAGTGTAGCCGATGTTGACGGCGATCCTTCACAGTGTGGTCTGAGCGGTTCACCTACCAAGGTGAAGGCAGTAAAGAACATCGTGTTCCAGGCTAAGGAGAGCAAGACCTTGACAAGCAGCGATGAGGACATCGACAACTTGATGAAGGAATTGTTGAACGAAAGTATTATCGGATAATTTTGCAAAAATTTATGAACAACGTATTTGTATATTGCGAGGTAGAAGGCACAACCGTAGCCGAAGTATCTCAAGAATTGCTTACCAAGGGTCGTAAGCTCGCCAACCAGCAGGGCGTGGAGCTCCATGCCATTGTGGCTGGCACAGGCATCAAGGGAAAGGTGGAAGACCAGATCCTGCCCTATGGTGTAGATAAGTTATTTGTTTTCGATGCCGAGGGATTGTTCCCATACACCTCAGCTCCTCATACCGACATCCTCGTCAACCTCTTCAAGGAGGAGAATCCACAGATTGCCCTGATGGGTGCCACCGTTATCGGTCGCGACCTCGGTCCTCGTGTCTCTTCTTCTCTGACCAGCGGTTTGACAGCCGACTGTACCGAGCTCGAGATTGGCGAATATGACGACAAGAAGAGCGGCAAGCACTACGACGGTTTACTCTATCAGATTCGTCCAGCCTTCGGTGGCAACATCGTGGCAACCATCGTCAACCCAGAGCATCGTCCACAGATGGCGACCGTACGCTCAGGTGTGATGCAGAAGAGCATCTACGAGGGTGAGTGCAAGAAGGAAGTTGTTTACCCAGAGGTAAGCAAGTATGTACCTGCCGAGGACTTCGTCGTAAAGGTACTCGACCACCATGTAGAGGCTGCCAAGCACAACCTGAAGGGTTCTGCCATCGTTGTAGCCGGCGGTTATGGTGTAGGAAGCAAGGAAGGTTTCGACCAGCTCTTCGAGTTGGCTCATCTCCTCCATGGCGAGGTAGGTGCTTCCCGTGCAGCTGTTGATGCAGGTTGGGTAGACCACGACCGTCAGATTGGTCAGACCGGTGTCACCGTTCATCCTAAGGTTTATATTGCCTGCGGCATCTCCGGTCAGATCCAGCACATCGCCGGTATGCAGGATTCAGGCATCATCATCTCCGTAAACAACGATCCTGATGCCCCCATCAACAAGATTGCCGACTACGTCATCAACGGCAATGTCGAAGACGTCGTCCCCAAGCTCATCAAGTACTACAAGCAGAATTCAAAGTAATCTGCAAGTAGCACCATTTACACATTTATTTAAATAAGAAAAGCAAAATGGCTAATTACTATAGTGATCACCCTGAGATTGAATTTCATCTCAATCACCCCCTCATGAAGCGTGTTGTGGACTTGAAGGAACGCAATTACGTAGAGAAAGACCAGTTCGAAGATGCACCTGTCAACTACGAGGATGCCATCGAGAACTACAAGCGACTGCTGGATATTACCGGCGATGTGGCAGCCAACATCATCGAACCCAACTCTGAGGATGTCGACCTCGAAGGTCCACACCTGGAGAATGGCCGCATGATCTATGCCAGCAAGACATTCGAGAACCTCGATGCCACCCGCAAGGCAGGCCTCTGGGGCTTGTCCATGCCACGTCGTTACGGCGGCTTGAACCTGCCTAACGCCATCTTCTCTATGGCTTCAGAAATCATCGCAGCAGCCGATGCAGGTTTCCAGAACATCTGGTCACTCCAGAGCTGTATCGACACCCTCTATGAGTTCGGTTCTGAGGAACAGCGTCAGAAGTACATCCCTCGCATTTGCGCAGGCGAGACCATGAGTATGGACTTGACCGAGCCAGATGCAGGTTCCGACTTGCAGCGCGTGATGCTGAAGGCCACACAGGATGAGGACGGCACATGGCGTCTGAACGGTGTGAAGCGTTTCATCACCAATGGCGACTCCGACATCCACTTGGTACTGGCTCGTTCAGAGGAAGGCACCAAGGACGGTCGTGGTCTTTCAATGTTCATCTACGACAAGCGTGATGGTGGTGTCACCGTTCGTCACATCGAGCACAAGCTCGGTATCCATGGTTCACCAACCTGCGAGTTGGTTTACAAGAATGCCAAGGCAGAACTTTGCGGCAACACCCGTCTCGGTCTGATCAAGTACGTGATGGCTTTGATGAACGGTGCCCGCTTAGGTATTGCAGCTCAGAGTGTAGGTGTAGAGCAGGAGGCTTACAACGAAGGCTTGGCCTATGCCAAGGAGCGTGCTCAGTTTGGCGAGAAGATCATCAACTTCCCAGCCGTTTATGACATGCTGTCAAGAATGAAGGCCAAGTTGGATGCAGGCCGTTCACTCCTCTACTGCTGCGCCCGCTATGTCGACATCTACAAGGCATTGGAAGACATCGCCCGCGACAGCAAGCTCACTCCAGAGGAGCGTCAGGAGATGAAGAAGTACACCCGTCTTGCCGATGCCTTCACACCATTGGCCAAGGGTATGAACTCAGAGTATGCCAACCAGAACGCCTACGATGCCATCAGCATCCACGGAGGTTCCGGTTTCATCATGGAGTATAAGTGTCAGCGCCTGTTCCGTGATGCCCGTATCTTCTCTATCTACGAGGGTACCACCCAGTTGCAGGTAGTAGCAGCCATCCGTTACATCACCAACGGCACCTACCTCAACATCATCAAGGAGATGTTGGAGAGCGAGGTCAGTGACGATCTGAAGGCATTGAAGGCCCGTGTAGCCAAGTTGGCAGACCTCTACGAGGCAGCCATCAACAAGGTGAAGGAGGCCAACGATCAGGCAGTTCACGACTTCTTGGCCCGCCGTCTTTACAACATGACTGGCGACATCGTGATGTCTCTCCTCATCCTCGACGACGCCACCAAGTCACCCGAGCTGTTTGCTAAGAGTGCCAACGTATATGTCCGCATGGCAGAGGAAGAAGTCCTCGGTCATTCCGCATACATCCAGAACTTCCAAGCCGAAGATTTGGAGAGTTTCAAGGCATAAGTTTCAATAACAATATAATAAGAAAGTCCGTAGAAATTAATTTTTCAACGGACTTTTTTTATATCACTAAAGTTTCGCAAGTATGCCCCTTCAGCCCGTACATAAACCACATGCGAAACTTCAGTATTTACTGTTAAACTTTGATAAAAAGAAGTCATAAGTCATACAACTCACATCAAAACGCCCTATATTTGCAATCAATATTAATTAAAACAGATAACGTTATGGCACAGACATCAATGACAGTCAGAATAGACTCACAACAGAAAGCTATGTTCGACAGCCTCTGTGAGCAGTTTGGCATGAGTGCAAATGCAGCAATCAATGTATTTGTCAAGGCGGTAATCCGCACACGAAGTATACCTTTTGCCATCAAAGCAAAGGAAAGCAAAGAAGACAAGGTTACAGACGAGGCAATAGAAGCTTTTGAAAACATGTGCAAGACGGCAAGAGAAAACAACATAGAAATGTCTCTTGATGAAATCAATGCAGAGATAAAAGAAGTCAGACGATTAAGAAAAGATCACAAATGATGGAGATATTGGACTATGGAGAATAAGATGACAGTATTAGCAAATTACGCAATGCGCCATCCATCTTGTCTGCAGTCCCATCCCACACAACCATTTTTTAGCAAGTTTTCTCCCTGCGGTCCCATCCCGCATAAAAAACTGGCGTAGACCTCTGATGGTCCGCCAACCTTATAGCGTAGCGGTTTGAGCTCCGTTTCTGTCCCCTACAAGGGGAACCGAAGGGGTCGTAAAGACTATTGAAAGGGCGGTTAGTACATCCCCTGTACCCTGAGGGGAAAGGTTGTGCAAACGAGAGCAGAGTCAAGCTCGCTTGAACTATGCCGAGTGCAGCCAACCTTCTCCATGAGAAAAGGGGCTTGGGAAAAGAGGTGGAGCCTTCTTTAATGGTAAAGAAGGACGGGTTGATTTTAGAAAAAACTTAAGGTTAAAGAAGGACAGGCAGCTTTTTCGAAAGAACCCTCATTATAACAAAAAAACTAATATAATATATAATGTAAGCACACATACATACGTGCATACATTATATATTATATTAGCTTCTTCACAATATACATTGTATCAAACCACATTTGACCTATCGTTTCCAACACTCCGAATCTCAGGAGTTTCAGAAATCTCTTGCGACGCAGCACAGCCTTCAAGAGGAATGCCTCCTCATTATCAAAAAGATAATGCCCGAAATTACCACCCTTGAACACTTCACCCAACAACACTTTACCAAGACTCTCGTCAGGAGAACACAGCATCCATTCAGCATCCATGAGGAACACCTCCTTCAGCACCCACATTAGAGCAGCCGCCGTTTTCCTCATCCCCATTTTCCTGATGAGCGCCATAGCCTCTACCCTCTCATCCTTCGAAGAAGACATCAGCACATAGTAAAAGTCGTTCATCTGTCGCAGACCAATACCCCCACTAAAGAAATGACAATGGATATGAGCAAGTTGCATCAGCAAGTTAAACCTCGCCGAAGGAATTCTGAATCCCCTGTCACACATAACCGAGTTTCTCACCTCACTCTGCAAGAACATCTGCAACCGATGACGATGAGTGGGGAAGAAAAGACCCGAAGAAGGCAGGAAATGCACTTCGATATCAATACCACTCGCCCCAGGCAACAGATGCACATGATGATATGTAGCCTTCTCCGCCCTGTCGGCCAGTCCATGTCGGTCAATCCAGTCCACGACAAAGTCCTTCCCCCCATCCACAAAGATGTCGATATCACCAGGAATTCTGCATCCCCTTACAGGATAAAGCAGCTCATTGCCCTGCCCTTTCAATATCACGGTAAAGATACCATTCTCATCAAACAGCTGTGTCAGCCTTTTCGCCTCCACATCAAACTTCACATTCTTTCGCTTGATAACCTGCGAGATACCCATCCATTTCAGCACCAAGGCAGTAGGCGGTTTAGTACCACCGAGGTTCACATTTCTGTTGACACCCTCGAAAACCACTCCCAGCATCGACTGCCTTTCAGCCTCCCTATACAGTCCCTTCCAGGCCTCCATAGGAATCACCACAGCATCAGCCGAAATCCCCAGTCCCAACCTTATCAGTTGAAAGAAAATACTATAGTCCTTTTCCATGCGTTTCTATCTCCAAGTTCTCCAGTTTCTCCAACATTTTACGACAGAATACTTCATATCCTATCTTTGATGTTCGAAACACTTGATCTATCTATATTTCTGCAAAACTAAACAAAAAACATTATATATACAAAGAATTGGAGCACTTTTTCATTTCGCATACATTTTCAAACATATCATCAGCACTATCATACCCAGTCACTCTACCATGACGAATATCATCCATTGCTTCTTCTATCCCTGCCATTTCACTATTATCTTCCATCTGTACCATAACCTTTTGAACTTTAGCAAATTCAATTATTTACTCAACTTTAGCAAATGGGGAATTTAAAGAAGTTAGAGAAGTTAAAGCCATAAGCCCAAACATGATTGTCAAAATGGCGTTGCATGCATATCTCCTTTGCAGCGTTTTATAGCACCATCTAAAGATTTTGAAAGATTCATAAATGCTGCTTTTCTAATATATTTTTCATTTTTGATGACTACATCTATTTTCTCTTTCAACTTTTCCAATGGCTTAATATCATCATTCGTTTCATGTATCCAATTGCCCATATTATAAGATAATTTATATCTATCTCGGATAAAATGAGTAAAAGAATTTAAAGATTCGTTGCTCATTTTCAACAGGTTATCCATTAGTTTATCCATGTCCACATGATTGAAGATAGATACCATATCATATGTATGGCTTTGATCAGGCAACGCCTGGCCATTTAACGTACACAATTCATCTACATTCGAATCAGACAATTCTTCAAGAGTTCGAGTCATGAGATTTTTACTATTCTTTATTCTATTCTCATATTCTACATCGAATTTATCACAAATATCTTTTAACCGTGTCAATTTCTCTGTAGTCACATAAGAATGAACACCTCTACTAAATGCAATGTGAGCATCATAAACAGACTCTTCATCTCGAAAATCATCCCAATATTTAGGCAGAGCCTCACGTATGTTATTGAAGTCCTCTTCATCAAACTCTTTTATCGTACGAGAGTCGAGGTATACCAAATAAGCGATAGCATATCCCAAATTTTTCATGCTCGTCACATGGACACCACAAATATCATCAATCAAGGTACGATAGAATGAAATAAATTTCTCATTGCTCATAGCAGATGCCTCATTGATTCTATCCCATGACCGAACTTCTGCCTCTGATGCGAAATATTCTTTCCCAACATATTTCTTGATAGAGTTGCCCGTATTTAGCTCTAAAAGAACTCTTTCAACAAACTCTATCTTGAACGTCTGATAGTTACTCAAACACTGATAAATATTATTATATCTCTGATGAAGGTATCCTATTTGCGATCTCAAGTTCTCCAATGCATTGTTATCAAACTGTTGACCTTTTATGTTATATCGAATCCAGGCATCAAATAACTGATGATTTTTTCCGCGATACTCACAATAGGATATAATATAAGTCCCCAACACATGAATCATGATGTCCTCATAACGTTTATCTCCCAAGAAATCAGTCATAGATTCCTCGAATCGGCTAAAATCCCATAATGCTTGACGCAGAATGCGAAGATTATTGCATTCTGTCATAGCAAAAAACTTCTCTATCTGCTCTTGATGACCTACAACAAAATCATTCTTGGGTGTCTGATTGACAAAAGTTTCAAGAGCACTATGTATATCCGTCGCTATCTCAAACTCGCGACCTATCGTTTTCTCCTTGAACTCACCAAATATCTTCTTATTCTCGCCTTCGGCAATCTTATCCTCATCACCTATGACTATGAGGTGACAATTACATTGCTCCACAAAGAAGTTCAAATATCCTAACAACTTCTTCATGGGAACATCACAACGCTCCAAATCATCAAAGATGAGCATTTTTTTTAGAATTTACCAAACTGTCATTTGATTTGAACTTTGATAAAGAGTCAATACCTATATTAATAGAAAGGTCTGAAATACCATCATAATTCAAATCAACTTCATGCTTTAAAACCATTGCTGAAGCAATTTTAGCCAAGACTTTTCCTGCTTTTGCTGCTTTCCCATATAAGATAGGGCATATAACTCTATTTAATGCTGTTGTAATTTGTTTTGTATCACTTAGGCCATATAGAGAAACATAGATGGATTCTATCACCTGTTCTGTAGTAGGTTTTGCTTTGTATGCATCTATCCAATGATTGATAAAATGAGTTTTCCCACATCCCCATTTTCCCTTCAGGAAAACAGCATATTGAGGATCAGGATTCATCATGTATCCATTTAAAAAGTTTACTATATTCTCATTCATATAATTCTATCTTTGGTTTTGTATCACAAAAATACACTTTTTCCTTGTAAAGCAAATACAAACCGATAAATAATATAACAAACTTTATATAAAGTGGACTCACTTCAGAACTTGCGAAAGTTGAGAAGAAGACACCTAAAATCGTCTTAAATCATTTTTGTCCTTTGTAACTTATTGGGGGTACTCATCAGTCAATTCTTCATAATCTTCCGGCTTAGTATTTAGCAAATTCACGGTTGTCATGAACTCGCTTACCAAATCTGCAAATTGAGGATTATCCTTACGAATGATTAGTGCAGCATAATTATCATTACCCTCCTCATCAGTAATCGTTTGTGGCAGGAAAACATATTCCTCTCTTTCCCCGTAAATGCCAAACCAGTATCTGAATAAGCGATTACGCATCTTCTGCATACCACCACTTGTATCACAGATATAAAGAAATGCAGCATTATTCTTTGCAAAGAATTCCTCCACTATAGCAAGAATCGTCTCTCGTACCTTAGGATCACGAGGCGACTTTACGCCTTTCGGATTGGAAATACCAAATTGATAAACTAACCCTTTTTGAAGTATGTCGTCTCGTTCAAAAGTTACGAAGATTTCTGCATCATAATCTGTGATGAAACACAAAGTATCATTAGTTTGAGCCACTTTAACCTCATAGGGCGAATTGGCATTAATCGCAACCAGAGACATCATTTCTACTACCATACTTCTACCCCATTCGGTTCTTTACCAGTACGTTCCAGACAACTATTGCGAACCAAATTCTCCAGTTTCTCCACCATTTTACGTTTGGTTTCCTTAGAAGCCTTCCATCGGCGTAAAGCCTCTTCCCTTGTTAACTTTGTTTTATCCATATATTCTTCCTCCCATTTATATTAATCATTGATGCTGCAAAGATACGATAATCTAATGTAAACACCAAAGAATTTAGCATAGATCTTCAAATCATCACTATCATATTCAGTCACTCTACCATGACGAATATCATCCATTGCTTCTTCTATCCCTGCCATATCACCTATAGATTTTCAACCCATTTTCTCCCACTTTTCGTAAAAGCAGACCACAAATAGAGGCAACATGCAATGATACCTACCCCACCTAAAACAATGTACATTCCTTCCATAATCATTTCTTTTTTAATATGTTATCAGCAAACAGCTCTAAGAAAACAGTAGCAAACAATCCCACACCAAGCAAAAATGCATATAGCTTAGCATCATCTACACCAAGTACCAAACCTACCGCAGCCACAACTACCATAGCAGTAAAGCAGGTGTTTGCAAGTTGATATATAAACTTGCCCAGGTTTTCTCTACGAGTCTTTCTTTTTCCTTATCTTCTTTTGCTGTCATAGCTTACGTATTTTTACCCTTGCAAATATACGATAAGAACTAATACAGTCCAACTTATCTCCACATTTTTTAGCAATCTTTATCTTTTCAAGATGTGCGAAATGACAACATATCAAGGATTTTGCAGTTGAGCTTGATTCATTATTGCAATCTGTGCCATAATAATTCACTTTATTAATTTCTGCCATCAAAGTTTGTTATTTTTATCAAAACCAACAAGAAAAAGCAGCAAATAATCTTCAGTTTTTTCTCTATGACAAGTACCTAACTTTAAATAAGCTATCAATACACCAAGTTCGAAACCTAATTCAGAAAAGGCCATACGATATTTTGCAAAATCTACATACAGCATTATAAGTTGAGTAAAAGCCTGTTTAACCTTCAGTTTGTTCTCATGATTTAATTTTTTCAAACATTCTACCTTCCATATTAAATCAAGTATCTAATAGCCTCAATATTTTCTTAAATAATGATATTGCTGATAAATGGATTCTCTTATATGAACTTCTAATACCTTCAAAAGACAGAAACACAACAAAGGCATTCATAATTACTTCATCAAATTCCTTGCTAAACCTCAAATCCGCAACCTATAGGGTTTAGTGGGATTTTGCTTGCAAAGCGACAAAATTCATTTTATTGTACATATTTCTTGCACAACAGAAATGTCGCAGACACAAAATCCCCTTACCCCATAAAGCGACTTGAGGTAATACGCTGGTTTAACCAGAAAAGCATGGTCTTTAACCAAAGTCTGTCTTGAACAGGTTGGCATAAGCATTGTTGTCTGAGTAAATGTTCAATACATGCCTACGTGATGTCTTAATCCATTTCGCAGGAACAGAGATGAACTTGAAAACAAAGGTCTTGATTCTGCTGGTGGCACGCAATCCAAATTCATGGGTTTTCAATCTCTGCATAATAGCTTTGTAGAAGTTTCTGATGAGAGCTGTCATAAGCAGGAATACAGTATTCTGTGCCATGA
>ENA-OQEL01000066-OQEL01000066.1-human-gut-metagenome-genome-assembly--contig:-NODE-66-length-38301-cov-4.962514_pt1 | contig 38301 bp, 37 predicted proteins | sample MGYA00242796_ERZ504637 | MGnify/ENA primary metagenome ERZ504637 (study PRJEB26092, sample SAMD00036306) | human gut metagenome | host: Homo sapiens | study: EMG produced TPA metagenomics assembly of... | reverse complement strand
TCAAACAATGCATCTTCAGACATTCCGATATCTGCGGATAAAACCGGCACAACACTCTTTGTGACACGCATATTGATCAGCATATTACGAAGGCTCAGATCCAGAAGTTTGCGCTCCCACTGCGTCAGTTTTGTGACCTGTGCTTTTTCCGTACAGTCCGAAAAATCAAAGATTTCGATTTTGCTGTCTGATGCACCTGTGACCTCCTTTTCTTTTCGGTCCTCGTGCAGAACTTCAAACCCGTTTGCCGTCTGAACCCGGATTGGAAGTGGACGGATTCCCCTGCTTCTGGCACGCTTCACATCGATTGCAAAACATATATGATACATTGATATTTACCCTGAAATCCGCAATATACTGCTGCATTTCACGGCACATTTTTGCTGCTTCGTTCAATACAAACTCTCCAACCGGAATGATGAGCCTGCTCTTCTCCAGTAAAGGAATAAACTCAACCGGGGAAATCATTTCATCGCCCTCATCCGAATGCATGAAAAACCGTAAAAGTGCCTCTGCACCGATTATTCGATCAGCACTATCTAAGATAGGCTGATAATATACCTCAAAGCCTTCAAAATCATTTACAGTTGCGCTACGAAGCGCACTCAGGATGGTATTTTTGCGCAATGACACTTTATAATCCTCTGCCTCAAAGAAATAAATGCTTCCTCTGCCTCTTTTTTTTGCGCATTTTAAAGAAAAATCCGACTTTTTCCTGCACTCTATTGCTCCCTCTGCCAGTGTTGATATATCTGTCACTCCGGCAGAAATCGAAAAGATTGATTTATAGTTTTCATCAACTATAAACTCATCAATTTTTTCACCTATCCTTTTGAACAACTGCACCACATCATCCTGCGATTTGCTAAGCATATCCACAAGCATATACTTATCTGTAACAAGATGATATATTCTCTGACCGCTTGAGAGACATTCTGCTATGCATTCGGCCACTCTTTTAAGTATGTAGTTGCCATATATCTGACCCTGAACATTATTGATTATCCCAAAATCGTCAATTCCAATCTGTATGAAATAACCTGACAGCTTCTCTTTAGGCTGTGAATAGAGATATGATGCCATCTCCTTTTCACCTAACAGCCCACTGATATTGTCAGCTCGCTGCCTTGTTCCTGTCTCGTTCATGCAGCCTATAATATATCGTGGTTTCCCCGCCTCGTCATTGATGACCTCCCCACGGCAGTTAATCCATACCGGGAGATTTTTGCTGTTCATCAAACGACATAGCACGTTGTACCTTTTTCTTTTCCATCATATATTTTACGCTTGTGATTTTCGAGCAGCTTACGGTCTTTCTCATAAACCAATGTACGAAGATGCTTTGTTGCATCATTCATAAATTTATCAGGAAGCATAAAACGCTCTACCGCTGACTGTGATATCCTCAGTGTATCATTCTTTAAATCTATAATATACAGATAATCATCCATACAAGGTGCAATTAAGTCTATCAGACTTCCTGCCTCCTGCTCGTCAAGTATTTTATATGCATCAAAAGCCCTCATTAAATTTCACCTTCTATTATATTACTCTTCAATGTCTGAGATTTTGAATTTTGCTATCATTTCACTCAGATTTTCTGATTCACTGCTCATCTGCTGGCTCGCAGCCGCACACTCCTGTGATGTTGCTGAATTGGTCTGTACAACATCATTGATCTGCTCAATTCCTTCGTTAATCTGCTTGATCTCACTGGTCTGGGTCTCCAGTGTATCAGCTATATTAGTCACCTCTTTTGTAATCACCTTAGAGTTCTCTGCTACTTCTTCAAGCTGTGAAGCTGTCTGCTCTGCAATATTCATGCCTTTTTCAACAGCCTGCACAGATGTCTCTATAAGCGCAGCTGATTCCTTTGCAGCCTGTGCACTTTGATCGGCAAGCATATTTACCTGATTTGCCACAACCGCAAAGCCTTTTCCTGCCTCCCCTGCTCTTGCTGCCTCAATAGAAGCGTTTAATGCAAGCAGGTTGGTCTGTGATGCAATCTCATTAATGGTTGATATAATCTGATCTATCTGTTTAGAGGCTTCGTTTATTTCATGCATAGATGTAACCATCTCCTGCATCTTTCCATTGCTTTCCCAAATTGCACCTCCAAGCTCATCCACTCTTCCACTGATTTCCTTTGCACTCTTTGAATTCTGCTCCACCTGCTCTGAAACTCCCTCAACCGTCGCTGTCAGTTCCTCTACAACCGCAGCCTGATTGGTTGCACCGTCTGCAAGGTCATTTGAGCTTGCAGCTACCTGCTCTGCCGCACTTGAAACCTCGCTTGATACATTCTGGATTCCCTTTATGGTGACTGCCATACTTTTTCAAATTCCATAAATGAATGTAAAATACCTACAAAATCGCCTCTCCACTCTACTTCCGGCTGTGCATCAAAATGTCCGTCCGCAAAGAGCTTCATCGACCTGTCTATATCATCCACATATGAGCCGAGAATACGGATAGACTTTCTCATGCTGTGTGCCAATCTACCGATTTCATCCTCTGAACGGTAATCAAGTGTGCTGTGAAGATTTCCTTCTGTCAGCTCCTTTGCCACTTCCTCGATTGCATGTAATGGCTCAAGGATTGTATCAAGCACGATCTTTCCTGTTCTCTTTGTCAACTGCCATGCACATATCAGACAGATAATGATGACCATGAGTCCGACTGCAGCACATACATATGTCCTTACAACTGCCTGATGGCTTCTTTCGTCAGTCAGCTTGTTGATTTCCTTTGCAAGCTCAACTGTTTTATTTAACTTTGGTGTACACTCATTGATAATCTGATCAACAGCCTCATCCTTCTGTCCGGCTTTAATCTTATCCATGATTGAGTATCCGATATTCGCCCAGTCAGAAAGAGCCTTTGAATATTCATTATACTGATTCTCAGGAACGATACCTGATTTTTTTATTGTTTTTAACTGCACATCAACATCTTCAAGCTTTTCTTTTGCGCCCTGCTCATAGTCGTCATATGTTGATTTGTCAGGATTAAGTGCCATCTCTCTTACATTTCTAGCCGCTGCATTTACATTTATTCTACATGTCTTAACCGCCTGATCGGCAGCATTTACCTTGTTTACATAGTTTAACATATTGAAAAAACAACACACCAATGACCGCAATCGAAAGCAGTCCCGAAATAAGCATCATGGTAATAACCATTCTATAGCCATAGTTAATCCTTTCACCCAAATGCATGTTTTCCAATTTCTTTTTCATCGCATCTTTTTTTGAAGACATAGTTTGTTATTTCCTCCTATCTTATGATACCTTTTGACCCTTTAATCATATTATTATTTATACTCAAGTCTGAATTCGTCAGATGAATTTAGTATAGTACTATTTTTCTAAGGGCACAATACTGTATTCTCAATAATCTTTATGTGAATCTTTCTATTAAATATGTGGTTTTGCACAAAATGGTATGATTTTTTCGCAATTCCCTCAAAATACGTATGATGATTTTTATCTTGTTTTATGTAATGATGCAAGTCCCGGCTGCCCGACCGGCACACACAGCTTCCCCACGTGCGAATAGCGAAGCTGCTTAGATACTGCAGAAATTATGCCATGAAGCACAGAAACGCTCCTGCACGGACGCAGGGGCGAGGAGAACCGCGCCACGGACGGCGCGTTTCGACGGTTTCGTCAGGCATAGAAACCCTTCAAGCATAATTCCGTACAGTATCTTAGCAGTGCAGCGTAGCACGCGGGGAAGCTGTGTGTGCCGTTCGGGCAGCCGGGGCTTACAGTTATATATTCAAGAAAAATCAGCTCAGAAGTGAAAATGCAAATACCACGATGCCAAGTATTACAAGCACAATACCTGTGGCACGATTTAAGGTTTTTGCGGATGCCTTGTTTGCAAAGACCGCTGCAATTCTCGCCCAAAGGAGTGTAAATGCAATACATAAAAGCAGCACAAACCAGTCCGGTTTTCCACCGATGGCAAAGTGCGAGGCAGCTCCTGTAAAGGCTGTAAATGCCATGATAAATACGCTCGTTCCGACTGCAGTCTTAAGCTCATAGCCAAGCACTGATGTGAGGATGAGGAGCATCATCATACCGCCTCCCGCACCTATGAAGCCACAGATAAATCCGATAAGCACGCCGCAGATGATTGACTGGACAGCTCTCTTTTTAGCTGAAACTCCCTGCATGGCCTCCTTTGTTGTCATGACAGGACGGACTATAAACTTGATTCCGAGTAAAAATGTCATAAATACCGAAAAGTTGCCCATTGTTGCTGACGGCACGAGGCTTGATACATAGCTTCCGACAACCGTGAAGCATAAAACCGTGACCATCATTATGAGCCCGTTTTTTACATCAAGGTTCTTGTTCTTTCCATATGTATAGGCTGACACTGCGCTGGCAAGTACATCAGACGACAGGGCTATTCCCACTGCCATATAAGGATCCATTCCCAAAAATGTAATGAGCATAGGGCTTATTACTGCTGCTGCGCTTAGTCCCGCAAAGCCAGTTCCAAGGCCTGCGCCCATACCGGCAAAAAATGTTACTATTATAGTTATTAATGTGCTCATTTGTGTGATTTCCTCCTGATTATTTCATCCATATTATTCTCAAGCTGTTCCATAACAATCGTCAGCTGCTTTTTCTGCTCCTCATCTATCCCTGCAAACAGATTTGCTGTAAACTGCTGCTGTATACGCCTTCCTCTTTCAATGACAGTCCCGGCCTTTTTTGTACAGACAAGCTCCGTCTTCCTCCTATCATTTTCCACAGGTTTTCTCTCCAGATAGCCTTCATTCACAAGCTTATCAACATTTACAGACACAAGATTTGCCTTGATTTTTCTTATTTCAACTATATCCCTTGCCGTCTTATATTCCGGATTGTTCGCCAGAAACATGAGTATATCAAAGGCTGTCTGCGGAAGCTTTAGCTCATGGCACAGTGGTCTGCACTCATCGCTGTAGGTTCGCGAAATCTTCTCTGCAAACTCAAAGTTAAATTTCATATGTGATATTCCTTCTTTTCTTTTCCTATTTTGCTACTTCGTTATACATTTTTGAATTATTCATTTTTGAACTAATTATATATCTCTCTGTCATTTTGTCAAGCGGTTATCGTAATTTATACCCTGCAATGCTATACTTTTTGAGGCATTTTTTCATTAACTATTATGATATGATTTAACAGTTATATAATACCTTGAAAGTATCCTGCAGTCATGGTATTATATGTAATTGGCGCTTTGTTGCACATTTTAAACACCGGCTAATCTACCGGTGATTTTAATTTTAATAACTAAAGCTTCGTACACATATAATGTAGGATTTTTAAATTAACAATCATTTACAATAGGAGGAATTATGAGTCAGGAAACAAATTCAGCCCCTGTAACAGAGAACAAGATGGGAACCATGCCTATCGGCAGACTTGTATTTAACATGTCTTTGCCTATGATGATTTCCATGCTCGTACAGGCTCTATACAACATCGTGGACAGTATTTTCGTTGCAAAGCTGTCCGAAAACGCACTCACAGCAGTTTCACTTGCCTTCCCTTTGCAGACACTCATCATCGCTGTCGCAACCGGTACAGGTGTAGGTGTAAACGCGCTGCTGTCAAAGTCCCTCGGCGCCCATAAATACGACGAGGTCAACAAAATCGGCATCAACGGTGCCGTGCTATATGCATTCAGCTACGTAATATTTCTGATTCTCGGACTTACAATCGTAAAGCCTTTTTACATGAGTCAGATTGGAAATGCTGATATCGAAATCATGGATATGGGTGTGAGCTACCTGAGTACTGTTATGATTTTTTCATTTGGTATTTTTGCGGAAATCTTTTTGAGAGGGTGCTTACATCGACAGGAAGAACTATTTTCAGCATGACCTCACAGCTTTGCGGTGCCATCACAAATATCATTCTGGATCCTATCATGATCTTTGGACTGCTTGGCTTCCCTAAGCTCGGTGCTACCGGTGCAGCCGTGGCAACCGTTGTGGGACAGTGCGTAGCCGCCGTTGTTGCCTTTGCCTGCAACCACAAATTCAATCATGAAATCAGCCTGAGCTTCAAGGGCTACAGCCCGGATTTCAAAATCATGGGAACCATTTATGCTATCGGTATTCCGTCAATCATCATGCAGTCTATAGGCTCTATAATGACATATGCCATGAACAGAATACTTATCGGCTTTTCATCGACTGCCGCTGCTGTTTTCGGTGTTTATTTCAAGCTGCAGAGCTTCTTCTTTATGCCTGTATTCGGACTGAACAACGGAATCACACCTATCATCGCATTCAACTACGGTGCTCAGAACAGAAAGCGTATGGTTAAGACAATAAAGGTCAGCCTGATAACCGCATTCTGTCTGCTCTTCGTTGGCTTTGCCTGCTTTGAGTTCATACCAAAGGTGCTTCTTGGAATGTTCAGCGCCTCTGACGATATGCTCAAAATCGGTGTTCCGGCGCTCAGAATAATCGGAGTGCATTTCCTCATCGCATGGTTTTGTATTATCGTCGGCACAGTATTCCAGGCTTTGGGAAAAGCTGTCTTTTCCATGATCGTATCAATCATGCGTCAGCTTGTGGTTTTAATTCCGGCAGCATACATCCTTTCAAAGCTTGGTGGACTTCACGCTGTATGGTGGGCTTTCCCTATAGCAGAGGTGATATCCTTTACTGTTTCGACATTATTCTTAATCAGGATCAACAGAACTATCATCTCAAAGATTCCTGATGGAAGCGATGTGCTGTAAAAAATTTTACTTGAGCTTTAAAATAATCAACAATAAAATCCGCTGCATTATATCATGTGCGTAATCATATGATATAGTGTAGCGGATTTATTATATTTATGTCATATTTTCACATATTTCTGATTTCTGCACCAGCTTGGTGCAGCTTATGAACCGACTTTATCTTACGTATTTTCTTCCTCTATTATACGTATTTTATGTTGCTGGTTACACTGTTCGGTGTGAACAGTAACGATTTTATATAAAAAGTGTAATCTGCAGATTCAAACCTCTTTTAAAAAATGCGATTTTGTGGTAAAATAGCAAAAAGAAAATGCGATTTTGTGGTAAATCGTTGAAATAAAAAATGCGATTTTGTGGTAAATCGTTGAAATTAAAAAATGCGATTTTGTAGTAAAACATCAAAATAAAAAATGCGATTTTGTAATTTTATTAGGAGAATGTCATGTTTAAGCGAAAAATATATGATAAATTATTGCAATGGAAAAAGGATTCCGATGGTAAAACAGCACTCTTAATCGAAGGAGCCCGTCGTATAGGCAAGTCAACCATCGTAGAGTCATTTGGACGAAATGAATACAAAAGTTATATAATCATTGATTTCTCAATCGTCTCAAAAAATATACGTGAACTGTTTGAGGATATTTCAGATCTGAATTATCTGTTTTTGCAGTTGCAGCTCCAATACAAAGTCGATCTCTATGAGAGAGAGTCTTTGATTATTTTCGACGAAGTACAATTATGCCCCCGCGCAAGACAGGCTATCAAATCACTTGTAAAAGATCACCGATATGATTATATAGAAACCGGTTCTCTGATTTCTATCAAAAAAAATCGTACAGGATATACTTATTCCAAGCGAAGAAAGAAAGCTAAACATGTATCCTATGGATTATGAAGAATTTTTATGGGCTTTGAATGATGAAACAACTATCCCCCTAATCCATAAGCTATTCGATTCTCAAAAACCCTTCGGAGAAGAGATTAATCGTAAATTGATGCGTGATTTCCGTCTTTATATGCTTGTCGGGGGAATGCCGCAGGCAGTTGATGAATATATCAAAACCAATAACTTCCGTAAGGTTGATGACGTAAAGCGTGATATTCTGAATCTTTATGAAGATGATTTCAAAAAAATAGATGCCACTGGAAAAATATCTATGCTTTTTGATGCAATTCCTGCGCAGCTAAACAAAAATGCTTCGCGATATCAGGTATCAAGCGTACTGACAAACAATCGCGCCGATAATACACTGGAACTGATTGCAGAGTTAAAAGACTCAAAAACTGTTTTGGTATCATACCATGCAAATGACCCAAGTGCCGGTATGTCAACCAACAAAGACTTAACCCGGTTTAAACTATTTTTATGCGATACCGGGCTGTTTACTACATTGATGTTTAAAGACAAAGATTTCACAGAAAACATAATTTATGAAAAATTGTTAAATGACAAGCTAGGAACTAATCTAGGCTATCTTTACGAAAATGTAGTTGCACAGCTTTTAACGTGTAATGGCAACGAATTATTTTACTATACTTTTTTTAATGAAAGTTCGCGCCATAATTACGAAATAGATTTTCTTATTGCCAAAAAAAATTAAGGTTTGCCCTATTGAAGTAAAATCCAGTGGCTATAAAACCCATAAGTCCCTGGATGAATTTTCAATAAAATTTTCAAACCGTATTCTTCAAAAATATCTCGTATATACAAAGGATTTCTCAAAAGACAAAGACATACTCTGTCTGCCTGCTTATATGATTTCGTTTTTGTAAGAAGAATAACTTTTTAAATATGATTTTAATACACACACTTATATGGAGGATTAAGACATGAAATTTATATCGTGGAATGTAAATGGACTGCGCGCATGCGTCCAGAAAGGTTTCCTTGATTTTTTTAACAGTATAGACGCTGATTTCTTTTGTATACAGGAGTCCAAGCTGCAGGCGGGACAGATTGACCTTGACCTGCCGGGCTATCACCAGTACTGGAATTACGCCGAGAAAAAAGGCTATTCCGGCACAGCCATTTTCGCAAAAAATGAGCCATTATCAGTGTCTTACGGCATAGGCATTGAGGAGCATGATAGGGAAGGACGTGTCATCACACTCGAATATGACAATTTCTATCTCGTAACCTGCTATACTCCAAACTCACAGAATGAACTGAAAAGGCTGCCGTACCGTATGCAGTGGGAGGATGATTTCCGTGAATACCTTAAGACTCTCGATGCCAAAAAGCCTGTCGTACTGTGCGGTGATCTGAATGTCGCACACAATGAAATCGACCTGAAAAATCCAAAAACAAACCGCAAGAATGCAGGTTTTTCAGATGAGGAACGTGCTAAAATGACGGAACTTTTATGTTCCGGCTTTACCGATACCTTCAGATATTTTTATCCGGATGCCGAGGGTATATATTCCTGGTGGTCATACCGTTTTAAGGCTCGCGAGAAGAACGCAGGCTGGCGTATAGATTACTTTATCACATCAAAGCGCATCAATGATAAGCTGCAAAAGGCAGCAATCCATACCGATGTGCTCGGTTCAGACCACTGCCCTGTTGAGGTTGATATTGAATTTTAAATTTAAGGTTATGTATTTTTACAATCCCTTATGCAACACTTTCTTCTCGAGCTTATCCCCATCCAAGGTATACTCAACAGCATTATACTCACCGTTTCTGTATGCGAACGTCTCATTGTCATCCTGATAATGCACGAAACTGCCCTTGCCCGGATATGTCAGTATGCTGATCTTATCCTCTGTAATGTCCTCTGTAGAGCGGATTTCTCCGTCTGCAACAGGGATAATGGCTCCTGCTTTTATGAAGACAGGTACTTTATCAAGTGGTGCATCTGCTAAAATATATCTGCCGCCACTGTATTTTTCGCCTGTGTAGTAATCATACCAGTCGCCGTCAGGCAGATAAACCTCTCTTGCCTCCTTGCCCGGTGCGATCACAGGTGCAACCAATACAAAGCTTCCGAGCATATATTCATCGGAAATATTTCTCACATGCTTATCTGCAGGATACTCGTATACGAGTGGACGCACGATAGGTGCTCCTGTCTTTTCACACTCATGTGCCAGATCATAAATATATGGGATAAATCTGTATCTGAGCTTTACTGTCTTTCTGACTGCATCTATCGTAGTCTCGTCAAACTGCCAAGGCTCCTGTCTGCGTGTTCCCATCGCTGAATGATTTCTGAAAAACGGCACAAATACTGCTGCCTCATAAAATCTGACAAGAAGCTCCGGTGTAGTATCACTTCCGAAACCGCCTATATCGCTGCCACACATGGCAAGTCCGCTGACTGACAGATTGCACACCTGCTCGAGTGAAAGTGCTATATGTGCCCAGATGCTGTGATTATCTCCGGTCCAGCCACCGCAGTATTTTTGGCTTCCGGCATATGCAGCCCTGGTAAGTACAAACGGACGTTTTCCACCATCATTTTTCGCAAGTCCCTCATATGTGGCTTTTGCCATAAAATGTCCGTAAATATTGTGAACCTTTTCATGTGCTCCATACTCAAACTGCACATCATCCGGCAGTGGTCCGTTGAAGCTTGCAGGCTCATTCATATCATTCCATATGCCACTGATACCGTGCTCGAGAAGTATCTTGGTCTTGTCTCCCCACCAGCTTCTGACGCTTTGCTTTGTGAAGTCCGGAAATACCGATGTTCCCGGCCAGACAGCATTTTCATATACACTGCCATCTGTATCATGTGCAAATGCATCCATCTCCATGCCCTCTTTGTACATGAAGTAGTCCTCATCCTTCTTCACACCCGGGTCAATGATGGATATGAGCTTTACACCCCTGTCAGCAAGCTTTTCTGAAAGGCCCTTTACATCCGGGAATTTCTTGTCATCAAAGGTGAATACCCTGTAGCCGTTCATGTAATCGATATCCATATGTATCACATCGCATGGGATATCAAGCTCGCGGAATTTGTCAGCTATATCAAGCACCTCATCCTGTGTGTAATAGCCCCAGCGGCTCTGATGGCTGCCGTATATCCATCTCTGATAAAGCGGTGTGGTGCCTGTCAGTGATGTATAAAGTCCTACCACCTCTGCCATATCATTTCCCGGCATAAAATAGTAGTCCAGCTCACCCTTCTCATGCTCGACGAAATAGTAATCTGTGTTTTCATAACCGAAATCAAAGGTTGTCTTGTAGGTATTATCCGCAAAAATTCCATAGCAATATTCATCGCCCAACACGATAAAAAATGGTATGGATTTGTACAGCGATTTGAAGCTGTCCACATGTGGCGCAGGATCATCCGTGTTCCAGTTTACATATGAATATCCACGCTTGTTGAGGCATCCCGGCTTATCTCCCAGACCGTAAATAGCATCATCCTTTCCAAGCTTTTTGATGATGGTAACAGCGTCAGTTTTTTCTTCATCTTTTCCGACAGTATGTCCCTCAAGCTCTGCGATGGCAAGATCCTCGTACGGATTCTTCTCACTCTTTTTGCGTGCTTTTTCATAATCTGAAAGCACAAGCTTCCCTTTGTAATAAATATCAAGCTTCTCGTTATCCTTCACATATACAGTAATATCCCTTGCGCTGATGACTGCTTTAACTGCTGCATCGCTTACACCGGCTTCTGCTGCGGTCCCCTTGACATCAGACGTATCCTTGCAGGTCACGTCTGATGTGGCAGCCTTCGGAATAAAGCCCTCCTCGATTGCAACACTTTCGATGCCGGGTTTTTGTGCAACATGCACTATGTTGTTTTCAAATATGGTAACAAACAGACTGCCGTTCTCGTAGATCAGCTCTGCTGTGTTGTCCTGTATTTTACAGTTCTTATATGAATTTCCCATTGCATAATCCTCCCTTGAATTATATAGTTTCTCCTGATGTTTCTTATAAAAATACTTCCGTTTACTATAATAGTATCATCCATTTTTAATTTTTACAACAAAGAAAGTCACCGGTCACACCTAGTATGACCGGTGACTGCCTCAGGCTGTAAGTATCTCTGTCAATACACCATACAGCTCTGTATCAAGCTCCTTTGCCTTGAGCTCTGATAAAATCACTGTTGTTTTCTTTCCCGATGTAATAAGACCGTAGATTTCATCCTTTAGCACAAAGCCTATCTCTGCCTGATTCAGGAAATCAAAGCATCTTTTTTCGATTTGATTATCAAGCGCCACTGTGTCTTTCGATATTGCAACGCTTATTTTGCTCGCTGTCGATGCATTTACAGTAACGATGAGCTTTCTGTTTTCTTTATCATATTTATTCTTTGCCAATACCTCTTTACCATCCACAGATACCTTTACCTTATCGGCTGCTGTCTCGGTTCTTCTTTCAAAGACAAGCTTATAGGTTCTGTTGTCAGGTATTAATGATGTATCTCCATCTGCCGGAGAAATGACAAACATATCTTTATCCGCAGAATATTTCATAGCTGTGGTCACACATCTGCCATCCACATATCCGCAGGATTCATTGTCATCCTCGTATAGCTCAAACTCACCATCAGCCTCCGGGAATACCCTGACACATAATACATCAGGATTTTTGATAACAGATCTTGCATCAAGCTCATCAGCATCTGCACACGCAAGTATGCCTCCAGCCTTCGCAAACACAGGTATGCTGCTCAAATCCCTGTAAACCTCCAGCATTCTTCCACCATCATAGCGCATGCCTGTATAGATATCATACCAGATGCCCTCCGGGAACCATACTTTGGTTTTTGCCACATTAAGTCCCTTAATACGTGGAGTTGTAACAGGTGCTACCATAAGCTGGCTGCCAAAGAAATACTGATTCTTTACCTCATAAGCCTCTGCATTTTCAGGATACTCATAATACATAGGCTCAATCAGCGGCATATTCTCGGCATAGCTGCGATAGTTCATGGTATACAGATACGGAATCATACAATGCCTCTGTCTGAGCGCCGCCTCCATCGCTTCCTCAGTCTCTTTTTTAAATCGCCACGGCTCCTTGCCGTTAAATTCGCTGCATGAGCTGTGCAGACGCATTATCGGAGAGAATATACCATATTGTGTCCATCTGGCTGTCAGCTCATCATCCTTGTAGCCAAGCATATGTCCGCCAATATCATGGCTCCACCATCCATATCCGATGTTTGTCGCTGTCGTTGTAAAAATACGGTTGAAAATCAAGCGACTCCCATGTAATATGTGTATCTCCCGAAAATCCAATCGGATATCTATGGCTTCCCGGACCTGCATAGCGCGAAAATGTCATTGGACGCTTGCCGTCTCTTTTATTATCGAGATAATGAAAATGATTAAAAATCCATAGCGGATCCAATCCTTCAACCTTGCAGTTGCTGCCCTGCTGCCAGTCAATCCACCAGAAATCCACACCTTCAGCCTCTCTCGGATGGTGAAGATACTTAAAATATGCATCCATAAACTTTGGGCTTGCCGGATCACATACAACCGGGTCCTCATTTTCATAGTCCACGCCCATTTCCTTTGCCATATCAACATACATTTCTTCACAGCCCTGCACACCATCCGCAGGATGTACGTTTAAGGTAGTATGCATTCCTCTGTCATGGAGCTTTCCAAGAAAGCGCTTCGGATCCGGGAAAAGATTTTTGTTCCAAGTATATCCTGTCCATCCGCTTCCGTATTTAGGGTCCACATCAACCTGATGCCAGTCCATATCTATTACAGCTACTGTGAATGGGATATTCTTTTCATCGAATTTGTCCATCAGCTCCATATAGCTTTCTTCTGAGTATTTATAATATCTGCTCCACCAGTTTCCCAGTGCATATCGCGGAAGCATCGGAGTCTTGCCGCAAAGCCTGTGAAAAATCATTGAGCGCCTGTTTATAATCATGTCCATATCCAAAGAAATACAAATCAGACACACCGTTTTTTCTTGGCTCAATCCATCCATCGTCAAGTAAAATCTGTGATTTACTGTCATCAAGAATTGAATATCCAAAGCGTGAAACGACACCGTGTCCAAGCTCAACCTCTCCGTTTACGTCATCAAGTGTACGCGCTGTACCCTGCAAATCATGCACCTTCTCGCCATAATGCCAGATGCTGTGATATGCGCTCAGGTTTCCCTTAATCTGTATACTCAGTCCGTGTGATGAGAACTCCTTCTCATTATATATCAGGTGCAGCATTGATGTATGAACCTCAATTCCATCAGCGTTACGCACCACATGATAGCCGGTCTTTGGAAAATCCCTGAACAATACTGTCTGTGTTGCCCTATCCTCGAATACGCCATCTTCACTGTATTCCAGACGGACAAGCGCCTCTGTCAGGAATGTAATCCTGTATTTTTCACCTATTATCATATTGTCCGATAATGCCACCGGACTTGTCTTTACTCTGTATATTTCCTGCATGAAATACCCCCTCTCATATAAATTACGTTATCCCTTGACAGCCGATGCCGCAATTCAATATCCTCTTTTTGTTCAAATCAGTTTAGCGCTAAATCCGATCTACTCCCTGTGTGCACGCTTGTTTTCATACATTTTCCATTATCTTGTCAAATCTTTTACCCACTTGTATTTTTTTAAAATGTATGAGTGTCCACGGTATCTTTCCAACCTCATCCACGCAGGTACACGCATATACCACAACCACCGGCCAGTTCAAAAAATATGTGCCTGCAACTGCAAGCGGTATTGCTATGCCCCACATCGTAACAGCAAGAGAGTACATATCAAACATCGTATCTCCTCCCGAACCAAAGACACCGTTTATGATGATTTCATTTACCGATCGTCCAATCATGTAGAAGGCAAGTACACCGAATAACTGCTTCAGATACTCTGCAGCCTGCGGTGTGAGCTTTACAAAATGTAAAATCACCGGTGCTGAAACCGCCATAAGCACTGTCATAACAGCTCCACACAAAAATGACAGCTTTGCCATTCTGATGCCATATGCTTTTCCACGCTTTAAATTTCCTGCGCCAAGCTCATTTCCTATCATAATGCCTGCTGCACTTGATATACCTGCACTGAGACAGCAAATGATATCACGCACAACCGCTGCGACGGAGTTGGCCGCTGCTGCGTCTGTTCCCATGTGTCCCATAAATGTAGAGTACGATGTAAAGCCTATTCCCCATACAAGGCTTGCTCCGAGAATCGGTCCGGAGCACCTCATAAAATCTGCTGACAGCTCCTTGTTCCTTGCAAAAAGCTCCCGGATTTTAAGCCTGATATATCCCGGTCTGTACGAAAATGTGATTGAAAGCATAAGCTCCACTACTCTTGATATAAGTGTGGCAAGTGCCGCTCCCCTCACATTCATGCTCTCGATGCCAAATGCACCATAGATAAATATGGCATTGAGCATTATGTTTATAAGCACTGTAATTGAGCTGACTGCCGCCGCAGTACCCGCGTGCTCTGATATCTTCATCATGACTATATAACACTGCGAAAAACCAGTCAATAAATATGAAAAAGAAGCTATTTTCAGATAGCTTACACCATAATCTATAAGCACCGGCTCGTTTGTGAAAATAAGCATCAGATATCGTGGAAAAAATGCACATTCCACGAAAAACAACACCGATACTATGCCACATATCCTGATTGCAAGAGCGAATATGTCATCGAGCGCCTTTATGTCCTGCTTGCCCCAATACTGTGCTCCGAGTATTGCAAGCCCTGCTGTAGCTGCTGATAGAAACATGTTCTGGATGAACTGTATCTGTGTGGCAAGTGAAACTGCTGACATATAGTTCTGATCCAGTCCTCCGAGCATGAAAGCATCAGCCACCGCCACCAACGCCAGCATCAGATTCTGCACCATTATAGGAACCATGAGTGTCCACAGCTTTTTTGTAAAAATGTGTATCAAATTCTATTGTTTTCATAAGTAAATTTTACCTCTATATATAAATCTCTAAAGGTTTGCAAGTATCCGTGTCCATGCTTCGCATAACCTTTCAAATGACCATGCCGCATTTGCAGGGCTTGTGGACGGCAATGTAACTGCCTCCATTCCTGTCAGCGGAAGCTGATATTTCTTATAAAGCGCCCCTGCTTTATTTCCGTTTGCATATATCTGTTTTATATCGGATGTTTCAAGGATTTTCCTTATATCTGTCGGTTTGACGTTCCTGATGCTGCTGTCGCTCGAACCCCTGATGTCACAGCTTTGTATCACATCCCATATAGCTATGTGGTTTTTAAACAGCATATATTTCTTCTCATCTATCGTCTCCGGCACCGGTTCATCCAACAGATACGCAAGCAGCTTCCAGAAACGGTTCTGCTTGTGTCCGTAATAGAAATTGTTTTCCCTGGATTTTACGGATGGAAGCGTTCCGAGGATGAGGATTCGGCTGTTTTCGTCATAGACAGGCTTAAAGGAGTGGGTTATGTGCTCGTATTCCATTAGCCTTTATCACCTCTTATCATCTTTAAACGTTCTCCTTTGTTATTTCAATATTTCTTCCACTTTACAGCTATGTTTTTTACTTTCCTTCCAATAACCAATTCCAACCGCAAGTATCCTTCCTGTGTATATCTTTTGCCCTGCAAGTTTAGGCATAAATTTAAGTGCATACTTTTTATCTATGATTTGTGCAATTGCTTCATCCGGAGTATGATCTACTTTTAATTCAAGGATTATACAATCTGCAGTTGTATCATATGGATAAAAAATAAAATCTACATATCCTGTTCCGGCCTTATCCTCACGCTCCACACGATAACTGTCCCTTGCTGCAAGATATACCAGATTAACTATTGCAGATAACTCTGTCTCATGATTATACGATAGCAGAGGCACCTCCGTGTTATGCGCAAATTCCAGTATTCTCTCCATGGTCAGCGTGTCCCCTGCCAAGGTTGCTTTAAGCATTTTCTCGGACTCTTTTGCTAAACGGTATACATATCCCAATGACTCATTTTTCACAAGAAGCTCATCAAATTTCTCCATCAGCTCTCTGTTTGGAATGCACACTTTTCCATTAAGATAGCTTAAAAATCCATACACTACCATTGCAGAATATATCTCGTCTCTTGTTGAAAGATTCATTGATGTTGCCGCATACTCCTGTATTTTTGCAGTCACGGACTCGCCGGATATCATAAGTGCCAGATCATCCCTGACATCAGAAATATTATTTCTGATATAATAATATATCTCATCATATGGTCCCGAACTTGTCCAGTAATTTGCCAGATTATTAAACTGCAATGCAAATACTACTGAACGTGGATTGTAAACACGTTCCCCCGACTTTGTATAGTAACCATTATACCAGTCACGGAGTCCTTTCCTCGTCACGCTCTTTTCCTTATGCTGCCTGTCACACTCTACAATATATCGTCTGTACAGATCATCCACTTCATCATCGGTAAATCCAAAATACTCTCCAAACATTGGTGAATTTACCATTGTAAACTCTGCAAACATATTAAGCTCAGAGCCACTGGAATATTTTGCGATAGGTAAAATGCCTGTCATATATGAAAGAACCACATATGGGCGATCCTTCAAAAGATTACTTAAAAATGCCACATATTTTTCTTTATCAATCTCATTTATAAAATCTCTGTGGAATATAAAATCCCATTCATCCAATACAAATATAAATTTCTCACCACACTGCACAAATACACTCTCAAGAATGTCTCCGATTGCATCTGCCTCATTTATTTTAACCTGTGGATATGCTTCCTTTACATCTTCAATCAAAAGTGCTTCTATGCGCTCGATATATTGTGTATATGAATCACAGTTTCTTGGCAATTTACTGAAATCTATGCGAATGACATTATATTGATTTTTATATCTTCTATAGTCATCCACCTGTGATATTGTAAGACTATCAAAAACATCACTCGAATCCGATGCTTTCTGAAAAAAGGAGCTAATCATATTTGCCATAATTGTTTTTCCAAATCTACGCGGTCTGGTAATACAAATATGACGATTTCCTGCACTTACATACGGAAACAATTCCCTAAGCATAAGTGTTTTATCCACAAAATACGGGCTTAAGCTCTCGCTTTTATACAATGTATATGGTGTTATGCTGTTCAGATATGTTCCCATAGTGTCTGCTCCTTTTCTATACCTGTCTTTTCTATAGCTTTATTATACCTTATAGCCGATACTTTTACGAGTCAATTAAATGATTTTTCTCATCAAAAAAACTCACAATCGTTTTTTCGATTGTGAGTTTGCACATCTGCTAAACACATTATGTATGAGTAATCTGATTTCATCAACTCAGCTCTATCTCATACGCTCCGGCTTCAAAATCCACCGTTAGAAGCGCATATGCTTCACCGTTATCATAGCGGATTGAAAGCTTTGGCCCTTCTCCTGCTACTGTGATGACAGCCCCCTTCTCAAATGCCTTATGGGTATTTCTCATGCGAAGCAGCTCAAGCTGCTTTGCAACAACATCCGTTTTTTAGTGCCTCCCCAATATCGGAAACACTGAGGTTTGTCCTGTTGATTTCCTTGTGTCCTGATTCTCCTGCGCGTCTTACTGCCTCATGGTCAATTTTTGCCTGCAAAGAGATCCAGATACCATACCTGCGGCTTCCCCGGCATGAACATCTGAATAGCACGGGCCAGAAGCATTTTGCTGTCAGACTCACCAAGCGCACTGTAATATGTGGCATTGACCTGATAATATATATTCTTCTGTCCGTGAAGATTTTTGACCATGCCGCCACGAGATACAATCAAATCTATAAGCGAGCGTATATCGTCCTCCGGAAGCAGACCCTTTAAATCCAGAAGAGGTATGCCGTCATGGCAGCCAAGCATATTGACAGTGGAGATTTTATCATCCACAACCTCACGCGCCCATTTTGCAAGGTAATCTGCTCTCCTGTTCTCAATCGCATCAATTACCAGTCCCGGTAAAAAGAAATCATATGTGGCATAGCCCTTATCTGCAAGGGTTTTGTATATTTTCTCCTCATATGCCGCGTGTATTTCAGGCAGCAGAGTCAGCCCGAGCGGAGCTGCAAGCTCATGGATCTGCTGTAGAAATTCCCAGGTCTCAGGGTCATTCAGGAAATTCTTTTTCCCCGGTGCCTTAGGCGCATAGGCAAATGCATCGAGCCGCACAATAGCCGCACCGTAGGATGCTATTTTTTCAAGTGTTTCACGATAAAAATCCCATACCTTTTCGGACTTTATATTTAAATCCATCTGCCCCAGATATTCTCTGCCATGCACCTCCTGGTAAAATGTGTTCCAGTATGGCACCCTTCGTCCATCCGGAAACTCAACCATGAGAATCGGAAGCCCCGGCTTTCTGAAAAACATCTGCTTTAAGCATGACTCATCAGGCTGTATGTAGCCCTCGTCCGTCATGACTCCATGACCTTCCCAGAATTTGTTCCAGTCTATGAAAAAATCCCGGTACTCCGACTCATCGCCCTTTTCCACAAGATCCTTGAACTGTGGTGACTGTGCTGAAGCATGATTTAAAATAAAGTCAAGCTTTAAGTCAATCCCCAGCTCCTTCAATTGCGATAAATCCTCTATTGTCGCAAGCTCCTCATTCAGATTGTAGTCCACGACCGAAAATCCGCGATCCAAATCCGAATGATACAGGCTTGGCAGAATATAAAATGATGAAAATGTGTCCTGCATTTCCTTCTTTTTGAGCAGCGCTGCGATATCGGAAAGCTTACCGCCCAGACTGTCAGGATATGCGTTAAGCATAGGTTTATTGTTCATAGACTTTGCCATCCTTTCCAACTACTATACGCGCATTTTTACTCTGTAAATCAAGCTTTTCCTGCTCCAACTCTACCACGCGGCATATGAAAGGGCTTGCGGCGTTTTCGTCACGTCCTCTCTTAATGCGGCGCGCCTTAGTCTCCTCAGGCGAACTCTCCAAAAATACAGGTATATCAACACCCTTAAGGTATTCGCTTCCTCCGTGGGTCCACTCCAGGATGAGCACCTTAATTCCTGTAAAATCAGTTTCATCATATGAGATATCACCGTCCTGGCGGCCCATATGCTTTATCTCAATTATATTTTTTCCTTTCTTAAACTCTGAAAGCTCCTTGTTAATCCTGTCAAAGTCAATCTCCTTAGGTGTTCCAAGATATCCACGTAAGCCATCCTCACCGGACTCGTTATACACATTAAGGCGTTCTTCGTCGTTTCTCATCGGGATACGGTGTGGATAATTGTCCCCAGTCAGCACATAGCAGGCTGTATTATCCTTCAAAAAATACTGCTGCAGGGCTGCTGCAATCGTTGTCTTTCCTGAGCCTGAGCCGCCGTAGATGCTTATTACAATACGTTTATCAGAAGAACTATCTGCAGTGTCAGCCTCACTTAATTTTAGATTGCCGCACACCTTCTTTATCTCATCATACAGCTTCTTTGCCTCATCAAGCCTGATAAATGAAAACTGATATGCCTCATACTCCTTTGTTGCAAACGGAAGCGGTATTCCGGCATTCATCAGTGCTGCACCTGTGTACTGCCTGCCGGTATTTTCCTCAATATATACTGCATCCGACTCCAAGCCCTTAAGCTTCACATAGCAAGCAGCCGCGTTTGCCTCCGCATACAGACGAACCACGCTCACAAGCGCCCTGTCCTTTGCCCTTGAGACAGACATCCACGCAGCCACCTCATCCTCAAATGGGCTTGTAAGGCGCCAGTAGGTGCCCTCATTTATAAGCATCTCATACTTCTTAAAGGTCTTGATCTGCTCTCTGATTTCTTCCTTTTCCTCATCCGACAGAAGGGCCGGATTCAGCTCATAGCCAAAGGTTCCTGCCATGGCTGTGATGCCTCTTGTTTTAAGGCTTGTCACTCTGCCGGTCTGATGATTTGGCACTGCCGATACATGCGCTCCCATGGACGATACCGGATAGAAGAATGATGTGCCATACTGTATTCTTGTACGGTTTATGGCATCTGTATTGTCACTGCACCATATCTGTGGACTGTAGTAGAGCATGCCTGCATCAAATCGTCCACCGCCACCGCTGCAGCCCTCAAGAAGTATATCCGGATATCTTGTCACCAGACGCTCCATAAAATCATACACTCCAAGCACGTAGTCGTATGCAAGATTTCCTGCATATACGTCAGCCATGCTTCTGTTCATATCCCACTTCACGTAGTCGATTTTTCCCTGGTCAAACACTGCGCAGATCTGATTGAAAATATTGTCCCTGACTTCTTTTCTCGAAAAGTCTAAAAGAAGCTGGTTTCTTGAGCGTACAGGAAGCTTTCCCGGAATCTGGATAGCCCAGTCAGGATGCTCTCTGTACAGATTACTGTCCTCATTTACCATCTCAGGCTCAATCCATATTCCAAACTTCACTCCCTGCGCATGCACTCTGTCGATGAGCTCAGAAAGTGTTCCGCCAAGCTTTTTCTCATTCACAAACCAGTCACCGAGTGATGAATTATCATCATCTCTCTTTCCAAACCAGCCGTCATCCATGACCACCATATCTATGCCCAGTGATGCGGCCTCCTTTGCAAGGTCTACTATCGTATCACCGGTAAAGTCAAAGTAAGCAGCCTCCCAGCTATTGATGAGCACCGGTCTTACCTCATGTGCAAATCTGCTCCTGCACACATGCTCACTGATGCAGGTGTGGTACTGATGGGAAAGCTGTGAGAAACCGTCTGCCGAGTATGACATAATCACCTCAGGCACTGTAAAGGTCTCTCCTGCCGCAAGCGGATATGAAAACAGCTCATCGGAAAGCCCCATTAAAAGGCGTGTCTGGTTAATCTGATCCTTCTCTGCCTCACATGAGAAGTTGCCACTATATACAAAAAGCATACCATAGCAGTCTCCTGCATTTTCTGTAGTATCGCGCTGTGCGAGAATAACCGCCGGATTGTACTGGTGGCTCGAGGTTCCTCTGCGGCTTCCGAATGAAAGTGTGCCGTGTCCTAAGTGTGTGCGCTCAAGATTGCGCTCCATGGCATGCTTACCGTAGAATCTGATCACATCATAGTCTCCGTAAACCATATCCAGGCAGGCAGCATGAGCCTTTTCAATTGTAATATTCCCACTGCCTGTATTTTTAATGAGCACACTTCTTGTGATGACATCACAAGCCTCAAGCACACCATAAAGCAGATGCACCTCAACGCCTGCGATATCATCGCCAAGAACTATTTCAAGAGTCTGCGCTTCATCATCAGATGCCCACACTGCCGGAAGTCCCTTTAGAGCGTATTTTCCGTCTCTGATTTCATGACTCTTATAAAGAAGCTCAACACTCTCAGTGCCCTGTTCGTTTTTGATATCAAGCGCAATATTTCTGAAATCGCCTGTGCCAAGTGTCGGATACTCCTGTGGCAGCGTATCAAGCGAATATGTACGGTTCATGCCTGCTGCGTAAGGATTGCCTGAAAAGCCTCTGTCAGCATATGTCAGAACATAGTCCATATCACATGTGCTTTTTGCTCCGTAGTACAGATGCAGCAGATAGCCCAGTCTGTCCACCTGCATCTGATATGTGGTGTGAGCTGTCTGTAAAGTAAAAATTTTCTTGTTTGGATTAAATATAATTGCCATAAAATCACCTCATATTATTGTTAAAATAGTGTTTAAAAATTATCCCTTGATTGCACCGTTTGCAACACCGTTTAATATCTGCTTCTGGCAGATTATATAGAATATAAGTATCGGTATCAAAGCCAGAATATATGATGCAAATGCCAGATTGTAGTTGGTTCCAAACTGTGTCTGGAAATTCAGCTGTGCCAGCGGCAGTGTATTCTGTCCTGTTCCTGACATGATGACAAGCGGTGTCATGACATCATTCCAGGTACCGAGTGCTGTCAGGATGGCTACTGTCGCATGCATAGGCTTCATCATAGGAAATACAACTCTCCAGTATGTTGTCCATGTACTTGCGCCATCGATGTCTGCAGCCTCCTCAAGTGCCATAGGGATATTTTTCAAGTATCCACTATATAATAATACATTCATTGGCATGTAAAATACAAGATATAAAATGATAACTCCTGCCCTGTTTCCAAGTCCCATCTGCGCAGTCTGCTTTACAAGAGGCATCATGAGAATTGAGAATGGCACAAACATACCGCTTACAATGTAAAGATATATGAAACGGAAGCTCTTTTTCCTTGCCATGCCTCGTCCGATAACATATCCTGCAATCGAATGGATAAGGATTGCGAGAACAATGGTCACAATAGTGATAAGTAAGCTGTTTCCGAGAGAATGCCAGAAATCAGTCACCTTCATAGCCTCTGTGAAGTTTGAAAAGCTCCACTTTGAAGGGAATGAAAGAGCTCCTGCGACATCATTTGTCATCTCACTCGGTTTCTTGAAGGCAATGATAACAGCCATATACAGCGGGAAAAATACTGTTAAGGTTCCCAATATTAAAACGATGGTAAGTACCCAGTTTGATTTTTGTTTTTTCATTATAACTGCTCCTCCTTCTTATTCATAACGCCCATCTGGAATAGTGAAATAGCCACAATTACAACAAAGAAAATTACTGCGTTTGCACTCTGGAAGCCAAACTGTCCTCCATCCATACCATTTCTGTAAATCAGGTATGAGATTGACTCAGTGCTCTGCGCCGGGCCGCCCTTTGTCAATGACATAATCTGGTCAAATACCATGAGGAAGTTCTTTGTGCTGAGCACCAGATTGATTGTAACAAATGGCATAACGAGTGGAAATGTAACCTTCCAGAACTGCTTCCATTTGCTTGCTCCGTCGAGCATGCTGGCTTCGTAAACATCCTCAGGCACTGTCTGCAGTCCGGATATATAAATAATGGTATTCATGGCAACCGCCTGCCATACCCCGACAATCAGCACACCAATCCATGCATATTTTTCACTCGCCAGAATACTGTTTTGTATGAAACCGATGTTGAAGGTATTTCCTACATGCCGGCAGAATATATGTAAAATAAAGCTGAAATGTAACCAATAACCAAGTCCGCCAAGGATATTCGGTACGAAATAAATACCTCTTAATGCACTCTTGCCGCGGATATTGCTGTTTAGCGCAACTGCCATTACAAGGCTTAATACATTTACAAGTACGGTTCCTGCAATCGCATATTTAAAGGTAAACAGATAGCTCTTTCCGACTCTGGCGTCGGTAAACAGGTCTGTATAGTTTCTTAAGTCCGACATAATCAATATGAGCCGTAGCCCTTGTAGTTTGTAAAGCTGTAAATCACACCCTTTATCATCGGCAGTGTGTTGAATGCGAAAAATAAAACCACAACAGGTATCACAACTGCCCAGAATGTCTTGTCTCTATTTGACATTTTCTTTTTCATTTTGCATCCTCCTGTTCCTTCTGGTAATCCTGTACTTCACGAATCAGATCTCTGTTGTAACGCTTCCAGTCTGAATCAAATTTCTTTAAGAACTTCTCCTTTGCATTGTCACCTGTGTCAAGCAGATATGTCTGAATCATGGCGTCCACGCTCATCTCACTTGGATAATGATGATCCTGATAATCCGACATACGGTTGTCCTTTATATACTCCTGCATATCCTTCAGTGTATCCGGTATTGCGAAATCTCCATCCTTGCAGGCAATTCCGCCCTGGTCATCCAGATATGTCTGAATTGTCTCATCGCTGTACAGATATTCAAGCACCTCGTATGCTGCTTCCTTATTTTTGCAGGCCTTCATAACTGAAAACTGTAAATCTATTCCTGAATTTAACACATTGTCAGCCTCATTATCATTTGCCGGGAATGTAAATGAACCGATATTCATATCAGGATTAACCGACTTAATCTGAGGAATAGCATAGCTTCCTATCGTGTACATGGCAGATTCACCTCTGGCAAAGGCTGTACATGCGTCATTGTAGCTGTAAGCATATGGATTGTCCTCTGCATAATCAAGCAATGTGCGTATCTTGTCGGCAACCGGAGAATATGCCTCCTCAAATGTCGTATTTCCCATATTTACCTGATTGCAGGTGTCTGAATCACAAAGACCTACTGCAAGGGCATTCCACGGTGCCAGACAGGTCCATGTATCCTTAAAGCCCAGATACAAAGGAAGTGTTCCGCTTTCCTTTATCTCATCGCACAGTGCTGTAAACTCACTCCAGGTTGTAGGCACCTTCCAGCCATTCTCTGCAAACATATCCTTGTTGTAAAGCACTCCTGCTGCATTTGCGGCGTAAGGAAGTGCATAGGTGCCATCCTTTGGAATGAACTCAAGCTCCTTGTCCATATCCAGATATGCCTCTTTTACAGTGTCCACTACATCCAGATCTGAGATATCCTCAAACAAATCTGCATCCAGGAAATTTGAATAATTGATATCTCCACCTATTGCAATGATATCCGGATAATCTTCACGGATGAAGCGTGTCTTTAAAATAGTCATAGCCTCATTCGGAGATGAGATAGTCAGATGAATATCATCGTGAGTCTCATTAAATTGCTTCTCAATCTTCTCGAAAGCCTTAACAGCCTCCGGCTTATAAGAAACCACCTCAATCTCAGTTTTTCCGTCCGCCCGCTTTTCATTTCCACATCCGGTCAGTCCTGTCGTGCACATTCCGAGTGCCAGCACAACCGCCATAGCCTGACAAATCTTTCTTTTTGCCATATTTTTTCACTCCTTTTCTGTTTTATTTGCTCTTTTTCCTGATAAACCGATTATAACATACCATTATGTATACAATAAATACCCTTATTTTTGCTTTTTTATATCAATATGCTATAAAACATGCTATAATTGCATATAATGTCGCATAAGGGTATATTTATAGCATTAATCAATAAGGAGTGACTCACATGGACAAGCTTTCCTTCAATATTTTTCCAAATGTAAATTTCATAGATTTGTGTATGTACCAGTTCGGCCACGAGCAGTGCGAACCGGGACACTCATTTGGTCCTGCCACAAGAAACCACTATCTATTCCACTATGTACTGTCCGGCACCGGCACTCTGATGGCCGATAATGCAAAGGGCATTACACAAACCTACAACATAAAAAGCGGGCAGGGCTTTCTGATTTTTCCCGGCCAGATAAATACCTATATCGCAGATGACAAGCTTCCCTGGGAATACATATGGATTGAGTTTGACGGTCTGCGCGTCAAGGAGGCTCTCACCACAACAGAGCTTACCAAAAATAATCCTGTATATCACACACACTCAAAGGATATCCGCGAAAAGCTTGTTGAGGAAATGCTCTACATCACAAGGCACCCATAGGCAGTAATGCACCGTATCACCTGATTGGGCATATGTACCTTTTTCTGGATTATCTGATGCAGTCAGCCAAATCATCAAAACTCGTTCCGGGTGGGAAAATGAGTGATTTTTATATAAAAGAAGCAATGAATTATATCGAGCAGAATTTTCAGAATGATATATCAATCGAAGATATAGCCGGAGTCTGCGGCATAAACCGAAGCTATCTGGGCAAAAGTTTTCAAAAATTTCCGTTGGACATTCACCTCAGGAATTTCTCATGAATTATCGTATGATAAAGGCCACAGAGCTTTTAAAGCTGACCTCCTTATCCATCGCAGATGTTGGTTCTGCCGTTGGATACGAAAATCAGCTTCATTTCTCACGCGCCTTTAAAAATATCTACGGAGTGGCTCCGAGGGAATGGAGGAACGAGCATAAATAAGCTCACTGTTCAGCCTTCACAAATTCATTTACATTGTCAGGGGTCACCTTCTCATACGGCAGATAAACATACTTTTTATCCTCAAACTTTATGTTTTTCATGCTGCCCCCGGTGGCTGCCAGATAGGCAAGCTGAGCCATAGCCCTTGCCTGTCCCTCCTTGTCATTGTAGACCGTTGCCGCAAGCTTCGACTGCTGCACTGCTTCAAGCCCATCGTCTGTGCCGTCCACTCCAAAAAATGCAGGTACATTTGACTCCGTCACACCAAGCTTTTCATATGCGTCCATCGCTCCGAGTGCCATTGCATCGTTGTTTGCAATAACCAGCTCTATGCTGTTTTTATACTGACCTATAAGCTGTGTCATACGGTTCTGCGCCTGAGCACGATTCCAGTTTGCTATCTGACAGCTCAGCTTTTCTATCTGAAGACCGTTATTCTTCATGCTCTCTGTCACACTCTCTGTCCTGACGATGGCATCCTGATGTCCCATCTCTCCCTCCAGGATGACGTACTGTATCCTGCCATCACCGTTTTTATCCACACCCGGATTATTCTTTATATAATCGGCAATGAGTTCCCCCTGCATCTGACCTGACTGCTTTGCCTTGGCCCCGACATAGTACAGCTTATCCCAGCGATTTAAATCCTCATCAACCGGCTCCCTGTTAAAGAAAATAATCGGGATGTCCTTTTCCATTGCAGCATTTATAATATGCGACAAATCTGTTCTGTCTGCCAGATTAATACACAGCACATTACAGCCGTCCTCTATCATCTCCTGCACCTGGTCATCCTGTGCACGCTGTGAGCCTGCAGCATCCATGATTGTCATGCTGATATCGTATTTGTCTGTATCAAGACTTGCGCACTCCTTTTTGAAAGTTTCTATCAGCTCCCCGATAAATGTATCCTTCTGGTCATAGCAGGTCACGCCTATATATATCTGTTTTTTCTCGTCAACTCTTTTGTTGCTGCACGAGACAAATGACAATATCAGTGCAAAACACAGTATTATCATGGTATTTCTTATTCTGCTTCTCATTTATTGTTCCCCCACTACTGGCTGATTGCATACAAAAGCTTCTTGTTTTCTTCATCAAACAGATTTTTTCTGGTAAGAAGCTGGTAAGATACCGGCTTTTCCTCTACTGAATATTTTCTACTGCCACGCAGCATATCGACCAGTCCTACAACACTTTTGTATCCGGCAGCAAATTCATCAGGTGTGATAAGAGCCTCTGTCCAGCCCGAATCGAGATAATATATGGCTTCTGTTGAGTTTCCTATCCCATACACCAGTGCACCCTGCAGATTATTATCAGAGGCTTCCTTTGCCGCCTCAACCACACTTGCATCATCTATTGCAAGAACTATGTCAACCTTTCTCTGTGACTGCAGATTTATTTTCTCCCCGGTATCCGAAACACCTGATACAATCCACATCACAACACAGCCGCTCTCCGCAAGAGTATCCTTTATGCCATCAATGCGTTTTTTACAGGCATCGGATTCAGTGTTTCACAATAGATTCCTATTTTTTTACCTGAAAGTGTTCCGTTGTTGTCAGCAAGAAGCTTTTGTGCCAGTTTGGCACCCATGCTGTACTGGTCAAACTCCACTGTATTTAACGACTTAAAGCTCTCGCTTCCCGCCTGGTCTCCGACAACCATTATCGGTGTCTTTTTATTTATCCGGATAAGTGTATTAAGGCTTTTTTCTTCTGTCATTTTTTCTGCTGTCGGCTTGAAAACGACCGCATCAGCTTTTTTGTTTATCTCCTGCTTTATGACATCAATTTCATCTGACATGTTGTTCAGATTTTCCTTACTTATCATAACTACATCCACACCATACTCAGAAGCCGCCATTTTCATGCCATATTTAAACGCAGCACTGTGGCTTTCATCCACATCAGCCATCACAACTGCAATACGCTCCGGTTTCTCATTGAGCTTATTGTATGCGATAAAACCTATTCCTATCACAAGTAGTACTCCCAGCAGCAGCTCTGTTATGATGAAGTTTCTCTTATTCTTGCTCATATTTGTCCATTTATTTTTCACTGTCACTCTCACACCTCCCATGCAGCAAGGGAATTGTACTTGCTTCATACTATATGATGCTCCTCAAATTGAAGTCTGTTTTCCTCTGAATAGACAATTGCCGGGATTTTGATTGTCACAACTGTTCCCTCATCAAGCTCACTTTCTATATGCAGGCCATAGCGCTCTCCAAACAGTATCTTTATCCTGTTATTTACATTGACAAGCCCCACTCCCGAGCCCTTCTTGTGAACCCTGTCCGTATTTGTCAGCAAAAGTGGAATTTCATTCTCCGGAATGCCCATTCCGTTGTCTGATACCGTTATGATGATATCCTCTCCCACTTTTTGGCCTCCGACTACTATCTCTCCGAAATCGTCCAGCTCTCTGATTCCGTAATTTAGTGCGTTTTCCAAAATCGGCTGAAGCACCAGCTTCACCGCACAGTAGTCCATTATTTCCTCGTCTACATCAAAGCTCACCTCAAATTTGTTCTTATAGCGCACCTTCTGAATATTCATGTAGCTTTTTGCGTGCAAAAGCTCATCTCGTACAGGTATTATGGTATGTCCCTTCGACAGACTGATACGGAAAAGTTTTGCAAGCTGCGTAATCATAAACGAGGCCTCCTCGTTTTTGCCTCCTTCAATCATCCATGTGATGGAGTCAAGAGTATTATACAAAAAGTGCGGATTAATCTGGCTTTGAAGCACATCAAGCTCGCTCTTCCGTCTCTCGTTCTGCTCCCATACGATCTTTTTCATGAGCTCATTGTTCTGCTTATATGAATTACGTATAGAGTATCCCAGATGCCGTATCTCTGAGGAACCACCTACATAAATATCTGCTTCATTGCCATTCTCATACCTTTTCACAGAATCATCCAGCTTCATTATCGGCTTTGAAATACGTATAGCTATCACTCTGTTTATCCACACAAACATCATAGCCATAATAATCATTATAACAAAAACAAACTGCTTCACATCCGCCATCTTATTGGTAAAGATGGAGTATGGCATCACACATACAAGCTTCCAGCCTGTGTAGCTGATTGTATCTACCATAATCTTACGATGCACTCCATTCAGATAATCATCATATATACTGTTTTGCGACTTTGCCGCAACCTCGCTGTTTTCCGGAACATCTCCATCAAACTGTATCTGATGCGGATGGTAAATAATATTGCCCTTTGCATCACACAGATAATAATACTGTCCTTTTCCCGATGTATTTATCCTCTCAAGCATCCTTGATACACTCGAATAATCCATGTCCACAAGCATCACACCCATCTGTGATTCTGAACCGGAGGTCAGCTCCACGGCACGGCTTGATGATATGACCAGATGATATCTCATGGAACCATCGTCAAACAGATTCTGTACATGAGGTGTTGAAAAATGTATATTTTCCATGCGCTCCATAGCTTCTATGAACCAGTCCTGTTTTGTCACATTCGGGTCCTCCTTCTGGGACACAACAGGCTCTGCAGCTATAAGGCTTCCATACTGATTATACAAGGCAATACTGCGCAGATATTCCTTGTTTGACTCATAGAGCAGGCTCATGCCATCGTGTATGCTGTCAGACTGCTTTAAAATATCATTCTCCTTTATTACATTATAATACGCCGAATCCGAAACCTGCCTCATATTGACCAGATAGCTTTCCACACTGTCTATTGTCTGGTCCATCACCTTATGATTGCTCTCTATGATACTGTCCTGCGATGCATCGGCAAATTTTATATACATCACCACAACTGTGACAAGCATTATTGCAAGCGACAGCAGTGAGAATGAGAGCATTATTATGGATTGTATATTGCCTGATTTATACCTTATTCTTCTCATACTCTGTCCTGTACCTGGATGGGGAAACCCCATACTTTCTCTTAAAAACATAACTGAAATAGTTCGGATCCGCATAGCCTACATTCTGGGCTATGACATAGCTCTTGTCGTCTGTCTCCACAAGCATTCTGGCAGCCTTGTCCATTCTGTAATCAGTCAGATACTCCACAAACGAGCTGCCGGTTTCCTTCTTGAACAGACTTGAAAAATACGAGTTAGATACTCCTAATTCCTTACATGTATCGTCAAGTCCAAGGTCCACACTTCTGTAATTCCTGTGCACATAATCCTTTGCACTGTCTATGAGTGACTTCTTGGAGTTGTATCTGGCATCAGCCATATCGTCGTGCAGCCTGCTTGAAAAATCCAAAAGCCACTGCTTGAGCACCACCGGCTCAAAATTGGAGAGCTCATTATAAAGCCTGCCTACACTTCCCGATATTTCCTGCGCATTTAGCTCATTATTGCTCATGAAATGATATAACTCACTGATCAGCTCCATTACTGCCACATGGTAGTTCTCAAGTGACTGCTGCGACATAAAATTGTGCTGCATATACGCCTCAACAGCCTGTCCCACATCCTCTATCTTGCCGATACAAATCATTTTAAATAAATATGACAGCTCATTTCCCTCATCGCCATCCTTTGATATACGTCGCTGTGGCTCAACCTCTGTCATGTTTATTGCCCTGTTGCTGCCATAAAGCACCCTGTAGGATACTGCCTCCCTCGCACTCTGATAAGAGCTCACCAGCTCCTGTACATTTTCGCACACCTGTCCGATTCCGACAGTTACCTTTGCCCCCATTACATGATTTACATATTTGCAGAATCTGTCGCACTCATCTGTCAGCTCAGAGATATCCTCCTGCTGCATAAGCTGGGCTATCATGACCGTATCACCGAGATAGTTAAAAATCCTGCCATTCCAGCGCTCCTTTAAATCAGCCTGTGCCTGTCTCTCTACTGACACTGCAAGCAGTCTGATATCCATGCCCTGCGGCATCTGACTTGCGGAGGTATGTATGATAATACAGCAGTAATATGGTCCCTCAAGGCTAATCTTATAGTCACTCATGTACCTGCCCAGCTCATTTTCCGGTATGCGTCCCTCGATAAGTGTCGTATAAAAGTTTGACTGCAAAACAGGCAGTGATGCTGCATAATACTGCTTCAATATGTCTGTGTTTTTCTTCTCGTTCAGCTCATCATCCAGCTTTGTCTTAAGCTTTTTGAATACCTCCGTGATTTCAGCCAGATTGAGTGGCTTTAAAATATACTCCTCTATCTCGAGATGTACTGCCTCCTTTGCATACTCAAAATCGTCAAAGCCTGTGAAAAGCAAGAGCTTCGTCGCAGGAAACCTCTGCCTGATGTTACTGCACAGCTCAAGTCCGTCCATGTAAGGCATACGTATGTCAGTCATCACAACATCCGGCTGCATGTCCTCCATCATTTCAAGCGCCTTGAAGCCATTTCCCGCATGTCCTACAACATGAAAACCAATCTGCTCCCAGGATACCTTTCTCTCGATTACCTCTATTACATCCTCTTCGTCATCAACCAGTAATAATGTATACATTTTATGTCTTCTCCCTGCTATACCCGGTAACTATTCTGAATAGTTACTCTGTTTATATTATATTATACCACATCTGATATATTCTTTTATAGCTTTACATAAATAAAAGTGTAACTGTTAAAGCAAAAAGCAGAGATGCCGCCCTGACATCTCTGCTGATCATTTTGGAAGTATGAAAAAGAAATTTTCTTGCGATATTATTTCTTCTGAACGTATTTCAGACAGTCAAGTGTAACTGCTACAAGAATGATAATTCCTGAGAATACGAACTGAAGGTTTGTATCAATACCAAGGATTGTAAGAGAGTATGTGAGTGCTGTGAAAATACATACACCGGTTACAACACCTGATATCTTACCGATACCACCTGTGAATGATACACCACCAACTACACAGGCTGCGATTGCATCCATGTCCCAGCCCTGTCCATAAGCTGCTGAACCTGAACCAACCATTCTTGCACACTCAAGCCATGAGCCAAATCCATAAAGGATACCGGCCATAACGAATGCGCCGAGAGTTACTGCAAATACTGAGATACCTGAAACTGCTGCTGCCTCCGGGTTTCCTCCTACTGCGTAGAGGTTTTTACCAAATGTTGTCTTGTTCCAGATAAACCATACAATTGCGATTGCTGCTACTGCCCAGATGATGATGGTTGGGAAACCATTTACCTTTGGAATAATCATGTTAGGGATGACCGGCTCAATAGCACCGAATGAAACTCCCTTTGTAGCATATGTTACGATACCGAAGATAACAAGCATGTTGGCCATGGTTGAAATAAACGGATGCATCTTAAACTTCGCTGTAAAAAATCCTGCAATACTTGTGAAGAATGTACAAAGCACGATACACGCAAGTAATGCGATAACCACTCTTGCACCTGTTGGTACTCCTGTAAAGTCAAATATATGACCGAATACAGAGCCTGTATTGATACCCTGATGCATGATGATTGTGGCTGTTGTCATACCCATACCAACCATTCGTCCAACAGAAAGGTCCGTTCCTGTTAAGAGGATAAGTCCTGCAACACCAAGTGCTAAGAACATTCTCGGTGAAGCCTGCTGAAGAATATTCAGTATGTTGTTGTATGTCAGAAGAGGTGTGCCCTTCTTTATCGGTGTTATGACACAAAGCGCTATGAATATAAGTATAATTGCAATATAAAGACCATTCTGTAACAGGAAGTTTCTCCTATTGAACGTATACTTGTAATTCTCCCATTTCTGAGCTCTTTTCTCCATAAATGTGAACTTTGAAAGACGAAGCATATCAATCAGGTGATACTTGTAGCTGTATGCCTCATGCTTTTTGTCCTTGATCGTCTGATACTCTTTCTCGAGCTCAAGCTTCTCATTGGAAATACGATTCTTGTGTACGTAGTTTTCTTCCTTTATCTCAGTGCTGTCTGATGTCTTTGCAAGAGCAGCCTTGTGCTTTTTATCAAGCTCTGCCATTCTCTCATTATGAGCAGCAAGCGCCTCTGCCTTTTCCGCCTCACAGCTTGCCTTAACGGCATTGTAATACTTTGAATCAAAATTTTCCTTTAAATAGCTTTCAGCCTTGGCGATGAGCTTTGAAATCTCATCCTTGTTCTTTGCCTCAACAGCCTTTGCCTTTGCAAGCTCTTTCTCGCAGGCTGCTATTTCTGACTCTTTCTCGCCCTTTGAAAGAGTTTTATCTCTCTTGATGCCTGCTACCGCTGACTGACACTCTACAACCTTTGTAGTTCCGTCTTTTCTGAGTGCATCAATTTCTTTTTGTATTCCACCAACATATTCGTCGATAGGCTGGCGCAGAGCACGCTCCTGCTCAGCCGTTAAAATCTTACTATTAGCCATATCCGTCTTCTCCCTTTATTATAGGTACTTTGCACTGAGTCTCAGCAGTTCTTCCTGATTGGTTTCCTTTGTATTGACAATTCCTGAGAGTCGTCCGTTTGACATGACTCCGATACGATTTGTTATACCAAGGATCTCAGGCATCTCAGATGAAACTACAATGACTGTCTTACCCTGCTTTGCCATATTGATTATCAGCTCGTAAATCTCATATTTGGCACCTACATCGATACCTCTTGTAGGCTCATCCATCATGAATATCTGCGGTCCTCTTTCAAGCCATTTACCAAAGATAACCTTCTGCTGGTTTCCTCCTGACAGAGCCGAAATCATATCCTCCGGTCCCATACACTTTGTGTGCATAATCTTTATCTCATCAGAGGTGGCCTTTGTCATCTTGCTGTCTGAAAGTGCCGGTCCATTCTTATAAGCACCGAGATTTGCGATTGTTGTGTTAAAGGTGAGGTTTCCCTTAAGGAAAAGTCCATTTGCTTTTCTTTCCTCTGTGATAAGTGCGAAGCCATAGTCCATAGCCTCCTTTGCACAGGTGAAATTCATAAGCTGGTTCTTAAAATATACTCGTCCCGCAGCTCTTGTCCTGATTCCGAAAATCGTCTCAAGAAGCTCTGTACGACCTGCTCCGACAAGTCCGTATAGTCCAAATATCTCCCCCTCATGCACATCAAATGTGATGTCCTGCAGATGTGGCTCGTACTTTGTCGAAAGATGCTGTATTGACAAGATTACATCCTTTGGTTTGTTGTCTACCGGAGGGAATCTGTTCTCCAGTACTCGTCCAACCATCGCTGCAATCAGTTCATTCATATTTGTTTCTTTTGTGCTCTTTGTCATGACCAGATTTCCATCTCTAAGAACCGAAATCTCATCACATATCTCAAAAATCTCATCCATCTTGTGAGAAATATAGATAAGTGAAATACCCTGGTCACGAAGCATCCTCATCATCTGGAACAGCTTTTCAACCTCCTGTACCGTAAGTGATGATGTAGGCTCATCCAATACTATAACCTTTGAGTTGTATGATATTGCCTTTGCAATCTCACACATCTGTCGCTGTGATACTGACATATTTTTCATCGGCTGCTCGAGATTAACTGTCATTCCCAGCTTTCTGAATAATTCAGACGCTTCTTTTTTCATGCGTCCCTCATCAATCATACCAAATGAATTGACCGGATATCTTCCGAGAAACAGATTGTCTACGACATTTCTCTCAAGACACTGGTTCAACTCCTGATGCACCATCGCTATTCCATTTTCCAGTGCATCCTTAGGACCCGAAAAGCTTACCTCTTTTCCGTCCAGATATATAGTTCCCTCGTCCTTCTGGTATGTACCAAAAAGACATTTCATCATTGTCGACTTACCGGCTCCGTTCTCCCCCATGAGACCCATTACAGTACCTTTTTTCACATCTAAATTGATGTGGTCAAGAACCCTGTTTCGTCCAAATGACTTGCTCATGCCACGAATCGATAAGATGTTTTCATTATTCTTATCGCCCATACTTCCTGCTCCTAACTCTATATTTGCTGTCGTCTGTATACACTTTATTTTGGGGAGAGATTTTTCCCTCCCCAACTAAGTGCTTTAAATACTTTTACTGGTTCAAAAGAGCTGTATAAGAAGCTGCATTATCTGTCTTAACCATGTTGATTGCGAATGCATCGTACTGGCTTGGATTTCCAAGTCTGTTTGTGATATTAGACTCTGTCTGTCCATCACCACCGATGTACTCAACATCAAGATTTAAGAGATCATCATACTTCTGTAAGAGTGGCTGATATGTAGAGCTTAAGAAGTTATCTGAAGCATTGTAGATATTCAGCCATACCTTCTTTGTAGGGTGCTTTGCTGAATCAAGCTGTGTTGAAACAGGTGCCCATACAACTGTTGAATCTGTGAAATCCTTGTAGTTATCTGCTGTAACTGCTACGTTTAATGCGTAGTAAGATCTCTCATCATCCTTGTAAACATATACATCATCGCTTAATACGTTTCCTGCATCATCCTCTGTGCCGATACCTGTATCAATATCTACACCATCGAGTGCGTTTCTAAGTACACGAAGTGTGAGGTAAGCCTGAACGTCAGCATGCTGGCTGATTGTTCCGCCATAGCCCTCTGCGATAGCTGCTACTGCATCACTGTTGGCATCGTATCCGAATGTTGGAACCTTGTTGTCCTTTGACCATGCATTGAACATTGACATTCCCATTCCATCGTTGTTAGAAACAACTACGTCGATTGACTCGCCAAATGATGATGACCATGTTCCGATTGCATTTCCTGCTGTAGCTGCATCCCATGTAGCTCCTGCTGAGTTCTTCATCTCCTGTGAAGCAAGCTCTCTTACTACATAGTCTTTGCCGTTTACAGTAATCTTGCCGTCCTGAACCTCAGCTGCTTTTCCGTCTGAGTTTGTTCCTGCCGGTGCACTGTCAATCTCGCCGCTCTTGTCTACGCCTGTTCCAAGAGCTTTACGAACACCTCTTGTTCTTGCAATTGAATCGTTGTGTCCGATATCACCGATTGCAAGTACATATCCGATAACGCCATCCCCATTTCTGTCGATCTTATCGATGTTCTTCTCGATATACTCTTTTACCATTTCTCCCTGAAGTTCAGCTCCCTGATTAGCATCGAAACCTACATAATAGGTATCCTTGTTGTAGTTGAGTGCTGTTGTGTCAAGCTCTCCTGTTGAGCTGTTTGATGGCTGACGGTTGAACCACACGAGTGGCTTGTCCTTGTTTGCAACATCTGATGTCGATGTGCTGCTTCCCCCTTTCTGTGTATCAGAAGAACCCCCATCTGATCCACAAGCGGCCATTGACGCTGCCATAGCAGCTACCATCATGATTGCAACAAATTTTTTCTTCATATATTTTTGTCCCCCTTTGTTTTGTTGGTAAGGCTAGTATACAAAAATATTTCGGGAATCACTATAGAATATTTTTCGATAAACATTAAAAATTTTACTGTTTTTCGTCATGTAGACGAAAATTTTCTAGTTTTTATTTTTTCGCTACGTCATATTGTTCAGCTTCAACAAAAACGGGCTTTCCGCTTTGTCCTTATTACTTCCTTTGCTCCGTCACTCACAAACATTCCAATCACTCTTTTCTTATACAAAATTCCTGCATCCACAAGTATATTTATGCCCTTTGCCGCTGTAGACGGATTTATCGCATACAGCTTTGCAAGCTCGTTTGTGCTCGGCACGCGCTCATCCTCCAAAAGCACATCCCGCAGTATGTCGTTTTCTATCATTTCGCTTATCTGAATATAGATTGATTTCTCCTGATTCAGAATTTCATTCACATGCTCCGCCTCTTTTCTATAGAAATAGAAAACGTTATACGTATGGCTGTATGTACAGTTTACGTTTGGTATATGGTTAAGTATGCTGTACGTATAAAATACTTAGAACAAGTTGTCAGTGATTGAATGAATTACGGGTACAAAAAAGCACCATTTATAGGTGCTGAAAATAAAGAAAACTATAAGCAATACTTATTGTAGCATGTGTAAATTTACACTTCAATCACAGAGATGTGCCAATATTATGTCATAGCATAATAAAAGGGATTAGATGAACACTATCTAATCCCTAAAGGTTATGGTGTAACGATATTTAGTTTCTCTATTGCAACTTCAGTGTCAAGTACATTATTCTCAAAGAAATAGAAAGTAATTTCTTGACCAGCCTCTAAATGTGTAATGTCGAGAGATGATTTGTTGCAATTTAATGTAATATTGGTACCATCAAAAAATTATTTTTTGACTGATATCAACACAGATTTTTTTTGAGAGTTATCTATGGATGTGATGATACCGTTTGAATGGAACCAATGAGTATTATCATCTCCGGAAATAGCATTTTCTTCCATAATAGAATCTCCTTTCATGGAACCATTTTTATGTATGAATATCACAACAATTCCGCTTAATATTAATACAAATATTAGAATAAGTAGTCGCTTTTTTTATCCATTAAAAGTTGTACCTCGCAAATCAGTCCAGTTTCCAAAATCTAAATTTAAATATCGTACATATTCCATGATTCCACCTGCATAGTGATAATCCACATGAACAGGTTCTTCTTCTCTTTCATCAGTTAACGTAAGTCGAATATTTTTATTTAAGAAAGCCAACTGACGCAATCTTGAATTCAATGTTTCAAAATCATAAACAGTCGTTTCTTTAAATATTTCAGGATCTGCCTTAAAACGAACTAAAGTTCCCGTTTCTTTTGTTTGACCAATGATTTTTAAAAGGAGCTACTGTATTTCCACCATTTTCGAATCGGATAAAGTAAATTTTTCCATCCTGGTATACAGTAACTTCAAGCCATTCACTAAGAGCATTTACAACACTGGCACCAACACCATGTAAACCACCAGATACCTTATAAGCTCCACCGCCAAACTTTCCTCCGGCGTGCAAAACGGTCATTGATCGTTTCAAACAGCACTGATTTCCATGTTTTTTCATGAATTCCAACAGGCATTACCACGTCCATTATCACGAACAGCTATGATATCG
>ENA-OQEL01000064-OQEL01000064.1-human-gut-metagenome-genome-assembly--contig:-NODE-64-length-40004-cov-8.787823_pt1 | contig 40004 bp, 30 predicted proteins | sample MGYA00242796_ERZ504637 | MGnify/ENA primary metagenome ERZ504637 (study PRJEB26092, sample SAMD00036306) | human gut metagenome | host: Homo sapiens | study: EMG produced TPA metagenomics assembly of... | reverse complement strand
GAAGAGACAAATGTTTCATCAGGTGAGTTGTAACATCCTCAATACATGAGCCACCACAAAGATATACGCACATCAGAGAGCGTAGAATCTCGCTATATTGATAACCAAACATAGTGCATCTCAATCCCAAGGTGGAATCTATGGTTTGAGCTAAAAGAGCATCAAATTGCTCCATAATCGAAAAAATTCCCCCAAAAGGAGTGAGTTTCTCTGATTTAATTTGTATCTTTGCCATGTCATATTAGAGTTTTGCTTGTCTTCTTTTCGCAACACTAAGGTAAGTGAAAATTCTGACATGGCAAAATCCTGGGCAACTTTTTGTTGCTCAGGCACTTATAAATAATGTTAAACTATAGTGTTGCGGAATTAAGGTTTAACAAGAAATCTTATGGATTCCTCCTATATTTCACATTTCAGGGACTCCACTCCCTCCTTCTTTCTGCATTCATACCTTTAATTATATAGAGTTATTGTCAATTCTGCGGCAAAAATACAATCCAGTTACGACAAAAACTGACATAGGAGGAGAAAAGATGAAGAGGGAAGATGAAATTGAAGATGAAATACAATATGCATACTGTCCAGAAAGGAGATAGCTTCCTGGTGGGACAGAAAGGAAGAGAAAGAAATTCACTATCGGATACCAAGGATTGTCGATGGAGGATATGTAAAGTAATACCTAAAAATAATGATTTTTGAATACCAGCATTGCTTATTACAGAATTATTGTGTAATTTTGCACACAATAAAATTAGGATAAAACTCAACTCTCGCCGGGTGGAGAACTCAGCGAAAGTTCTATAACAAAAAACAATTATGAAGAAAAGAATATTCATTTTTGCGGCAATACTGTGCATAGGAATGGTCAGCAGCATAATAGCAACAGCCAAAAGTTCCCACTCTGAGGTCATGACCAAGAAAGCAGACGGAACCTACATCGTCAATACCACAACGCTGGGGAAAGACATCAAGGGATTTCGCGGCAACACACCACTTGCTATCTACATCAAGAAAGGGAAAATTGTAGAAATCAAAGCACTTGCCAATCAGGAGACTCCCAAGTTCTTCAACAAGGTAAAACAGGGTCTGCTCAACAAATGGAACGGCATGAAAGTAAAAAAGGCGCATACTGCCCAAATCGATGGTGTCACAGGTGCCACCTACTCCAGCAATGCTGTAAAGGAAAACGTAAAGAGGGGCATCTCGTATTATCTAATACATAAAAAGGGAAAATAGGAAAACTGACTGAGACATGAAATCATTTTTCAGAACAAAACAGTTATTAAGTCTTTTCATCTGTCTGGTCATTGTTTCTTCGCTGGCTATCGTAAAGCATGGCGAACTGTTGGGACACTCTTTCCGATCTGAACAGAAGCCACAGGCTGCAAACAATGACACTCTACGCATACTCGGAAACGGAACTGCCGTCATCAACACTTCTGCGCTGGCATCAGACATCACAGGATATGGAGGAAAGGTGCCACTCAACATCGTCATCAAGAATGGTGTCGTAGAGAACATTGTGGCGCTAAAGAACGACGAGACAAAGGATTTCTTTGACAATGCCTCTGCCCTGTTTGAGAAATGGAAAGGCAGAACGATAGACGAGGCGATGAACATGAAGGTGGATGCGGTGACAGGAGCCACATTCTCATCCAAAGCCATTATAGGAAACATGCAACGGGGACTTCTGTATGCCAAGAACAACCTGCAGACCGACGAATCAGGAAAAGGCAACAGCAGTTGGGTTTCTTCTGATAACAGCGGCTCTTCTCTATTCTCCCTAAGAAACATCACAGGTATATGCGTGGTGCTGATGGCTGCCATCCTACCGCTTTTTGTCAAGAACAGAAAGTATCATTTCTGTCAACTGATACTGAATGTCATTGTGCTTGGATTCTGGTGCGGAACTTGCCTTTCTTATTCTTCCCTGCTGGGTTTCGCAGCCCATGGCATGGAGATATCAGGCAACATCATTGCGACAGTCATGCTGATAACGGCCTTCATTTATCCGTTCTTTGGCAAGAAGTCGCACTATTGCACCCACGTATGTCCATACGGCTCGCTGCAGCAGATAGCAGGCAGAGGGATGAAATACAAGATAAGAATGAGTCCCTTGGCAATCAAACGGCTTGACAAGCTGCGCAAGCTGATATGGGCACTGTTGATGATATGTATATGGGGAGGAGTATGGAGCGAATGGACGGATTACGAACCTTTCTCGGCATTCATCTTCCGTTCTGCCTCATGGATTGTCATTGCGACAGCCCTTCTGTTCATCGCATTATCCTTTGTGATCACACGCCCTTACTGCCGTTTCGTATGTCCAATGGGGACTTTGATAAAACTCAGATACTAACATACTTTTACTAAAAACATATTAAAACTATATAATTTACGAAAAGATTGTATTGAAATCATGTTTTTCTGCTTATTTTTGCAACAGATTGAAATATAACAACAATGTCATTTGCATCAATATCCATATTGAATAAACATCACAGATGTAATGTTGCCCATTATATCCTTCATTGCAACATTCGAAAATAATATCTATCTCATTACAGATAACATATTATTAACGAATTAAAATTTACATGGGTTTAATCATATTATATTTTTTAGGTGCGCTGTCACTATCCTTTTTATGCTCCGTCCTGGAGGCGGTGCTATTATCTACTCCGATGTCGTTTATCTCGATGAAGGAGAATCAAGGCAACAAGACTGCCTCGTTGATGAAACAGTATAAGAACAACGTAGATCGCCCGGTAGGTGCCATTCTTTCGCTCAACACCATCGCCCACACCATCGGTTCTGCCGGTGTAGGTGCTGAATCTATGAAACTCTTTGGTGAAGAATACTTCGGAATCATTTCTGCCATTCTTACTCTGTTGATTCTGGTGCTTTCAGAAATCATCCCGAAAACGATTGGCGCCTCCTATTGGCGCTCTCTGGCGATGACATCTACCAAGATCATCAGGGTGCTCATTTTCATCACCTATCCTCTGGTACTGCTCTCTGAGCTTATCACAAAGGTATTTACACCGAAGAGCCATCAGGCTTCCATGAGTCGCGAAGAAGTTTCTGCCATGGTGGATGTAGGTACCACTGAAGGTATCTTCCGTGAATCAGAAAGCAAGATTATCAAAAGCTGCATCCGTCTGGCTGGAGTAAAAGCCAAAGAGGTTATGACACCATCCATCGTAGTGGAATCGGCCAACATCAATCAGACCATCAAGGAGTTTTACGAGCAGAAAGAGTGGAAATTCTCCCGCATCCCCGTTTATGACAACAATAAGGACTATATCGTAGGATATGTTCTGAAAGACATGGTGCTCAAGGAGGTTTCGGACGACAAGTTCCAAACCAAATTATCCGAACTGGTACGCCCGATTCTCTCTTTCAAGGAGGACGAATCCTTGTATCAGATATGGGAAAAGATGCTGGAAAAACGAGAGCACATCTCCATCATCATTGATGAATACGGCAGCCTTCGTGGCGTGGTTTCCATGGAAGATGTGATAGAGACGATGACAGGCGTGGAAATCGTTGACGAAGACGATGTTGCCGTGGACATGCAGGTTCTAGCAAAGGAAAAGTCGCGTATGATGATGCTGAAAAAGAAATAAAAGAAACATCTTACTCAACTTTCGCAAATGGGGAAGTTAAAGAAGTTAGAGAAATTAAAGCCATATGCTTTAGTGGATTTGCCCTTCCCCATTCCCTTTGTGCTGTTGGCTATAACCTCTAACGACCGAAGGGAGTGATCACTTCTATCACTTCTGAACTTGCGAAAGTTCAATTACAAATACAGAATCGTCTAATACCTCCTCACGGGTCGATAGGTGATGGTATAGATGTGATGGAAGTAAGGCTCCCAGGAATTATTCTCGGCCTTGTCTTGCTCGTGTACGATACAGATGCCATAGAAGCGGGTGCCCGTGTCGCGGTATTCCTTGAACTTATCAATCAGCAAACGAGGAGGCTCCGGAATCATAAAGTCAGTGATCCACAGCACGTCGGCATTGACATAACGCAAGCCGTCGTTATCGAGCAGAGAGAACATCTCGTCCATCATCTTGCGTGCATTCGTGCCACCACCGATGAAGGGAAGATGAGAAGCGCCAGACTGGCGCTGCGGCTTCTCTGCATCAGACTCATCCGAAGACTGAGGTATCTGCAAACCCAACTTGCGCATGCGGTTGAGCCGGCGTTTCTCCATCAGGTCGACGGCATGGATATTGACCGAAAAGTCTATGAGATAACAGTCACGTTCCAGGTCCTCGGCAGTCTCTTCGAGCAGGGAGATTAGTGTGGAGGCTACTCGCTCAGGGGTGCCATACATACTTGCCGAAGTGTCGAGACACACAATCATGGGACCCTTGCGCGAGGCATGGGTGAAGCCCAACTTGCGTGAAGGCTTTGCCATCTCGCTCTTATAGCGGAAGGTCTGCAGCCTGCGCGTACGATACTTATAGATAAAGAGTCCTTCCATGTCCTCATCGCTATACTGTGCAAGTTCGAGAGGCAGCAAGGAGTTGAGGTCGTCGCCCACGGTGATGCCCTCAATGTCGCTACCTGCTGAGTGCTCCATCTTCATGTCTACGCCCGAGGCTATAGTGAGTCGGTCCTTGCCATTGGCGTCTGCCACACGACCCATCTTTGCCACTATCTCCTTGATTTCGGGATAGCGGTCCTGTATCTTCATCTGGTTCAGGCGGCGTTCAAACTCTGTCTCGGTCCATCCGCCCGACATCAGTTCCCAAGCCTGTACGGCTCTGCTCTCGGGTATTCCCTTGGCCTTGATGTTTCGGGTCACCTGGTCCATCATCTTGATGAGTCCGCTCTCGAAATTGTTCTGTCTGATGGCGATGAAGTTCTTCAGTTTGCCAAGTGTCTGCCTTTCGATACAGTCTTTCCAGTCTCTCACCAGGCGTTCCCAGTTCTCGCTCTTCGAAGCGCCCTCGCCTTGAAACAGCCGCACGAAGAAAGGCTTATCGAAACCGTCGGCACCATAATCCTGCTCCAACTGATTGAGCAAGGGATGCCACACCTGCCTGTCCATACGCCTGAAGCTGGTCCAGGACAACACATCTTCGGCACGATGATAGGCTGTCCAGGCACGCTGGCGCTGAAAACGGATGTGATGCACACACTCCACCACAAACTTGCCCACGCAGTCGTAGAACACCTTTGCCTTGATCTTGCTGTTCACCACCTGGCGCATGAACTTCTGCACCTCCTCACCTGTTGCGATGGTTATCTTCAGGTTGAAGAGATGAACGAGATAGTCTTTCAGCGGGTCTTCCTTCGTATTCCAGGGCATGACCTGTGCCGACAGTTCGGGCATGATCACCCGACCTGTCTTACAGAAGTCGTCCAGCATCTTGAGGTAATACTGGGCCTCGGCAAAGTCCTTGTTATTTTGGTAGTTCATATTTTACTCTTTCGCCATCAAGTATTCGGCAAAGATTCTGGCTGCACTCTCCACCTTGGCAGCGCATGGGCGCGACTTATAGTATTCGGCTGTACGGGCAGAGGCGACATAGCTCGACTGGGATTTCTCATGGCCTTTCAGTCCTAAGATCTCGGCACAGATGATGCTGCCATTCTGCTCTTTCGACTGGGCGAGCAGTTGCTGCACCACCTTGTAGCATGCCGACTTTCCTTCGCGGTCATCGCCTTCGGTCTGTCCACAATCAAGTCCTACAAGGACAACTATTCCCGACACGGCACCGCACATCATCCGCATCCTTCCTACTCCACCTCCGAAGCCAGCACCGATGCGCTTCGCCATCTTTTCGTCAAGACCATACAGGTCGGCAAAGGCTGCCACTACAGACTGGCAACAGCCATACCCCTGCATGAAATTATCCACCGCCTGCTGCACACGCTTCTCCAATTCGGGAGTCAATTTCTTCTGTTCATTCATATCTTTTCACTTTAATAGAAACAAGGATTTGCCATAAAGTCCACTTGCAAAAATACGCATTTCCCCTGAAATAACCAAGCAAAGAATTGCGAATATGATTTATTTTTGTAATTTTGCAGTAGTATTCAATAAGAAGGCAATATGAAATATCCTCATCCAAGATTGCTATGACACATTGCATACCGAAAGTCGAGAAGCCGTAGCAAACTATGTTGTCGAAGCACTAAAAAAACGGGAAAGGAATTATCATGTTAGACCTTTTATTATGGAATAAAATAAGAAATATAAAAATTGATATTCAATGGCTAATAATATAGTTGATATAAAATCGATAGGCAATCTCCTTGATGGAAAAAATCTACTTTTATGTACCATGTTACCAACGTGGTTATAGATGGAACCGAAAGCAAGTGGAAGAATTGTTGAGCGATTTGTATTCTTTCCGTAAGCAATACGACAGAGATAAGACCGCAAGCGTCGGTAATTTCTATTGTCTGCAACCGATTATAGTACGTGAAATTGAAGATACAGATATTCGCAGTTTAGCATTGGGAGATAAGGCTTCTGATGATACTGTGAAACTATGGGAATTGGTTGATGGACAACAACGATTGACCTCAATCTTTATCTTGTTGGCATTCCTCATTTCTAAAGAATATCATGGGGATGTTGATGCGTTCAAGGAAGATTATAACGGAGCTGAATTATATTCTTTGTTTTATGAATCGCATCCTGATACTTGCCAAGTCTTAGACCAGTTATCAGAAGGTAAAGACATAGAACCTACCGACATTAACTCCACCCATATTTGTAATGCTCTCAAATACATAGATGGATGGTTTGATGGCAAGGGAATGGATATCAATAAGCGTTACAACGGAGGCGATGGAGAAAGTAAACGAAAAATGCGAAATAGCCTTTTGGAACAACTCGTAAACATTAGCGAGACAGGACCTACTAAGGTAATTTGGTATCAGTTGAGTAATGATGAAGATGTTGATCCCATCAAGGAATTTATCAGAATCAACAATGGTAAGATTCCACTTACAGATACAGAATTGACAAAAGCATTATTCTTGCAGAAAAAGAATTTTGTCTGTAATGATAAAGTCCTGGAGCAAGCTAAGGTTTCCCTCGTATGGGAACAGATGGAGAATGCGTTGCAAAGAAACGACTTTTGGTGCTTTATCAGTGATAAGAGCACTGATGAAGAGGACAGAATGGGAGAACTGCTAAAACTCGTTTTCTTGAAATCGCAAGAGAAAGTTGTGGAGATAGAACAAGGTGACATTTTCCGGTATTACTATAATAAACTCGATGGATTGCCAAGTGAGAAATTGCAATCGGAAATCGTGGGATTATGGACAGAAATCGTAGATACGTTCCATACTTTGGAAGATTGGTATGAGACTCCAGAGATATATAATTACGTTGGATTTTTGATACAGAGCGGAATGGCTCTTTCTTCTATCTACAAACAAGCAGAGAACATGAAAAAGCAGAACACAGAGTGTACTACTGATGATTTTCTCTCATTACTCAAAGACGACATCAAGGGCGTATTACCCAAGAATTGTGTGGAAATACAAGATAACGGAACATATCGTATAACAACCGAGTATCCCGACAGACCAAACTTGAGAAAGATACTCTTGCTGCTAAACGTCGAGATGCTTTCCAAACAACTTTTAGAAATTCGTGAAAAGGATGATTCATATACGGGAGACGCAAATGTATTCAAATTCCCTTACGACTTGTATAAAAGTCAAGAGTGGGATATAGAGCATATTGATTCGGCCACAACCAACACTTTAAGCGACAAGGAATCGCAAAAGAATTGGGTAGAAGGAAACATCCAAGACTTCAACATCAAGATAACCGAAGCCATACAGCAAAAAATGGACAATGGCGAATGGGGTGATTTAGTGGGCATTATCCAAGAGCAAGAAGGAGAAGAACAAGAAAACAAAGATTTCATAGGTAACCTCACTTTGCTCGATTCATCAACGAATCGCGAATATGGAAATGCTTTATTCCGAAAGAAACGCGAATATATTATTAACAAGGTAATGAATGGTAGATATGTGTTGCCATGCACCCAATATGTCTTCATGAAATTCTTTGATGTGGATAACATCACGGAGTCTCGCTCACGTTGGACAAAAGAGGACAAACAAACCTATCACGATTTCATATTAGAGCATCTAAGAGAATATTTGCCAATGCCTAAAGAATAAGACAAAGAGTACAACAAGTAAACTATATACATTCCATGAGTTGATGACAGATGGTATTCTCATGGAAAATGAGGGAAAGAAGATGCGTCGCAAGGTAGGGCGCATTCTGATACCTATGATTCAAAGACCATACGCACAAGGAAGAAAGAGCCAGCAGAGCATTCGAAATAAATTCTTACAAGATATTTTTAATGCTTTGGAAGACAATAGTACAAAGAAGTTAGAATTGAATTTTATCTATGGCACTTTTGTTGAGGAAGGCAAGGACGGTTCTTTTGAATTGTTAGACGGTCAGCAACGATTGACCACTTTGTTTTTGCTTCATTGGTATATTGCAGCAATAGAACATACTATAGATGATTCAATTAGTATGCCAGATTATCTTAGAAAATTTGAATATCAGACACGTACTACTTCTACGGATTTCCTTCGTAAGTTGTTTACGGCCAAGATAAATATTAGCAAGTTACCTAGCAAAACTTTAAGAAAAGCGTCTTGGTACAGCAAAAGTTTTGACAAGGATTCAACTGTTGATTCCATGCTTCGTATGCTTGATGCTATCAGTTTGCAATATGCTAAGGCTACCATCAAACCAACATTTCAGGATTTGAACAAGTTGCAATTTTATGTTCTCGAACTAAATGGATTTGGTTTGAGCGAGGAACTTTTCATTAAAATGAATGCCCGTGGCTTACAATTGACACCTTTTGAAAATTTCAAAGCAGATTTGGTTGGCTATATGAAGATGCTATATACACAATCTGTCCCTATGACATTAAGCAACATGTCAAGAACTGTGCCTTATTGGTTGAATTTTTCGTCTTTGGTTGATGGCAAGTGGAGTAACTTGTTTTGGGAGAAAACGACCGATGAAGAAAAATCTGGAAGTAAGGAGTGTGACGCTAAGTTCTTTCGTTTTATCCAACGATATTTTGCTTGCAAAAGCATCTTGTTGGTAGAAAAATCGAATGAAGCTCGCATTGCTGATGATAAACTTTTTGTATTCTTCTCGAAGAATATTGACATTGAACGCCATTATGGTTTTGCTGAATATGCAGAGATAATAGCCAAAGGGAAGGAAAAGGGAATTGATCTTATTCTTCTGTTGGAACATCTGTTGAATTTCTTGTGCGACAAAAGCATTGGATGTATATTACTGAATGCCTTGATCGCACCTTGGGAGAGTCAACCTGCTTGGCAACCTTGGGGTACAGAAGGCGAAGTTGGTTTGCGCCAAATGATTCTATTGTCTGTTCTTATCGAGTATGTTTCTCATATCAATAGTATTCAAGAATTTGACGAAACTTCATTCGTCAGATGGATGCGCTTTGCACATTGTATGACACAAAGTACTGATGTTAATCAAGTTAAGAACCAAATTACCTTGACCCGTATGCTTAACGAGGCATTGACCTATCATCCAAAAGACGATGTAGATTTCAAGGCTTGGGAACATCCATACGAGGCTATCGTTGGATTCAACAAGAGTCGTCGAAATAATCGTTATCTTGAGGCAGAAGCACAGAAAGCAAGTCAGATTCTTCAAGATTCACATTGGGAGGAAGCCTTCCTGAAAGCAGAGAAAGATGTCTTTATGCAAGGCTCTGTTACGTTCTATTATGAAGAAGGTATGGATATTTCCGTTTTTCAGAACAGAACGGAAAATATTCCTAATGTCTTCAATAAAAATGGTGTGGTTGATGAACTGGCTAAAGATTGTTTGTTGATTCGTGCCGTACTTTGTCGTGACTACGATTGGAGAGATATGAAAAAGAATGTTACGAATATAAATATTACAAATCGTAGCGCAGACCGACACTTGCGCAACCTAACCATATGGAATACAAATCCTGAAGTAAAACGATTATTTTGTCAGCTTTTAGATTGCAAGACCTTGGAAGAAAGAGTAAACTTGTTGAAATCTATTGCTGAAGAAAAGCATGAGTTGATTCTAAGAATGGATGGCTATTGGACGGATGAAGCTCTTATAAACTTGCAAACTCTGTATAATAGGCTTCATAGTGAAGAAGAAATGCAAGTGTTACGTTGGTTCTATTCTCATGCTGAGATAAAAATGATAGGAGTTTGGATTAATGCCAATGGTACGGGGTCTTTATATAAAGGACCTGTGAATTGTATCATGATTACAACTGAACGTCACAAGACAATCCCTACGGTAATAGAAAGATACAAGGAGACATTTGATTTCCAATATAAAGATGTCAGACAGGTGGACACTTTTAAACGTTTCAAGAATTATTCTGGTACGGAAATCTCATTATGTTCAAAAAGAACGGCTTTACCTAACAATGTCAAGTTGAAACTGACATTTCTTGCTTATGGTTCTCTTTGCATAGAGGTGATTGGGGAGGATAAGGCTAAAATGCTGTTTGATACATATAAAAAGATTTATGGTTCAGTCAACATCCATGATAGATATGGACATGACATAGCTGATTCGGAAGGAAATCTAAGTTTCTATATGGATAATGCAGAAAAGTGTAATCGTGTAAATTACATAGCAAATGCTTGTAATATGCCTATAGAGGATTTATTCCATGTGCTTGATGTTGCTTATAAGGTTTTGTCGAAAGAAAAAGAAAATATAGAATGAAGAATGATGCAAAGGAATTAGTTCGTACATTTGTCGCAGACAAATTGGACGATGATATAACAAGATTGGCTTCTTTTGAGTTGGGAGCACTAAAAAACAACAAGGTATATGGATGCCCTGGAAGAAACTTTGATTCAGATGACACCAACCTTATGAGAGCCATCTATTGTGTTGCATTCTCTGATACCTGGAAAGGGTTAAGTATGCAGAGCTTAGAGAACGGTGTTTATCGTGGGGATACGATCAATTCGTACTCTACTCTATTTAGCAGACCATGGGATAAGCCTGATAAATTCATCGAGAGATGGCATCCAGACAAGACATTTGTCGAAAAGCGAAATGCTTTCAACAAAACTTGTTATACGGTGGGTAATATGATGATTTTACCTGATAAGAAAATTGACGGATGGAGTATAAATACACATCGCGGATGCCATTATGAGTGGCATGACTATGCGGATCGTTTTTTGATTCAACTCCATAAAGTCTTGACAAAACAAGCAGATATGGATTTAGACTTAAACGACCTTGTGGAGGCTAACAAAGAATGCTTCACACCTTTTTATGGTGAAAGCGGTTGGAAGAGTTTCGTTGATGGCAATCTGCTCGACTATTACGTTGATGATAATTATCAACCAATCCTAACCTCTAAAGGGTTTACGTATTGGCAAAGTGGGTACAACAATCGAGAGCATTTTTTGGCGGAAGCCAATCGCTATATTGATTTTGCAACAGCAATTATCAAGGATAGAGCCCAACGTATCATAGAAATCCTTGCACAAAGAATACAAAATTAAAATATACTAATTTTATATTGGTGCCCATTTGTAGCAACTGTAAAGTAATACTTTACAGTCGAATCTGCATCTAACTCTCTATCTTTCAATATTTTTGCTATATGCTGACCGATACTTTGCTTAGAGGCCCCAAAAAGTTTTCAGAGGTAGCTCCAGCCGACGATGGCTTGCTCCATTTTCTGACATAGCGACTGAAACTTCTGGCATAGCGAGTTCGACCATTTGGTCATACCAAACAGCTGCTTCTGCTCCAGGAAAGCATCATTGTCCCATTGCATGTAGTCGTAGTCGGAGAAGTATCGTTTGTATTCTCGCAAGGTGTCGCCTGAGAAACGCTTGTAGCCTTCGATGTCGCCAAACCAGTAGCTGCTCATCATCTGGCGGGCAAAAGCCTCATGCGAATAGTTGGCCAAAAGATTGTGATGCCTCAGCACACTCCACACGCAAAACCACTGGTTCTTCTTGTTTACCAGCTTCACCATCAGGGAAATCGTTTTGCGCAATTCGTCCATTTTCACCGGTCTGCCGTTGTGTACCGTTACGAAAACCTCATTGTCGTACTGCGGCTTTATTTCATTCGGATGCTGACATTCGAAAATCTGCTGTTCCAGAAGTTGCCATTTTGCAGTAGCAGAGAGCAGACTGATGTATTCTTCTGCAGTAAATGTCTGCTGGTTTACTTCCTTTCCCATCTCGTAGGCATCGTTTACATGGTGCAGGAACGGCAGGAGCAAACTTTCCGGAACTTCGTTTTGCAGTTTTCGCTGTTCACTGCGCATCTGATCAATGTTGAGCGTCTTATGGTCGTTATTGTATTCCAGAGTAGAGAAATACAGGTCGATGTCTTTCTTGCCACCCGGGTCTGTAGAATATTTCTGTACTGCCATTTCGGTGAGTCGCCCAGCCTCCTCGTCTGTAATATATCTTCCGCAGACATCGTTTACCTGTCGGAAATGATACACCAGATAGCATGAGTAGCCATATAGCTGGAAGATGTTCCAGAATCTTTCTTCGGATCTCACTCCAGGATATTTAGCACACTTGATCTTCTTGAGGAAAGCTCTTTCCACAATATTGATGTCGGCTCCTAAATTGGCAATGGAGTCTTCCGCCATGCCATCCTCTATGAGCAGTTCGTGCAGTTTTGGGAACAGCATGCTCATCTGAGCTGAAAACATGCCGCTCTTATGACCTTCCAGATTTTTGGTGGTCTTATATCTGTCTATTACTTTTCTTAAGAAAGGGCTCATCTCATTGATGACTATCTGGCTGATAGTATCGAGATGGGACTGATTGATGAACTTGCGCTGGTGTATCAGGTCGTTGTGCTGCAAGGCGAGATCCTGGTCTGCCATATAGCAGAGCCTTGAAGCCTTGGTGCACAGAGAGCGTATGTCACAGTTCATCTCCTGGGTGCTGTAGTCTTCCCAGCCTTGAATGAAAACCTGACACATCATATAAAAGGTGTTCAGTTGTCGGTCGAAAACTTCATAGCTGAACTGAGATTGTTGTTCTTCTTTTTCTGCCATTGTTATATGAGTCGTCTGCCGTTACCTGTTTTGTGCAGGTAGTTACTTGCAGAATTTGAATGAAAATGAAAGTGACGCAAAGTTAAAGAAAAAGAATGAGAATACCAATGAATGTATCAGGAATTTTTATTTTTCCCTGCTGTTTTCCCTGCTGCCCATTATTTTTTCCCTGTTTTTCCCTGATGTGTTTCTATATGGCAGGGAAAACTTGCAAAAGAGGGCTTCCGCTTTGTATCTTTGCATTGTCTAAAAAAATAGTACTGCGATGTGGTAAAAACCCTTCATCCTTCATTGCTTACACATAAGTAACTATAGAACAGGATGTTACGAGGCAAATTACTCAAATTTACCCTTCTCCCTCGAAATCCCAGTGTTTATCGGCATTCCGGGCGAATACATGAAGGATGAAGGCAAAACATCGTATCAGATTTCAAAATTCTGGTATTCCTGCTATCTGAGAAGTTGGTATGACTGCTTTCCTGATCACTGGAACTTAGACTTAATATTTTGTCTGCCTAAAGCACTTTTGTGCCCTGACTAAGGGCACAAATGTGCTCTGGTAAGATAAAAAGCTATCTCCGAGTTCCAGCATCCCTGTATAAGCCTTACCATTCTATGAATTATAAATATACTCAAGTAGTTAAGTACGGGCTGAAGGCCCAAAAGCTCTTAGCCCAGGGCAGTGCCCTGGGTATAATGGCAATCAGCAAGGCGCCCTGAACCAACGGTCACCGGCGCGTAGCGGAAAGGTAAAGGGCAAAAGCCTTATAAATTGCCTGGAGTTTAAAGCTTTTGCCCTTACAGGGCGACGAGTTTGCGCCCATAATAACCCAGGGCGCTTCCCTGGGCTAAGAGCTTCTGCCCCTTCAGGGCGTGTGGGGCAAAACTGAAACTTCAGAAACTTAAAAATAAAAGAAAATATGAAGAAAATTTCATTGAGTGTAGTTTGCCCCATGGCATCCTGCACACGCAGCAACACTTGCGCCCGTTATGCGCAGTATGTCAAGGCACTTACCTGTGCCGATACCTTTGAGGTGCTCAATGTGAAGCACCTGCAGTGTGAGGGCGAGAAGTGCCCCTATCATCTTGTGTCAGAAAAGCAAGTATGGGCAAGGGGATTCCAGCGCATCTACAGTACCATCCCGGCGGGAAGAACCCATTATTTCTATTCCCGTACGCCTTATGCCCGGCGCAGGTTTTATAAGGCGAAGAATGGCGAGATAGCCATTGACCCCGACATGCAGCGACACCTTATCTCCATCTTCCGGGAGCACGGTGCTGACATGAGCATCGGCTTCGACAGTTATGAAGAAAAGGACGTGCTGGTGGAGAAATAAGTATCACGTGGATGCGCTACTCCGCATACAGTTTCATCGTGTCCTGACGGGTAAAGGCCAGCTCTCTGTAGAAATCGCGAAGATAAGAAGAGAGTTCGGTCTTGTCGTCGGAAGAAACGAAGAGATTGTCACCTAACTGGCGTTCCAGGGAAGTCAGGGCATCAGAGAGGCTCTCTATCTCGCCCTCGTAATCCCTGCCCTCATCAGGACTGCGGCGGATGCGATGATATTTGATATCCTCGGCAAGGGCATTCTTCATCTCTACCAACTTGTCGGCATGAGGAGCAAAGAGTGCTTTGATGACGAGCGCACGGATGGCATCCCTCTCCTCCGGCTCCTGCCACAGGCAATGGTAGATGGGAAGAAGATCGCATACTGCCACTTCCGCCCGATCCTGCATAAAGGCAGAGGTACGAAGCAGGCGCATGATGTTCTTCCAGCGACGGTCGCTCACATACACATGACGGCGCTCAGCAGCCTCATCCACATTCACGGCTCTCAGGGATTTGCGGATAGCAGAAATGGCATCGAGTACCTCCTCCTTCACTCCTATACGATCGATGGCCTTCGACCATTCCGCATACTCCTCGGCAGTAATCGCATTTGAATTGGCTTTCCCTTCGACCGCCGCACACTGTCCTACCGCTTCACTCTTCACCTCCAACAGCATCTCTCGGAAGTTCTTCTCCTGCCGGATGGGACGGCTCTCTATGCGGATGACGAATCGGTCCCACAGCGCCTCCAGTCCCTCGCCCTTGGCTGGCAACTCGTTGCTGGCAGCCACGAGGAGTTTCAGCGGCAACTCTATTTCGCGTATTCCGTTGCGGAACAGTTTCTCGTTGATGACCGTGAGCAGGGTGTTCTGTATGGCAGGACCCGCCTTCCATATTTCATCGAGGAACACGACATCGGCTGTAGGAAGATAACCATCCACAGCACGCTCATAGGTATCGGAGGTCTTCAGTTTCTGTATGCTCACAGGACCGAAGATCTCATCGGGCGTAGAGAAGCGCGACATGAGATACTCGAAATTGCGTGCTCCACGGAAGGCACACTTCAGCTGTCGTGCCACCATACTCTTGGCCACACCCGGTGGACCTAAAAGAATAACGCTCTCGCCTGCCAGAGCGGCAAGGAGCGAGAGCGATATTTCTGTTTCTTTCTCATAAATGCCCCGGTTCATATCCCGAAGCAAGAGTTTGAATCTTTCAAGCATGTATCTTATTTCACATTACCTACTTTGATCAAATACTCAGCGATCTGAACGGCATTGAGCGCAGCGCCCTTGCGAATCTGGTCGCCTGTGAGCCACAATGTATTGCTGTTGTCATCGGCGAGATCCTTACGGATACGGCCTACATAGACATCGTCCTTACCCGCACTCTCCAAAGGCATGGGATATACGTAGTTCTGTGCGTCGTCCTTTACGGTTACGCCAGGAGCAGCCTCCAAAGCCTTACGGATGTCCTCTACAGCCAATGGCTTCTCGGTCTCGAACCATACGCTCTCTGAGTGAGAACGAAGTGAGGAAACACGTACACAAGTGGCACTGGTGCGAACATCCGAGTGCATGATTTTACGAGTCTCGTTGTACATCTTCATCTCCTCCTTGGTATAGTCGTTAGGAGTCATCTTGTCTATCTGAGGAATGACATTGTATGCCAACTGATGTGGGAACTTGTTGATATGGTCTGTCTTGCCAGTCTCGATGATGTCCTTATACTGCTGCTCAAGCTCAGCCATGGCTGCAGCACCAGCACCCGAAGCACTCTGGTAAGAAGAAATATGAATCTTCTTGATATGGCTCAGGTCGTCGATAGGCTTCAATACCACTACCATCATGATGGTGGTGCAGTTTGGATTGGCGATGATGTTGCGTGGACGGTTGAGCGCATCCTCGGCGTTTACCTCTGGTACTACCAATGGCACATCGTCGCACATACGGAAAGCGCTTGAGTTGTCAATCATCACAGCACCATACTTGGTGATAGTATCGGCAAACTCCTCAGAAGTTCCACCGCCAGCAGATGTGAATGCGATATCGACATCTTTAAAATCATCGTTATGCTGCAAGAGTTTCACCTCATAGTCCTTTCCCTTATAGTTGTATTTTCGTCCAGCCGAACGCTCAGAACCAAACAACACCAACTCATCCATTGGGAAATTTCTCTCAGCAAGGATACGCAGGAATTCCTGACCTACTGCACCGCTTGCACCAACAATTGCTACTTTCATAATCGAATCTTTTTAAAAGTTGTTTAAAGTGAATCTTTTGGAAAAGAAAAGAATGCTCCTTTCCAGCATGATGATTTCTCATCTTTGGTTGTCTTCTAACGCTTATCCTCTCAAATCCGCTGCAAAGGTAAGACTTTTTCTACAATATCAAGCAAAAAATCCCATAAATTATTGCTTTTTGTTGCATTTTTATTACTTTTGCTAACATTTCTGCATTATTTTGCACAAAATATCATTCATTCATCCATCGCCGCTACTCATATTTACGATGAAACATCAGCAGACAGAGGGCTTATCTTTCTATCTTAAGTTTACTTTCCGGGTGCAAATTTACAAAAATCTTTGCACATATAATTGATAAGGAGGCAAAAGACTTTGCTTTTTCAAGATTTATTATTATTTTTGCACCCATATTATAGGAAGAGTGATGCAGCTGATGCTCGAGAACTCTCCCGAAAAACAGAATGCCTATGCTGAACATTGCACAATATTTCCCGATAACCGACCCTACGCTGATCTTCTTCGTCGTGATGATCATCATCCTCTTTGCGCCTATCATCATGGGTAAGCTCCGCATTCCACACATCATCGGTATGGTATTGGCAGGAGTGCTCATAGGCAAATACGGGCTCAACATTCTGGAGCGCGACTCTTCCTTTGAGTTGTTTGGCAAGGTTGGTCTGTACTACATCATGTTTCTGGCTGCCCTCGAGATGGACATGGAGGGTATGAAGAAGACGAAGTCGAGACTGCTCACTTATGGTCTGCTGACGTGCTTTATTCCTTTCGGACTCACCTATTGGATGAGCGTCACACTCTTGGACTATTCCACCAAAGCCTCATTCCTGCTGAGCTGTATCATGGCCTCGAATACGCTCATCGCCTACCCCATCGTGTCGCGTTACGGACTGCAACAGAAGCCGAGCGTCACACTGAGTGTGGGGTCGAGCATGATCTCCCTGCTCATCGCCTTAGTGATGCTGGCGGGTCTGGTGGCTTCGTTCACCGAACACGACGGCGTACTCTTCTGGGTACTCTTTGCAGCCAAGTTTGCCGCTTATTGCAGTGTGATGATATTCCTCATACCCCGTCTCACCCGATGGTTTCTTCGCCGATACAGCGATGCCGTGATGCAGTTTATCTTTGTCATGGCCATGCTCTTCATGAGTGCCGCCCTCTCGCAGACGGTAGGCATCGAGGGAGTCTTTGGTGCCTTCTTTGCGGGCCTTATATTAAATAGGTATATACCTCATGTGTCGCCACTGATGAACCGACTCGAGTTTATCGGCAACGCCCTCTTCATTCCCTACTTCCTGATAGGAGTGGGCATGCTGATCAATGTGGGACTGCTCTTCCAGGGCGGTCATATTCTCTGGGTGGTGCTGTGCATCGTGTTCTTTGGCACCCTGGGCAAGGCCATTGCCGCCTATGCTGCCTGCTTTGGCTTCCGCCTGCCCCTGTCTTCGGGTCACATGATGTTCGGTCTTACCTCAGCCCATGCTGCCGGCAGTATCGCCATGGTGATGGTGGGAATGAACATTCTTGTAGGCAAAAACACCTATCTTGTCGACGACGACATGCTCAACGGTGTGGTGATCATGATACTGTGCACCTGTATCATCTCCTCGCTGCTTACCGACTGGTCTTCGCGCATGATAGTACTAAGAGACAAGGAGCTGCCGGAAGCTGAGGACGAGAAGAGCGCCAACGATGAGAAGATACTCATCCCCGTGCGCTATCCCGAATATGCCGACAACCTGATGAGCCTCGCCTTCTTGGTGAGAAACCAGAAGCTGAACCGCGGTTTGGTTTGTCTCAATGTGGTGTATGAGGACAAAGACATGCGCTACAACCAGGAGCAAGGCAAGCGACTGCTCGAACATTGCAGCCAGATAGCAGCAGCCACCGATGTGCTCACGCAGACTCAGGTAAGAATAGCTGCCAACATCGCCAATGGCATCAAGCACGCCTTCAACGAGTTTCAGTGTTCCGAGATCATCATCGGCATGCACATGCATCCGGAGCGCTCACCTAAGTTCTGGGGCGAGTTCCATCAGAGTCTGTTCAATGGACTCAGCCGCCAGATCATCATGGCACGTATCCGCCAGCCGCTCAACACCATACGCCGCATACAGGTGGCTGTTCCTTCGAGAGCTGAGTTTGAGCCAGGCTTCTACCGCTGGGTAGAACGTCTGTCGCGCATGGCACGCAACCTCGACTGCCGAATACAGTTCCATGGCCGTATGGAGGCTCTTTCGCTCATCAACGAGTTTATCAAGAACCGCTATCCCGAGGTCCGTTCCGACTATACGCTCATGACCCATTGGAACGAAATGCCCCAGATAGCCTCGCAGATAGCTCCCGACCACATGTTTGTGGTGGTAACAGCCCGCAAGGGAACCGTCTCTCACAAGGCTGCCCTTGAGCGTCTGCCCGAAGAGTTGACCCGTTTCTTCTCCGGCACCAATCTGATGATCATCTTCCCCGACCAGCATGGTGATGCATCTGGCGAGCATCTCACTTTCGCCGAGCCTCAGCATCAGGAGGAAGAGAGTGCCTACGAGATGATGAGCCGCTGGCTGAAACGGCATTTCAAGTTTTAGGGTTTTTCAAGAACCGGAAACACTATAATCAATTATCAACATACATTAATTTTTTAACAAGATGAAGAAAACATTCACCAAATCAGTCATCGCAGTCACAGTGGGTGCCTTGACTCTCAGTTCATGCATCGGCTCTTTCGGCCTTACCAACTCAGTACTCAGTTGGAACAAGAGAGCTACAGGCAACAAGTTTGTCAACGAGCTTATCTTTATCCTCATCTCTCCAGCCTATGCTGTATGTTCTGTAGCCGACCTCTTCGTGCTCAACTCCATCGAGTTCTGGACAGGCGAGAAGGTGATCGGACAGGTGGGAACCACCAAGGACGTGATGGGCAAGGACGGTCGCATGTATGCTGTCAAGACTTTGAAGAATGGTTACGAGATAACCGACCCCGACGGCGAGAAGTCTTACTTCGTATTCAACAAGAAGAACAAGAGCTGGTCGTACAGCAAGGACGGCGACATTCGCGAGCTGTTCAGCTTCAATGAGGACGGCAGCATCCAGGCCTGTCTGCCAAGTGGCGCAAAGATGAATGTCACTGCCGACGAGAATGGCTTATTCCAGCTCCGCATGGCGATGAACGATGGCTTCTACTATGCTTTCAACAAGTAACCGAACCTACACAAGTTCACTTTGACTTTATCAGTCACTTTGAACCTTTATTGAAGACGCAAGAACTTTCGATAACTATCGTCAGTCCTTGCGTCTTATATTTTTTCTACCCTCACCGACACCAAGGGAGGCTATAAATTCCAAGCTTATATATTACTGTGTATTCATGCGCAGGCTTCCTGCTGACAGATTTCCGCTCTTCACCTTCAGCTCCACCTTGCCTGCCTGACGACGGGAACGGAGAACGATACAGGCGGCACCCTCGTAAAGACTTCGCGAGGCATAGCTTGCCAACTGCTTGTCACCTACTGGCAACTCTGACGAAGCCATATCGCCATTGCCTACTGCCACGATGTCGGCTTCGCCCTTCACCTCTATATGTAATAAGTCATGAGCACTCAGCACGCGACGCCCCTTGCGGTCAACAGCAGTCACTCTCACCATCATCAAGTCTTTGCCGTCTGCATACCAGTCGGTAGTTTCGGGCTTCAACTTCAGCGCCACAGCCTCTCCGGTAGTGGTAAGCTGATGACGCGCCACTACCTTTCCTGCTTTCCTTGCCACAGCCACCAATGAGCCAGGCTCATAAGGCACTGCATCCCAGCGTATGCGGTTGCGCAGCTTGGGATCAGCGTCATTCTTTTTTACTCCCAGGCTCCTGCCATTGAGCAGCAGTTCCACCTCATCGGCATTGGTATAGGTATATAGCGATACCTGTTCACCCTCTTTGCGGTTCCAGTTCTCTGAGAGTTGACTGGTAGCCACATTGATGCCGTTCCACCGGGTGTCACCTCCTGACTTCTCGATAATACCGATATGTACTGTAGGCTGGTCAGAGAACATACTCTTCACGAAGTAGGCATCGGGCTTGGGAAGCATGGTCATATCGAACACTCCCTTGTTCCATCCCTTCAGTGGCCAGCCCAAACTCTCGCCTAAGTAGTCGACAGCCCCCCAGTAGGCAAGTCCCATCACCTTGTCGAGTTCCATCTCGAAGAAGTTGGGTCCCATGGCTTCTGTGCTCGCCTCGCTCTGATAGAATATCTTTTCGGGATAACGCTTCATGTCGCCGGGGAAGTACATATAACGGTAATTATACGAGTTGACTTCTGTGGCAACAGCCAGATCGGCAGGCAACGAGTCGGTATAGATATTGCGATAACGTGGGTGCATTGCCACCGTGGTGAGACGCGTGTTGTCGTAGCGATGCAGCAGTTGGCGCATCAGTCGGTAGAGAGTTACTCCCCAGTCGTTGAAGGGCATGTCGGCACGATGCTGCAGCTCGTTGCCCAAGCTCCATAGGACGACGCAGGGATGATTGCGGTCGCGCTTCACCCACTCGGGTATGTTCTTCTGCCAAAGGCTCAGGAAGTCTCCCCTGCCGCCAGTGAATTGCGAGTTCCATTTATCATACAGTTCGTCGACCACCAAGATACCATACTGGTCGCACAGGCGCAACAGGTCCTCGCTGTAAGGATTATGGGATGTACGAATATGATTGAAGCCAAAGCGCTTCATGGTGAGCAACTGTTGCTCGATGGCACGAGGATAGGCTGCTGCACCAAGAGTTCCCAAGGTGTGATGATTGGCGTAACCCTTGAGCAGCACTTTCTTTCCGTTGAGCAGGAGTCCGTGCTGGGGCGACAGTTCTATGGTACGCATGCCGAAGTGCTCACGTGTTTTGTCAGCCACTCTTCCTTCCTTGTCGTAGAGCGTCACCTCGGCAGTATAGAGATAAGGATGATCGCACGACCACAGCTGGGCACCCTCCAGCGTGATGGCAGGCAGTTCATATTCGCGGTCGCGCCACTTGGCATTGAAAGGCATGTCGGTTTTCTGCTGCGCCACTACTCTGCCTGTCATGTCGAGGATTTTCACCTCTATGGGCATCGCGCCTAAATTCTCTCCTTTCTGTTTCTTCTGGCGGTTCACGATCTCTACCCTAATGTTCACCTCGCGGTTGTTGCGAGTGGTGATATAGAGTGGATGGCGAGGAAAATAGAGTTGGTCGTTGGTGACAATAAGACGGACATCACGGAAGAGTCCGCCGCCCGTATACCATCGCGAGTTATTGGCAGCACGTGTATCTGTCCTCACTGCTATCTCGTTCTTCTCGCCGTAACGGAGCAACTGGCTCACGTCGATATCGAATCCCAAATAGCCATAGTCGGTTGCCCCTACATGCTGTCCGTTCACATAGACATCGCCCACAAGCATCATGCCTCCGAAGTCGAGCATCACCCGTCTTCCCTTCCATTCTTCCTGGGGTGTCAGTTCGTATCGATACCAGCCTATGCCCATCTCCTTGAATCCTCTTGCACTGAGTCGGCTTTTCACATTATTGGCAGCATCCTTGCTGTTGGCACGTTCGTCTGCGCCAGGTGCCACCCAGGGCTGATAGAGTTGGAAGTCATGAGGCAGGTTGACGACCTCGCATCCCTGCATAGCTTCATCCAAGAGATGGGTGTTCTGTATGTTGTCAGAAGGCAGGCTGATACCTTTTATATCGCCGCGATGGAACTGCCATCCCCAGTTGATATCTATCGTATCTCGCACGGAAGCCTGTGCTGCCGTACTGCTCATCATAGCCCAGCCTGCCATGAGCAGCATGAGCCAAAAGTTCTTGTTGATTTTCATCCTTGTAGTTGATTAGTTTTTAATAATAGCACACAAATATACTAAATTACTATCATATAATGCAACTTTCGCATACGGGGAGTGAAGAGATGTTGGGGAAATTAAGAAAAGTTGGGGGAAATTAAGAGAAGTTATGAAACAAATCCTACATCTTATACAAGAAGATGCAATAGGCTTCAACTGCTTACGAAGCCGCTTTCATTGCTCTACGAAATAGGCTTCATTGACTATCGAAGCCGCTTTCATATTTCGAGGCTTTTCTATTGGTTGTGGTTTAACGATTTTAGTTGACCACTTTAAGTTTTATTGATAATACGAGTTGACTCAGTTATTACTTATTTATAATTCACGTTGACTTATTTGTCCCAAAGCTGGGTTACAGAACGAACCAAAACGCTTAGGAAAGTGAGCTAAAATTGGTACAACGAACAGGACGCCCTAATAAATAACCCCTGTCAAGGCAAGACAAAGACTTGCATTGACAGGGGTTGAGTGGGGAAATTTACTTTTTGTTGTTCGTAATATTCTGAATAGAAAGTACAGGACGAACAAGGTGTTTTTCTTTGTTTGGGTCATGACGTCTAGATATGCCAAAACCCCATGTCATGTTATCTTTTCTCCAGATAATAAATTTACAGCCATACCCTCCATCGTTTGTAGATGTCCAAAATCAAATTGATTATAACCATTTACTACCTTTTTGTAAAGAGTCAGCGTGTTTTTAGTATAGCCAAGCTGCACGCCTGTAAACACAACCGTTTCTTCAGTACCGTCATCAGCAGTGGTGATGGTGAAGGTAGGAGAACCAGCTTGGGCTTGGCCTGTACTCCAATTAAACAAAAGACCTCCCTCTACTTCTACTTCCTCTGCTGTAGGCGTGCGCCAGTTCGTTCCCCATACGTATTCCTTACCAGTCTTTGCAGCGTCTGTCCATGTCATTTCCTCTGCTACATTCTTTGTGGCGAATCTTGGACCGCCAGCCCACAACTGTACCCATTCTACGGTCTCAGTTGTACCATTTGCCAAAGTAGCAGTTTCTGTACCCTTGGTAGGACCCGAGGTGATGGTGTAGTACTTACCAGCAGTAAGACCAGCTTCCTTGGTTTTATTGAGGAGCAAGTTTCCATTATATATTTCTATTTTCACGCCAGCAGGTACTACTACATAGTTGATTTCGCCTGCCTGCACTTTGCCTTCTGCTTTTTGGAGCAGGGTGGTCTTAGTGTCGCTTGTGCTTACAGTGAAGTCGGCAGCATCTTTTGTGGCAGTAAGTCCTTTCACCCACTTGTCAGCTGTCTTTACGTGAATGTCTAATATGCCTTTCTTGTCTACTGCCACTACGCGCAGTACAGCCACCTTGGGCTTCAGAGCGATCGAAAGACCTTTTTCGCCCGTTGTAGCCAGGGCTGTTCCTCCAGCTACAGCAAACTTGTTTGCCACATCGGCAAAATTACCTGTCTGGTTTGTCAGGTCCACTTCATTACCTGGGAAGTAAGCATACCAGTTGGCATCCTCAGTAGTAACCATGGCATCAGTACTGGTAAACTGGCTGCCATTATTTGTGAAAGTATAGTAATTTGATATTTTGTTATTGCTTACAATCACCTGGTCGTTCTCGGCAAATGCAAACTTCCATGTGCCGCTTTCATCTGTCATAGTGGCACGCGAGCTAAGATTTTCAACAGAAGCATTGAGGGTCATTCCTCTCTTTGGCTGTGTATCGCCATTGTCATCGTTGCTACAGGCTGCGAGAACTACAGCAGCCAACATAAATACTGAATACAAAAACTTTTTCATGTTCTAATCCGTTTTCAATTTGTGTTCCTGTGGTTAATTTCTAATTGTTCTCATGCCTATTCCCAAACGTCTTCGTCATCTCCACTTATTATATCTTCTTCGAATTGAAAGCCAGAGGGGTTTACTTTAGCGGGCTTGCCTGGACTGCCAGCAAAAATGGTCAACGCCTCTATAGCATATAAGCTAACAAGAGGCTTCATGTAAGTTTTTTTCTGCATAATGTCTCTTCAAATGTTAATTAGTAAATACTCATCTTTATTAAGCGGCTGCAAAGGTACTATAAAAAATGTAATTTATACAAATCTACGTGTTACATTTTTGTTACAATCACAAAAATAAAGAAATTTTAAGTTTTTTATCTAACTACTGAGCCCACTTTAAAAAGTAAGGCCTGTTTAAAATGTTTATATTCCACGATAATAATCTTCGATTTATGCCATTATCTGGAGTATTTTTCGTATCTTTACACTATCAATCAAACAGAATGACTATGTTTAAAAAGACAGATACGAATCCTCAGTTAAATATATTCACGGCTCCCTCAATGCAGTTAGGAAGTCGGGCTTCAAAGAAGTATTCTGACCCCAACTCATGGCATAACCAGTTTTATAGTCTCGTGACAACCAAGATTGATGAGGAGATATTCAAGCCTTTGTTCCCTGAAGGCAAGAAGAGCGGTCGCCCAAATGCCTCCATCCGCATACTCGTGGCTAAGTCAGTCTTGAAGGAGGGATTCGGCTGCAGCGATGAGGATCTGTTTGAGAAGTGCGAGTTTGACCTTCTTACCAGGAAGGCTCTCGGCATGGAACTTCTGAACTTGCTAAAGTTCAGTAATAAGTAAAAGCCCCCGAAAGCATGAACTTTCGAGGGCTCGATTGTGTGATAAGTAAACTCTAAGCCAATTGCAAAGAGCTAATTCTTTTGCCTATCTCCTGGACAGCCTGGTTGAAGATGTCTTTTTGCTCAGTGCTGAGCGTATAGACGTGTCCACGCACTTCAGAGCCGTTGAGACGCTGCGAGAGCCATGCGGCACTCTTGCCGAAGTAAACTTCTGCGATGTAGCGAAGAGGAAGAAGTTTATAATCCTCTGTCTCTATCTGCTTGCGCAACACCTCTACATTATCTTTTATTTGCTCCATCTTTTGACCAATGAAAGCCTTGGCTTCCTCTCTGTCTGCATCATTGGCATGAGTCTTGATGTAGCTTAGAATCTCTGCCTTACGTGCCTCGCTCTTGGCATCCTCCCTGCCTGCAAGAGATGCGTATTCCTTGAGTAATTCTGTGTTATTCTCCATATTTTTTTGTTTTAAGCCCACCCGAAAGATGGCGCGGTTCATTATTTTTTGTTTCTTCTTTTAAGCAAAGCAGAAAGTTTATCTAATCCTATATCCATATATTTCCAATATGTTTTATCATCAATATAGTAGGCTTCTCTCAGCTTGTTGTAATCACTTAGCAGCTTTTTCTGTAGTCTAATCTGCTTTTCTAATTCTTCATCTTCATTCATTGGCTTGAATTTAAATCAATACTATTGTTTACTTATCACGACGCAAAGATACATAAAATTCTTTTAATAACCATACATAACATAAAATATTTTTTATGTTTAACAAAGATTTCCTTTTCAGCGCAATCAAACGCGTTTTTGCAGGTGATCCGATAAAATTTAAATTTTATCTATCTATCATACAACATTGTTGCCTTTTAAAAACATTTATAGCTCATTTTCTACCTTTTCCTTTATTTCTTTTTGAGGTTTATACAAAATTGCTTATTTTTGCAAAAGAATTTAGAACTTAATTCAAACAAATAACTATGAAGTATTTCAACTTTTTAGGAATCATCCTTATAGTAGAAAGAAATATTTATGGTGGAACAATTATTCATGTTACCTACAAAGGGTTACAAATATCCAAAACCATTAAAGGAGCTGTGACTGTCTTTTGTGGAAAATCTGAAATTTCAGAACTTAAATGGAATAATAACAAACAACAATGATAGACATCAAAGGAATAACAAAGAGCTTCGGCTCGCTGCAGGTGCTTAAAGGTATCGACCTGCATATCAATAAAGGTGAGGTGGTAAGCATCGTAGGCCCCAGTGGCGCAGGCAAGACCACCCTGCTACAGATCATTGGCACACTCGACCGTCCTGATGAGGGAAGCGTAGTGGTAGACGGTATTGACGTGAGCAAACTGTCACAGCGAAAGTTGAGCGACTTCCGTAACCAGCATATCGGTTTCGTATTCCAGTTTCATCAGTTACTGCCTGAGTTTACCGCTCTCGAAAACATCATGATTCCTGCTTTCATTGCAGGCAAGAGCCGCAAGGAAGCCAAGGCAAGGGCAGAAGAACTGCTCGACTTTATGGGGCTGAGCGAAAGAGCTCTTCACAAACCTGCAGAACTGTCGGGAGGTGAGAAGCAACGCGTGGCTGTGGCAAGAGCTTTGGTAAATCATCCTGCTGTAATCCTTGCCGATGAACCTTCGGGCAGCCTCGACTCACACAACAAGGCTGAACTGCATCAGCTCTTCTTCGATCTGCGCGACAAGTTCGGACAAACCTTTGTCATTGTCACACACGACGAGGGACTTGCCGCTATTACCGACCGAACCATACACCTGAAAGACGGTATGGTAGAAAAGAACGAAGAAGTGAAGAACGAAAACGTGAAGAGCGAAGAATAAAGACAACCTACAGAAAAACAAAGAACACATATATGAGCAACAAGATAAAATTAGGCGATTTCAACAGCCTGAGAGTGGTGAAAAGAGTAGACTTCGGCATTTACCTTGACGGAGGTGAAGAAGGAGAGATCCTTCTTCCTACCCGTTACGTACCCGAAGAGGTGAGCATTGGCGACGAGCTTGAGGTGTTTATCTACCTCGACCAAGACGAGCGACTCATCGCTACCACCGAGAAGCCACTTGCCAAAGTGGGCGACTTCGCCTATCTCGAAGTGAAATGGGTGAACGAATATGGCGCTTTCTTGGGATGGGGACTGATGAAAGACCTCTTCTGTCCCTTCCGTGAACAAAAGAAGCGCATGGTTTTGGGCCAGTCATACATCGTTCACGTACATATCGACGAGGAGAGCTATCGCATCGTAGCATCTGCCAAGGTGGAGCGATACCTGTCGGAGGAACATCCTCACTATCGTCATGGCGACGAAGTGGACTTGCTGATCTGGCAGAAGACAGACCTCGGCTTCAAGGTCATCATCGACAACCAGTACCCTGGTCTGCTCTATCAGGACCAGATATTCCAGTACATTCATACTGGCGACAGAATGAAAGGCTATATCGGAAGAGTGCGCCCCGACGGAAAGATTGATGTGAGTCTGCAGAAAACAGGACAACAGCAAACTGCCGACTTTGCCGAAACACTCTACCAGTATCTGCTCGATAACGATGGTGCCTGCGACTTAGGCGACAAGAGCGAGGCTGACGATATCTACGAACGCTTCCATGTCAGCAAAAAGGTATTCAAGCGTGCCATTGGCGACCTCTACAAGAAACGACTCATCACCGTGAGCCCCATGAGTATCAGACTTTTAAAGGTAAAAGGGTAAAAGGGTAAAAAGGTAAAAGGGTAAAAAGGTAAAAAAGTAAAAAGGTAAAAAGGTAAAAGGTAAAAATGCCCTAAAAATAACAACCCACTTGTTTTGGATTTCCAAGACAGGTGGGTTGGTGTTTTTATAGAATCAACTATGCTATTCCACTTTCTTCAATGCTCTCATGGCATTGAGGACAGCAAGAACCGTTACGCCGACATCGGCGAAGACAGCCATCCACATGGTACCTAAACCCACGGTGGCAAGCAACAGGACTGCCACTTTGACTCCTATGGCAAAGGCCACATTCTGATGGGCAATGCGGATGGTGCGACGGGCAATGTGAACAGCAAGAGGAACCTTTCGAGGCTCATCGTCCATCAACACCACATCAGCAGCCTCGATGGCAGCATCACATCCCAAGGCACCCATGGCTATTCCTACATCTGCCCTCTTCAATACGGGCGCATCGTTGATGCCATCACCTACATAAGCCAAAGTCCTGCCTGCAGGCTTCTGTTTCAGCAGTTGTTCTACATGAACCAACTTATCGGCAGGCATCAGTTCGGCTTTATATTCATCGAGACCCAACTGACGGGCTATGCGATCGCCCACCTCCTGACGGTCGCCTGTAAGCATCACCGTCTTGACGACACCCTCACGGCGCAACTGGGCTATAGCCTCGGCACTGCTTTCTTTTACACGGTCGCCTACCACAACAGGCGCACCCTCATCGGCTTGTACCAACACCTCGCCATGAGTCAGCGTTCCAGTCTTATCAAACACCACTACGCCAACCTTGGCAAGGGCATCCATATAACTGCTTCCCTTGATGAGAATACCTGCGCGGGAGGCTCCTCCAATGCCACCGAAGAAAGTGAGCGGCACACTGATAACCAAGGCACAAGGACAGGATACCACAAGGAAGATAAGCGCACGGTTGAGCCATAGAGGTAACAGTTGCATAAAACCGCCCTCGCCAAAGAGCTGCACCCCCAAGTCTAAAGAGCCTAAGAGAGGCGGAACAATAGCTAAAACCAAGGCTGCCAGCACAACGACTGGAGTATAAATGCGGGCAAAGCGGGTGATGAAAGACTCACTGCGCGACTTGCTTGCATCGGCACCCTCAACCAAGGCTATGATGCGAGAGGCTGTACTCTCGCCAAAGGTCTTGGTGGTCTGCAAACGCAGTTCTCCCTTCACATTGATGCAACCCGAATAAACCTCATCGCCCTCTTTTACCTCACGCGGTACACTCTCGCCCGTAAGGACAGAAGTGTCAAGAAGCGCAGAACCACTGACGACCTTACCATCAAGAGGCACTTTCTCTCCTCGTTTTATCAAAACAGTCTCACCGATTTGTACCGTCTCGGGGGCTACAGTCTCTACCTCTTCTCCATGACAGACGTGAGCCACATCAGGACGGATGGTCATAAGATGTGAGATACTGTCGTGACTCTTTCCCTCAGCATAGCCTTCGAAGAGTTCACCCACCTGGAAGAAAAGCATGACGAAGACAGCCTCAGCAAACTCAGTCTCCTCGCCCGGAAAGAAACCGATGCACAAGGCTCCTATGGTGGCAATGGTCATCAGGAAATGCTCATTGAACACATCGCCATGAGCAATACCCTCGGCAGCCTCGCCCAAGGTGTCATGACCTATCAGCAGATAGGGAACAAGATAAACCAGGAGCAACTGCCAGGTGGAAAGCGCGCATGTCTTCTCGACGAAGTAAGCTCCTATAAGCAATAATACAGTGACCGAGATGAGCAGAAGGCGCTTGCCAAGGCTTCCATGCTCGTCATGATGATGCTCGTGATGATGCTCACAGCCACAACCGTGAGAACCTTGAGCACAACCACATTCGTGATGATGATGATTTGATTCCATATTGATAAGATACTTTAGTTATATTACACTTCTTTTCGTTTTCGGATGCAAAAATACAAAAAGGCTTCTGCAACCTGGTTGCAAAAGCCTATTCTATGTAAAATATCTTCTATTGAACTTGCGAAAGTTGATCCTTATATATATAAATAAGGTGTCAGTCTATCTTTCGAGCATCAATACCACTGCACGGCGTTGGAATAACCGCTTCGCTTATCGTACTTCAAAGCATCTGTAAGCGTAGAAGCGTTACAACGGAACGTGAAGTTATAGCTGGTATAAGGAGCCAGCACCACCGAACAACTCATATTGAAACAATGGAGGTCGCGCTGCAGAGAAGCAGTTGTCATACTCATGGCCTTATTCTCGAAGTCGTAGCCAGATGAGAAGCTGATGTTCCAGCCATCACTGATACGCACGTTACCACTGAAGTTGAGAGTCTGGGTAAACTTGTATGGATAGCGCATGGTGCTCTCGTTGAACTTTTCGCGGCGAGTATCCTCACCCATGGTGATACCGTAACCCACAGAAAGCGACCAAGGCATATTGAAAGCCATGTAACCGTCGTCATCGGTCTTGGCCTTTCCGCCCTTTTTCTTGGCTCCATGCTTTCCTGCCTCCATGTCATCGTCGATATTGGTTTCGATACTGGTATCTACACCCTCATCGTCATCCCTGTTGCGGGAGTTATCGCTGTCGCTGTCATCGCCTCCTCCGAATAGTTTCTTCAACTTTTCAGGCGTAAGCGTGAAAGAGAAGTTCTGCGACATACCCTGGAAACGTCCGAAACGTCCCTTGCCCCACTCAGTATGGGTTCCCACATAAGGATTTCCCTGTTCGTCGAGTTCATAGGCATAGGTGGCAAAGACAGCATGCATACTGTAAGTATAGTTTTTCCACCATTTCAGGCGCAAGTCGATACCGAGGTCACTCCATGGCCGCACCTTGGCTGCCGTATTGTAACTCATATTGATATCGAAAGCATCGATAAGACTTATCTTTTTAAATCCGGTGGAGTCCTTATCGCTCTTGACCTTCATCTCGAGGTTGTTGCCCAACGTGAAGGAAATGCTTCCCTGCTTACCCTTGCCCGGCACTCCAAAGAGCGAGTTTTGATAAGGCGAGTAGCTGACGAGCGATACATTTCCATTGGCATCCGTCTTCTGATAAGTATCCCAGTATCCATAGCGAGAAGCACCAAAGTCTGGCGCATAGCTGAAGCTTACAGTTGGCGAGAGCACGTGGCGTATGGCCTGTATCTTGTCACCGAAGAGCTTGCGGTTGGGCACCCAGAAACCATAAAGTTTGGTAGAGGCACTGATGCTCATGTTCCAGTTGTACACATTATGGAAACCATAGGTCGTATCAGCCACCTCGACCTGTTTCTGCTCGTCCCACGACTTAGTGACCTTATTAGTGTACATACGGTCGGTAAAGTTGAAGTTAGGACTGATGTTGATGTACTTGAAGAGCGTGAAGTTGGCACTTACCGGAATGCGATGTTCCCATCCGTTGCGCCAGTCTTTAATAAGATTGCTCTTGAAAAGCAGGTCTTCCTTAGTGGAGATGGAGTTGCTCACATGTCCTGTATAGCTCAGGGCTATCTTCTCATACCATCGCTCGTCACCCACCATCTTCTTGCGACGGAATGGATAGAAACGTGCAATGTTGATATTGAGGTCGGGCAGAGTGACTGCCAACGAAGAGTTGCGCATGTTCTGCGAGAGGTTGGTAGTTGCCGTCAGCGACATACCTATGCTCGAAAAGTTGGTGCTCCAGTTGACAGAAGAGGTTCTGGTACTCTGCGTCATCGACTGTGGATTGTAGAGCGAGTTGAGATTGTTGCGCTCATAACTGGTTGAGGCGAAGTTGACGCTGGCAGAAAGCGAACTGTAAGGATTGGCCTTGGAGTCTTGTCGATGGCTCCACTGCAACTTGAAGCTCTCCTGCTCGGCAAAGTCGGGCATTCCCTTATCACCTGTCTTGGTATCCTGATAGCTGAAATAGAAGCTTCCCGAATACTTGTATCGCTTGCGATAGTTGCTGGCAGCCGAGAGTCCCCAAGAGCCCTTGGTGTAGATTTCGCCCAAGAGTTTCAAGTCCCATTTGTCGTTGATGGCAAAATAATATCCACCATCGCGCAAATAGAATCCTCGGTCGCTCTCATCGCCATAAGTAGGCATGATAAAACCGCTGCTATAGCTCTTGGTAAAGGGGAAGAAACCATAAGGAATGGCGAAAGGCATAGGCACATCACACACCACGAGGTAAGCCGGACCAAAGACTACATCCTTGCCAGGACGCACCTTGGCACGCGAGAGCGAGATATAGAAATCAGGATGTGGCTCATCGCAGGTGGTGTAACGTCCATGCTGCAGATAGATCACTCCTGAAGAGTCGCGCTTGGAGCGCATACCCGACAGGAAACCGTCCTGCTGCTCGGTATATACATTATTAATAAGGGCTTTCTTGCTCTTGAAGTTGAACTTGATGGTATCGGTATCATACTCGTCGCTACCCATCTTGAATACAGGCTTTCCCTTTACACCACCTTCGGCAGTAGAGTCGGCCGTACCCATAGCCTTCACGTTACTCTTATCGATGTCCATCGAAATACGGTCGCTGGCAAGATCCATATTTTCATACTTCACCTGCGCAGAGCCATAAAGATGCGCCACCTTGTTCTTGGCGTCATAGACAAGCGAGTCGGAAGCCGAATAAGTGACAGGAGCATCTACTCCACCCGACTTCTTGCGGGCAATACTGTCGAGATGAATACTGTCGTCCACCACTTGGTTGTGCTTCCAGATAGCCTTTTGCAGAGAGTCCATGCGGGCAGTATCAGCCACCACATTGCCTGCTGAGTCGCGCAAGACAGAATCGACCACAGCCGTAGAGTCGGCGGCAGCCTTCTTCTTTTTCTTCTTGAAGAACGGCATGTTGGGACTTGCCATCATACAGATGAAGGCAAACAACAAAAGTGCTATGAAAGGATATTTTCTCATTTAGTTTGCAAAGTTAAGCATTTCTGCTTAGATTACACATCATGCTGACGTCTTTTTAGCTCATTCGAACATTTTTTCCCACTCCTTGAAGCGCAGGACACCCTCCTCGCCAAACTTGGCCAAGCTTTTCTCAGCCTGCAGGATGGTTTTCTCACGATCGAGATGAGTCTTGCTGAAGAACTTGTCAGCATAGCAGATCACCTTTTCCTCCATGGTTTCCGGAAGGAAATCCTGATGGGGCAAAGGCAGATTCTGACTCTCTATCTGCTGGCATGTGATGCCTGCTCCCGTATGGCGCTCGCACACTCGTGCATGGCGCTCGAAGCCTTCACGACGCATCAGTTCGGCACCCAGACGACCATGACAGATGTAGGGTTGACTGCCAAAACACATGATGCCAGGAGCATCGGTAAGATAGATTCCGATGTCGTGAAGCATGGCTGCCTCTTCCACAAACTGAGCATCAAGATGCAGTTCGGGATGAGACGAAACAATCTGTAGCGCTCTTCGCGCTACAGATTGACTATGGGTAATGAGGATATGACGAAGCTCATCATCCTCAGGATAATACTTATCAATAATAGCTTGATAATTCATCTATTTAATGTTTGGTTTGTCATGTTCAGTGTTTAATTAGGCTCACGCCACGATACTTGCAAAGTAAACATTAAACACTGAACATTCAACATTATTCAGCCTCTCGCTCAATGTAGGCGATCACATCGCCCTTGCGAATCTTGCTGCCCTGCTTGGCATTGATTTCTACAAGCTTTCCGCCAAGAGCTGCGGGAACGGTCTCGAACTCGCCCCATGGAGCCAGGATGTAGCAGAAGGCATCACCTTCCTTATACTCCTTGCCGATGAATGGCTCTACGGCTGGCTGGCACTCGCCCTCGCCCTGGAACTCCCAGAAGATCTGACCGGCAACAGGTGCTACGATGGCATCAGCCTTGGCATGCTTGAACTCTGCCAACTGGGCAGGAGTCAATGTTGAGCCAAGCTTGGCATCCTTAGCCTTCTGCAGGTCTGCCAAGAAGTTCTTCTTAGCCTGACCGCTCTTGTAATTGCGATACTGCTCTGGGTGCATGGCAAGTTCGAAGAGTTCCTCGTCATCCTGACCATACTCCCAACCATTCTCGTCCATCTCCTTCTTGAAGTCGTCGAGCGCATTGGTAAGCAATGTGTGAGCATCAACATCAGTAAACTCACGACCCTGCTTCTTGGCAAGCTCTACGAGTTCGGGATCTATCTTGCCTGGAATCTTACCACTCTTACCGAGGATCATACCCCACATAGAGTCGTCCATCATCACGAATCGGCCCTTGCCCTGCTCCATGGTGAGGAGGTTCATCAGGGAGATGTTCTTCACGTACTGGCTGAATGGTGTTACCAATGGAGGATAACCCACGCGTGGCCATACATACTCTACCTCGTCGAAGAGCTTGATCAGGAGGTCGTCCATAGACAACTCTTCCTCACCCTTCTTCTTGCGGATGTTGTTGATGGTCTGACGCATACCGCCGAGGTCTGCCATCATACTTCCCATCATACCGCCTGGGAGACCGCAACCGAGCAGGAGTGAAGACATGATCTTGTTGCCTGGGTTGATGAAGTAGCCAAGCCACTCGTCGATGAACTCCTGAGTCATGGCACGAGCCTTCATGTATGCGCTCATATTAATCTCAGGAACCTCGAAGCCCTCGTTCTTCAGCATGCTGATGACAGAGATTACGTCTGGATGAACCTTACCCCATGACAAAGGCTCGATGGCTGTATCGATGATGTCGGCACCATTGTTGCAGACCTCGAGGATGGAAGCCATAGAGAGACCAGGACCAGAGTGACCATGATACTGGATGATAATCTCTGGATACTTGTCCTTGATCATCTTGGTAAGCTTACCGAGGAATGCAGGCTGACCGATACCAGCCATATCCTTCAAGCAGATTTCCTCTGCACCGGCAGCGATGAGCTGGTCGGCAATGTTCATATAATATTCGAGAGTATGAACAGGAGAGTTAGTGATACAGAGTGCACACTGTGGAGTCATGCCGCCCTCCTTGGCCCACTTGATAGAAGGAATGATGTTGCGAACATCGTTCAAACCATCAAAGATACGGGTGATGTTGGTACCCTGCTTAGCCTTTACCTTGTACATCAAGGCACGTACATCGTCTGGCACAGGATACATACGAAGAGCGTTCAATCCACGGTCGAGCATGTGGGTCTTGATACCCACCTCATTGAAAGGCTTGCAGAATGCACGAACTGCATCATTAGGATTCTCACCAGCGAGGAGGTTTACCTGCTCGAAAGCACCGCCATTGGTCTCTACACGGCTAAAGCATCCCATCTCGATGATTACTGGGCTATCTTAGCCAACTGATCCTTGCGTGGCTGGAACTTACCAGAACTCTGCCACATGTCTCGATATACGAGACTGAACTGAAATTTTCTTCTTCATTATTATTTAATAATTTCTTTATTCTTTTCTTTATAGTAACATGGTGCCTGACGGCACCTATATAAAACCAAGGTGCAAAATTAGACAAAAAATCCGAATTATCAGCCCTTTCAACTGATTTTTTATAATTATTGTACTATTTTTGACTATCCTGTTGGATGTTCACATATTTTTATTGACTCAAGTTTCTCTATAACTTCTGAACTTACGACAGTTGACTCTGCTTATACCGTTATTTCGCCTGAACCATAGCAACGATGATGATTCTCATCATATACCACGCAGAACTGGCCTGGAGCCACTCCGTGTATGGCTTCCGCGGCATGTACCATCAGCCTTCCATCCTCCATACGTTCTATTGTGGCAGGATGATACTCGGGGGTATGGCGTATCTTGAAGGTGACATGATGCATGTCCACCTCGCGGGTAAGGAAGTGGAAGTCATGCAGCGGAAAGTCCTTCTTATAGGCAGTCTGCGGGTCATAGCCATGACTCACGTAAAGGATATTGTGCTCCACATCTTTCTTCACCACAAACCAGGGACCGCCACCGAAGCCAAGTCCCTTGCGCTGCCCTATGGTGTGAAACCACAATCCCTTGTGCTCACCGATGCGCTTGCCCGTTTCCAACTCAACCACATCACCAGGATTGTCGCCCAGGTAACGGCGGATATAGTCATTGTAGTTGATCTGCCCCAAGAAACAGATGCCCTGGCTGTCGCGGCGCTTGGCATTGACGAGATGTTCTGCCTCGGCTATCTCACGCACCTCGTTCTTCACATGATGCCCAATGGGGAAGATGGCCTTGCGAAGCTGCCAGGAATAAATCTGTGCCAGGAAGTCGGTCTGATCCTTCACAGGATCGGGACTTGTCACCAGCCACTTATCACCCTGCTCGTCAATCTCTGTCTGCGCATAATGACCAGTTGCTATCAGGTCATAGTTGTGCCCCATCTTCTCGTCGAAGGCACCAAACTTGATGAGCCTGTTGCACATCACGTCAGGATTGGGCGTATAGCCAGCCTTCACCTTCTCCATGGTGTAGCGTGTCACCTCGTTCCAGTATTCCTGATGACAGTCTACCACCTGCAACTTGCAACCATACTTGGCAGCTACGGCAGTAGCCATCTCGAGGTCTTCCTCAGAAGAGCAGTCCCACTCTTCCTTTTCCTCGGGTCCAATCTTGATATAGAAGCAGTCGGGATGCAAGCCCAGACGGGCGAACTCCCAAACCACTACGGAGCTGTCAACTCCTCCCGAAAGCAAAACGGCAATACGCTTGCCCTCCAAACTCTTTATATCCAACATGATGAGAATGTACTTTGTTACTTAAAAGTATGTTGAAACCGGGCGATGAAGTCACAAAAGTTCCTTCTATCGCACGATGAAAAATGCGGGAAAGCCTCTCCACATAAAATTTCGGCTGCAAAAGTACAAAAAAAGCATGAGACAAAGCTATAAATCAATAAAAATTAGTACCTTTGCACCCGAAAATTCAAATACGAACCAAACATTCGCATGTAAGAGAGAAATTGCGAATCTCGAATTACAAAAAGTAGTTATGGAAATTTTAAGGAATCTGTTTTATGGTTTTCCCGACCTTTGGGGAGGCGGTGTAGCCCATTCGGTGATGATTTTAGCTTTGGTCATTACGCTGGGCCTGTGTTTAGGCAAAATCCGAGTGAAAGGTGTGTCCTTAGGCTTGGCCTGGATTCTTTTCATCGGTCTTGTCTTCGGTCATTTCTCGCTCAACCTCGATGAGCACCTGCTCCACTTTCTGAAGGAGTTCGGACTGATACTCTTCGTTTACTCCATCGGTCTTGAGGTGGGTCCCAGCTTCTTCTCGTCGTTCAAGAATGGCGGTAGAAGTCTCAACATGCTCAGCATCATAGTGATAGCGCTGAGTATCGCTACCACATTGGGAATATTCTATGCTTCGGGAACTTCCATTACCTCTATGGCAGGTATCCTGTCGGGTGCTGTAACCAACACTCCCGGACTGGGTGCCGCACAACAGGCGTTCAGCGACCTGCGCCATATCGATGCCCCCAGCATCGCAACCGGCTACGCCATCGCCTATCCTATGGGTGTGCTCGGCGTTATCCTGTCGTTCGCCATCCTGAGATTTGCTCTACATATTAATAAGGAGAAGGAGGAGAGCGAGGCAAAGAGCGGTAAGGGCCACTTGGAAGCCATGACTCTGAACACCTTCTCGGTGAAAATCACCAACAAGATGATATTTGGCGACACCGTAAAGCAGGTACGCGAGCTCTTGGGACGCGACTTCATGATTTCACAGATTCACCGTCCCGACAGCGACGAGCATCATGAGATAGTCAACGGGCATACCGTGCTCAATGAGAACGATGTGGTATTCATTGTGGCTCATCCTGCCGTACAGGAGCCTATCATAGCCTTGCTGGGCGAACAGGTGGAGATGGACTGGGAACAGTTTGGCAACGAGCTGATAACCCGCCGTATCCTCATCACCAAACCAGGCATCAACGGCAAGACCATCAGCCAGATGCAGATACGTTCCAACCTGGGTACCAACATCACCCGGGTAAACCGTGCAGGTGTAGACCTTATTGCCACTCCAAGCCTCAAGCTGCAGTTGGGCGACCGAGTTACAGTAGTAGGCACAGAGTTGGCTATCAGCCATACCGAGAAGGTACTGGGTAACCAGATGAAACGACTCAACTACCCCAACCTGATACCAATCTTCTTGGGCATCATGTTAGGATGTATCGTTGCCAACATACCATTCTTTATCCCTGGCATTTCAGAGAGTCTGCGACTCGGACTGACAGGCGGTCCGCTCATCGTGGCTATCCTGATAGGATACTTTGGTCCTAAGTACAACCTTGTGACCTATAATACGATTTCAGCCAACCTGATGATTCGCGAGATAGGCATCTGCATCTTCCTGGCATGTGTGGGATTGGGCACAGGCGAGCAGTTCATACAGACCGTAGCCACAGAGTCGGGCATGATATGGATTCTCTACGGCATAGCCATCACCATGATACCAATCTTGTTGGGCGGCATCATAGGCCGTTATGCCTTCCACATCAACTACTACACTCTCCTGGGCGTTTTGGCTGGTGCCAACACCAATCCTTCAGCCTTGGCTTATGTGAGAGACCAGACCAGTGCCGATGCGCCTTCAGTGGGCTACGCCAATGTTTACCCATTCGCCATGTTCCTGCGCATCGTAACCATTCAGATCATCATCTTCGTGTTCGGATAATAACGGACAGGAAGGTGAATAATTTGCGAAACTTGAGTAAGAAACAAGTAAAGAGAAAAATAGTTATATAAAAAACATCAATGGATCACGGAAAAGAAATGGAGGCCCTGTTGGCCCAACAAGAGAGCAAGGAAAACTGCAAATGCGGCAACAACAAGGACAACTGCAACTGCAAGGAGATAGCCGAGTCGGAGCTTCGACGCAAACTCGACCTGCTGCTCCGTACAGGCAGTCTGCTGATGGAGAGTGCCGCCGACACATCGCGCATCATGCGAACCATGAAGCGCACGGCAGCCTTCTTAGGACTCGACGAACAGTACATCCACCTTTTTGTAAACTGGAATGTGCTGATGGTGAACTACAGCGACGAGGAACACTCTTTCACGAAGTTTCAGCGCTGCGAGAAGCATGGCATCAACCTTACCACCATCTCATTGGTGAGCAAGCTGACATGGCGCGCCATCAAGGAAGACTACTCGCTCGACCAGTATGAGCAGGCTCTGCAGGACATCAAGTCCACCAAGCGCAGTTTCACACCATGGCAAGTGGCTGTGGGCGGCGGCTTCGCCTGTGGTGGCTTCTGCATACAGTTCGGTTGCGACTGGCCTGCCTTCTTCTATTGTTCGCTGGCTGCCATCTTAGGTTTCCGCCTTCGCATGTTCCTGCCTACTAAGGGTTGCAACAACTATGTAGCTATTGGTATTGCCGCTTTCGTGGCAACACTCATCGCATGGGCCACCTCTTTCCTGTCGCTCACCCCATCCATTGCCTCCAGCCTACCAGGCTTCATGCTCTCTGCCACACCATGGCATCCGCTGATGGCCTGCGCTCTGTTTATCGTACCGGGAGTGCCACTTATCAATTTCGTAAGCGACATGGTAGACGGCTATATCGAAGTGGGAATGATAAGAGCCCTCAACACATTGCTGATGGTATTGGCTATGGCTTTCGGTATAGCATTCGCCATACAGGTGTGCCACATCGACAATTTTGTGACCGACCTTACCATGACGCCCCATCATGCCTACTGGGAATACGCCATAGCAGCAGCCGTATCGGCCATGGGCTTCTCCACCATCTTCAGCATTCCGCGCCGTCTGCTGCCGGCAGTTGCTGTGGGAGGTATCATCGCTGTCTGTTTCCGCAACTTTGTCAACCTGGGTCCAAGTAATGGCAATATTGGTCTTGACATGGGTCTCAGTATTGGTTCTCTGGCAGGTTCGGCTCTCATCAGCATCATCGTCATCAAGGCGCGCCACTGGTTCCACACTCCTCATCAGTGTATCACCATCCCGAGTGTCATCCCAATGGTTCCGGGTGTCTTGATGTATCGCGCTCTCTTTGCCTTCATTGATATGCACGGCGTGGTAGGCGAGGTTACTGTCGGCATGAACAATATGATCAAGGCATCGCTCGCCATCATTTGCATCGCCCTGGGTGTGGCTATCCCCAATGTCTTCTTCCGCCGCTTTGTAGAGGGCGACCGCAAGCGAAAGCTCTTCAACATGCTTGTGG
>ENA-OQEL01000063-OQEL01000063.1-human-gut-metagenome-genome-assembly--contig:-NODE-63-length-40632-cov-7.542723_pt1 | contig 40632 bp, 42 predicted proteins | sample MGYA00242796_ERZ504637 | MGnify/ENA primary metagenome ERZ504637 (study PRJEB26092, sample SAMD00036306) | human gut metagenome | host: Homo sapiens | study: EMG produced TPA metagenomics assembly of... | reverse complement strand
GCATATGCAGGGGGATGCGATTATTATGAGCACGGAGTAATTAAGGCAAGTCCACTTCATTCGATGTATTAGTGACTTATCAGGACGGTTTTTGGCCTTATTCCGTATAATCAGTATGATGAAAACAAAAAGGAGTTTGTGGAGAAAGTAAGTGTAGATCAGATTACTAATGTTCCGATTAATTCCGATGTTTTCCCAGAGGAATATGATAAAGATGGTGATGGAAAAGTATATATTGTCGGTCAGGGAGAAATCCGTTAAATATTTAGATGAACAAGAATATCTTGAATGGAAAAAACAGATTTTCTGGATGCCGGAGATGAAAATAGAAAGCTGTGAATTAGGAGAAATTTTAAAATGAACATGGCAATGACTTTGTTATCGGCTTGTGCAGACAATAATTTAGGAACAGACAGAGAGAGAGAATCAGTTATTCCAGAACAAAATCAGAAAGAAGATACAAATTTATATAAAAATGAGTTAATGGAAAAGACGACATTGTAATTGGAGCGATATATGAAACAGGAGCTGGACCGCAGGGAATGATTCCATATACTCAAATTCGCATTTATGAAGATATAGGAAGCGAATTTGTATATGATCAGGAACTTTGCGATGCGATTAATGTTGAACTTCCAGAGGACGCTACAGCAGAACAGGTAAAGGAAATAATAAATTAAAACATACGGTAGATTTTATAATTTATAAATCTACCGTATGTTTTTAGATGAATTTGTAAAAAATGTTAAGTCTCTGCGTATTTATGCAAGGAAATAATAGCCAGAAAAAGTAATTTATGGAGAAACACGAATGAGATGGTCAAATGAAATGTTCTATATTCTTCTGCTGAATTCATTTGCAGGTGCGATTGCTTATGGATTTTGGATGATAGCAAAAAGCGGTATGGCGAAGAAGAAAAAAATGAAATATGTGTATCCGATGCTCGGAATTGTGGAAGCTTTTTTCATTTTTCCGGTAATGTTTGTATATCTGAAAGTATCTACGCATGTTCCTGGAAGTCATGGATCATATTATGGAACTTTATTTTTGCAGACACCGTTCATTTATATGGCAGAATGTTTGATGGCAGGGGGTATGGATTCTCGGTATGATATTTTATTTAGGAAACTATATCAAGGAATATTGGAAATTTAAAAGTATTTTGGAAAAAAAGATTTTGCATATGAGCTGCCGGCAGATGTATGCAGTGAAATTTTGCAGGAACTCAAAATGAAAAGGAAGATCACATTGTATCAGAACTATGCCGTGACATCTCCAATTGTTGTTGGCTGGTGGAATAAGAAAATTATTTTCCCGGTACAGGACTATGAGGAAAGAGAACTTGTAACCATACTTTATCATGAGTTAGTGCATATCAGACAGCATATTTTGGAAATGAAAAAAATAGGGATTTTCTTAAAATTGATTTTCTGGTGTAATCCGATGATGAACAGTCTGTTACGAAATATTGATGAGTGGGGAGAAATTGCCTGCGACAGATATGTGTGTTATGAAACTGCCTATCCGTACACGGTAAAGGAATATTATACCGTTGCTGTGGATGGACTGGAACAGTCACATATCTGGATGCCACAAATGGTAACTGGATTTAAGAAAAAGAGTAATTTTAAAAGGAGATTATTGCAAATGAAAAATTACAGAAAAGAAAAGGAAATGAAATTTGTTGGAGGTGTTGCTTTAAGCCTTGTGCTGTGCGTTTTGTCAACAACAACTACTTTTTGCAACAGCAGAAGGATTTAAGGCTGGGTATGAGAAGGTTTTTGACGATACGAAGGTAATGGTTGAGGATGAAGGCGCAGAAGATATTGAGTATGAAGAGGATTTTATCTCTGAGAATGAAAATATAATATTTTATAACCAGAGTGGTATCAACCTTATTGATGAAAGTGGAGCAATTGATAGCACTTCATTAGAGAAAGGGGTGACGCTTATAGTGGGAACTGTATATGCAAAAAAGAATCAAGCAATTACTATAAGATTGAATATTACACCGGCAGATACAAGTGTTCAATACGGAATAATTACATCAGATAATAAAATGAGATATGTTAATGGTACAGGGGCATGTAGTCATGCTTTTTTCGATTAGTTCTAGTGATAATTTTCAAATTTTTATCAAAAATACTAGTTCAAAAACGGTTACTATTGAAGGTGGATATATAGTTTATTAAAACAATTTGTTGCGAAAAGTTTTAAATGTTTCTTCTTAATATTTTGAAAGGAGATGATGCATTTGGAACAGGCATTAATTGAAGCTGCAACCACGCAGGGAATCTGGGTTCTTCTTTTTGTTTCGCTATTTTTGTATACGATTAAAAATAATGAAAAATTAGTGGAAAAGCAGGATAAAAGAGAAGAAAATTACCAGAAACTGTTGTCTGATATGACAGAAAAATACTCAGTTGTTGAAGATATCAGAAACAGCGTGGATGAAATTCAGAAAAAAGTCGAAATGCTTTCGACAGAACAAAAAGTATAGGAAAAAGATTATTCTATATGGAATCAAATCACTTATTATCTGATGGATAGGTAATAAGTGATTTGGATTTTAAGGAATGAGGAAGGAAGAGGATTTATCCAAATCAATGGATGGGTTTGTGAAATGAATAGGATACAGCACAAAAAAGTGGATAGATACATTGGGAATAGGGCTGTTTATATTAACTTTGTTATATATGTGCGGTTTGACATCCAATAAAGACGAAATAGAGATTGAACAAAATGTAGTAACAGAGGATAAAATTCAACAGGAAACAGATAATGATTTGCCAGCTGATTTTCCGAAAGATTTATTTTTTCAACAGTGGAGTTGGTGGTTGGCGGACGTATTTACGATTAAACAGAGATGGCTCATTTACAGGAGAGTATTCAGATTTTAACGCATATGCAGAGGACGATTTCCCCAAAGGAACGGTAACGATATGTGAATTTGAAGGTAAGTTTACGAATATTCAGCGGATGGATCAGTATCATTATACAAATGTCTTTAGAAAAATTAGAGATATTGGATATTCCGGAGATGTGGATAGAAAATGGATACAGATTTCTAAAAGAAGATGAGCCATATGGTTTGGAAAATGGTGAGAATTTTACTTTATATATGCCAGAAACGCCAATAGAGCAGTTGTCGGAAGACTTTCTGGCATGGTGGCCGTCATGGTATTATTCGGAGGAGGAGACTGTCAGACCAGAGAAACTTTCCTGTTATGGAATGTGCAATGAGGCAATGCAATACGGAATTTTTTCTTATGAAGGAATGGACGTATTTGAGCCATATATAAGCAAATAGCACAGAACGCCAGAACCGACATTTGCCGGAACTGGCGCATTTTTTTATCTATGGACTTATTTTAAAGTCCCTTTATGAGACTTTTATACACATTTTGTTGTCTAATATATGTAAGATGAAAAAAAGAAGAAAAGCGACTGTCTTACATTCACTGCGCGCGTGGAGAAAAGCATTATGAAAAAACAAACAGATGATCTTGTGAAAAGAGCGAAAAGGCATGAGTCGGAAGCTTTCACAGAATTAATGCAGCTTTATATGACGGATATGTATAAGGTTGCGTATGCAAATTTTGATGAATGATGAAGATGCCGCCGATGCAATCGGAGATACGATTCTGATATGCTGGGAAAAAATGAATCAATTAGTGAAGATACAGTATTTTAAAACATGGATGACAAGAATCCTCATCAACAAATGCTATGATATCAGAAAGAAAAATCAGAATATCATTTGTTTGGATGAGTACGAGGAACCAGCAGCCTGCGATGAATATAATCTGGAATTAAAAGAGGCACTCGCAGCGTTAGATGAAAAATACCGGATTATTATGATTCTTTTTTACAGCGAGGGCTATCGTATCAGAGAAATTTCTGACATTTTAAAAATTCCTGAAAGTACTGTGAAAACACGTTTACAACGTGGACGGGAAAAGCTGGAAGTTTATTATAAGGAAAAAATGAGGTGAGATTCATGTCAAAAAAAGTGAGTGAAATTTTAAATAGTGATATTCAAGTGCCAGAAATCGTTCAGAAAAAAGCAGATGCCGCCTTTTCACAGATTCAATCGGAAAGGGAAAATAATATGAGTAAAAAAATTTAAAAGTAACAAATTGTTTGTGGCAATGGCTGCCTGTGCAGCGTTTATTATTGTTGCGTCTACAACAAACAACTATCTCAACAGACCGCAGGAAGAAAAAGAACAACAGTGGCTGAACATACGACAACAGAAAAAGAGAATATGTTTACCATGTTACGTCAAAAAACACCCCGTCAATTTTGATATATTGTAATTTTATTGTACTTTTGCAAGTAATTTTAATTTGTATGAATCATAAATAACGAATAATGGGAGTATTTTCAAAACTATTCGGGCGCAAGACCGAGGATAAAAAAGTAGGCGGCATGGAAGACTACATGACGCTTGTCAGAGTGTATTTCCAGGCAGCCCTTGCTTCACAGTTGGGCATTACCAATTTGGCAATGTTGCCCGACCTTCGTGCCTTCAAGACTACATTCCGCGTTCCTACCCAGAACAACAAGTTGGGCCTGGGCGAGAAGGCGCATGTCAAGAAGATGATGAAGAGTGTCTATGATACCGATGACAATTTCTTCAAGGAGATTGACCAGAGCATTCGCAAGAAGTGTCACAAGTTGCAGGATGTCAATGTGTATCTCATCCAGTTCCAGACCTTCACCCAGGACCTCATGATGCTTCTGGGCAACCTGATGAAGTTTAAACTCCGTCTGCCAGGTTTCATGAAGAAGGCGCTCTACACCATGACTCAGAAAACCGTCGACGATATCTTCAACAAGAATGACTTCAACGACGCCAGTGTGGTGAAGACCGTCATGCAGCTTCGTCAGCTCGACAAGCAGCTGTGCTTCAGCCAGCAGTGGGTCACCGATTTCGCCTTCCAGGTGTTGATACTTGCCAAGAAAGAGCCACGTCCATCCGATGAGGAAATCGAGAAGGCAAAGGGAAAGTTGGGCAAGTAATTTCACTTAATTTGTATCAAATTCACAAATAGTTGACGGAATATTTGCAATTTTGAAATATTTCCGCTATATTTGTACCCAAAATAGAGAGTAATGAGTGCTGATGAAAAGACAATCAATACGTTTGCCACACGTGTTAGGCAGTTGATTCTTGAGTTTGGAAAGCTCAAGCAGGAGAATGCCGAGCTCTACGAGATGGTGGATGAGCGCGACGCCCAAATCAAGGCGCTGCAGGAGAAGTTGTCACAGGCAGAGCACGATTACAACAGCCTGAAAATGGCTAAGATGATGACAATTTCGGATGCCGACATGGAAGCTACGCAGAAGCGCGTCGCCAAGCTCATCCGTGATGTCAACAAGTGTATAACGCTACTGAGCAATCAATAAGTCGGAGCGATGGCAGATCAGGAACAAGAGAAATTACTCATAAGATTACATATCTATGACACCGACCTCTCGGTCAAGATACCGCGAGAGGACGAGGAGTACTATCGTAAGTCAGGCAAACTGATTAACGATATTGTCAACTCGTATTCCAAGATTTTCAAGGGACGCAAGAGCGACAAGGAGATTCTTTATATGTCGCTCCTCGATATCGCCTTGAGATATGAGAAGGAGTCGGGTCGTAACGATACTGCACCTTATCACGATATTCTCACCCGCCTTACTGCCGAGATTGAGGACACCCTGAAGTAGTAAGAGTGTTTTTTCTCCGTCCGTTTGTTTGCCCCGTTGTCTTAAGGATGCCGGGCAGTAGCTGTTGCACAGGCGAGAATATTAATAAATCATTTATATATAATAAAATAATGGTAGTAACAATCATAGCAACCCTTGTAGCCCTCGTATTGGGAGGAGCCGTAGGGTTTTTTATTTTCCGTTATGTCATTAAAGGGAAATATAACGAAATGATCGCCGCCGCCAACAAGGAGGCGGAAGTAGTGAAGGAAAAGAAACTGCTCGAAGTAAAGGAGAAGTTCCTCAACAAGAAAGCAGAGCTGGAGAAAGAGGTGCAGCAGCGCAACTCACGCATTCAGCAGAGCGAGAACAAGCTCAAGCAGCGTGAGATTTCGCTCAACCAGCGCCAGGAAGAGCTCGGCCGCCGCAAGCAGGAGGTAGAGCAGAACAACCAGCGCGTGGAGAACGAGAAGAAGCTCCTCGCCCTGAAGCAGCAGGAGTTGGAGAAGATGCAGCGTCAGGAGCAGGAGAAGCTTGAGGAACTCTCTGGTCTGAGCGCTGAGGAAGCTAAGCAGCGCCTCATCGAGAGCCTGAAAGATCAGGCAAGACTCGATGCTGCAAGCTACGTCAACGAAATCATGGACGATGCCAAGCTCAATGCCAACCAGCAGGCCAAGAAGATCGTTATCCAGACCATCCAGCGCGTGGCCACAGAAACGGCTATAGAGAATTCTGTCAGTGTCTTCCATATAGACAACGACGAGGTGAAGGGCCGCATCATCGGTCGTGAGGGTCGCAACATTCGTGCCTTGGAAGCAGCCACTGGTGTTGAGATTGTTGTAGACGACACTCCTGAGGCCATCGTCATCTCTGCCTTCGACCCCGTGCGCCGCGAGGTATGTCGTCTGGCCCTCCACCAGTTGGTAGCCGACGGACGTATTCATCCAGCCCGTATTGAGGAAGTTGTAGCCAAGGTGAAGAAGCAGCTCGAGAATGAAATTATCGAAACCGGTAAGCGCACCGCTATCGACCTCGGTATACACGGCTTGCATCCTGAGCTGATTCGTATCATTGGTAAGATGAAGTACCGTTCATCATATGGTCAGAACCTCTTGCAGCACGCACGCGAGACAGCCAACCTCTGTGCTGTCATGGCATCTGAGTTGGGCTTGAACCCCAAGAAGGCAAAGCGTGCCGGTCTGCTCCACGATATCGGTAAGGTGCCAGACGAGGAGAGTGAGTTGCCTCACGCACTCTATGGTGCCAAGATTGCCGAGAAGTTCAAGGAGAAGCCAGACATCTGCAATGCCATCGGTGCACACCACGACGAGATGGAGATGAACACTCTTCTTGCTCCAATCGTTCAGGTTTGCGATGCTATCTCTGGTGCTCGTCCTGGTGCCCGTCGCGAGATTGTTGAGGCATACATCAAGCGTCTCAACGACCTTGAGGCAATAGCCATGAGTTATCCTGGTGTTACCAAGACCTATGCCATCCAGGCAGGTCGTGAGCTTCGCGTCATCGTGGGAGCTGACAAGATGAACGACGAGGAGAGCACCAAGCTCTCTGACGAGATTGCCACCAAGATTCAGAACGAAATGACCTATCCTGGTCAGGTGAAGATCACCGTCATCCGCGAGACCCGCAGCGTAGCATACGCCAAGTAATCGAAAGTATAATAACACTTGATTTATATCGAGGGAGCTGTCTGATGAGACGGCTCCCTTTTTTTCTTACGACATGAGCGAAGTCAAAATTCGAAAATGACTAATGACTATAATTCGGAAAAACTAAAATGACTAATGTGACTTACGTCTTTCCCTCGATAGTGTCATCATGTGGGTCTTAATAGATGACCAAAGCTGCTCATCTATTATGACCTCTCTTGGTCATAATAGATGCCTTCTACAGGGCTCTTGGAGCACTTGTAAAAGAACAGAGATAAGACTTACATCAAGGTTTATGCAGCAAACAGCTACCATAGGTGAATATAGATTCATCTCTCCACATAACTCTATTAGTGAACTAATGGAAAGCATATTTGTCTCTCTGAAGATTTGACAGATTAAGTTTAGTCATTAGTCATTAGTCATTATCGCATTTTAGGCATACGATTATGTGGTGATATGGTGAAAAACTTCCTCTTATGCATACGAGTGCATGCCCGTGAGGAAGTAGTTTACTCCGAAATATGTCATGACGATGCTCAGGAAGGCAAGGGTCATGTAGACGTGGTAGGCGAGGGGCTTGCGGAACAGGGGCAGGCTCTGTGTATGAGCCACTACGGCGTAAATCATAAAGGTGATGAGCGCCCAGGTTTCCTTGGAATCCCAGCTCCAGTAGTTGCCCCAGCTCACATTAGCCCATATAGCGCCGATGAAGATACCAAACCCCATACAGGTCAAGGCTGGATAGAGGAAGACACGGCTCAATGCTTGCAGTTCCTCGCCGTGGCTGCGCATACAGATACCCATGATGCCACAGATGAAAGTGAGTGACAACAAGGCATAGCTCATCATGATAATACTTACGTGGATGCTGAGCAGCGGACTATTCAATACTGGCATCATCTGCCCGATGGCAGGGTCCATCTGGTTGATGTGGCTTACGAGCAAGAAGAAGCCTGACAATAAGAATCCAAATACCATCACGATGCGGATTCTGAACTGCATCAAAAGGGCAATCAGCATCACAAGCCAAGCTACGCTCAACATGCTCTCATATCCATTCGACAAAGGTATGTTGCCACTGATGATCCATCTTAGCGCAAGTCCAAAGGTCAAGGCAAGGAAGGAGATGCCCAATAGGATAGGAAGGGCGATGTCCAAAGCCTTGAAACTTCGCTTCTTGGTCATGCGATAGATGGTATAGAAGAGGGCGATGAAGCCCAGCGTCAGGTTCACCATGAAGAGGATGGTAGCGAATGGAAAGGCATTGTTGATGCGCTCTGCCTTATATTGGGTCTTCGAAGGCAAGGAGTTGCCACCGCTCACTTCTTGGTATTTCTTCATCTTGTCGAAGAAGATGTTTACTCGCTCCGTGTTTCCAGCCTTTACGTCACCATAGAGCAACGAGAAGACATTGGTGATATAGAGCGCATGCTGATGTTCCACTGCCTTAGGTAATCGGTCGGAAGGCGAGAACCAAGTGGTGGTACCAGCCTTGATGAATGGATTCTCCTTGGTGGCACGTACATTCTTAGGGAAGGTATAAGGCAATACCTTGAGCGATACGCCACGGCGCAAGTCCATTATGAGTTGTATCTTTCCATCGATGTCGGCAGCTTGCTGATGGAACTTGTCTTGTGCCCCATTGTAATATTCCTGCACATATTGTCCGATGATGTAACCGCCCATCTCCTTGTTGAAGAACTGGTTGATGGAGCAATAATCCGGCAAGTTCATCGCTGTCTTCAACTCTCCACTCTTCACCTTGATGAAGGGTTCGCTTGCCCATTCGTCTCCGTAGAATATCCAACCGGTCAAAACTTGTTCGGCTGTCAGTCCCTTGTAGCTTCTATCACCATATATCTTCTTGCAGAAGTCGAGTGCGTAGGTTTGAACAGGACAGATGCGGTCGTTATAGAGGATATTCAACTCGCCAAACTTCTCTGCGGTAGCCTTTGGCAAGACTACGCTTTGTAGATTCTCCAGCGTAGAGCCTTCTGAGATTTCTTCCATGGCAGAACTACCACAACCTGCTGCCATCATTTGGTTGTAGGAAGTATGGTTGAATCCCATTCCTCCCATTCCGAAGAGCAAGGCAATCATCAAAGCCCCCTTCTTCAGCAGCTGACTTGCCAATAGTTTGCGATAGCTTGCCTTAGGGTCGATGAGCATCCAAATCAGTGAGATGAAGAGGAGGGCATAGCCTGTATAGGTGACAGGGATGCCGTATGGGTCGGCGTTGATGGCGAGTACGCTTCCCTTGCCGTCCTCATCATAGGAAGACTGGTAGAAGCGGTAGGAGCGATGAGAGTAGATATTATTCATCGACACCTGTCCTTCGCTCTTATCGTTGCCGTCGGTCACAGTAAACTTGGAAGAGTAGTCAGCGACCGCTTGTGTACCATCGTGCATCTTCGTCTCGAAGTTTTGCAGGCAGAGCGAGAAAGGTAGTTTCTCCTCTTGCATCCCCATGCCATCTTGCGAATCGGAAGCTGCCATATAGGTATCGGTCGGTTGCCCAATACGTAGATGAATCATTCCTCTTTTGGCGGAGATATGCGTGAGCAGTGCGCCTGCGAGGATAATGACAAAGGAGAGGTGGAGTGCAAGCGTAGAGGCACGCTTCACCTTTCGCTTGATGATATAGAATACACCGAGGGCTGCCATTACTGCCCACATCAATATAAACCACCATGCGCCATAGTAGTGGGCATGGACATAGTCTGTACCCTGGCTCTTCTCCACGATGGTGGCGACAGCCATGCTAAGGAGAACAAGAATGTAAAGGGTGAAAATAATCTTTTTGACCATTTTGTTAATACAATTCGTTCATGTCGAAAAACATTAATCGCGTATGTTTGTTATAGGAAGAAAGCCATTCTCTGATTGGTCTTGCCATAATAATACCTCCTATTTTGTTGATTTTTGTATTTCTGCTGCAAAATTTACGATTTCCTTTTGAGAAGACAATGCTTTTTAGACAAGTATTTACACGATATGATGTAAAAAAGCTGCCAAGTCCATGATGAAACTTGGCAACTTCTTTATTGGTAATGTTTTGTAATCTAATATAGCAATGAACTTACAAATATTAGATGGAACGTAAGAACATCACTACGGCATCACGGTCTGCCTTTGGCAAGTTGTAGAATTTCACTGCAGTGTTGTATGCCTGGCTGTTCTTGCTGTAGCAATGCCACATGATAGCCTCTACCTCGTTGCGAGCACGAGCATCGTGCAAGCGATCCTCGGCACCACTGTTAATCTGTGAGAGACCGCGTCCCCAAAGTGGAGTGGTACGGCACCATGAACCATGAATGTCGTTGATCATATCCAACTTGTGCTGGATAAAGTCTGAATATGGATAAATCTTCTGTCCAGGGTAATGTGGAAGGTCCTTGCCTTCGATAATCTTTGAGCGACCATAGTTGTCTGGACCAGTGGTCCAAGACTGCTTGTGACAATTGGTGCAACCCATGCTCATGAATAGTTCCTTACCACGCTGTACACTAGGATTGTTCAAGTTGCGAGCACGTGGTACGGCGATACCTCTATGCCAAACGATGAAAGAGTGATATTGATCGTCTGTCATCTCAGGCTTGAATTTGTAGTACTTGTTGTCGTAGAGATTGACATTGTCATCTGGTGAGAGCAAGTAAGCCAATGCCTCCTTGATACCTTCTCTTGTACCGTCATAATAATATGGATGCAAGCGTGAGGAAGGATTCTTACCTTCAGCCATCACCTTGTCGATGACGTCTTTATTCTCTGACATGGCTTTAGCCCAGGCAGGTGTAGAACAAATATGCTTGATGTCAGAGCGTAAGATGTTCAACTCATCCCAAAGAGCTACGTCGTTCTGGAGGCATCCCTCCAAGAGGTCATAGTTGAAACGCTTCACGAATTTCTTTCCAAAAGCATCCTCTGCATAGGCATTGTCCTTCAACTTCTTGGCATTGTTGTCCCAAAACTCTGGGTTCAACTCTGCGTGCTCACTCTCAGCCTTGTATTGAGCCTCAATGTCCTCATTGGAGAGGGCATCGATCAAACCCAACCTTGGAAGTTGCAAGATGCGATGAGGCGAACGGCATAATTGGTAGGTTGAGGATCTACATTGAAGGCATCCTGTGGAATGGATACCTCTGGATAATGCAATGAGAAAGTTTCTCCATCTGGGAATCTCATGGCAAGTCCACTTGGCATAGAGGTTACGTCTTTCCAAGTGATGGTAACCTTGTCTGGATTCAATGGTGGCAAGAATGGGGATTCTGCCATCGTCATGGTAAATGTGGTGAGCTGGTCGATTGGTTCACCATTGTTACTGCCTGGTGCGTCTGGGTAATAGACAGATACGATGTAGCCATTGCCCATCACTGGCTTGAAGTCGCTGCGGCTGTGACCATGAGCATAACCACCTGCGTGACAGTACTCGCATGCACGGCGAGAGGCGCAAGGCCCCCATCCTTTGTAAGGGTCATTGCTCAGTGTGTATGGCGTACTTGCCATCAAATCGCCTTGGTTGAAACGTGCTGTAAAACCTTGATCGGTAACTGCTGGGGTTTCATCCTCATAACAGTTGGAGGATACGTTATCTGTAGTTCCCAGTTTACCACCTGGATACCACTCCTCGGCGGTAAAACCATCCTGTGCCTTGCCTACATAGTTGGCATCCGACTCCATAGGGTTGTCGGGCTCTTGTGGGTTGCTGTTCTCATCGGAGCATGAGCCTAATAGTAAGGCGGAACTCATCAAAAACACACTTGTCTTCAAAAATTGATTCATAAATGTTTCTATTTTTATTTGTTGATTTTTTATCCTTATTAGAAGGGTTGTTCAATATGATAAAGGGGCAGAGCGAATCTTTGCGATTCACTTTGTCCTTTATCTTGTTGATTCATATATTTCTTGCGGAATAGTTTTTCAAGAAATTGTTTTATGAAATGTAGCTTGCAGAATATTAGATAGACTGCAGGAACTTAACCACTGCATCACGGTCAGTCTTCGATGCCTTGTAGAAGTTGAGGGCAGACTGATAGGCGTGACTATTCTTGCTATAGCAGTGCCACATGATGGCCTCTACTTCATTGCGAGCACGGCAGTCGTGCAGACGGTCTTCAGCTCCGGTACACATACGTGACAGTCCGCGTCCCCACAAAGGAGTGGTGCGGCACCATGAACCATGGATGTCGTTCTTCATGTACAACTTGTGTTGCAGCATATCAGAGTATGGATAGATGGTCTGGTTCTTATAGCGTGGCAATGGTTTGCCGGCTATCATGTTAGGAGTCCAGTAGTTGTCATCGCCTGTCTTCCATGATGGGCGGTGGCAGCTGGCGCAGCCCCACTCCATGAAGAGCTTCTTGCCGCGCTGTACGTCCTTGTCGTTCAGGTTGCGTGCACGCGGAATGGCCAGACCTCTGTGCCATACCATGAAGTCGTAGAAGTTGTTGGCTGTCATCTCGGGCTGGAACTTGTGCCATTGGTTGTCGAACTGGTTGGTGGAAGGCAACAGCAGGTTGTAGACTGCCTCTTTGATGCCCGCATCAGTACCGTCGGCATAATAGGGTGACTGTGGGTTTGCCTTGATTTTGGCAATCACCTCTGGGTCTTCCGACATCGCCTTTGCCCATGCTTTTGTAGAGTAGAGCTTGGGGCGGTCTGGACGGCTCACATTGGTGATGTTCCAGATGGCATTGGCGCCAGGACCGTCCTGCAGAGAGGCACGTGTCAGGGCATAGGTGAATCGCCTGATGGCCTTGTATACGCCCGTTTTGCCTTCGCCGCCATCGGCAAACTGGCCGTCAGTGCCCCAGGTAGAGTAGTAGGCACCGACTGCCATCTTTTCGCCAGCAGCATCCCAGAACTTAGGGTTGAGATGCTCTGATATGTCCATACCGGCACTCTTGAAGTAAGCTGCCTCAGAGGCATACTGCTTCTCGATTTCCTCCTGTGGAATAGCGTCAAGCAGACCTGTGCCAATCACACCGATGGTAGACTCTAAGCGCACGGCGATGTTGGATGGAACAGGGGTGGTATGGAAGGCTTCTGAAGGAATGGTCACCTCAGGATAGATGAGGTCGAAGGTCTCGCCATCTGCAGGGAACTTCATGGCCAGTCCACTCTCCATAGCGCTTACGTGCTCCCACTGAATCTTGATCTTATCGGCCTCAATAGGAGCCTTGAAGGGGTCGACAGCGCCTGTCTGGGGCATACCTGTCACCTCGCCGATATAGTTTCCGTCGTTGCTTCCTGGTGCGTCGGGTGTGTAGATGGCCATCAGGTAGCCGTTACCGTTGCCATAGGCGATGGCATAGCTGTCCTGTCGCATGCCGTGTCCGTAGCTTGGGTGGCAGTCGAGGCACGACTTGCGCAGATAGGCAGGACCTACGCCCTTGAAGGCACCATTGTCGATGGTGTACTGGCGCTCGAAGAACATCTCGCCCGTCTTGAAATTGTCGTGCAGTCCCTGCTCGTTGACGGCAGGAGCTTCGTCCTCATAGCAGCCGGAGTTGACATTCTCGGTGGTTCCCAGCTCGCCACCAGGATACCATTCCTCGGCGGTAAAACCATCCTGGGCCTTGCCTACATAGTTGGCATCCGACTCCATAGGGTTGTCGGGCTCTTGTGGGTTGCTGTTCTCATCGGAGCAGCTGTTCATTGACATCATGGTCAATGCCGCAGCAAATGACCATACCAAATAATGTTTCTTTTTCATAATGCTCCTTTTTTGGATAAAGTTTATCTTGCGCACAACGTAGCCTTGCGCACAATGACTCAAGGCTACGTATATGTTATTGAGTAAAATCTTGTGATTTCTGTGAGTTCTGGAATTACTGTGCACTCTGGAGTCCGATCCATGTGCCGGCTGCGTTCAGTTCGTCATCGAGATCCTTGATCTTGTCGATGGCATTCTTTACAGCTGCAGAACCTGGGTCTGCCAGGAAGTAACCCTGTGCAGCTGTTGCGTCGTCGAGTGACTTCAGGGCTGCGGTCAGGGCATTCTGCAGTTTGCTCAAGTCAGGATAGTTGAGGCTTGTGAGAAGCGACATGATAGAGTTGGCTGCTGGAGAGGTGGCGTTGACGTCGCGTGTGCCATAGAGTGTGTTCTTGATAGAGTAGAGGTTGTCCTTGTAGTCTACGAAAGAACGATGGCTGTATGGCGACTCGATGTAGTCTCTTGACTCTTTCTCACCGTCTTCGGTTGTTCCGCCCTGGTTGTTTAATACACGCCATGCCTGACCGAGTTTCTGCTCCTGTACCTCGTTGCAGATGTTGGAGCAACCGCCAACGAAGATCTGGTTGATGGTGCCTGGCCAAGACTGATAGCCTGTGGTCTGTGCAGGGGTGAGCAGATGCTGACCATAGCACATGGTGCCTTTGGCAGCGAAGCCATTATAGCGCATGCTTGAGAACACGTAGCTGTTGTCCTGGAGCACCTGCTTGGTGTCGTTGCTGGCAGCGTTGCCCATCCATGTGAACTCCAGCATGGCTGTCATGTTCTTCACATCGCCAGCCACAGCTGCGAGGAATGCCAATTCGTCGATGCCCTTTACTGAGGTCATGCCTTCTTCTGTCTCATTGGCCTTGAAAGCATCAACTGTGCGGTTCTGACCCTCACGGAAGAGGACGAACTCCATACCATGGAAGCCCAATACAGACTGGAACTGCTCGTTCTTGTCGGAAACGAACTTCTCTGGAGTATCGCTTTTGAAGCCGGCAATGAGGCTGGCATTGGTCAAGACAGAAACCAACTCCTCGTGGCCGAGTGGCCATGAGTCGATGTGTGGGTCGATATTGTTGTCGGAAGCTGAGCCATAGAGGAAAGCCTCGCTGCGCTCCCACTCACGGCGTGCGTTCTTGAAAGCCTCGCAGGCTGCGTCAATCTGGCTCTGTGTCATGGTGCCAGCCTCTGCTGCCTTGTAGAGTGTTGTGCAGGCGGTGTAAAGTTCGCGTGAGTTCTTTGCTAATGCCTGGTAAGTGGGGTAAACCACATTCTCGACGTAAGCCTTGGTGGTTTTCTGCATCGCGAGATCAGACGAGTTGATGGTAGTTGTAGCCTGACCTACGTCAGGCAGATCGAAAGTTGTGTCGTCATCGCTGCCGCATGATGCAAAGCAGAGTGCCAAGCCACCCATCATGAATGACAAGGCCAATTTCTGAATTTTTTTCATTTGTTTATGTTATTATTATTAATGAATGTATACTTCTCTAACTTCTTTAACTTCCCAATTTGCGAAAGTTGTGTATGTTTTTTAGATCGAAATCCTCATTCTGCGATTACAGGAAGAAACCCTGGTAGGCGACGCCGATGTTGAGGGCAGGCTCGTCGTTGTACTGGCTTCTGAACTTGCGCAGGTTGTACTCTGCTTTCACGCAGATTTGCTTGATGGGGTAGTAGTTGATACCGCCAGCGAAGATCTGTCGCTTGGTGTACTGCTTGGTGGTGTTGTTGAGATAAGAGTCGTAATACTCGTAGTGACCGAAGACATACAGTTTCTGGTTATCGGCACGCAACTTCTCTATCTGTGAGAATACATCGTAGCCTACCTCAAACATGGTGGCGATGGCATGGCTTCCGAAAGCCTGGTTGGTCTCGTAAGGCTTCACATACTGCACGCCAGGCTTTACCAGCTTGCTGATGGCAGCGGCATCGCTCACGTAGCCATAGTCTACATTGCCACGTGCCATCCAGTTGTGGGCCTTGTAGGTGAAGTCGAGTGCTCCGAGGAAGATGTTGCCCTTCAGCTTCTTGTTGTTGCCTTTCTCCATATCGTGGGGCACACTGTTGTGCATAGATTGTCCGAAATAGCCACTCAAACCGATGCGCAGCCCAGGGATGGTGTAGTTGTCGACACGGGCAGAAAAGCCATATTTGTTGGCTGTTTCAAACTCGAAAGGCTTCGTGGTGCCAGGCTTGATCCAGTTGAGCGAACTAAACTGATAGGCATCAAGTCCAGCAAGGAACTGGGCTTCGTAGCGGAAGTCGCCATGACGTCCCCACACTGAAACTCCCGTCTGATGCCAAGTGCAAGGCAGAATGGTGTTCTCGCCCTCAGGACGGTATACGGTGAAGAAGTTGAGGGGTTCGTGATAAGCATTGGTCAGGCCTACAGGCACTACGATGTGTCCGGCACGGATGTTGAGGAACTTGCCAAATGATTTCTGAATCCAGAACTGTTCCAACTCTACCTCACCGCCTTTCTCCTGCTCCTGTTCAAACTCGATAGCCTCCTCTGCCTCATATTCGATGGCAGAACCTGTGCCTCCGTGCTCAAACTCGATCTCAGTGCCGAATGTCCAGCCCTTGCCAAAGTCGTAGCCTAAATAGATGACTGCATGAGGAATGTCGAATCGTCCATGGCTGGGGTCGTCCTTATGGAGCGAGGCTGAACTGTATCGGTTGCCGCTGTCGCTGTAGAAGTTACGGCTGAAAGCCACTTCGCCATAGCCGCCTATGCTGAGGCGCTTTCCGTTGGCATGTTGCATCACACTGTCGGCTGCAACTACTTGTGCGTTGGCGCTTGCCAACCCTGCAACCAACGCAGCGGACATCAATCCAATTCTTAAAATGTTCATTTTTAAATGTTATCTTTTTTTTATCCTAAAATAAAAGAAAAGAGCGCGGATGTCTGCTTGCGGTCTCGACACTTTAGAGGCTTAGTATCTCCTTAAAGCCCTGAAGCTTGATAAGGAATTACGCAGCTCTGCCGCTCGGGAGTGGCAATCATCACCGCGCTCTTTCTCGATTTCGGGTGCAAAGGTACGGGGTTTAAAAAAATCTTGCAATACTTAAAAGTTGGTAAACTGTCGCATCCCCATTTTTAGGTATTGCAAGTTTCAGATGTTTTTTGTAATTTTGCAGCGGAAACAAAAACATGATGAATGTCCGCTCTTAAACGTACATGATTTAGGTCTAAAAAGTATACAACAACGATGAAAAATCAAAAGATGTATGAAGCTGATGACAAGATGATCAGCATTATTCGCGATAATTACAACATCCTTCAGAGCTTGGGTAGTTTCGGTATCAATCTGGGCTTTGGTGACAAAACGGTGAGAGAGGTTTGCGAGGAACAGGCGGTGGATACTTATACCTTTTTGGCGGTGGTGAACTTCACCATCAACGGCTATAAGGAGTACGACAATGCCTCGCGCCTGTCGTTGCCTACATTGCTGCATTATCTCAAGGCATCGCATGCTTACTACATTGATTTTCAGTTGCCTTTCATCCGCAAAGAGTTGGTGGAGGCGCTCGACGAGAATGACAATCTGGCCCGACTTATTCTCAAACTATACGATGAGTATGCGCACAGCATCACCAATCATATGAAGTATGAGGAAAAAACTGTCTTCCCTTACGTGCAGTCGCTTATCGACGGTACAGCACCAGCCAACTTCGATATCGAGACGTTCTCTAAGCATCACGTGCAGATAGACCTGAAACTGAAAGAGTTGAAGAATATCATCATCAAGTATTTGCCTTCTGACGGATTGCACAACAATCAGCTTAGCGCCACACTTTACGACATATATAATAACGAGGAATGGCTCAACCAGCATTCGCAGGTAGAGGAGGAAATCTTCATTCCTGCCGTGCGCAACGAGGAACGAAAGCTGAAACAAAGTGATGTGAGTGTTAAAATATCCAATATGATCAACCAGACACCGCAGAGCGATGAGCAGTTGAGCGACCGCGAGAAAGACGTCATCGTGGCTTTGGTACAAGGCATGACCAACAAGGAGATTGCCGACCATCTGTTTATCTCCATCAACACGGTGATTACTCATCGCCGCAACATAGCCCGTAAGCTGCAGATTCATTCACCTGCCGGTCTTACTATCTATGCTATCGTCAACAATCTGGTGGATATTTCGAGTGTAAAATTATAAGCTGGCATCATATCTTGTTGATGTCCACATAGCCATGCATCACGGCATAGATAGTAAGTGAGGAGACCGACTTCAGTCCTAATTTCTCCTGAATGTTCTTGCGGTGCGTGATTACGGTAGAGAGGCCGATACACAAAGTATCGGCTATTTCTTTGTTTATTTTGCCTTGTGCCACGAGTGCCAACACCTCGGTCTCGCGGTCGGAAAGAACTTTCTCCTTGACGGTTACGGGCATGGCAGGGAGGTGTTCGCCATGAGGATGACCTATCTTCTGAAGGGCAAGCAGATGTTTTACAAGTGTTTCTTCGGGCACACTCACGCAGAGACAATGGAAATCGTTGAGCTGTGAGTTGGGGTCGTTGCTGGGCGTGAGCACAATGGTGTGGTGTGCTCGCTGTCCCTGCACGAAGAAGTTACGGTGCGCCAGCACAATGTGCATGGACACAAAGTAATGGATGAAGCGGTCAGGATTGTTGAACTCAAACTCAGCAAAGCTGCCGAAGGTGCAAATATTCATCATCGGCATAACGGTTTCCAATAATTGCTTGAGTCCCATCATGGCGAGTGTGTTGTTCTCGATGATAGCCATTTCGGGCATCCTGCCTTGCATCCTGTCGTCCTTATGCAGGGCTCTCATTGCTTCTTCGTTCATGATTTCTATTTTTTGTTTTTATCTAAAGTTATTCGAGGAGTTGTGGAGATGTTGCGGAAGTTAATGCTCAATGTTCAAAACAAATGCTTTATAGTCTTCTGCTTCTTAGCAATAAAGCATATGTCTTAACTCCTTAACTCCTTAACTCCTTAACTCCTTAACTCCCTTAAACTCCTGTAAATCTCCTGTTTATAAGAACGGTGTCAGTACCTTGGCGGCAAACCACCCTCTGAATCTCTGCCAGCCAGTTCGCCACTCGCGCCACTTCTTCTCGGTGAGCAGGAAACTGTCAGCCTTGTCCTTGTCGAAGAGGTCGGTAAGCTGCTTGGTGGTCTGTGGGTCAATGATGACAGCATTCTCCTCGTAGTCCCAGCGCAGGCTTCGGGCATTGAGGTTGGCGCTTCCCACCGTGCAGAATTTACCGTCCACCATGATAATCTTGGTGTGATGGAATCCTGGTGTGTACATCCAGATGTGGCAGCCTGCCTTCATCAGCTTGTGCGCATTGTAGAAGCCACAGTCGGGCGTCAGGGGAATGTCGCTCTTGGTGGAGAGCATGATTTCCACTTTCACGCCTCGCTTGGCTGCATTCTTGAGTGCCTTCTTCAGTTTGTGACTCAGGGTGAAGTAGGGACTGATGAGCTTGATGCTGTCCTGTGCATCGTTGATGGCGTTGACATAGAAGTAACGTATGATGTCCTTCGAAATGTGTGGCTCGCGGTTGATGATGCCCACCATCTTGTGATAAGCCGTGGCTGTGGTGTCGGGCTTGAGTCCGTCTACCAGATAGTCCTGACGTTTGGCACGGAAGTATTCTGCGCCATGTATATGCTGTCCGCTCACCTTGTTCCACATTTTCAGGAAGATGGCCTGCAGCGTGTTCACCTCGTCACCGTCGATGCGGCAGTGCATGTCGTTCCAGGAGCCCACAACCTCTGTTCCCTTGATGTAATAGTCGGCCACGTTCATACCGCCTGTATAGGCTATTTGTCCGTCGATGACAACAATCTTGCGGTGGTCGCGGTTGAAGATTGGCGTGAAACCCAGGAAACTTCACTGGTTTGTATTCATAAATCTCTATGCCGTTGGCACGAATCTCCTTGATGTGTCGTTTGCGTAAAGGTTTGTTGTTGGATGAGTTACCGAAACCATCATAGAGGGCTCTAACCTTGACTCCCTGCTTTGCTTTCTCTGCAAGCAGGTCGAAGAGCAAGCCGGCGATGCTGTCGTTGCGGAAGTTGAAATACTCTAAGTGCACACTTTTCTTTGCCTGGCGGATAGCCTGGAACAGATCGTCGAACTTCTCCTGACCGTTCATCAGGAGTGTGACGGAGTTGTTGTGGGAGAATCGAATGCCTTTTTCTTTCAACTGGTTGACAATGACCGAGTCACTACTCTCTTTCGTGTGATGGTTAGCAAGCTGTAGGCTGTCTTGTGCGCTGCACAGCGAAGAGAACAGCATGATGCTTGCAGTTAATATTAGGTATCTGAGTCTCATTCTGAAATATTGATGTTGTTTCCTCTCTTTTTTACACCATGCAGGCATAGTGGTCAACGATGCCCAGAAGATGTTTCTCGTTGTCCATCACCAATACGGTGTGTACCTTGTATTGGTGCATGATGTGCTGTATCTCTGTAATCTTGGTGGTTGGCGCCACGTGCTTGGGAGATATCGTCATGATGTCGCTCACAGTCTTGTTGAAGAACTCTGCCTGCCATTTCTCCATGGCACGACGTATGTCGCCATCAGTGATAAGTCCGATGACACGGTTTTCCTTGTCTACCGATACGCCCAGTCCCAATTTTCCCTTGCTCACATGAATGATGGCCTCGCCCAAGTGCATGTCTTTAGGAATGATAGGCAGGTCTTCCTTCTTCATCACGTCCTCGGCTGTGGTGAGCAGGCGCTTGCCCAACTCTCCACCAGGGTGGAACTGTGCAAAGTCGCGTGGTTTGAAATGGCGTACCTGCATCAGCGCAATGGCTAAGGCGTCGCCCATGGCAAGTGCGGCTGTGGTGCTGCTTGTAGGAGCGAGGTTGAGCGGGCAGGCTTCCTTTTTCACCTTCACCGTGATGTGGTAGTTGGAGTATTTTGCCAACAGCGAGTGGGGATTTCCTGTCATCGAGATGATAGGTACGTTCATGTGGAGCACCATGGGGATGAATCGCAGCAACTCGTCGGTCTGACCGCTGTTGCTTAGCGCCAGAACCACGTCCTTATCAGTCATCACACCCAGGTCGCCGTGATAAACGTCGAGTGGATTAATGTAGAAGGCAGGAGTTCCTGTCGATGCCAGGGTGGCAGCGATCTTGGCTCCTACGTGTCCACTCTTTCCTACACCGGTCACAATGATTTTTCCTTCGCAGTGGTACATCAGGTCGACAGCCTTCTCGAAGTTGTCGTCCAACAATGCTATTTGGTCTAATATGGCTTCGGCCTCTTCGCGCAGAGCCTCTTCGCCATAGTGACGGATAGTCTTGTCCTCTATATGTTTGTTTTTTTCTGTCATGATTTATAAATACTTAAACTGACAAGATATAGCTGCTAAGCCAATAAGTCAGCGATTAATACTTCAAGTTTGTCGAGTTCCAACATGTTGGCAGCATCGCTTTTCCCGTTGTCCGGGTCGGGATGAACCTCGAAGAAATAGCCTGTGGCTCCGAAAGCCTTTGCAGCCATGGCCATTGCAGGAACGAACTTGCGGTCGCCTACTGTTTTTCCGTTGCCTGCACTGGGGCGCTGTACGCTGTGTGTGCAGTCCATGATGACTGTGGGCACAATCTCTTTCATGTCGGGAATGTTGCGGAAGTCGACTACCAGATTGTTGTAGCCGAAACTGTTGCCTCGCTCTGTGAGCCATACTTCCTTGGCACCGCTCTCCAGGGCTTTCTCTACAGGATATTTCATATCTCTGCCACTGAGGAACTGTGCTTTCTTTATATTTACCGTCTTACCTGTATGGGCAGCAGCCACCAAGAGATCGGTCTGTCGGCACAGAAAGGCTGGTATCTGCAGTATGTCGCACACCTGTCCTGCTGCTTCTGCCTGATAACTCTCGTGAATATCGGTCGTGATGCGTAGACCGTATTTCGATTTGATGTCTGCAAGCATCTGCAGTCCTTTCTCCAGTCCAGGACCACGGAAGGAATGGATGCTTGTACGGTTGGCTTTGTCGAACGAAGCCTTGAATATGATGTCTGTACCCAATTTCTGGTTGATGCGTACGAGTTGCTGGGCTACTGTGTCTAACAGTTCCATTGATTCGATGACGCAAGGACCTGCAATGAATGTTGCCATATAGTTGTTTCTTTTAATGTTTAAGTGTTAAATACTCAATGTTGGGTGTGAATTGTTTAATGCTCTATGTTTAGTGCTCAGTACTTATGCTTTCGCATTCAGTGCCGATTCTGCTGCATTGGTTTCTTCGGCTGATGCGGTTTTGATAGTTATCTCGCGCTGAGGGAATGGAATCTCGATGTTGTGTTCGTTGAGTGTATCGTAGATGCATTCCATAATCTTGCCGTCGTCCACATACTGTGTGAGTACATTCACCCAGACCAGAATCTTGAGTGTGATGCAACTGTCGTCGAAGCTTTTCAGCACGACTTTGACACCCTTCTCATGATAGATACAGTCGAGCTGGTTCAAGGCATCGATAAGAATCTGCTTCACATGTTTCACATTGGTGCCATAAGCCACGCCAACCTCTAAGACGTCGAGCTCATAACCATGGTTTCGGGTCATGTTCTTGTAGTTCTTCGAGAAGAGCTGTGCGTTCTGGAAGGCTATCACCGAACCGTCGGTAGCTTCGAGCATGGTCGATGTGTAGCTGATGCTGCTCACTCGTCCGCGCGTGCCGTCGCAGATGATATAGTCGCCCACCTTCACACGTCCCATCATCAGTGAGACTCCATAGTAGATATTTTCCAAAATGTCCTTGGATGCAAAACCCAGACCCGTGGACAAACCGGCAAAGATAGCCAAGAGCCATGACTTGCCAACCTGGAAGACGTTGAGGGCAACCATTAGCCAGATGCCCCAGATGATAACCTGCAGCACGTTCTTAAACATCACAATCTTGCTGGCTGCCGAGGCAGGGTCTTGCTTCTCGAAGTGATGGCGCATCAGATCGTTGGTGGTGATGTTGATATAGTTGAACAGGAAGAACAGGCAAGCCACAAGGCTGATGCTAAAGAGCGAGGCTGTGAAGTTGCTGGTTCTGATGTATTCCTTGTTGAAAATCATCCATGTGGTGTCGCTCATGTTGAATACGTCGGCAGCCCAATAGATGGCCACGATAAACGACAAGACACTTCCTGCAGGAATCAGCACCTTGTTGATAAACCGGAAAATCCATTTGTCGGTAATAGGCTTCTGCTTCAGGTTCTTGCGCTCTGCATAGACTTCCATCCAGTCTTTCAGACAGGTGATGCTCAGAATACAGGTGAGTTGCATCATCCACCAGATGATGATCTGCACCGACAGCAGGGTGAAGCCTATCCATGAACAGAAGGTACTGGCGGCAAAGACACAGAGCGAAATGTATGCATACATCTTGTCCTCTCTCGGTACCAGCTTACTGTGGCGCTTGATGACGTTTGCTTGCCACAGCGAACAGACGAGCAGGATAGGGGGAAAAATGAAGTTGACCAGGCTGTTGGGTATCAAGATGATTCGGAACGTGATAACGAGGAAGCCCACCAGCATCAGGGGAGAATAGATGCGGAAGGCGCTCTTTATTTGGTCGTTGCTCACGCGGAGCAAGAGTGAAATCAGAATCACGCCTATGAGCCATGCAAACTCTACGAGCAGGCCGCATGCCATGATAACGAAGTTCTGATGAGCTGTAATGCGTATGATGCCCAGGAGAATGGCAAAGGTCACGACCGTCATCGCCATAATGATGCAGGTACGTTTGGCCATGAAGTTGTCCTTGATGCTCTCAAAACTACCTCGTTTCACCAATTGTGTCACCACGATGCGGATGGTAAAAAGGTTGAGGGCAATAGAGACAATGCCATAGAAAATGATGATGCTGAAGAGGATGAAGATGATTCTCACGTCCCATTGCGACATCATGCCCGGAGCTGGTCTGTATTTCTCTGCCACCGATGTCTTGGCTTCCCTGTAATGGTTGCTTACATGCCGCAGGATAGTGAGATAGTTGTCGCCACCATTGTTGAAGATGCTGTTCTGTATCTCGGCATATCGTTGGTTGGCATAGTCGTTGAGCGACTTCAGTTTTCTCTCGGTTATGTCGTAGGCTCTTATATAGTCCTGCAACTGTTGCTGTCGCTCTATTAATTGTCGGCGGATGTTCACTGCCAAGGTGAGGTCTACATTGCGGTTGAGTTGTGCCTCCTTGCTCATGAACATCGTATTCATGTTGTACAGATAGTTGATGAGCGAGTCAAATCGCGCCACCTCTATATTATTCTTGTTGATGAGTCCTCTGAACGGTGCCGCCTTCGACTTGAACTTATCAAACTGCTCAGTAGCTTCGTGGCAGGCGTATGTCAGGTCGAAGATGTAACCGTTGCGCTGCGAGTAGAGCATGATGGAGTTCTGGTCGGCTTGTGCCATGATGGTCATCAGTTCCTTGGTGATTTGCTGCTGTTGCTGCTTGGCATATTCGTTCTGCTTCTCGAAGTCGAGATGATAGCTCGTCAGCTCAGTACGGAGCATGAAGAGCGTAGTGTCGAGGTTGGCCTCTTTGAGCACGGCATGGCTGGGCAGCAGGAATGCCACCCACATCAAGATGATTATCGATAATTTCTTCATATAGTCTTCTTTATTCGTCTGCAAAGTTAAGCAAAAATGAAGAAAGAAGCAAAAAGATAATTCCTTTTTTACGATTTTCGATACGATATGTTGTTTTTCCCGTTAAATTTATTACTTTTGCAGATACTATTTAACACTTAACATTTAAACACATTATATGACAACACTCATAGCTGACAGCGGAAGCACCAAGACAGATTGGGCACTTGTGGATGATACTGGGCAAATTCTGTTCACCGGCAAGACACAGGGCATCAATCCTTTCCATCTCTCCGATGATGACATCTGGAAAATTCTTGCCGAGGAACTCACTTTACTCGAAGTACCGGCACGTGTGTTCTTTTATGGTAGCGGTGTTACCGAATCTATGAAGCCGCGCATGGAGCATCTATTGTTCCAACAATTTCCACAAGCAGAGGTTCATGCCGAGAGCGATTTGTTGGGTGCAGCCCGAGCCTTGTTGGGACGACGTTCAGGCATAGCCTGTATCTTAGGCACAGGCGCCAACAGCTGTCTCTATGATGGCGAACATATTCTTCTCAACACTCCTCCGCTGGGTTACATTCTTGGCGATGAGGGTAGTGGGGCTGTCTTGGGCAAGATGTTTCTCAATGGCATCTTCAAGGGTGCCCTGCCCGAGAGTCTGAAGCAGGAATATCTCTCTTGGTCGGGACTCGATTATCCCTCTATTATAAATAAGGTGTATCGTCAGCCTCTCGCCAACCGATACTTGGCTTCCATCGCTCCTTTCATTTCTATGCAGATGAAAAGGGTAGTAGAGGCAGCCGCCTCAGACAACAGTTGCCAGCATGCAGAAGTTTTAAGCCAGCACACAGAAACATTGCATCTTCATGCCGAGGCTTTGCATCAAATGGTGGTCGAAGCCTTCGAACAGTTCTATCAGCGCAACATCACACCTTATCTTTCGTCTGTCGATTCTTCTCAAAACGCATCATCGCTCTCTGTTGCTTTTGTGGGAAGCATAGCCCACTACTTCGAGCAACCGCTTCGACAAGTCTTCGAACAACATCATCACCTTACAGTCTCTCAGATACTGAAGGCGCCCATGAAAGGGTTAGTGAGTTATCATCTACATTAAATGTAAATAAAGCCCAGATTATGGGCTTTTATTGTTAATATACCATGCAAAAATAACATTTCGTACATATCAAATTAACCAAATGGTACACTGGGGTTTGTAAAAACACGCTAATTTTGCCATCGTACTGCTCTCAGCGTTGAGACCATCAAGAAGTTGGTGGAAAAGAACAAGCAAACGCTGGGAACTAAGTAAAATATGAAAAAAAAGGGGATTCCGGCTTATTGTACGTATTATTAGTATTGAAGGTGAGAATCCCGCTTTTAAGGATAAAAAAATTCGGGATACCTTCTTCTCGCCACCGGAAACGGAGGATGGGAAGAAGGTTCTCATGTATAAGACAATAACAAAAAACAAAATATCAATGGCAAGTGTAAAAGAAAAAATAGCGTATGCGCTGGGTGATGCCGCTGCTGGTGGCATCGTATGGAAGGTCATGTCTATCGCCTTTCCTTTGTTTTTCACCAATGTATTCGGCCTCACATTCGCTGATGCGGCAGTACTGATGTTGGTTGCTCGTATGTTTGATGTCGTGACTGATCCTCTGATGGGAAGTTTAGCCGATCGAACTCAGAGTCGTTGGGGAACTTATCGTCCCTGGCTTATCTTCGGAGCCATACCTTTCGGTCTTATTTTTGCCCTGCTGCTCTATACTCCTGACTTAGGACTTGTTGGCAAGCGCATCTATGCCTATACTTTCTATTTGTTGATGATGGCTGTTTACACGATGGTGAATGTACCTTATGGTTCGTTGCTTGGTGTGATGACAGAGGATGATAATGAGAAGAATCAGTTCTCTTCCTTCCGCATGGTAGGTGCCTATGCTATGGGTTTTGTTACCTTACTCTCTTTTCCCTATCTGCAGAAGATGATAGGTGGCACAGATGCTCATCAGTATGCAGTCATAGGAGCCATGCTTGGTGTGGTGGCAGCTGTGATGACGCTTATCTGCGGACTCCTTACCAAGGAGCGACTCAAGCCCAAACGTGCAGAGAAGTTCTCTTTCCGTCAGTTTGCTGATCTTGTGCACAACAAGGCTTGGCTGTATATGACAGCTATTGCTGTATGTACTAATTTCTTCAATGGTTTCCGTTATGCAGTGGCTGGCTATATGTTTGAGTATTGTCTGCATGGCAATGTAACCATAGAAGGACTCATTATCAACTATACTGTGTTTATGGCATTCGGTGAGGTAACCTGTATGATCTTTGGTGGACTATCACCAGTCTTTACTAAGACTGTAGGTTCTAAGCGTATGGCCTTTTTCTGGTCAGCATTGTTGTGTCTTGTCCTTTCTATTGCTTTCTTCTTTATTCCTATGAGTCCTGATTATATCTGGGTGATGATAGCTTTGGTGATACTCACCTCCATAGGTATCGGTATCTATTCACCATTGATGTGGTCGATGTATGCTGATGTGGCAGATTATCATACTGAGCATTTCGGAGCCTCAGCTACAGGATTGATATTCTCCTCGGGTACGATGTCGCAGAAGTTTGGTACCGCTATCTCTGGTTCACTCATCGCTCTTTTCTTGGGTTGGGCTGGAGCCAATATGATAACAGACAAGATGGGAAATACTGTCATCGATCCTACTTCCATCACCGACTCTGTGCTTATGATGGTTTGGTCGCTCTTCTCTCTCTTCCCTGCTGTTATTGCCTTCTTGCTGATGGTATTGTCGTATAAATTTCCTATTAAGAAATAAAACGATGAACGATATGATGAATTTGAAGCAAACCATGCAGGATGTTCTTGAGTAGAACATTCTGTAATATTGGATAGACCATAAAATAATTCAGGCTCACCCTGATTGATAGGGTGAGCCTGAATTGTATTATAACTTCTGAACATGTGAAACTTGAATGTTATAATCGTAATTTTTACCAAAATTTCTTTTGTTCTTCCGACCATTCGAAGCCTTGTGTCGCCATTTTGGCTTCCAGTTCTTTTCTGTCAACATTGAAGTGATAACAAATCTGGTCAAGTGTTTCGAATTCGTGATCTCGAAGCAGAAAATTAATGGCACTCACAAGCATGGGAATGTCATTGAGAGGTAATTTATCCATTTTCTTAAGTGTTTAATGTGTTGTGTCTAATGTTTATTTCAGTTCCTCTGACAGGAAGCGTGGAGTATATCCTTTCTTGCTCTTAGCCACTTTCTCGGGAGTGCCGGCACAAAGTAATGTTCCTCCGCCACGGCCTCCTTCGGGGCCCATGTCAATGATGTAGTCTGCCAATTTGATAACATCGAGATTATGCTCAATGATGATGACCGTGTTGCCGCGGTCTACCAATTTCTGCAGTACATTCATCAAGATACGAATATCTTCGAAGTGAAGGCCCGTGGTAGGCTCGTCAAGAATATAGAGTGTCTTGCCTGTGTCACGTTTTGACAACTCTGTAGCCAACTTGACTCGCTGACTCTCACCGCCTGAGAGGGTGGTGGAGCTTTGTCCTAATTTGATATATCCTAATCCTACGTCTTGTAAAGCCTTAATCTTCTGCAATATCTGTGGTACGGCCTCGAAGAACTCTACAGCCTGGTTGATGGTCATGTCGAGTACATCGGCGATACTCTTTCCTTTATAGCGAACCTCCAATGTCTCGCGGTTGTATCGTTTTCCGTGGCAAACCTCACAGGGAACGTACACATCCGGCAAGAAGTTCATTTCTATCGTCTTGTAACCATTGCCGCCACAGGCTTCGCATCGTCCACCTTTTACATTGAAGGAGAAACGCCCTGGTTTATATCCTCTTATCTTGGCCTCGGGCAGTCCTACGAAAAGCGAGCGTATGTCGCTGAACACGCCTGTATAGGTAGCTGGATTGCTGCGTGGGGTTCGTCCTATGGGGCTTTGGTCTACATTTACCACCTTGTCAATATTCTCGATACCCTCAATGCTGTCGTAAGGCATGGGCTGTTTGAGCGAGCGATAGAAGTGATGGGATAGGATGGGCTGCAGTGTCTCATTGATGAGTGTTGACTTGCCAGAACCGCTTACGCCTGTTACGACAATCAGATTGCCCAAAGGAAATTCTACGTCTACATTTTTCAGGTTGTTGCCCTTGGCACCATGTATGATGATGCTCTTGCCGTTACCCTTACGACGATGGGCAGGCAACTCGATAGCCATTTCGTGGTTGAGATATTGTGCAGTAATGGTATGGGTCTTGAGCATCTGTGCAGGAGTGCCCTGGAAGACCACCTCGCCTCCTTTGCGACCAGCCTTAGGACCGATATCTACAATATAGTCGGCAGCCAGCATCATGTCGCGGTCGTGCTCTACCACAATGACGGTATTGCCCAAGTCACGCAATTCTTTCAGACTGTTGATGAGTCTTTCGTTATCGCGTTGGTGAAGACCTATACTGGGCTCATCGAGGATATAGAGCACATTGACCAATTGGCTTCCAATCTGTGTGGCAAGACGTATACGCTGACTTTCACCTCCCGAGAGAGAAGCCGACTGACGGTTGAGTGACAGATAGTTGAGTCCTACGTCAAGAAGAAAGGTGACACGTGAGCGCAGTTCTTTGATAATCTCATGAGCCACTTTGGCCTTCATAGGTGGCAGGTGCGTCTCTACTTGGTCGAGCCAGTCGCGCAGTTCATCTATGTCGAGGTTAGCTACTTCTGATATGTTTTTGTCCCATATCCTGAAAGAGAGCGACTCGCGTTTGAGTCGTTGTCCCTTACATTCAGGACATACAACGGTGGATATAAACTGGTCTGCCCACTTCTTTCCAGCCGAGCTGTCGTCGTTCTCCATCACCATGCGCAGGTATTCGGTCACACCTTCGTAATCGCAGAAATAGTCGGAGGAGGTATGTACCTTCTCCTTGGCAATCTTTACCTTCTCGAGTGAGCCGTTCAGTATTTCCTGCATGGCATCGTCAGGAATATCCTTGATAGGTGTCTTTAGTTTGAGATCATACTTGTCGAGTACAGCCTCAATCTGCCAGAATATCATCTGATTCTTGTATTTGCCTAATGGAGCAATGCCACCTTCGTAGATGCTCAGGCTGTTGTCGGGAATCACCTTCTCCATGTCTATCTGGTCTACCTTGCCTAATCCCTTGCAGTGGGGGCAGGCACCTTCGGGCGAGTTGAATGAGAACATATTGGGCGCAGGATCCTGATATGCTATACCCGTGATGGGGTCCATAAGTCGCTTGGAGAAATTCTTTGCCTCGAGTGTGTCTTTGTCTATGACCATCACCATGCCTTCTCCCTGTTTCATAGCAGTAGCTACGCTTTTGCGCAATCGTTCCTCGTCTTCAGCTCTGACGGCAAGTTTGTCTATGACGACTTCTATGTTGTGATTCTTATATCGGTCGACCTTCATGCCTCGTGTGAGTTCGAGAATCTCTCCGTCTACGCGGATATTGAGATAGCCCTTGCGCCTCATGCTTTCGAAAAGTTCACGATAGTGTCCTTTGCGCTGTCGCACTAAAGGGGCAAGCAGGAAGATTCGTCTCCCTGCATAGTGGTTGAGTATCATATCGATGACTTGCTCCTCAGTGTATTTCACCATTTCCTCACCGCTCTGGTAGCTGTAGGCTGTTCCTGCACGAGCATATAGCAGACGCAGATAGTCGTATATTTCGGTTGTGGTACCTACCGTGGAACGTGGATTTTTGTTGGTGGTCTTCTGTTCGATACTGATGACAGGGCTAAGACCAGTAATCTTGTCTACATCGGGTCGCTCCATGCTGCCTAAGAAGTTACGGGCATAGGCAGAGAAAGTCTCTATATAGCGACGCTGACCTTCGGCGAATATTGTGTCGAAGGCCAAGGATGACTTGCCCGATCCTGATAGACCAGTGATGACGGTGAGTGAGTTGCGGGGAATCTCTACGTCTATATTCTTGAGGTTATGAACGCGGGCTCCCCACACATTTATCTTTTCTTCTTCTGATTGCATTATTGTCCTGAATTCGTTTGGTTTTCGATGTAACCTCTCAGCAGGTTGACATCACGCTTGATATTGTATTCTTTTCCATCGGCTCCTTTTGCCTTGACAAGGCAGAAGTAGACTCCATCCTTAACCGGCTTGCCCTTGTAGGTGCCATCCCAACCGTCGGCAGGGTCGCGCCATTCGAAAAGTTTTTGTCCCCAGCGGTTGAAGATGTAGCCATGAAACTCTACAAGACTCTGATATCCCGATTTGGCTTTATAGATGTCATTGATACCGTCTCCATTGGGACTGAAGGCATTGGGCATCTGTAGCTGACTTTCTGAGATGGTGACCGTAACGGGAGAATCGTCGGTGAGAAACTCCTGCACCTCGCCATCTTTCGTAAACTTTGCGTAGAGCACGATACGATGAGTTCCGCTCTGAGTAAACTCGAGTTCGGTGTCCTGCTCATACCTTATTATATAGGGAGTCTCCTCGGTATCGTGATAGATGCGCCATTCGTAATAGCCATCCCAGCCTGTCGTGTTCTCGGGGTTGGCCACACATGATGCTTTGACAGGGGCTGAGCCCGTATAGGCAAAGTCAGTACTTGTCTCTCCTTCACTGTTGGTGAACGTCACAACTGGATTGACGGTTGGATAGTCGTCTGCCCAGAGTGTTATGACCGGCACGAGGAGTGCCCATAACAGAAATGTGTATCGGGTGTTCAATCTCATATCTTAAATGTCGTTTTTGCCTTGTGAGGCGTTATTTTGTGCAAAGATACTAAAAAGATGAGACATGAATATGGCTGGTTGAGAGTTTTTTTGTATTTTGCACATGAATAACCAAAATATCGACGTTATGAGACTAAAATTAAGATATCTGTTGCTCGTTTTGGGCTTGATGTTGAGTTCTGTCATGTTGGCGCAGAGCATTAAATGGCGCGACATCTATACGGTGAAGAAGAAGGATACCATCTTCAGTATTGCCAAGAAGTATGGATTGAGTCTGCCAGAACTGATGGATGCCAATCCAGAGATGAAACAGGAAGGATATGTATTGAAGAAGGGTGATACCCTCTTTATTCCTTACGAAAAAAACACCCAGGGGACTCAGACAGTTGCTGCTGGTAAGAACTTGAAAGCTGCCCAGCAGGTAACTGTTGCCCAAACCGCAAGTACTGTGAAGGTAGGGGTTATGTTGCCTCTTCATGATGTAGATGGCGATGGCAGACGAATGGTGGAGTATTATCGAGGCATCCTGATGGCTTGTGAAACATTGAAGCAGAAGGGCATTTCTACAGATATACATGCCTGGAACGTACCTATTGATGCCGATATCCGTACCACGCTTTTACAGGAAGGTGCCAACAAGTGCGATGTGATATTCGGCCCTCTCTATTCCAAGCAGGTGAGTGCGTTGGCAGGATTCTGTAAGACCTATGGCATCAAGATGGTGATACCTTTCTCAATAACTGGCGATGATGTGGAGCGCTACAAGGAAATATTCCAAGTATATCAGAGCCCGGAGCAGCTCAACGAGGCTACTATCCAGGCTTTCCTGAAACGTTTCCCAAGTGCCCATCCCATCTTCGTAGACTGTAATGACAGTACTTCACGTAAGGGAAACTTCACTTTCGGACTTCGTAAAGAACTGGAACGCAGAAAGATAAACTACAGCATTACCAATGTGAACAGCTCTATCGATCAGTTTGCCAAGGCTTTTGCCCCTTCAGTCCGCAATGTGGTGGTACTCAATACTGGACGTTCGCCACAGCTTACAGCCGTACTCAACAAGTTGGATGAACTGGATGCTAAATATCCAGGAGCCGTGGTGTCGCTCTTCGGTTATACAGAGTGGCTGATGTATGCCAAGTACAATCTCGACCGTTTCTATAAGTACGATACATACATTCCTTCTACTTTCTACTATAATGCCAACTCTGCACGTACTTTGCAGTTGGAGCGCAATTACAGCCAGTGGTTCCATGTGCCAATGATGATAGCACAGCCAAGCTTTGCTCTGACGGGTTACGACCATGCTATGTACTTCATACAGGGCATCAAGAAACAAGGTAGAAACTTTGTAGGAACTGGCAGTATAGTGGGTGAGCAGCCTGTGCAGACTCCACTTCGTTTCGTAAAAACTGCCAAGGGAGGTTATCGCAATCAGTTGTTGCAGTTGATACACTATACCTTCAATAGACAGATTGAGGCTGTGACATATTGATGAAGTCGCTTGTTGGCAAGTGAAAATAGACATGAACAGAAGAAATAAAGACCAATGAACATAAAACATATAATAGCGGTTGTGGCACTGAGTGTCTGCAGTCTTACAACGGTTCAGGCACAGATAGGTGAGCATCGTAGCGATTTTGCCATAGGTGTAAATGGTGGCTATGTGCTCAGTAAGGTGGGCTTTACTCCTACGGTGCAGCAAAAGCAGCATGGCGGTATAACGGGCGGAGTGTCTTTGCGCTACGTATGCGAAAAATACTTCAAGACCATTTGCTCGGTTTATGCCGAGGTGAATTATGCCAAGGTGGGATGGACAGAAGACATACTTGACATAGAAAACAATGCCGTGCTGATCAGTGGAACGGGTGAGGCGCTGAAATATCAGCGTGATATTACTTATATACAGATACCAGTCTTTGCTCATCTGGCATGGGGAAGGGAGGAGCGTGGCTTCAACTTCTTTGTCAATTTAGGTCCGCAGATCGGAATTTATCTGAATGAAAGTACCACGACCAACTTCGATGAGACAACACCAACCGAAAACGACCGGGTAAGCAATATCACTGCTCAGTATGATATGCCTGTAGAAAAGAAACTCGATTATGGAATCGCTGCAGGTGCTGGTATGGAATACAGTATTCCCAAGGTGGGACATTTCCTGCTCGAAGGCCGTTACTATTATGGTTTAGGCAATATCTATGGTTCTTCCAAGAAGGATTATTTCGGAAAAAGTAACTTCGGACAGATAGTTGTAAAGGCTTCTTATCTCTTTGATATCACTCGTACCAAGAACGTGAAGAGAAAGTAACTTTCTATTGTCGGAAAGCAGCTCTTAAGTGTTACTTTAAGGGCAGAACAATCCTTCTGGTGATGGTTATGGAAAAATTAGTAATAATATAAAATGAGTACAACAGAAAAAATTCAGATGAAATTGAGCGACTCTGCGTCCGCTCGCTGGACAGCCCTCTTCATTGTGAGCGTCACGATGATGTTCGGTTACTTTTTTACAGATGTGATGTCTCCACTTGAGCCTCTCTTGACAGCAGCCAAGGGGGCAGAGAACGGTCTCGGACTCGGATGGAGTTCGGATGAGTATGGCTTCTTCTCAGGTGCCTACGGATACTTCAATGTGTTCCTCCTGCTCCTCTTCTTCGGTGGTCTTATCCTCGATAAGTTCGGTATCCGTTTTACAGGTGTTCTCTCTACCGTCCTGATGTTTGGTGGAGCCTTGTTGAAGTGGTATGCTGTAGGTCATGAGTTTGCCGGATCTGTAGCTGTACCATTCTTTGGTACTTATAGTACACAGGTAGTGATAGCCGCTCTTGGTTTCGCCATCTACGGCGTGGGTTGCGAGATCTGTGGTATCACTGTGAGCAAGGTTATCGTGAAATGGTTTACGGGTCATGAGTTGGCTCTGGCTATGGGAGTGCAGGTGGCTACGGCTCGTTTGGGAACAGCTGCTGCCTTAGGCTTTTCTCTTCCTTTTGCCAAGGCAATGGGCGGTGTGTCTGCTTCTGTTGCTTTGGGTGCAGTCTTGCTTTGTGCCGGAGTCTTGGTCTATTTGGTTTATTGCGTGATGGACAAGAAGGAGGATGCTTCAGCTGCTGCTGTAGCTACTGAGCCAGAAGAAGGTTTCAAGTTTTCAGACTTGGGGCGTCTTTTCAAGACTACAGGTTTCTGGTATGTGGCATTCCTTTGCCTGATGTTCTATGCAGGTGTATTCCCATTCCTGAAGTTTGCCACCAAGCTGATGATTTTCAAGTATGGTGTTGATGCTAATGTGGCAGGTCTGATTCCTGCTATGTTGCCATTCGGTACCATCTTCCTTACACCGTTCTTTGGTAGTATATACGATAAGTATGGCAAGGGTGCCACGCTGATGATTATCGGCAGTTGCCTCCTTACGCTGGTACACGTAGTCTTTGCCCTGCCGCTCAATTCATGGGTGCTTGCCATCGTGATGATGCTCATCCTGGGCATTGCCTTCGGATTGGTACCTTCAGCCATGTGGCCATCCGTGCCAAAGATCATCCCAATGAAACTCTTAGGAACTGCATACGCACTTATCTTCTATATTCAGAATATCGGACTGGCTCTTATTCCAGTATGGATTGGTAAGGTGAACCAGGCAAACACGGGTGCAAATGGTGTTATCGACTATACTGAGACGATGACCATCTTTGCTGGCTTTGGCGTGATTGCCATCGTCATCTCCTTCCTCCTCTTGTTGGAAGACAAGCGCAAGGGCTATGGCCTGCAGCAGCCTAATGTGAAGAAATAAATGAAGTGAAGAGTGAAGAACGAAGAGTGAAGAATTCGTTTGCTCTTTGTTCTTCCGAATCTTTGAAAGTATAATTCTAAAAAAGAAAGGAAACAACCATGAACGCTACACCCGAATCTTTAATTAAAGAGTATGCTGATCCTATAGAGCAGCAGGAGATAGACAAGTTTATCTGTGCCGAGATGGGACGCCAGATTCACCGCTATATCAAAGGTATGTCGGGCACCAAACAGGCTATGATCAAGTTCGAGGAAAAACTGACAAGTCTTTCAGTTCCCGAGAAAGAAAAGGCTATTGCCAAGTATATAGATTTGAATCGCAAGGCGTTGGACGGTCTGGATCTCAAGATGATTCTTGTGCGATCGGTGGCCAACTATTGTGATACATTTCAGTACATGCTTGATTTTGTCAACGACAAGCGAAAGATGGTATTTTATTATCATCGCATCAAGGCAAAGTATATACAGTATCACGAGGTGATAGAGCAAGATGGTAAGTTCGGAATGAAAGACCACGAGGGCAATATGCTGCTTTCGCCCGTTTACGATTTCTTGCGTACCTGTTATATCTATAACGACGATCTGACAATCATGCCTGTCATAGCAGAGAAAGATGGTAAAATGGGACTCGTGATGCCTGATGGCAAGGATACGGTAGTAGCCGACTTCCTTTATGATGAGATTTGCCTTCGTGACGAATATCCATACTTCGAGGCTGTGAAGGATGGTGTTTCTGGATTGATTGACAAGGATGGAAACTTCTTGACAAAGTGAAGAGTAAAGAACGAAGAGTGAAAAATTCTCTTGTTTTTCTTCAATAGGGTTTGAAGACGAGAGAAAAATCAGATAAAACAAAGTTGTCATAGCAACGAAGTAAAAAAGGGCAATCAGTTGGTTCATCCCAATCTGATTGCCCTTTCTCATTCAATATTACAAACTGAAATTGAATTCTTCACTCTTCACTCTTCACTTAAATTACCCAAGGTATTTCATCAAGATTTTGATCTTTCCGCTGTCGCGCAGCTTGATGATACTCTTCTCTCTGATTTGGCGTACACGCTCACGAGTAAGATTGAATTCGCTTCCTATTTCTTCCAAACCCTTCTCGTGGCAACCAATGCCATAGCAGTAGCAAAGGATTTTGCGTTCACGCTCTTTCAGAACGGTGCTAAGCACTCGCTGCAACTCCTGGCTCATAGACTCGAAGTCAACGTGCTTGTCGGTGCGACTGTCATCGCCTGAAGCCATTACGTCTACCATGGCGTTGTCGTCATCATCGCTACCGAATGGAGCATCAATACTCATATGATGGTTGTCGGCCTTGATGGTCTGGTCGATTTTGGTTTCCTCCATCTTGGTAATCTGGCTCAACTCTGTTACCGATGGCTTGCGCTGGTGTTCCTGTTCGAACTTGCTGATTTCTGCCTGGATCTTACTCAGAGCTCCAACTTGGTTGAGGGGAAGGCGAACTATACGGCTCTGCTCAGCGATAGCCTGCAGAATGCTTTGACGAATCCACCATACTGCGTAGGAGATAAACTTAAAACCACGAGTCTCATCAAACTTCTCTGCAGCTTTCACCAAACCGATATTACCCTCATCAATCAAGTCGGTAAGACCCAGACCCTGATGTTGGTATTGCTTGGCAACAGATACAACAAATCGAAGATTGGCTTTTACCAATTTCTCCTTGGCACGCTCTCCCTCACGGCCTCCCTTGCGTATTTTCTGGGCAAGTTCTATCTCTTCATCGATAGAGACCATAGGTTCACGACCAATCTCTACCAGATATTTGTCGAGTGCTTCACTGGAGCGGTTGGTAATACTTTTACTGATTTTAAGTTGTCTCATAAATCTTCTTTTTACCTTGATGTTTTTGTTCTAATGATACGTAGGAAAATCGCTATTCCTTGAATTCGGGTTGCAAAGTTACAAAAAAATTCAATATAATTAGCTTTTAAAGAGAAAAAGTTTGCATAACCATGTGTTTTTTAGCTACTTTAAGAGAGATGTAGGCTCTGTTTTCCTGCTTTTTGTATGCTCAAAAGGTTGAAGAACGATATAATGATGGCGCTTTTTAATGCATATTGTTTGTATATTCAAAGAAAATGTGTAACTTTGCAACCATATTATGTAAAAAACTTGAATCGAAAGAATCATTATAAATAAAACTAAAAAATAATTATGTTTGAGAATCAACCAAAAGGTCTGTGGACTTTAGCTTTGGCGAATACAGGCGAGCGATTCGGTTACTATACCATGCTTGCTGTCTTCGCTTTGTTCTTGGGTGAGAACTTCGGTTTCGATGCAGGTACTGCATCTGAGATTTATACCTGGTTCCTCACTGCTGTTTATTTCTTGCCTCTTTTTGGTGGTATGGCTGCCGACAAGTGGGGTTACAACAAGATGGTGATCGTAGGTATCCTCATCATGTTCTTGGGTTATTTCTTCCTCTCTATCCCATTGGGTGGAGGAGCAGTAGCTGTTGCTGCAATGGGTGCAGCCCTGTTGCTTGTCAGTTTGGGTACAGGCTTCTTTAAGGGTAACCTGCAGGTAATGGTGGGCGACCTCTATAATGATCCTAAGTATGCCAACCAGCGTGATTCTGGTTTCTCGCTCTTCTATATGGCTATCAATATTGGCGCTTTGTTTGCTCCAACAGCGGCTACAACCATTATGTCATGGGCTCAGAACAACTTGGGTTATTCTAAGGCCGACTCTTATCATTTTGCCTTTGCTGTGGCTTGCGTGTCTGTTATCGTTTCAATCCTGATTTATTTCTTGGGTAAGAAGACTTATCAGCAAGTATTGTCAGCCGACAAGAAGAAGGATGGTAACAAGGATGAGGCTGTTGAGGAGATGAGCCCTGCCGAGACCAAGGAGCGCATCATCTGCCTCTGCCTTGTGTTTGCAGTGGTTATTTTCTTCTGGATGGCTTTCCATCAGAATGGTCTTACCTTGACATGGTTTGCCGACGAGTTTACAGCGCGTGAGGCTACTGGTGCTACAGGTATGATGTTTAATGTGCTGAATTTGGTATGGTGCATTCTTATGGTATTCGGTATCTGTGGTTTGCTGACTGCTCCTAAAGATGCAACAGGCAAGAGCAAACTGGTGAATCTTGCCTTGATAGTTGTTCCTGCAGTCATTTTGGTTTATACCTATTTTACAAGCGGTGACGAGACTGTTGCTATTGATGCTCCTATCTTCCAGCAGTTCAACCCATGTTTTGTTGTGGCTCTTACTCCTGTAAGTATTGCACTCTTCGGTTGGTTGGGTCGCATAGGCAAGGAACCTAAGGCTCCTGTTAAAATAGGTTTGGGTATGCTTGTTGCAGCTGGTGCTTATCTGTTGATGACGATGTCGAGCATAGGTCTTCCTGCTACCGATCATCCTAACCATGTGGCAAATGTAACACCTAACTTGCTTGTCAGCACATATCTCATCCTGACTTTCGCCGAGTTGTTGCTTTCACCTATCGGAATTTCTTTTGTTTCCAAGGTTGCGCCTCCAAAGTACAAGGGTATGATTATGGGTGGCTGGTTCGTGGCCACAGCTCTTGGTAACAAGTTGGTTTCTATCCCTGGTCATATGTGGGATATGCCATTGCCTGTAGTTTGGGGAACCTTGATGGTTATCTGCTTGCTCGCAGCTCTCTTCATCTTCTCAATCATCAAGAAGTTGAATCGCGTGAGCTAATATAGCTAATTTTTTCTCATGAAGACTGGTAAGTGCAAAAGCATAAGTATGAATACGTTGCTTTTGCACTTATGTTTTTAGATTCATAGAATCATAACTAAAATAATAAGAATCATGTATGTGCTTTTAAAAGCTTTAGGATTTTTGATAGTTGCAATTACTGCAATAGTTGCAATCGTTAATTTTATACGCAATATCATTAGATTATTCAAAGACGCTACTGACTTTAGGGCAGTTATATGGAATCTTGTTGTTTCTTTGTTAGGTATGATAGGAATTATATGGTGCCTATCTTTGGATTTTAACAAAGGGATACATACATTAGTAGAAAGTAAGGATGTAATATTATCATTATGTTCTGTTGGTTTTCCACCAGACATAGATGATGCAGACTTACTTTTGGGTATGTTTTTCTTGGTTTTGGTATATTGTATCTTTTATTTTAACCTTAAAACTAAATATATGCGCCAACGGCAAAAAATGTTGGAGCTAAAATTAGATAAATATGAAACGCTTAAAGATAAGCAGGCGGTCAAAACTTATGAGAGTATAAAAACAGAGCAAGAAAAAATAAAAAATTCTGCAATATATCAACTTGTTTTAAGTGAAATAAAGGACAATTCTTTTAGGTTATCAGAAGAACAATGGAAAGAAATCCATGGATTGCTCAATGAGGTATATGAAGGATTTGACAAAAATCTAAATAGTTTTTGTGAAGTTACCAATCAAGAACTTAAAATTTGTATGTTGCTAAAATTAGGTGTCTCGCCTGTTCATATTGCCAAGTTTACACATCGTACCAAGGAGGCAATATCTGCCTCAAGAAGGCGAATGTATGAGAAAACCTTCAAGAAAAAGGGAACACCTGCAGAATGGGATAATATTGTTCAATCTTTGTAAGTCATTGAAAACGAGCGAATGTACATTTGTGTACATCCGCTCGTTTTGCATTTGTACACTATTTGTACACTCTATTATTTTATCTTTTCTTTTAATTCTTATAATTTTGCAAGCAAATTTTTGAGTTAATTATAAATATCGTGGTTTAATAAAAAATAAGTATGAAAAGAATTAAAGTATTTGTATTTTTTAGTGTTATTAATTTGTTTGTAATTTTATTTTCTTTATTACTTGGATCTTGTCAAGAAAAACAATTGCTGAAGAAGTGAAGGTTTCTAATCAGTTTATGTCTTCATTGAAGCAAAGTATTCCTACATTGATGTCTTCAAAAATAGTAGTTGATATTTCTGAAAAACGAAAGAAAAGTTTATCTTTAGTAGGTAATAAAAAATGAACTTAAGGTTGTTTATATTTGATTTTCCTAATGATACTCCTGAGTACTACAGAAAGGACGTGAAGGAGTTGAATACTTTGGAAGATATGTTGCGTTTGTCTCATCATACAGCAGCGGAGTTTACTTTAGAAAAGAATGAAAATGTTAGAGATTCAATTTATTTGTCAGAGACAGTTGCTAAAGAACAATTGTATCCTCTTGTTGAAAAGAGTAAAATATATCTTTTGTCTAAAGGATTTTCGGAAAAGGATATAGAGGATATGTTGAAGGAAAACAATGCTGATGAAACAGAGTTGGTTAGTAGGGTGTTCAGTTCGTTGTACCAAATTTAACTCACTTTCCTAAGCGTTTTGGTTCGTTCTGTAACCCAGTTTTTGGACAAGTGCTCGGTTGACCAAGTACTAATGTCCTTCAGTTTAACATTAACA
>ENA-OQEL01000060-OQEL01000060.1-human-gut-metagenome-genome-assembly--contig:-NODE-60-length-40956-cov-4.812143_pt1 | contig 40956 bp, 42 predicted proteins | sample MGYA00242796_ERZ504637 | MGnify/ENA primary metagenome ERZ504637 (study PRJEB26092, sample SAMD00036306) | human gut metagenome | host: Homo sapiens | study: EMG produced TPA metagenomics assembly of... | reverse complement strand
ATCAATGCAAGTACAATCACAATTTTTCTGTTATATCATTATTGCGTTTATAAATTTACAGAACTTTTCAATTTTTTACATAACAAAATATTGACAATATTCTATGATGACTTATGTAAACCATTGAATTTTTCAAAGAAAGCGAGGTATTGACCTATGATGTAAAAAAACAGTTTTAAGAAACTTGTAAATCTTGCACTTACTGCTGTTATGGTTATGGGAATGTCTACAACGACATTTGCAAAAGAATCTAATAATATCTCAAATGATACTGTAACAAAAACTAACAATATAATTTACTCCCCAGAATTTCCAGATGCTTATATTGTAACAGAAACATCACCTGCACCTAATAACTATTCACTTAACAACGAATCAAAGCAACTTGATACGATAACAGCAACAGTTTTTGTAGAAGAAACTCTTGCTACCGATAAAAATGAAGATATTTATGTTTCTAATAGTCGTCTTTTATCTAAAGACGAAGTTGAAAATATTGGTATTGATAATTTCTCCAACATTAACACAATGTCTACAAGTCGTGCTGCTAAAAGAACCTATGGAAAATTAACACTTACTTTTTCTGGTTCTCAATCTATCTCTGGAAAAAGCGTCTCATGTAAATTAAATGGAAACGCAAATTGGGACTTTGGGGCTTTTACAAGTTCAGAAAAAAATCCAGCCATAGGTAAAGATTTTATGGGAATTACTTGGTCTGGTTTATTTACTACAAATTCATCTTCATGCTCGGCGACTGATTTAACTGGAAAAGTCACTTATCCTACAATGGTTGACTCTATCGCAAACGGTGGAAGAGTATGGTCTTTTGAAGAAAGTCTTTTTGAAGACCATTTTGCAAATTATAATAAAAATATAAATGCAACTATTAATATCAAAAAGAATACTATGACTGGAAATGGTAACACGGCAGAAGCTGTCTTAAAATATATTCATACCTATCAAAAAACAACAGGTAGTGTTTCTATGAATGTAGGAAGTGATAGCGTTTCGGCTGGATTTACATTAAGTAATGTAAAAAATCAATGGTCTTTAGTTTGCAATATTACCGGAATATATTATTAAACTAACCATAAAAAATAGGTAGTTCAAATTGAACTACCTATTTTTATTTCTTCATGCTCTGGTGGCGTATTCTCTTCTCCGTTTCCAATAATCCAACATATTCTAAATGAATACTGCAAATTATCAATAATATTCATCTTGTTATCATTAGATAATACTGATTCAATATCACTATCATTTATCACACCCCAATCAATCCATTTATATCCATTATCTTCGTATGAACTAAATAAATAATTTTTACTATTCTTGCTCTGTGATAGTTCTCCACTAATTCTTAATATTTCATAAGAAAATATCTTCTTCTTCATAACTGCACATGATAGATTTCCATTCTCATTTATGAAAAACACTATATATTTATTGTCGAATCGAATTTCTTCCAAACATTCATTTGCAGTAGTTTGTGCTGTCATTCCTTTTTGTTCTTTCAAATATTCATATGGTGATTTCTGCTTCAATAAATATATAGTAACAATTAAAAACAGAAAAAAAATCATACAAACACAAAAAAATATTTTCTTTTGTTTCTTATTCATTCTCTTCACCTCATTCTTCATTTAATAATGTCTTATATCCCTGCCAATAGTCAACACTTCCGTCTGCGTATTCCTTGCGAATAATCGCATGGAAACGTCCTATCTGATACTTTCCTACTTTCATCTACCACCACTCTCCTTTATCGTTGTAGTGCCACCATTCGCCGCTTTCATATTCGATACAAAGATACCCGTCCTTATCTATCCAAACCTTTGCTAAGCCACCCTCGTTCCAATGCTCACACGCTTTTTTATGGGCTTCTTTGTTTCCCACTCCGCTTTTGGTCTGCCTTTTGCCACTGGCTTCTCTGAACCCTCGCTTGCTCCTGCACCTATAATCGACTTAAACGCCGCTTCTTGGTCAAATTTTGCCTTTCCTGCCATTACTCTCTACCTCTCCTTTCAAAAATTCCTCTATAAAGGCTTTATAGTCCTCTGATACGGTGGACTTCTCCGCATACTCAAATATATCTGTTCTGTTTGCCTGTGCTTCCTCTACCGCTACCGCTGACCGAATATAGGTCTTATATATCGGTGCAGAAATGTACTCGCTCAACTGTTCCGTAAGTTCCTTTATCTGCTTGCTGATGTTTGCTCTCGGATTGAACCTTGTAAACAGAATACCCGTTATCTTTACATTAGGATTGCAGTACCGCTGTACGCTCCTTACTGTTTCGTTAAGCTGGTTAATTCCTGTTGTGGCAAATATGCCCGCTGTGGTCGGTATCAGAATATCACCTGCCACCGTAAATGCGTTTACGGTCAACACACCCAAAGAGGGCGGCGTGTCTATAATGATATAATCATACTTTTCCGCTACGGGGGCAATAGCTTCTTTCAAACGGTGTTCTTTTCCCGTCTGTGATAACTCTTGCTCTGCTCCTACCAGCATAATGTTTGGTAATATATCATACCCGCCTTTCATACAAAAATCCATTAAAATTATAGCTCAAAATCATTTTATGTGCAATGGAGTTTTTCTTACCGAAAGTGAGTTTGAAAGGCAATCAAAGCCTTGTCATCTGCCACGCCCACGTCTACGAACCGGTGTGATTATCTGCTGTTCCGCTTGTGCTTTTAGCTGCTCCTCTGAAGAATGATTTCTGTTGTATTTCACACGATAATCATATTCCTCGGTAAAATCATCATATACAGACATCTTGTAACGCATACTCCGCATGGATTCTTCGGTATATCCCATTCTGTCCTGATACTTCTTTAGTTCTTCAATTCGGTCATCAGAAGGTGGCGGAAGAAGTTTAGCACGTTTTTCCAGAGAGAGCTTGCGGTATTCTGCTGGAGATGGAAACGGCTTATTTTGAACCGGCACCGTTGACGAATTGTTATCAAGTAATTCGTCTAACTCATCCTCATTATATGGTTCTGCGTCGGTTGAGTTATTTGTTGTGCCAAACTCAGTACTTACCGAGCCTGCGCCTGCATCAAGTCCCTGCCACTCTTTATTGAAGTCATCAAATGCAGCACCATAAAAGAAAGACTCGTCATTCTCCGGTATCTCATGTTTTTCCTGAAACTCGTCATATGCCTCATATACAGAAACATCCGGTTTTCTGGTCGGCTGTGACTCCTGTGTTGGTATCTGCTTTTTAGCCTTAGAAGCAGACTCCTTCACTTCCTCCTCATCCTCTTCCCATCTGGGATAATCCTTCATGGACTGACTGGAATGCTCGATGTCCTGCTCCTGCCTTGGATAATCAAACCAATCCTCTTTTTCCTTCTGTTTCATATACTCCCTGATGCCTGCAACCGTGAATCGCTTACCAAGCTTACTGCCTCGTACTGCCTTTACCTTGCCTCCATTACTGCTACGATAGGGAAGGGCATAGCTAATGGTATTACCTTTCAGCCTTACATTCATATGATAGGTTCTTTCTAACATATTCACCACATCATGAATGTTCTGCGTGGTCGGATCATTCATGGCAAGTCTGATATACACACGCATTTCATCCTTGAAAGAAAGTTTTCCCCTTTTCTGCATATGATTTTCCGCTAAGGTGCGTTCCTCCCTGGTCTTATCCGGATTGTAGAAGCTGTCACGGACAGAGTGTGTCAAGCCCCGGCTCCTGCACTGTTCTCCAAAATATTCCGACATTTCCACCAGCTCCTTCGGACCTCTCCGAAAGGAAGAACCATCCTTCTGATTACAGTTATTTACCAGAAAATGCACGTGAACATGCTCCGTATCCACATGAACCGCAAACAATACCTCAAATCCCTTTTTCCAGAAGAACTCACGAGCAAAGTCCTCTGCCATCTTGTAAGCCTCTGCATAAGTCAGCTTATCATTGTCCTCCGGATGAAAGGATATTGATAGCTTCTGTGCCAGAATGTCCCGCGGGAAGAACTGGCTATACTTCTTCTGATGCATTTTCCTTGTCATAAGGACACTGTTTGCAAAGTTATCCCGATTGCAGCCAAAAGCATTATATAACTCCGACTTTGTCTTGATAACACTGGAACTTAGCTGTTCCTTCTTCTTCCCCAGAATATAATCTGCAGCACTGTGAAGCTGTGCCACAGACTTGCATGGAGCATATTTTACATTGACATTTCCATATACTGCCATCTAACTCACCACCTTTTCATATAGTTTTAATACTGAGTCTTCCAACCGCCGGAATACTCTCTGGAACGGTTCAAATGCTGTCATGGATATCAAATCCGGATAGGCATTGATATTCCTTGCCAGCTGGTTGATATTGACTCCCTGCTTTTTCAGTTCGTAGCAGACCTCATTCATGACCTCCATAAACTGCTTTAATGTTGTCCCGTCAATCTGCCTGCCCTTGTTGCCCCGGAGCAGATAGTCGATGAAATCAGCGGAAGTCTTATATCCGCTCTCCTTCATCTGTGATTCAAATTCCTGTTTTACACGGTAATCCACACGAGAATAGATTACCTCGTCTCTTGTTCGTTTCCCCATAGTGTCCTCCTTCTTTTTATCTGTAAAAAAAGCCACAAAACTCATTGGTTGAATTGGCATTGCTGCCTTTTCTTCCAATTGTTTCATGGCTTCATTTTTTGGTATTTTCAGTTATTGTGTTTTGGCTACGATTGCACCGGATTATGGCTACATACTAATAGAAATTGTGGTCTGCACCGGTAAATTGCAGTGTCATGCCCCTGTTGTGGTTCTACTGTTGCTCTGCTTTGTAGCCATTTGGTTGCAGATGTTGTCTAAACTGTATCTGTTATAGCTATACTGTCCATAAGAACCGCTATCATCTGCATCCGTCTTGGTATTTCTTCGTAGCCTTTGTGTAAGCGATGCTTCGTCAGCAGGGCACATCATCCCCACAGGTCTGCCTGACGGAAAAAAGACTCCGTCAGACAGACAAAAGCAGCCCTTCGCTTACCGCTTCGGACTGCTTTTTTTCACATCTCTACTACTTATTGAAATCTTCTATTCCCTTTCCGATGTGGGGGGGACTTGGGTGTTACCCACCCCAAGTCATTATCCCTCTTTATGATTCGTTTTCTTCTGTTTCTATATCCAGCCTCTGTAAAATATCATATATCACACCAGAATCGTTTAATAAGCTTATAGCAAAACATTTCTTTCCTGCATCTTTTAATGATGCACCAATGTGATACGCTTTTTTGTCATCAATGATTAAAAACCTGTCATGAAATACACCTGTGTAGTTCACTTCAAGTTTGGGATACTGTTGATTGAAAGTTTCAATATCTTTTTCTGACAATCTGGTTTTTCTAACTGTGTAAATCGTTACCGATACATTCTCTTTCTTCTTGGACAGAATATTTAAAGTTCCCACATCGACATAATTATCGACCAATACAAGACTTTTCGTTGCACTAGCTACCAGATCTATCAGTAAGCTAAACGCATCATATATCTGTCCATCAAAAAAGATTTTCTGCTGTGATTCTTCGTGGTCAGAAATATATGCAAATACTTTATCAAATTTCTCATTTGTTTCATTTTGATAAGTTATCTGTCTTTCTTCTATTGCATTCATGCGATCATACAAAAGTGACGTGTTTGCCATATATTTACGCATTTCAACAAATGTTTCCATTATCCTGATACTGACTTGTATTGCAATATCACTCCTCAGCACCGCAGAAAGCATTGCAATACCTTGTTCTGTAAAAACATATGGCAGATATCTTCTTCCACCTCTCCCTTCTTTTGAGGTCACAAATTGTGACCTCAAAGAGTCGTACTCTTCCTTTTTTAGTTGAAACCTGAAATTCTCAGGAAATCTTTCAATATTTCTTTTTACAGCCTGATTAAAAGTTTTTGTTTCAACTTAATACAAAATTGCCAAGTCACTATCGAGCATTACCTGTTTTCCTCTAATAACATATATAAGACTCTGAATATGACTCACTTCCATAACCCTATCCTTTACATCTGAATTTACGTCAATCAATTCACTATTATCTTTTGCCATCGAATCCTCCAATCCATTTTTGAAGTCGCAAATTGCGACTTCAAGTCTACAATCTGTGTACTCATTCTGAGGTCACAAACTGTGACCTCAAACAGTATCATCGTGTTCCTTCTTGTTTTGCTTCCCAAATTGCTGTTCATACATAATCTGATACTTTTTCAACCGTGGAATATACTCAGGAGGCTTTCTTCGACCCGCTTCCCACTCTTCCACCGTTTAACTGCCACTCTTGATATTTAGCGTATCCTTCCTACGAATTACTACACACTTTACTACACACTTTTTTCATCAAATTACACCATTTTATGATAAGTTACGATAGTTTCCTCTCAAATTAAAAATGCCCTCAAAGCCTGTAAAATCAAGCATTTGAGGGCATTCACAAGGGTTAAGATAAAGGAGCAGGTAGGAAATCTATAAATTCGCTCTTGTAGCTTTCCATTGTATGTTAATCCTCCTGTGTGTTTTTCTTTAAATTATCTTTGTCAATTTTACCACATTGGAGCGTGCTTTTCAACGTGGAAATATTAGTTGTTTTTGCGGCTCTGTCATACATAGACAATCATAATAATAAAAAGAAATAGCATCCCACACCGTCCAAAGTTTAGGATGCTATTCTTATAACATTTTAACACTGAGGGCAAATCGGAGTCATATCCGATTCACTTTCTAAGTAGATTATACATGAGGGTACTTGAGAAATCAAGTACCCTTTTTAATTAGATATACTCACTTGTGTTTACAATCACGCCGTCATATACTGACTGCTTTTTGATAAACTCCGCAGCCTTGTCCACATCTCTGCCGTTTTTGTTCCAGTCCTTTGTGAACTCAACTTTGTCGGCTGCAAGCTCCTTCTCCTGCTTTTGGCTGATGAGCAGAAGTACGAGTATTCCGGCATGGCTTAGGTGCTTGACTACATTTACGAAGTCCTCACCCTCCTTTGGTGCGTAGAGATAAGTATGGCGTCCGTCTATATTTAAGGCTTTCTCGACATCCTCCACAAAGCCACGGTTTACCCCATCCACTCCGTCTACGAATACGGCGGTGATTGCCTTCTGCCCCTTGATTGCAGCTCTTACGTTTCTGTCTACTCTGCCCTCATAGAGGCCGCTTTCCTCTGTGTGTACCTCTTCAACCACACCACAGGCAGATGTCATATCCGTCACACGGTCGATTAAGATGAACTCACCGAGTGTCTTGTGATTTTTGAACTTATCGCAGACTATCTTGTCCGAGAATGCAATCTTTACAACTGCTATCTCGTTCTTTTTAAGCTTGTCGGCAGGCTTTTCCTCACCTGTGTTTACGTCGATGGTATGCTCTATCTCTGTTACGATGCCCGGTATTGACTTGGTACCTAGCTTGAAGAAGAAATTCTTTCCCTTAAAGAGCTCATCGTCATCCATCCAGAGTATTGTAGCTGTGATAGATGAAGCAACCTTTGCTCCTGAACCGATTGTGAGCACGCAGCCTCTTGATACGTCCACCTCTCTGTCAAGCTGGATTGTAACCGGCTGGCCTGTAAATGCGCTATCGCTTAGCTTATCACCCACATGGATGCTCTTTACATGGGCTGTCTCATTGCTTGGCAGTGTGGTGATTTCATCGCCCACCTTTACCTCTCCGGCCTCTATCTGGCCCTGGAAGCCACGGAAGGTGTGGTCAGGACGGCAGACTCTCTGTACAGGCATGTAAAAGCCCTCTTCCTCGTTCTCATCCTTTATGTCAACATCCTCAAGGTATGATAAAAGAGCAGGTCCCTTGTACCATGGGATATTCTCAGACTTTGTCGTGACATTGTCACCCTCTGTTGCAGAAACAGGAATGATTACTACATTTTTAAGTTCAAGCTCCTTTGTAAGCTCAATAATCTGCTTTGTGATTTCATCGAAACGCTTCTCGTCGTAGCCTACAAGATCCATTTTGTTTACAGCAAATACAAAGTAGTTGATTCCCATGAGCGCGCAGATTCTTGCGTGTCTTCTTGTCTGAACCAATACGCCCTGCTTTGCATCTATTAAAATTACCGCAAGGTCTGCAAAGGATGCACCTACAGCCATGTTTCTTGTGTACTCCTCATGGCCCGGTGTATCTGCCACGATAAAGCTTCTCTTATCTGTTGTGAAATAACGATAAGCCACATCGATTGTGATTCCCTGCTCCCTCTCTGCCATCAGTCCGTCGAGGAGGAGTGAATAGTCGATGGCGCCGCCACGGCTTCCGACCTTACTGTCAAGCTCCAATGCCTTTTCCTGATCTGCATAGAGCAGCTTTGAATCGTATAATATATGTCCGATCAGAGTTGATTTTCCGTCGTCCACGCTTCCGCATGTAATAAATTTAAGTAATCCGCTCATTTTAGAAATATCCCTCCCTCTTTCTTCTTTCCATGCTGCCTGCCGCCTCGTTGTCTATGACACGGGTGGTTCTCTCTGAGGAAACAGCACTGAGTGTCTCATCAATAATCTCATCAAGTGTATCCGCTGTCGACTCCACACCACCTGTCAGTGGATAGCAGCCGAGAGTTCTGAAACGTACACTCTTCATCTGGATTTTCTCACCCGGACGAAGCTTCATTCTGTCGTCATCTACCATGATGATGTTGCCGTCTCTGTATACAACAGGTCTTTCCTTTGCAAAGTAAAGTGAAGGAATCTCGATATTCTCTCTCTTTATATACTGCCAGATATCCTTCTCTGTCCAGTTTGACAGTGGGAAAACTCGTACCTCCTGGTCCTTTTTGATTCTGGAGTTGTAGAGCTTCCACATCTCCGGGCGCTGGTTCTTTGGATCCCATGCGTGGTTTTCATTTCTGAAGGAGAAGATTCGCTCCTTGGCTCTTGATTTCTCCTCGTCTCTTCGGCCGCCGCCAAACGCTGCCGTAAAGCCGTATTTGTCAAGCGCCTGCTTGAGCGCCTGTGTCTTCATGATATCTGTGTATGCTGAGCCGTGGTCAAATGGATTGATGCCCTGCTTTACGCCATCCTGATTTATATATTCAAGCATCTCGATGCCCTTTTCCTTAGCAATGCGATCTCTGAATTCTATCATCTCATGGAATTTCCAGGTTGTATTTACATGTAAAAACGGAAATGGCGGCTTCTCCGGATAAAATGCCTTCATTGCAAGATGAAGCATTACCGAGCTGTCCTTTCCAATTGAGTACAACATAACCGGCTTCTCGCACTCTGCGGCTACTTCACGTATTATGTATATTGCCTCTGCTTCGAGTTCGTCAAGATGTGATAATTCACCCATGTCTGTTACCATCCTTTTCTTTAATATTTATTGGATTCCTTCTTGTTGATAAGAATCTCTTCCTTGCTTCCGTCGCGCTTTTTGATATCCCAGGTCAGCGTATCCGGTGTGCTTTTTACTGTCATGAGACTTCCCATGCCTCCTATGTCTGCTCCAAGATAAAGAGCAATAGCGCCAAAATGACATTCCTTTATGCATGAGGCACAGCCCCAGCAGTCCTTAGGATATTTGATAAAGGCTTTTTTCTCTGAGTCCTGATATATCAGGCTTCCCGGGCATACACTTGTACACATGCCACAGCCCTTACACTTTGCTTTATCAATCATTATGCTCATAACGCGCCTCCCTTCCGACAAGCTCTCTGTAAATCATGTGAAGCTGCCCGTTTTCGTATCTGGAATTGACATATTTCATCCAGTCATCACTCTTGCCCGGATAATCCAGATTCTCGGCAAAGCTGTGCCATCTGGTCTCCTTTCTTGCACCAAGATGTGCTATGACCGAAAGACATACCGTAAGCCTCTCCTTAAGCTCATATATGAACATAAGCTCATGCATATCCGATGCATATAAATCACCGGTCAGCTCTATCAGATGATTTATCTTTTCCTTTGCCAGCGCAAGCTGCTTGCCGTTGAACTGATAATGTGTGGAAATACCGCCTGCGTAGTTGTCCATGACCTTCTGCATGGCTTCCTCGATAGCCTCTGTTGTAAACATCTGAGACCTTTCAGTGAGGAAATGGTCGTACTCTGAAGCTTTTGCGTCAAGCGCCTTTTTCTCATCAAATGCCGATGTGTCAAAACTTCCATCGGAGGTATCTGCATCAAGCTTTGAAACCATATCTATCGCAGCGATTTCACCCTCTACCATAGCTCCTGTAACGTATTTCTGTGGACATCCTCCTGCCACATCTCCAGCAGCATAAAGTCCGTGGATTGTAGTCTCACGCTCGGTATTTACCCAGTAGCCGCTCGCTGTGTGCCCACCTACGATATACGGCTCGGTGCCCTCTATCTCCACATTCTGCTTACTTGGATTCTTACCTGCCTCCACCCACTTGAGTGTCTGGCTTGGTGCCATGTTGAGATATGCCTTTCTTAATGACTCATCCTGCTGTGGAGAGATGCCCTCTGTCCTTAAGTAGCAAGGACCTCTTCCCTCGAGATTTTCCATGACCGTTCCGTATACACGCTCTGATGTGGTGAGACCGTATTTTGTCTCGTAAACCTCTCCAAGAGAATTGACCTGTTTTGCCCCGACTCCCTGTGCAATTGTTCCGGTCGGTGCAATTGTGTCCTTGCATCTGAGTGCGATAAATCTCATCTCAAAGGTGGTCATCTCAGCTCCGCTTCTTATGCCCATCGCATATCCTGCGCCTGTATTAAACGGAGGATACCACATCTTGTGCCTTGAAAATCCCGGATTGTTTGGCCTGTATAAACCGGCCGCTCCGCCTGTTGCACAGAGCACCTTTTTAGCTCTGATTTCATAGGCTGTTGCATCCTCGATTGAAAATCCGTATGCACCCTTTATGGTGTTGTTCTCAACTATATAGTCCGTGATATTGATTCTGTTTATCACTGTACAGTCCGTAAGCTTTGAAACAGCTTCTGCCAAAATCGGCTTCATGTTCTCGCCGTTTATCTTGATATTTCGGTTTCCTCTGGCTACATACTCACCGTTTTCATCCTTTAATATGACAAGTCCAAGCTTTTCCATCTTGTCCGTCACACGGTTTAAGCCCTCTGACATAGTCATGAGTAAGTCTTCCCTTACTATGCCGTCAGCATCCTTTTTTGCGTAGTCTACATAGTCCTCAGGCTTTCTGTCCTTTACTATGTATGCATTTATCGCATTGACACCTGCTGCAAGGCATCCGCTTCGCTTTATGTTCGCTTTCTCTGCAATTATAATCGAATAATCCGATTTCTCACGGATGGTGAGCGCTGCATAACAGCCCGCCGTGCCACCTCCTATTATGAGGATGTCCGTGTGTAGGATTTTTTTGTTTTCTATCTTCATTTATCTCCCTCTGCTTCCTCTTTCAATCACAAGCTTTAGACTATTCCTATATCTAAATGTAGAATACATCCTGCTCCTGCATCTCGCTGTTTTCCATCAGGTATGTTTTCTCTTCATCAAATATATACAGCCTGTAAATCAGCACATGTACTTTCTCGCCGACTGCTATCAGGTCCTTTTCAAGTGAGCGCTCGCCGACCACCTCGATGCCGTTTATGCTGACTGTGATATCCATCCTGTTTCCTCTGAATACCACATCTGTAACGATGCCCTCCTCTGCCGCTGACTGATAGCGGTCTAAGTTGCCACTCTTTGATATCTTGATAAACTCAGGTCTGATTACCGCCTTGTCGGCATTTTCTATCCTGTCAAAGCCCTTTAGCCTGTCATAGTTTTCAACGACTGTGGTGTGCCCTATAAACTGCGCCACAAAAGGTGTATCAGGCGACTTGTATATCTCAAGAGGTGTACCCATCTGCTCTATCGTGCCGTGGTTTGTGATAATGATTTCATCTGCCACCTCAACAGCCTCATCCTGGTCATGTGTGACGAAAATGCTTGTGATTCCAAGCTTTTCGACCAGCTCCTTCAGCCAGGTACGAAGCTCACCTCGCACCTTTGCATCTATCGCGGCAAATGGCTCATCCAGTAAAAGCACCTGTGGATTCGGCGCCAGCGCCCTTGCAAATGCCACTCTCTGACGCTGTCCTCCGGAAAGCTGATTCGGATATCTCTTTTCAAGCCCTGATAAGCCTGTCATCTCAAGAAGCTTGGTAACACGCTCCTTTATGAGCTTTTTCGGCATCTTCTGAAGCTCCAGCCCAAATGCCACATTGTCGTATATTGTCATGTATCTAAACAGCGCATAGTTCTGAAACACAAAGCCTATGCCTCTCTTCGAGGCCGGAATATCATTCACTCGCTTTCCATCTATATATATGTCACCTGAATTTGGCGTCTCAAGCCCTGCTATCATACGAAGAAGTGTTGTCTTGCCACTGCCGGACGGACCAAGCAGCGCCACAAGCTTTCCCTTTTCAACTCCAAAGCTCACATTATCGGATGCCAGGAAGTCTCCGTATTTTTTCGTATATATTTTTCATCTCAACGTACATATACGTTATCTCCTTCCTGCTTTCTTAGTACAGCAACTCTATAGCTGTCTGCCACACCGGTGTGTAAGCAGTAACAAATTTCATTAGTGTAAATCATATTTCCCATAAATCTCAGTGTAATTTCTTAAATTTATGCTCAACTATATTTCTTGCAAAAAGAATGATTAATGCAATAATTAACAGTATCGACGATACAGCAAATGCCGATGTTATCGAGCTGTCTGTGCCCGACATATACAAGGCATCAATCTCAAGCGGCAGTGTAAATGTCTCGCCTCTTGTCTTCGAGAGCGCATTTACCGCACCGAACTCGCCGAGGGCTCTCGCCGTACAAAGTATGATTCCATAAATCAGGCTCCACTTCATCTGCGGAAGTGTTATTTTCCGAAATATCGTAAAGCCGGATGCTCCCATCAGCGCTGCGGCTTCTTCCTCATCCTTTCCCTCTGCATTGAGCACCGGTATAATTTCCCTTGACACATACGGAAACGTGACAAATATCGTAGCAAGCACAACTCCCGGTATTGCAAAGGTGATTCTCACATTCGTGCCGAATATCTCATTGAACCATCTGATAAACGGATAAAACCACCCAAGCCGTCCGAAGGTCATAAGATACGCAAGTCCTACGATGACCGGAGAAATTGAAAACGGTATATCAATAAGTGTTGCAAGCACCTGCTTTCCTTTAAACGAAAACCTGGTCAACAGCCACGCTGTCCATATTCCAAAGAAGGTGTTGATAACTACCGCAAAAACTGTTGCTATCAAAGTCACCTTGAGTGCTGACAGCACGTAGCTTGTGGAGATAGCTTTCAGATAGAATCCAAGCCCCTCCTTTAAAGCACTTGCCATCACAGAAAAAAGCGGAACTACAAGCATGACAAATATGAAGAGCACCGTGACAGTGACGAGTATTATCTTTGTGATCTTTTTTCTTCTTTCAAGCTTTACCTGTTCGGTCATCGCATTGTGCTCCTTTCCTGTTTGTGTGCATCGCATTTGATTTATATGCAGCCTTCTACAACAAATTAGTGCGCTGTGACTGTTTAACCTGCACTATATTTACAAATAGCAGCAGTAAAAATGATATAACAAGCATCACAAGTGCTATGGCAGTCGCGCTGGCATAATCTATATAGCTAAGCTTCTGCATGATGACGTAGGATACCACCTGTGTCCTATGCCTTGCGCTGTTGCCTGATATGTAGATGACGCTTCCGTACTCTCCTATGCCTCTGGCAAAGGCAAGACCAAAGCCTGTTAAGAGTGCCGGGCGAAGCTCCGGAAGTATTACCTTAAAAAATGTCTTAGAGGGTGTGGCGCCAAGCATATAAGCGGCCTCCTCATATGTATTATCCATCTTTTCAAGCACCGGCTGTACAGCTCTTATTACGAAGGGAATGCCTACAAAAACAAGTGCCACAACTATTCCTGCCTGTGTGTAAGCTACATCTATTCCAAGCTTGCCAAGGCCCTTACCAAAAAAGCCTGTGCCTGAGTACAGCTTTGAGAGCGTGATGCCCGCAACCGCTGTCGGCAGTGCAAATGGAAGCTCTATAAGTCCGTCAAGCAGCCATTTTCCGGGAAAATCGTACTTTACAAGCGTCCATGCCACGATGATTCCAAATACCACATTTACGATTGCTGCGATAAATGATGAGGTGATGCTTGTGATAAAGGCATTCCTCACATTCTCCTTCATGATAAGTGCCACGAAATCGCCCGGCGATATCTTTAGCGAATACACAAGCACTGATGTTAACGGAATGAGAACGATGACTGAAAGCATCGTGACCACTATTCCAAGCGAAAGATGGTAGCCCGGTATGACTCTGGTCTTTATGTTCTTTGATTTAGTTTTCTCTTTTGCTGTTTTATCAGTTGCCGTATATTTCATCGAACATTGCTCCATCATCGAAATATGTCTTGTAGGCTTCATTCCATCCGCCGTAATCCTCTATGCTCCAAAGCCTGATATTCAAATCAAACTTGTCGGAAAACCGGTTTAATATGTCCTGATTGGTTGGTCTGTAGCCACTCTCTCCAATCAGCCTCTGTGCCTCATCGCTGTAGAGATACTGTAAGTACTCTTTACTCGCAGCTTCTGTTTCATTGCTCTTTGCATTATCATCCACAATGGCAACAGACGGCTGCGCTAAGATGCTGACTGACGGATTCACTATCTCATACTTACCCGGATATGAATCCATGGTCGTAAGTGCCTCGTTTTCCCACGCTATAAGCACATCTCCCTGACCGTTTTCCACAAATGTGGTTGTTGAGCCTCTCGCACCTGAGTCCATAATTGTGACATTTTCATACAGCTTCTTCATAAACGATTTCTGTTCCTTTTGGCTGTCATAGTTTGTCTTCGCATAGCTTAGCGCCGCAATGAAATTCCAGCAGGCTCCGCCACTGCTCTTTGGATCCGGTGTAATCACATCCACATTCTTTTTCACCAGGTCATCCCAGTCGCTTATATGCTTTGGATTGCCCTTTCTTACAAGAAAAACGATGGTTGATGTATACGGTGCAGAGCTTTTTGGAAATTCATCAATCCAGCCCTTTTCAATTAAGCCGGTATTTTGTATCAGGTCTATGTCATGCTCGAGTGCCAGTGTGACAACATCTGCATTACAGCCCTCCACAACCGAACGAGCCTGCGCTCCAGAGCCACCATGTGACTGAATCACATTTATCCTTTTGCCATGCTCGCTCTCATAGTAAGACTCGAATATTTTGTTGTATTTTTCGTAAAACTCTCGTGTCGGATCATATGACACATTCGTTATGGTGACTGTGCCATCATCCTTCTTACCTGAGCAGCCTGTCAGAAAAAGTGACACCACCATCACCGCTGACAGCATGGCTGCCGTGTATTTATGTATGTTTCTCATGTATATTTCTCATTTTTCATATTACAGATTCAGACACTGTAGCTTATGCCGTCGGTTGTCTTATATACCATTAGTTTACTGTAAAAAGCTGTGTGGACAGGTATCTCTCACCTGTATCCGGAAGCAGCACCACGATATTCTTTCCTTTGTTCTCAGGTCTCTTTGCAAGCTCTGTTGCCGCATATATTGCTGCTCCTGAGGATATGCCGACGAGAAGTCCGTCGCTCTTTGCAACCTCTCTTGCCTTGTCAAAGGCTGCCTCATTCTCCACCGGAATCACCTCATCCACTATATCCATGCGCATAACCTTTGGAATAAAGCCTGCTCCGATTCCCTGTATCTTGTGTGGTCCCGGTCTTCCACCTGAGAGCACCGGTGAGCTCTTTGGCTCAACAGCCACTATTTTTACATCAGGATTATGCTCTCTTAATCCAAGCCCTGTGCCTGTACAGGTACCGCCTGTTCCGACAGATGATACAAAGATATCTACCTTTCCATCTGTATCTTCCCAGATTTCCTGAGCTGTTGTAGCTCTGTGGATATCCGGATTTGCCTGATTCTCAAACTGCTGCGGAATAAAGGCATTGCCATAATGCTCTTTAAGTCTCTGTGCCTCATCTATCGCACCCTTCATGCCCTCACGCCCAGGTGTAAGTTTTATCTCTGCACCAAGTGCTGTGACGATTTTTCTTCGCTCGACACTCATAGTATCAGGCATGATAAGTATCAGGTGAAGTCCCTTTGAGGCTGCCACAAACGCAAGTCCGATTCCGGTATTGCCGCTTGTCGGCTCTATTATTATTGTGTCCTGATTTATTTTTCCATCCTTTATGCCCTGTTCTATCATAGCTGCCGCCACCCTGTCCTTGACACTTCCGAGCGGATTGAAATACTCAAGCTTTGCTATGATTTTTGCTTCAAGCCCAAGGGCTTTTTCATAGTTGGTCAGCTCCAGAAGCGGAGTGTGACCTATCAGCTCTGTGAGCTGCTTTGCAATTTTTGCCATTGATATTACCTCTTTTTTGTTAATGTTTGTTATGAGTTTGTGCTTAGTTTGTATGGTTAGGATTTCCTACCATTCAAATATGATTTCTAAGTTATTGATATGTTACCACTAATTGATATTTTTGTAAATGTAATTAGGGTTATTAATATTTGTTAGCGGGCTATAAATTTTATTGATAGCCATTAAAAAATGAGTTCTATATTCCGCAGACTAAAAGTCTGCAAAAAATAGACTCTTTTTAGCTACTTACGCTTGTTCATTTGCTTTATCGGTTCTCGTGATATACTTGATTCCGACAAAGGTTCCAATCAGGATAAGCACTCCTATGATAAAAGGTACTATAGGATTTCTGACAAAGCCTGCTATGATGTAGGTCAGGCACGATACGGCAGCCACAAGCACAGCGTACGGAAGCTGTGTGGACACATGGTTCATATGGTTGCACTGGGCTCCGGCAGATGCCATGATGGTGGTATCGGATATCGGTGAGCAGTGGTCTCCGCATACTGCACCTGCCATACATGCTGAGATTGAGATGATCATCATCGTATGGTTTGTGCCTGAGAAGATGTTTACTACTATCGGTATGAGTATGCCGAAGGTGCCCCATGAGGTTCCTGTTGCAAAAGCAAGGAAGGCTCCCACCAGGAATATGATTGCCGGGAACAGTCCAAGGAGTGGTCCTGATACGCCTCCCACCAAGCCTGCGACAAATTCCTTGGCACCAAGGCTTTCTGTCATGGTCTTTAGTGTCCATGCAAAGGTCAGTATAAGTATTGCAGGTACCATCGCCTTAAAGCCCTCAGGGATTGAATTACAGCAATCCGTAAAGCTTAGCACCCTTCTGATTGAGTAAAAGCATATGGTGATTATCAGTGCAAAGAAGCTTCCGAGCATAAGACCAATCGACGCATTGCTGCCTGCAAACGCATCGACAAAGCCTGTTCCGTCAAAAAAGCCTCCTGTGTATATCATTCCTATGATGCAGCATATTATGAGCACCAGTATAGGAAATACAAGGTCTATAACCTTTCCCTTGCCCTTTATCACATCCTGCTTTGACTCTGCATAAGGTCTGTCTCCTGTGGTAAATAAATCGCCCTTTTTGGCATTGGCTTCATGCTTTGCCATCGGACCGAAATCCACCTGCAAGATAACAATTGTCACCATGGCGACAATTGTAAAGAGCGCATAGTAATTGTATGGAATGGCCTTTATGAAAATAGAAAAGCCATCCTCTCCCTTTACAAAGCCTGTGACTGCGGCTGCCCACGATGATATAGGTGCGATGATGCACACAGGCGCTGCTGTGGCATCTATCAGATATGCAAGCTTTGCTCTGGAAACCTGATGCTTGTCGGTGACAGGGCGCATCACACTTCCCACTGTCAGACAGTTGAAGTAATCATCTATAAATATGAGCACTCCAAGCATTATAGCTGCAAGCTGGGCACCGATTCTTGTCTTTATGTGCTCACTAGCCCATTCTCCAAAGGCCGCCGAGCCGCCTGCCTTGTTCATCATGCTCACCATGACACCGAGCACGACTAAAAATATCAGTATTCCCACATTGTCCGGATCCGATAGCACTCCGACAAGCCCGTCCTCGAATATGTGAAGCACTGATCTCTCAGCTGAAAAACCAGACTGAAATACATTTCCATAAAACAGTCCGCCGATCACTATTCCAACGAATAATGAGCTGTAGACCTCCTTTGTAATAAGTGCCAGAACTATAGCCACAACAGGTGGTACAAGCGCCCAGACTGTGGCATACATAGAAGGCACGTAATCTGCTGCCAGAATCATTATTTTCTCCTCCGTCTATCCCTTATGCTCTATCTGTCAACCGCACCGACAAGCTCTGAAATATCCTTTACTCCATACTTGTCCATGTACTCTGCGATGCCATCCACTATCTGCTCTGTGGTCTTTGGATTCACAAAGTTTGCTGTGCCGACTGAAACTGCCGTAGCTCCGGCAAGTATCATCTCGATGGCATCGGCAGCGTTTGTGATACCGCCCATTCCGATAATCGGGATATTGACTGCATGTGCTGTCTCGTAAACCATGCGCACTGCAACCGGATGTACAGCCGGACCGCTCATGCCGCCTGTCTTGTTTGCCAGCACAAAGCTTCTTCTGTTTATATCAATCTTCATGCCTGTAATGGTATTGATGAGCGAAACCGCATCAGCTCCACCGGCCTCTGCCGCCCTTGCTATCTCTGCAATGCTTGTGACATTTGGAGAAAGCTTCATGATAACAGGCTGCTTTGCATATTTTTTAATCTCGCTTGTGATTGTCTCAACGCCCTTTGGATCTGTTCCGAAGGCAATTCCGCCCTCCTTAACATTAGGGCATGAGATATTTATTTCCATCATATCAATAGGCTCATCCGCAAGACGCTTTACCACATCAAGATACTCGTCAAGCGAATGACCGCAGACATTTACCACAATCCTTGTATCAAACTGCTTTAAAAAAGGAATATCCCTCTTGCAGAAAAGCTCGATGCCGGGATTTTGAAGTCCGACTGCATTGAGCATGCCGCCGTACACCTCTGCTACTCTCGGTGTAGGATTTCCCTCCCACGGCTTATTCGCAACACCCTTTGTAGTGACTGCACCAAGTCTGTTTAAATCAACAAACTCGCTGTACTCTGCACCGGAGCCGAATGTGCCGGATGCAACTGTAACAGGATTTTTCCACTCAACACCGGCCACATTTACTGACATATTACTCATTACAGCTCCACCTCCTTCGCATCAAAAACAGGTCCCTCTTTGCATATACGCTTGTTGTTTACATTGCTGTGGGCATCCTTGTCATTTGTTTTGCATACGCACGCAAGGCATGCGCCGATTCCACATGCCATGCGCTCCTCCATTGATATAAAGCAGTCCATATCATGCTCTGCAGCGTAAGCCTTGAGTGCACGAAGCATAGGCATAGGTCCACATGCATAAATCACGTCTGCCTCAAGAGCATTCTCCTTTATTGCATCGATGACATTGCCCTTTGTGCCGACACTGCCGTCCTCTGTAGCTACAAAGGAAGCTGCCTGCTCCTTAAACTCATCTAGCAGGAAGGTATTCTCATCGCGATAGCCCATGACGATGTTCATATCGCATACTGCTGTTTTAATTTCTGCACCTTCCATTGCTGCCTGTCCCGAATTTTTTTCTTCACCTGATGTCTGCACAATGCCTGCATTTATATCCTTGGCAAGCTGCAGCATAGGCGGCACTCCGATTCCTCCGCCGATAAGGAAGGCCTTCTTTCCCGGCTGTACTGTAAAGCCGTTTCCAAGAGGTCCTAAAATCCTTACCTTATCGCCCCTGACAAGCTTTGAAAATTCCTCTGTTCCCGTGCCTTCACCTGTCACACGGTACACAAGACGAATGGTGTCATCATCTCTGTTTATGCCGCAAAGGCTTATCGGACGCGGAAGCAGCTTACTCTTGTCGTTTGAGTAAACCGATACAAACTGTCCCGCCTTTGCTGCCTTTGCAATTTTGTCTGTCTTAAGTGTGAGGTCGTAGATGCCATTGCCGAGTGAGCTCTGGTCAACTACAACTGCAATCTCCTCAAATTTCTCTGCCATTTTATCTCCCTGGTTTCGTTTGTTAATATATTTAAGCTTTCTGAATAACTTATTAACGATTTGCAAGTGCTCCTGAGATATCCTCAATCATATCCTCAACAGCCTTGCGTGATGCATCTGCAAAATTCTCTGCTGTGATGCCCATATCCTTGTACTTATCCTGCTTGTATGCGCAGATGATTCCACGTGATGAATTGACAATTGCACCAAGTCCGTCCTCATTGAAGAAATGAACAAGGTCTGCGCCCTTGCCTCCCTGTGCGCCGTAGCCCGGTACGAGGATGAAGCTCTTTGGCATTACCTTACGAAGAATCTTACCCTGCTCAGGGTATGTTGCACCGACAACCGCACCTACATAGCTGTATGAATCACCCATGCAGTCAGCTCCCCACTCTGCAACCTTCTCGCCTACCCACTCATATAATGGACGTCCGTCAATCATACGGTCCTGGAACTCTCCACTTGATGGATTAGATGTCTTTACAAGAATGAAGATACCCTTCTTCTCCTCCTTGCATACATCTACGAATGGCTTGATACCGTCTGTTCCAAGGTATGGATTGACAGTGGCAAAATCCTCATCAAAGGTAGAATAGCTCTTGCTGCCGATCTGTACCTTTCCGAGATGTCCTGTGGCGTATGCAGCCGATGTTGAGCCGATATCTCCACGCTTTACATCTCCGATAACCACGAGATCCTTCTCGTGACAGTAATCCACTGTCTTCTGGAATGCCTTAAGGCCCTCCACTCCAAACTGCTCATACATGGCAATCTGTGGCTTTACAGCCGGAATCAGGTCATATGTGGCATCCACAATAGCCTTGTTGTACTGCCAGATAGCTTCCGCTGCACCTGCCGGTGTCTCTCCAAGCTCGTCAAATGCCTTCTTTGTGATGTGCTCAGGCACATATGAAAGCATCGGGTCAAGACCTACCACGATAGGTGCGTTTGTTTTCTTGATTTTGTCTACTAATTTGTTGATCATTCTTTCGTCCTCTTTATGCGTATTTTATTATACAGGCAGATATTGTGATTATTAAATATCTGCATACAGTTATAAATATTTTATAGCATAAACTAAATTCTTGCAACCCAAATTATAATGATATGATGGCTTCTCCTGCTTTATCTGGTTTAATACTAGTACAGAATTTGTATATATACATCAAATGTCAAAACAGTCAATAAAGTTAATCAGACTTGATTCTCTGTAAAGCGGTTCTTTTTCATTTCGTTTTTTCTTAACCGCCTTAACATAACCTCTCAAATATGTTTCAAATTCTTTTGTAATAATATCCATATCATTCCTGATACACCTATACTGCGAATTTGGAATCTTCAATTCTGTCTGTAGTTCAATGTATTGACTATCATTTATAATTAACGCATAGCGATAATCAAGACCAGCATTTTTTCTTTTAGCCGAAGGCACAGAGTGTCCTATTCTACCAAATTTACGCACTGCATCCCCAAGATTGTTTCGAAGTGGTATATAATACTGGTTACTATCTATTTCCACTTTTATACATAAATGTGTTCGCTTCGATTGTTTGCTAGTATCTCCTGGATCTAAAACTTTTTCAAATCCTTTTGCTCTTTAAAATAGCTTTCCCTTATATAACATAATATTGGTTCCATACTTCTCCTTTGTGATCTATCAATGAAAAAGGGAACTTTTTCAGTTCCCTTCAAGATCAATATCTTCAGCTTTTTTTAGACAGGTGCATCTGACGAACCCCTCACAATTTCTTCAGTTTTTTATGACGGGTTCTTCTGACAAACACCCCGAAGAAGCTTCTGCTTCTACATATATATTATATGCAAACCTAACTAAAGTCAACACCAAATCAGCTTTTTTTCTCTTATTAGTAGTTCTGCGACTTTGCGTTTGGCTCTATGACTGTTTTTTTAAACATAGCAACAGTTATGTTTATTTCTTGCTATACTCCCACTATCTCATCAATCATCTTAAGCTCTTCCTCTGAAAAGCCTGTGCCCTCCATAACCTTTAAGTTTTCAAAAATCTGCTGTGGCTTTGAGGCGCCGACAAGCACGCTTGTCACGTCATCATCCTTTACCACCCACTTAAGAGCCATCTGTGCTAGTGTCTCACCACGTTTTGCGGCTATATCGTTTAGCTTCTTAATCTGCTCGATGTGTGGAGTGAGCTTTTCCTGATTTAAAAAGCGGCCGTCTGTCTTTATACGGCTATCCTCCGGAATACCGTTTATGTAACGGTCTGTGAGCATGCCCTGTGCGAGCGGGCTGAAGGAGATGATGCCCTTTTGACACTCTCTTGCTGCCTGCTTCAAGCCGTTTTGCTCTATTGTACGGTTGAAGATATTGTATGAATTCTGGTTGATGATAAACGGACATTTCAAATCAGTAAGAATCTCGCAGGCTCTCTTCATGGTCTCGCCGTCATAATTTGACAGTCCGACATAGAGTGCTTTTCCGCTTTTTACTATCTGGTCGAGTGCTCCCATTGTTTCCTCAAGCGGTGTCTCAGGGTCCATTCTGTGATGATAGAAAATATCCACATAGTCGAGTCCCATTCTCTTAAGGCTCTGATCAAGGCTTGCAATCAGATACTTGCGGCTGCCCCAGTTGCCGTATGGTCCCTTCCACATATCATAGCCTGCCTTTGAGCTGATGATGAGCTCATCGCGGTATGCTGACAGATGCTCCTTCAGGATAAGCCCGAAGTGCTTCTCTGCGCTGCCGTATTCAGGACCATAGTTGTTTGCCAGGTCAAAGTGAGTGATGCCATGGTCAAAGGCTGTGAAGCACATCTGCTTCATGTTGTCATACGATGAAAAATCACCGAAATTGTGCCATAGACCAAGCGATACAACAGGAAGCTTAAGTCCGCTCCTGCCGCATCTGTTATATCTCATTGTGTCGTATCTCTTTTCGTCTGCTGTGTACATATTTACCTCCCGCATAAATACATGATATTTTACCCGATAAATTATTATACTACAGCAGACTTGATTTTTCTATTGTTAAATAAAATCCTCCGTCAGCTTTCCATGCTTCTCATAATTTGTCACACGCGCTATCTTGTTTTCATCATCCACAAACACAACCTTCGGATGATGCTCCTTTGCTTCCTCCGGTGTCATCTGCGCATAGCACATGAGTATCACATGGTCACCGACTGCAACCTGTCTGGCGGCTGCGCCGTTTAAGCATATCATGCCTGAGCCCGGCTCTCCGGCGATGGTGTAGGTCTCGAATCTGTTTCCGTTTTCCACATCGACAATCTGTACCATCTCATACTCCAAGATGCCTGCTGCCTCAAGCAGCTTTGTATCTACAGTGATGCTTCCCACGTAGTTTAAGTCAGCCTGCTTGACCACCGCTCTGTGTATTTTGCCCTTAAGCATTGTATAATTCATTGTTTGTACCTCTTTTCAATAATCGTTTCTTGTCCGTCTACGCAATAAAATTGTCAATCAGCCTTGTCTTTCCGATATAGACAGCAATTGCCACGAGTGTTGTTCCCTTAATCTCATCAACCGGTGTAATTGTTTCAAAATCAACCACATCTACATAATCAATTCTTGCAAGCGGCTCCTTGTTTATCTCTGCTGTGATTGCATCCTTTATCGCTTTTGCACTCTTTTCGCCATCCTCTACGAGCTGCTTTCCGATTTTTAAGCTTCTGCTCAGTACAAGCGCTGCCTGTCTTTCATCCTCACTTAAATATGTGTTTCTTGAGCTCTTTGCCAGTCCATCCTCCTCACGGATGATTGGGCAGCCGATGATTTCTGTGTCAACATTTAAATCCTTTACCATACGCTTTATGACCGCAAGCTGCTGTGCATCCTTCTGTCCAAAGTATGCACGGTCAGGTGTCACAATGTGAAACAGCTTCAGGACAACTGTCTGCACACCTCTAAAATGGATAGGTCTTGTTTTTCCACAAAGCTCAGTTGTGAGGCCATTCATATCCACATATGAGCAGAAGCCGTCTGCATACATCTCCTCAGGCTCAGGATGGAAAATAATGTCAACGCCCGCATCCTCACAAAGCTTTGCATCCCTGTTTAAATCACGTGGATAGCTGTCTAAATCCTCTGCAGGGCCAAACTGCATTGGATTTACAAAAATACTCACTACAACCTTGTCATTCTCGCGTCTTGCCGCATCGATTAAGCTCTTGTGTCCCTCGTGGAGGTATCCCATTGTAGGTACAAAGCCAACGCTTTTGCCCTCTTTTTTCCATGCCTTTACTGCTTCTCTTACCTGTTCGATTTGTCCGTATATTAACATTTTATGTCTCCTTATTCTTTTATTTTTCGTAGCTATTTTTTGTAAATATTCTTCAATACTATTTTCGATACTAATACAGCTTGTCAATTATTGTCTCATCCATCTTAAAGGTATGCTCCTCACCAGGGAAGCTTCCCTCCTCAACAGCCTTTTTGTAGGCTGTGAACGCCTCATTCATTTCTTTTCCGACCTGTGCAAACTGCTTTACAAATTTCGGCTTCATGTTTGCATACATGGCAAGCATATCCTGATATACAAGCACCTGGCCGTCGCAGTCTGCTCCCGCTCCGATACCGATTGTAGGTATGCTTATGCTCTCTGTAATTTTTTTTTGCAAGTGCCTTTGGCACGCACTCGAGCACCACTGCAAATGCTCCTGCCTCCTCGACCGCACGGGCCTCGTCAAGAAGCTTCTGCGCTGCCTCTTCACCCTTGCCCTGCACCTTGAAGCCGCCAAATGCATTTACTGACTGTGGTGTAAGCCCTAAATGTGCACATACCGGAATTGACGCATCCACGATAGCCTTTATCTGTGGACATACCTCCTTGCCACCCTCGAGCTTGACTGCCTGCGCATGGCCTTCCTTCACGAGTCGTCCTGCATTGACCACAGCATCATAAACCGATGTCTGATATGACATAAAAGGCATATCTGTGATGAGCAGCGTATCCTTTATGCCTCTTGAAACAGCTGCGCTGTGATGAATCATATCCTCCATAGTCACTGAAAGTGTATCCTCATAGCCAAGCACCACCATGCCGAGAGAATCTCCTACTAAAATTGCATTGATTCCGGCCTCATCTATGAGCTTTGCTGTCGAATAATCATATGCTGTGAGCATCGTGAGCTTCTCGCCCTTTTCCTTTGCCTGTTTAAAAGTTACTACTGTATTTTTCATTGTCCAATCCCTCTGTCTTTCTGCAACAATCCGTTTCTTGTAACTACTTGGAACCATTCACGGTATTGTCAGCCTCTTAGCAATTCCATCATCTGAGTGTAATCCTTATCAGGATTCTTTTTTTCAGCAATATTTACTAGTTTTGTACCAAGCATTTTGTACAATCTGACATCATCGCTATCGTCATTTTGCATACATGCGATGTGCTTTTTCACTGTTTCAATATCGTTTCTCTCGATTGGCCCGGTCAGTGCGCCGTCACAGCCTGCTTCGAGTACGTTTTCGATATTGCGCATCACAAGCTGGCCTGTAGCTCTTACAGCCTCAGCCCTTGTAAAGCCGCAGTCCTCCAAAAGAGAATAGCCCATGTCAAGGACAGCAATCACCTGATTGCTCAAAATACTAGCCGCTGCATGGTATTTTGCCTTTTTAGCGCCATCAATGCGGCATACCTCATTTCCAATAGAACAAAACAGCCCGGATATTGCTTCAACCGCAGCATCCTGCCCTTCCACTGTGAAAAATGCTTTATTTAATTGCTCATATGATGAAAATTTGTTACTGAACGGTAACATTGGATGAATTGAACAGCATGATACGCTCATGCTCTCCCTTCCGGAAAATGAATCGGATGATAATGCGCCACTGCAATGACATATAATCTGATTCGTTAGAGACAGCTCTTTTAATTGTTCCCAAACCGGTATAATAAATGAATCCGGTGTGGTGATAAATATAATCTGTGATTGATCCGCCAGTTGCTTTAGCGAATCAAAGCTCTCTGTCCTTGTAAACTCCGCAGCCTCCTTAGCCGCCGCAGAATCCACGTCATAATAGCCTGCAAGCTCTATGTCCTTTGTCCTTAGGTATTTACCTATAGAACAGCCCACTCTGCCTGCGCCGATTATGCCTATTTTCATGCTACCACCTTCTTTCCAAGCCGGTCAGACCATTCCTTATCTCGCAGCTGATATAATCTCCGCCATGTGCCGTATGGCAGCGGTCGATTTACCCTGTGCGCGCCTGTCACTTTGCTGTCTGCTTCATATCTGCTACAGCAATGTGCTTTTGGCTTCCTTGTGTCTGCCGGATATGCTCTGTCATAAGGTGACAACACATCCTCCATGATACAGTTTCCTTCGAATACCGTTCGAAGAAAACTATACCACATTGACTATTATTTAACAATCCCTATTTTACCTCAGTCATTTTGATATACTCATACTGCGGCTTGAAATCCTCTCTGTCACAGAGCTCATAGTAATGCATAAAGATTCTCTCCATGACATTTGGAATCTGATTTTCCTGTGGTTCAAATAGTATGATAAGATACTGCATTGAGCTGTAGCGCGTGCAGACATCCACCTTTCTGATCTTGCTGCGGATAGACTGCTCCATGCAGTCAAGTGCCTTCTCAATTTCCTCGATATCTGCAAGCTGCTCCGGCAGAGTGTTCATAGTCACCATGACCAGATAGCAGTTGTGCTTGTGTCTATCTCCTACATTGTTCACGAACTCATAGATTCTTGCAAACTCTCTGTAGTTTAAATCCAGCGCACCTGTATAGCTGCCACTCTCCTTTAAAAGCTTTGCCACGTTTCGTAAATCCACGCTCAGATTTGTATTCTCCTTATTGTCAGCTAAGAGCTGCTCATAGAAGAAATATGAACCCTTGCAGTTCTGCTTCACATAGTAAAGTGCCTTATCTGCCTTTGTGTAGTCACTTTCAAACATGGCTCCCTTTGTCGCCATACACAGTCCTGCTGAAAGAGCGGCCTCCTTTATCTCACAGTCTGCTTCCCTGGCGCTCTCGAAGCCTTCAAATATGCGCTTTATAACACTCTCCACGCTTGCCCTGTCAGAATATGGCATAAAGATGAGGAACTCGTCACCTCCAAGCCTGCAGGCTGCAAAGGTCTCATTCTCAGTCTCTTTAGCAAGGAGATTACCTATAAGCTTAAGTGCCCTGTCACCCGCCTTGTGACCATGCACATCATTGACTTTTTTGAGATTATCCATATCTATGAAGGCAAGACAGCCATCATTATCCTGCATCAGGGCTGCTATTACCTGCTGTCCACGACTTCGCATGTAAAGTCCTGTCAGATAATCAACACTATCGGCTTTTTCCTGACTGCTCATGGTCTTCATGACCTCAGATATGAATTTGTCTGCCACTGACTCGATAGCCGCATTATCACGGTAGCCCTAAGCCGCCGGATTATCCTCATCAATCACAACCATGCCATTGTCAAGCATATCAACAAACATACGCGAAATCTGTGGATCAAACTGAGTGTTGCAGTTATCCAAAAGCTCCCTTCGGATTTCTTCATCGGGCAGAGCATTCCTGTAAATCCTGCGCGACCTCATGGCATCATAGCTGTCCGCCACACACACTATACGGGCAGAAAGCGGTATCTCCTCTCCCACCAGTCCGTCAGGATAGCCCTTTCCATCGTAGCGCTCATGATGATTCCTTGCAATATCCACCAGATGGTCTAACAGGGTAATATCCTTTAAGATATCTGCGCCCATCACAGTATGGCTCTTTATGGCGGCAAACTCTTCATCAGTCAGCCTGGTCGGCTTATTTAAAATAGTATCAGGCACGCCAATCTTTCCGATATCATGCAGATATGCAGCATTTCTAAGATTTTCCACCTCATGCTCACTCCAGCCAAGCTGCTTTGCTATGAGAGCAGAGTACTCTGCGACTCTGTATGAGTGACCTCTCATATAATCGTCCTTTGCCTCAATTGTAGCAGCAAGTGTCTTCATCATCTGAAGGGAAACTCTCTCTGTCTGATTTCTAAGCCTGTCACTCTCTTCCTTCTGGCGCTTGTATTCTATCTCGCTGATTCTTTTTATTGTGACTATGATATTGACAAACAAAATCACAATAAGGCCTGTTCCGATAAAGAAACCTGACATGGTGACAACAAAGTACACAGATGCAGCCTCTATAAGCGCCAGAACAAGTGCCACAATCATGACAATCATCTCAGGTCTGTAGCCCAAAGCCCTGTGTTTAATTATATCAATGATAAATGTTGTGATGACGACCACGCAGCAGACAGCAAGCATTCCCTGTCCTGCCGGCAGAGTCTCTATATAATCGCACACACCAAAAAGCTGCAGTGATGTGCAGACAATTAAATTCACAGCCGCAAGCGCCTCTATGCATGTATACACTCTTGTATAACGCCCGCCCTGTATGCTGTCAATATAAATCGAAACAGCAATAGGACTAATCAGAATAACCACAAAGCACATAGCCGCCAAAACAGATGCATTCGGCACCAGCATCTGACGCAGCTTCGATTCACCAAGCATCCATATTGCCCCAAGAAGCATACACCAGCCTACATACTCCATGTCAAAATGTGTCTTGTATACAATACTGAGTGCTATACTGAACATAACAGACACTACAGCAGCAAAAAAAATTGAAAAATGCTATAATCGTCTCTCTTGAGCTATTATGAAATATATTTGTCCATATATCGCTCTTTTCTCCACAGTATACTGTATTTACAACGCCTGAATAGTTGGATGCATGGCTTGTCAGCTCAATGCGCAGCTCTTTGCCGGCATCATCCTCCGACATATTGCAAAATACATATCTGCTCGCGGAATCCTTGCCGAAGGGTCTCGTGTCCTTTGTATCATACTCTGCTCTCAGACTGCCATCCACGTAAAATCTGACTGTCTGAAGTGATGCTCTGATTGCCATGACACTTGCATTGAAATCATCAGGCAGAACAGTAGTTATGACCATCGTATCCCCCGGCTTGACATCGTACCTGCCGGGTACTTCAATAGTCTCCCTTTCACCATCGGACTTCTCCCATGTAAAGCTGCCCTCGTAGGTGATATTATTATCACTTACAGACTGGCTTCTCTCACTCGGTAATATGCACTCGGCAATTATAAATCCAACAATCAAAAAGGCCATCATTAAATAAAACAATGACCTCTTTGTCCTACTCACACTGTATCTATCCATAACTTATCCTATTCCGCAAACATAAGGTCTGCTTTATAATAGTCAGGTTTTCTAATGCCGCAGATGGGAATTCAGACACACTATGCAGTCTGCTGTTCAACCATGGTGTTGATTTCCTTGCTGATTTTGTTTACATACATCATGATTGCTACACCTGCAGCAAAAATCACTACCGTGACAATAATTCCAACTGCTGAAAAGCACAGCTGGCTTAAGTATCCTATAAACGGAGTCTTTGCGATAACCTGCCCTTTAACTACCTTATATGATACACCATTTCCATCACGAAGTGCAATCTCTTTTGCAGAAGAATCATTAGAATCTACATAATAAGAATCAACCCTTCTGGCTGATGAATCAGCTGATTCGATGGCTACTATATTGCCATCCTTGTAAGATGCCTCGTCGATAGTCTTTAAATATACCACACTGCCATACTTTGAGATATTTCCTGTGTGATCTGTGCCCGAAAGATATGTATGATAGCCAAATATCGGTGGAAGCACAACCGGAAGCACTATAAGAAGTGCCACGATCACAAGCACATAGCCCAGTATTGTAAGCCCTGTCCTTTTACCCTTTTTCTCGTCTACTGTCTGATTGTTGTTAGTGTTTTTACTCATATTAAGCTCCTTTCTGTTCATAAACCCTGTATTACTACAAATGGAGTATTTCCATGTAGTCTGTTGCATCAGCCGCTACAGCAGCCTTTTTCTGCATAGCAAGTGCCTCATCAATGAGATGCGGCATAGCCAGTGTCAGGTTGAGTGCCTCCGCCATATCAGCGTACTCGCTCTCCTTAAATGTATTCGTGTCTGCGGTGTAATATGCGTTGTGCATGGTCTCCTCATAGCCCACTATAAGCATGTTGTTTAAGAAAGCTCTGTGAACCGCATCCACTATCTCACCCTCGTGATTGATATCGAGGTAGAAATCACACTTCTCAAAAAGACTATCCAGCACGGACATCTTCACATTAGGGTAGAGTGACACATTGTCATACTGCCCTGCCGACATAAGCTTTGACGACATCTCTGTGATGGCCGCCACATGAAAATGCATCTGCGGCATGAGTGACGCAAGCTCTGTCAGATGCCCCACATTCTCTGAATTGGTACATACAAGTATGTGCGGCCTGTGCTTATTTTCCCTGACGAAGCTGTAGATATATCCAAGCTGCTTCACCTTATCGGAAGGAGCACCAAGTGCTATAAGCCTGTCGTAGGACTCCCTGCGCGATACAAATACGCGCTTTGCCCTCGTTCCCTGATCATGCAGTATAATCTGCATATTGCCGGGTATTTCATCTCCCACCGGCTCGTGCCAGAAAAGTGCGTCGCGAAAGCCGTTTGGCGCAAGCGCCTGTGATGCAAAAAACGGATATGACAGCGAGTTGAAATAAACCGCTGTATCCTCCAGCCCTGAGCACCTGATGAAAAACGCTATAAAGTCTGTCTTGCTTCTGAAAATCCAGTCCTTATCCTGCCATCTGACGAGTATATCACCGGTGACGAAGTTCTCCACTATCATCTCCCTGCCCGTCACGTCAAAAAACTTCCTGAGTGCCTTCTGTCCCTTTTTATTAAAAACCGTGTGACAGAAGATCGCGCCATACCTGTTATAATGCTCTGAAAGCCTGACCTGACCGGCATCATCGAGCCAGTCAACAATCTTAACCTGCCGCCTGTGCGTAGGCTCCGTGAAAAATATCCTCGCTCGCTCCCTGGTGCGGTCCATGACCTTCGCAGATGAATTATCTCCCTCTATGCGCCAGTAATCAGGAATCTGTATCTGATTGAAATACAGCGGCTTCCCCGGTAAGCTGTCAGCCTCCCGATAATCGCCTAAGAAAAATCCATACACGCTCATCACATCATCCGGCAGGAAACCGTCATCCTCAATGACTGCTGCATGAAAGGCAGCACCGGCATTCTTAAATGACTCAAGGAGATTCTTGCTCTCGCCTGAAAATGTATCAAAGAGCAGTGTGATACCAACTGCTTCGTGTGTTACTTCAACAGCTCTATCCATCTGTGAACCACCTCCTTAGTCAGATATTCTTTGGCCTTCTCATATGAATGTCCTGAAAATGCATCCATATCATCCTCTGTAAACATCCTCACTATACGCTCAGAAAGGAGCTTTATCTTCTCCTTCTGATCCATCTCATCAGTGATTGGAATCCTGTAGCCGTTTTGCCCATCATCGATAAAGGTCTGGTTGCCATACCTCACATCAAAGCCCACTATAGGAAGCCCTGAGCCTATGGCCTCCATGAGTGTGAGCCCGAAGCCCTCACTCTGTGAAGCTGCCACATATGCATCATAGTGCTTGTATACATCATCTAATTTCTGCTGTCCCATCAAATGCACATAATCGGCACAGTCCAGCCTGCCGATAAGCCCCTTAAGCTTCGCCTCATCGCCACCCTTTCCATATATGTCAAGTGAAATATCAGGCACGCTTTCTTTTGCCTTTACAACGGCCTCCACCAGCCAGTCACAGTGCTTCTCAGTCGCAAGACGCGACGCAGTGATGAGCGAGTGCCTCTTTCTTGGCTCATCCGGATATTTAAGCTCATCAAGACTGCCCACCGGAATAGTCACCACTTGAGGCTCTTTTCCACAGTACTTCTTGAACTGCTGCCTCATAAGCTCATTCTGCGCATCTGTCGCTGTGATGTAGAAATCTATGTGCTCAGTCTGTGAAAACGAATACTCATAATAGTTGTTCCACAGTATGTAATCATCATCCGTGCCGCCCTCGCTGAAATGGTCCGCATGCACCACTATTCCTACGCGCGCCGGTCCACAGTTTTCGAGGATTGCCTGCCCTATGCCTGTCGTCCTGTCGATGATCACCACATCATCAGCCGTGAGGTTAAGCCTCTTTACCATGTAGCCGACCAGGTCAGCCTTGGTATAAAGCACCTGCGCTCCGATCCTGTAAAAGGTGCTGTCATCCTCTATGACCTCCTCGTAGCACACCGAGCCATCCTCATTGAAAAATGTCCTGCCGTACAGATGAGCCTTGCCGTCAAGCGGAGCATAGTACTCGCTGAAGGTCCTGCAATAGGTGTAAAAATCCTTCCTGATCAGGCATCCGTTTGAAACAATCTCGACTCTGTGCACTAGATCACTTGTATCATCGACCATGTAGCAGGTGTAGAACCTGCCGCTCTCCTTAAACTGATACCTGCATGTCTTGCCATCTCTGGAAAAGGTATAATCCTCCTCTGCCATCGTAGCCTCAAGCTCCTTTAGCGTAAAGGTGACAGGCGATGTCCTCACATCTGTAAAAAATGTGTACAGCCATATCACTTCCTCATCCAAAAAGCCTATATTTCTTGTCATGTGCTCTATATTTTCAGTTGGAAACATATCTGTGAAAATAAACCTTGCCGGAATGTGTGCCCTGCGAAGCAGATTCGCTCTGTAGCTCTGTGCGTACTCCACGCCGCTTGAAGCCCAGCCTATTCCTAGATTGAAGTTATATACCATATGATTCTCCTCGTATCTGTCAAACTATTGATATTACACTGTCTCTATGGGTAGATGACCTGCAGCCTGCCATCCTTGCCGATTTTCACGTCACTAAGCAAAATATTCCTTATGATATTACATTTTACCGCTTTTTCTGTATCCAAAAACGACTCGAAAGCCTCATTTTGGTATTCAAACATAACATTTCTCTGTGCGGATGCTCTTCCCGCTACCGCATACTTGAGTTGCTCAAGGTAGTCAATCAGCTCAACCCAGCCATCATCCACCGCCTTTAGAGTTGCCTCACGGACAAACTGCTCGTAAGCCTCCTCATCGCCTATGCGCTCACGCTGTCTTGAAAGCCCCTGATACACGCGAAGCATCAGGTAGTCGCTAACAGTGGCGGCGCTTTGCATGTCAGACAAAGTCAGACCGGCATCCAGCTTGTAGGAGATGTTGTCAAGAATGTATCTGTTTAGTATGGATGTGTATTGCTCTGTATTCGTATTTTTATCGTTATCTTTCTTTCTGCCACGGCGCCTGCCATGCTTCTTATTACTCTGTATGCAGTCAAAATTATTAACGAAGTCTGAGATATTCTCCTTCGCAATCTCTACTATCTTCTCCTGCTCGACGCTTGCGCCGTCGAGCAGGTTTTTTCTGGTTGCGTAGATTAAGTCTCGCTGGCGCTGGAGGACCTGGTCATACTGAAGTGATTTCTTGCGGTTCATCTCCTCAGACTCCACACTAAGCTTCTGACACTGGTTGACAATACGCTTTATTTTGCGCTTTCCGATACGCTTTTTGCCATCTATATAGCGCTGCAGCTTGTCATCATCCTCAGCTCCCACTATGTCATCCTCCAGGCTCACATAGTACTGGCTGAAGCCCGGATCACCCTGTCTGCCGGCGCGGCCCCTCGCCTGCCTCTCGGATCTTGAATTGTTCATCCTTCCTATACCTATGACAGCTAAGCCTCCAAGCTCCTTCACTCCGTCTCCGAGCTTTATATCTGTTCCTCTTCCTGCCATCGTCGTAGCAACCGTGACAGCATTCAGCTGACCTGCGCCTGCGATAATCTGTGCCTCCCAGAAAGCATTGCTTGCGTTTAGTACATTGTGCGGGATATTTTTCTCTATTAAAAGCCTTGAAAAAAGATCCGTATCCGTAACGGAATTAAGCACAACAAGCACCGGCTGGCCTGTCTCGTGAAGCCTTATCACATCATCCACTGCTGTCCAGAACTGGTCATGGCCGTTTTTAAAGTATCTGTCCTTCCTGTCGACTCTTTTAAGAGGCCTGTTTGTAGGTATTTTCACCACATGCTTGCCGTAGGTCTCAAAAAGCTCATCCTTTGCATCCATGAGTGTGCCGCTCATACCTGCCATCTTGTCAAACATCATAAACAGATTCTGGAAGGTAACGGATGCCACAGTTCTGTATTCCTGCGATATCTCCACCTTTTCCTTCGCTTCTATAGCCTGATGCTGACCGCCACGCAGCTTGACACCGTGCATGAGACGGCCTGTCGCTCCATCAAACAGCTCTACCTCCTTCTTGTCAGTGACAACATAATCCTTTTTGTTCTTCAAAAAGCTTTGTGACGCCCCGAAGAGAAAGCGTGACATGCCTGTTTATCTCAAAATTTTCTTTACCGTAGAAATTGGATATGCCAAAGAAGCTCTCGGCAAACTTAACACCCTTTGGAGTGAGCCAGACGGCCTTATCCTCCTCTATGTAGTCTATATCCTCCACAAGTGTCGTGACGAAAAAATCACATACATCGTACAGGTTCGACTGCACTCTCGGCACTCCCGATATGACGAGCGGCATAATTGCAGAGTCTAACAGCACCGAATCAGCCTCGTCAATTATGACATAATGGAAATCACAGAGAAATCTGTCCTCCTTTTTCTTTACCAGATTGTCAAAAAGGAAATCAAAGCCAAGTGCGCCATTTGTAGTGTATATGATATCAGCCGAATAAAACTGTCTTTTCTCGTCATCATCCTGCTTTTTCGTATCATCCGCATCCGGATATGAGCAGGTGAGACCCATGAAATTATAGACCGCTCCCATCTCAGCACCATCTCGCGATGCCAGATACTCGTTTGTGGTCACGAGCATACAGCTCTTGCCGGTCAGCGCATTCAGATAAAGCGGCATCGTGGCAGATAGAGTCTTTCCCTCACCTGTATTCATCTCGGCGAGATATCCACCGTGAAGAGCTGCTGCCGCTAAGATTTGCACATCATACGGTCTCTTTCCAAGCACCCTGTAATCAGCCTCGCAGATAGCTGCAAAAGCCTCCGGCATAAGCGATTCAAGCGATTCCCCATCGCTATACCTGCTCTTAAACTGCTCTGTCAGTGCAGAAAGCTCTTCATCACTTAGATTTTTTATTTTTTCTTCGCTTTTTCTTACTTTTGTTAGAGTCCTCTTTAAGTCTCTCAATTCTTTCCTGCTCTGCATCAAACTCTTCCTCTGAAACCTCTTTAATCACCAGTGATTTGAATGTAAAATCAGCATTTCCACCATTTATCAGCTCTATCCTGTAGCTGTAGGTCCTGATGGACGGCTTGAAAAACGCCTTTTTATCGCGGACAATAATACTCTGCGCCTGTACATCATACCTGTCAAAAAATATGATACGAAGCATCAGTGCCTCACTCTCACTGTTGTGATAGTCAATATTCACCGCAATGGAATATGCCCGCTCTCCATCGATGAGCGGAAGCGACGGCTCTATCCTATTCCCCTGGAAATTCGTCATAGAATACCATGTGTGAATCACCGTGCCCGGCGGCATGAGGCGGTTCTTATAAGAGACTGAACCATCCTCATTAAATTCAATTTTAGATCCATATACATACGAGTCCGATAGAAATTCCTTCCAGCGGACCTGCCATGTGTCACCATACATAATACTTACCTGTCTTACTATTGTTCACTTAATGTTTGTTTTCCTGTTACTGTTCACACCTAACTGTGTGACCGGCAACGTTTATTTGCCTATCTCGAAAAATCATCATGCAGCAGATTCTCATACTGACTCTTAAACCACGCCATGACATTTGCCGAATTATCAGTATGCCTGCCGTGTGAGCCCTTGCCATACACCTCAACACCGCTCGACTTAAGATGCGACAAAATGCTCGGATAACCATCCGGGTCGTAATCATCCTCATACAGATATGAGATGATGAACTTTGTTTGCGACCAGTCGGCACTGTCGAATCTGTCCCACATCCTGTTGTTTAGCTGCTCTATCGCCTCGTCAGAGAGACTGTCATAATTTTTCATCAATATATCAAGCGAGGTTGCAAAGCCTCCGGCTCTAAGAATTCGCTCGTTTCGTGCTACATTTCCCATGTTGGCAAGTGGCTTTGCAAGAAGCAGTGCATGTGGTGAAAGCTTTGAGCCATAGTATAGTGAACCGAAGGTTCCCATCGAAGCTCCTGAGAGCACGAGCTCATCCTTTGTAAGGCCAAGCTCATCGAGCTTATCAGTCACATAATCCGTAATCATCTGCTCAAATTCACTGTCTCCCAGATAAAAGGCTCCACCCTCACTTCTTGGGTCTGTCACAAGAATAAACGGACATCCGAAGCCTCGCATCATATAGTAGCCCTCAAAGCCCTCCTGAGTCCTATAGCCTGAGAAATAGACAGCAAGTGGTGGCTTCATATCGCCTTTCTCAAAGTATACAAACACTTCCTCTCCCTTAGAAGAGACAAGCCTCTCACCTCCGGGCAGGAAAAATCCGTGCCCACGGCGGGAATGTCTGTCGTGAAGTGATATGATATTCAGGCTGCCGGTGCCCTTTGCAAGGATAGAAACAAAAACAGGGCCATAATCTGATTCATTATCTATTCTGAAAACATCCTGAAGCTGTTCCTCATCAAGCTCCCAGACCTGCTTTATATCACCAATCGAGCCGTTATAGAACTGAAATATTCTCAGCTTAATCTCAACATCACCTGTTTTCTCATACTCAAGATACATATCAATACACTGTCCCTCAAAAACCGGGATATTATATCTCCAGTAGGCAATCTGTGAAAAATCCTCTCCAAACTCTCCATCCAGAAACAGGTTATAGTTTCCTTCACATGATACCCTTCCTGTAAAGGAATCACTGATAGCAAGCTTGGCCGGATTAAACTTCTCACCATAAGGATTTGGATAGTAATTTCTCACCTCATGAGACAGAAAATACTGCACATCGCCGGTATACAGATACTGTCCCCTATCCCTTGCTGTGCCTTGAAATATCTGCTCGTCGCGCTGTTTAGCATCTGCACATTTTCCGTCGCAAAAAGACAGTAGCCCCTTGTAAACTTCGTAAATTTCTTTTCCTCTGAAAGTGTTATATCCCTGTCAAGAATAACTAAATCCATGAGCTTTCTCGCAGGTCTGTTTGCCGTTAGTTCACTCTCATCAGACTCGTACACTTCAAACTCTATATTGTCCGGAATGCTGTATTTAGTTGTCCAGTCGTCATCGCCAACATATAAAACATGAATCTTACTCACTGAAATTTAGCACCTTTCTCCACTTCTTAAGCAGCACCGATGTGGTATATTTCTGACCAAGCTCATAGCACTCCACCAATGCCTGATTCCAGTTTTCAAAACTGTCCAGATAATAGGTCAGACTCCTTCCGATATCTGAAAAATCATCTATGACCATTCCATTTTTCCCTGAAATAAGAAACTGGTCTGCACTCAGGCTGATTCTCGGCACGCCCTTGCTGATAGCTGTGACATAGACGAACACATCCATCGTACCTCTCATATCAAGGATGACTCTCTGTTCGTTGATACACTTGCTGATATCACGCTCATCCACACACACATCCACAAAAAATCTCTGCTCCACCGGTTTTTCTATATCCCCCAGCTCATTCTCAGCGAATGCATCAGCCCCACTTCCGCCAAAGCCTAAAGCTGCCTCACCATCGCCTGTTACCCAGCGGGAATCATAGCCCATACTATCAAGAAGCTTTACCGTATCATTCTTTATAGCATCCTCATGCCCCCATGAGGCATCTCTTGTAAAGAAATGAACTCTCGCAAGGTCATTAATGGTCAGATAATCCGCAAGCCCCTTTATAATCCGAGCAAATGCATCCTCAGTCAGTCCGTCAACCGGCACGAGGATGTTCTGCACCCGAAGCTGCGAGCTGATACCGAAGTCCATCCTGGTATCATATGGTGGAATATCTGTGATATGTAATCTGACCGGCTTGTTATTTACTGCACCCAGATTTGCCATAATAAGCTTCGTCGTATAATCAGAATCCGTAATGATATTTTCCGCATGCTCTAAAAAATCCGCTGCCAGTGATGTCTGCGTGAAATCAAATCTGTTTTCCAAAAAAATGTAGCAATAATCCTTTTCCCTTTAAGCACATGCTCTGCAACCCTGATATGAAGCGGATGCATCGCCACGAAAAAGTTGTCATTTTGCCTTGTGAGATTCACATAGCTTGCAAATACCTCTTCGATAACCGCCTCGAGGCTGTCATATTCAGCCTTTGTAAAGCGCATCTCAACCGGCTCACCTGCTTTGCCGCTCTTAGCATCAGGCACCACATCATAGTTAGGGCATGTCTGATTGACAATCACATGACCATTATTCTTATACTCACGTATCTTCCAGATGCCATTTTCCATCAAAAAATCCTGATACTGCTCTATGCCGTTTTCGTAGATAACAGTACTGGAAACAAAGCCTCGTCATCATAATAGTTGCGCCTGCAGATTTTTGCCATCCTCAAACATATCTATGGATATCGGATTGCCATCCTCACCAAACTCTACCTGTGCATACTTCACATCGCCCTGCAAAGCGATTATAGAAAAAGGCGAATACACAAACTCCAGCCCCATTCGGCCACTTAATATCGTTGATATGACAGCACAGCGACCTTCTTTCTCCTGACCTGTGCTATCGCATCAAAGCATGACCAGTACTTCGAACGGTACATGCCCTGCCTGTGTAGGAAATGCCTGAAATTTGGCCGAGTAACCGAGCACGAGAATCCTGTAAGGCCTGTCCACATTTCTATGAAAAAGAGTAATCTGCTTTATAGTCTCGTCAAACTCTGACTTGAGCCTGCGCATATACCACTGCTGCTCGTTTTCGCACCACATATTCTGTTTATACCATGCCGGTATAAAATATAGCATTATGATTCCTCCTAATTCTTAATTCAAAGCGCCGGGAGCTATATGAATGTATGATATCTGTCCATATTCCGGTACACCTCTGCCTCGCGGTACAGCGAAATCCAAAGACCTGTCGTCATCATGATAGAGCACGGCAGCATGGCAAGTGATGCGTCCACATATCCTCCAAACTGTAAAAACAGCGGTCCACCCTGACATATACAGATAATGATTGAGCTTATAACGGAAAAGCTGAGCACTGTGCCAATCAGATATCTCTTCGTAGGCTTTCCGGCATATATATCCTGTATGGAATCCCCCGACTTAAGCAGATCATCTGCTGTCCTGCCCGGAGACAGCATAACCATAGAAAAGATAATTGTAAGCAGACATATAATCACCATGTATACTACAATTCCAAGCGGTGATGTGAGCCTCATATTGTCCATCCACCACTGAATATCAGCATTGTCCGGAAACAGATAATGAAGTCCATTGCACATAAACTGTGGAAGCAAAAAAGCGGCTGACGCAAACATAAGCGGTGTAGCACCGACAGGATTGAGCTTGTAAGCGATATAGTTCTTATCCGCATAAATATTGTTTATGGAAACTCTCTGTACTGCTATTCGCTTCTCAGTGGTCTCAAGTACTATCATGACAGCAATCTCTGCCACTCCTATGGCTACAGGCAGTGCCAGCTTCTCAAATGGCTTTCCCGTAAACATGGTCATCATACCACTGACTATATTGACCATGAACACACTCACCTTGCCACCGATACCATACTTTGTAGCTCTGTCGCACATATACACCACTATCAGCATGCCCGCGATGAGCTGTATGAAAACTATTATCTTATTCCATATAAGTTCATCTCCACTAACTCTATACATAAGTGTCTGTGTTTTGTGATATGCCTGAACTGCTGCGATAATCATCATGATGGTAACTGTCCATATGTTTATCTTCTTCGGTGACAGCTTTCTTGTATTGTCAAGCGACATGATTGCAACTATCAGTATGGCAAGCATGGATGCCAGCATGTACGGCCACAAGCCTATGATGAAAATGGAACAGTTCTTCATATCACCTGAAATAGCCTGTAAAAGTATGGACTGCGCATCTACGTTTACATTGCTATATGCATCTATATCAATCCCGTAGAGTGGTATATTTCTGCCGACCATGTACACGAGCATGGTCATGAACGAATATAAGAGCTTATATAATAATACATGTTCCTTCTGTTGTTTTGTTTTTTCTTCTTTATACTATCTTTCTGCTTCAAGGAATTCACCTTTCCTCACAAAGTAATCTCGTCTTACTACAAAACAGCTTAACGAATTAGTGACCATCCGCTACAGATGGTCACTAATATTATAAAACAATATTGTTAGTATTGCTATTAATTATTTATTTCTCATCAGAATTATCTTCTGAATCGTCGCTCTTTGCAGGTTTTCTTCTGCGGTTGTCATAAACACCCTTTCCTGTGATAGCTGCAACTGCTGCTGCAATCCACCACCACCATGTTTTGATACCGTCCTTGGCTGTTCCGCCTGCTGCAAGAGGTGTATCCTCATCCTCGATGTTCTGAAGATTATCGTCTTCCTCATTTACTGCAAGAGGAACCTGTGCATCCTGAATTGGTGTATTCTGTGCTGCCGGTGCCGCAGGAGCTGCTGGTGCAGGTGTTGCAGGTGCTGCCGGTGTAGCTGCTGCAAGAGGTGTAGCAGCCGGTGTGATAGTTGTTGCAGGTGCAGGAGCATTATCTACTGCCGGTGCAGGAGTTGGAGCCGGTGTCGGTACCACATTTGCAGCTGACTGACTCTGACTCGTACTTGTGCTTGTGCTGATGCTCTCGCTTGTGCTGAGTGACTCACTTGCACTGGTTGATTCACTCTCACTTGCTGATGTGCTCTCTGACTCACTTGCGCTGGTTGAGGCACTCTCGCTTGCTGATGTGCTTGCACTTGTCGATGCACTAGTGCTTGCCGATGTACTTGCGCTTGTTGAGGCACTTGTACTTGCTGATGTGCTTGCACTTGTTGAGGCACTTGTACTTGCTGAGGTGCTTGCTACTTGTCGATGCGCTGGTGCTTGCCGATGTACTTGCACTTGTTGAGGCACTTGT